>LFFM01000846.1_pt1 | contig 21722 bp, 18 predicted proteins | sample 643131 | NCBI WGS metagenome assembly LFFM01 (sample SAMN03777445, study PRJNA286221) | soda lake metagenome | biome: soda lake; feature: Kulunda steppe; material: water; isolation source: sample Tc-Br brine of Tanatar trona crystallizer | place: Russia: Kulunda steppe | collected 2011-07
ACCTCTTCGAGCGTGACCTCGCTGTCCTCCTTCCAGACGTCGTAGTCGGTGACGCCGGCGATCGTCGCGTAGGCGATCTCCGCCTCGCGGGCGAGCTTCGCCTCGGGGATCGCGGTCATGCCGACCAAGTCCCATCCCTGCGCCTTGTAGAACTCCGACTCGGCGCGTGTCGAGTACTGCGGTCCCTCGATGCAGACGTAGGTGCCGCCCTTGACGACTGTCGTACCGCCGTCCGTGTCGCCGTCACTCTCGCTGTCGCCGCCCACAGCCGACTCGGCAGCCTCGGTGAGGTGATCGACCAGTTCCGGACTATACGGGTCCGCGAACGGCTGATGGACGACGACGCCGTCGCCGTAAAACGAGAGGTCGCGGCCCTTCGTGCGGTCGTATATCTGGTCGGGGACGACGAGCGTCCCGGGAGCCAGCTCCTCCTTGAGGCTCCCGACCGCGTTCGACGCGAAGACATGGGTGACGCCGGCTTTTTTTAAGGCGTACATGTTGGCGCGGTACGGGAGATCGGTCGGCGAGACACCGTGGTTCGATCCGTGGCGTGGGAGGAACGCCACCTCGCGGCCGGTGTCGCCGAACTCGCCGATCGTGACCGCGTCACTCGGCTCGCCGTACGGGGTGTCGAACTCGACCTCCCGCACGTCGTTCAATGGGAGCGCGTCGTAGATCCCGCTACCGCCGATGAAGCCGATAGTGCTCATACCTCCATCTCGGCCGCTCGCTACTTATAAGACCTGAACCGTCCACGGCGAGGTCGACCGTCCCGATGCGTGGGTGTCGGCAGCCACGACGGCGACTCGGCGGACCTCTCACAGCAGCCAGCGAACCGCCACCAGCGCGAGCGCGCTCACGACGAGCAGGTGAACGAGAATAACGCTCACGGCGGCCCCACCGACCTCGCGCATCTCCCGAAAGCGGATCGAGAGTCCAAGCCCGACGAATGCGAGGGTAAACAGCGCGTCGGAGACCACCCCGATCGAGTCGAGCGCGGCCGCCGACAGTAGGCCGCTGTTCGCGACCGCGGCGACGACGAGGAAGCCGAGAAGGAACTTCGGGAACTCCGTCCACAGCCGTCGAACGCTGGGTTCGGTCGCCGATCGTGCCGTGTACGCGACCGAGTACGCTATCGCGACGCCGCCCAGAAGCGCGTTTCGTGCGAGTTTCGTCACGGTCGCCCACTGGCCTGCCTCCGGGGAGTGTGCGAACCCCGCGGCCGCGACCGGCCCAGTCGAGAACATGCTCAACCCCGCCCAGACGCCGAACTCCCGGCTGGAAAGCCCGAACCACTCCCCGGCGAGGGGGAACGCGACGAGCGTGACGGCGTCGAAGAGGAGAACGGTCCCGGCCGCGAGCGTGATCGCCGACCCGCGCGCGTCGAGGACGCGGCCGACAGCAACAACGGCTGAGACGCCACAGATGCTCGCCCCGGCCGCTAAAAGTGACGAAGTCGGTTTCCCCACGCGAAACAGGAGCCGAGCGATCCCCTCCGCGAGCAGTAGCCCGCCCGCCACCGTCACGAGCACGAGTCCGAGGACGGTCGGCCCGGCGGCGAGGAACTCCTCGACGACGACCGCTGCACCGAGGAGGACGATACCGGTCTCCAGGAACAGCGTCCCGACACCGACGCCTGGTTCGGCTGCATCGGGAGTCCCGGCGGTGTTCCCGACGACTACGCCGACCACGACGGCGACGACGAGCGGCGAGAGCGCGTCGACCGACCCGCCGATCACGGTGGCGAGGGCCGCGCCGCCGGCGAGGAGCGCGAGGCCGGGAGCGTAGGGTCTCGCGGCCGTTGCGATCCCCATCAGACGACTGGGGCCCCGAGCCGTTCGATCCGTCCCAGCAGTCCGACGACGGCGTGGGCGCCGACGATCGCAAGCCCGAGCACCAGCGCTTGCCAACCCCGATCGAGCGTGACCCACCGGTCGACGATCGGGGAGCCGGTGTCACCCGTGCCGTCGATAACGGCGTCATCGCCCGGGTCGTCCGAACGGTCCGTTGCGTCGCCCCGACGCCCCGTCGCGTCGTCCGGCTCGTCGGCCGCCTCCGATACCATGCCCGATATCAGCGTGGTCGACACTTAACGAACGGGATACTGCCTCGACGATGGGTGACGTGACCTCTCACACGACGCTCGCCTCGTCGAGCGGGACCGAAAGAGGCAGATACCGTGGCGCCGTAGCCCGATCACTTCGATGCCGACGACGCAGATCAAAGACCCCGTTCACGGGTACGTCGAGGTCCCGGACGCGCTCGTCGACGGCGTCGTCGACACGCGACCGTTCCAGCGACTCCGATACGTCCGCCAGCTCTCCGCGACCCACCTCGTCTACCCTGGGGCGAACCACACGCGGTTCGAACACTCACTCGGCGTCTACCACCTCGGCCGGACTGTCTTCGAGAACCTCCGCCAGCAGTCGTACTTCACTCGGGGCGCGAGCACCGAGGAGCTCGAAGCGATCCAGCGGACCTTAGCGTGCGCTTGTCTGCTCCACGACGTGGGGCACCCGCCCTTTTCACACCTCTCGGAGGGACTGCTCGACGAGAGCGTCCTCCGTGAGCGTCTCGCCGACACCGGACTCGTTGCCGCCTTCGACGATGCCGGGGTGGGCGGGGACCCACTCCGCTCGGCGAGCCCCCACGAGCTGCTCGGCTGCGTGCTCATCGTGGAGGCGTACGGTGACGCCTTACGCGCGTTCGATGTCGACCCGTTCGAAGTGTGTGCGTACGTGCTCGGCTACAGCCTCGCGTACGAGCGGGGAGAACCGTGGCAGTACGGAGTCGGCGCACAGCTGCTCCACTCGCCGATCGACGTCGACCGGCTCGACTACATCACGCGAGACAACCGGATGACCGGCGCGGGGGTGTTGGGCTTCGACGTCGACCGGATGGTGGACGCGTACACCGCTCACCCCGAGACGGGACTGGCGCTTTCCGAAAAGGCACTGTCGACCATCGGCAACTACCTCGAAGGCCGCATCGCGCTGTACATGTGGGTCACCCAACATCACAAGTCGGTGTATGCGAACCGACTCCTCCAGGCACTGCTCGACGAGTACACTGCCACCATCGGTGAGCGCCCGGTGACCGTCGACGGCGTGCTCGAACGGGAGTTGGACGACAACGCGGTGCTCGAGCGGCTGCGCGTCGCTGCTCGGGATCACCCGGACTCGCGGCTGGCGTCGATGTACGACCGGTTCCGAGGACGGCGGTTTCCGGCGACCTGCTGGAAACACCGGATCGCCCTCGCCGATCGTGTTGACGCCGATATCGACGCGTTTGCTGCGTGGCTCACGACCGAAGACGATCGGCTGGAGGCGCTGTTGGCGGACGCGCTCGACGTGCCGCCACACGAGGTGTGGATCGACCGCTCGTACGTTCCGGCATACGACCCGGACGAGCTCGCGGACATCCCGATCGCCTACGGCGGCACCACACGGTCGGTCGGCGAGTGGGGCTTGTACGGCGACCGCGCGTTCGATGTGCCGATCCCGTTCGTATTCGTTCCGTCGGGGACGAAACGTCGAGCGATCCGGCTGCTGGAGGCGGCGTTCGATCACGAGGTCGCTTCCGACGGTGACCGTGTTCGCCGCTGGGGGGGGCGTTGAACAGGTCGAGACGCCGGAGACGAGGCGCTCGGAAGACGCCGGAGACGACTGAGTTGTCCCCCCGGAACCCGCAGCCGTTGACGTCGACCGAACGACGAAGTGGGAACGACGCGCCGTCTACCCCGTGAAACCGGTCGACCGTTCCGCACGGTAGCGCTCGTGGAGCCGCTCGAACACCGATCGTCCCGTCTCCGTTCGCAGGCGTCGAACAGTCGTTTCGAAGAACTCGTCGAGTCCGTCGTACTCTCGAAACACCTCCGGATCGCCGGCGTCGGGGTCGTACCGTTCGTTACGCTCGTAGACGAGAGCCTGTACACAGGTGTCGAGTAAGTCACACTCCTTGACGACGATCGCTGCTGGTGTCTCGCGGGCCGCGTACTCTTCGAACGCGTCCCGGACTCGTGCGGGGAGCGGAGCGGTGAGATCGGCTATCGCCTCGCGTTCCGCGGCCACCTTCTCGGTGGGGTCGGGGTTATCAGCGGTCGTATCGGCGCGGGTCGCCACGTCACCGGTCTCCGCCTCGGCGACGTCGTGGACGACCGCGAGCCGGAGCGCACGGCCGAGGTCGACCCCGCCGAGCTCTGTGTCAAACCGGTCGCCGAGCGCTAATACCAGATACGCGACGCCCCACGTGTGGCCGGCGACCGACTCCGGATCGTCCACGCCGCGGAGTTGCCAGCCCGTGCGCCGCTCGTCTTTCAGCGCGTAGGCGTCGAGGATCGCGTCGATGGCGTCGTCGAGCTCCGTGTCCGGTTCGGTGCCCGGGTCGTGTGCTGTACCCGAGTCACCGTCCGCCTCTGGACGATCGCGGGTCACTCCTCGTGAAGGAGGGTCCACTCGTCGAGGCCAGTCCGTTCGATAACCTCGCGTCGGACCATCTCGTCGAGCACCTCGTCGAGTCGACCGGGCTGGGCGACCTCCATCTCGATCCGTCCGATGCTGTGGTACTCGTCGAGGTAGTGGCGGATCTCGTCGCGGTCGAACGTCTCCTCGTCGGCACGCTCCATCGCCCCCTCGGTGAGATCTATCATGTCCTCGATGAAGTTCCAGGGGTAGACCACCCACGTCCATCGCTCCAGCCGCTCGCCGACGAAATCGGGCTCGAACTCCGAGGTACCGAGCAGCTGGAGGGTTGCAGTACGGACTTCAGCGGCGTCGCGCTCCTCGACGTACTCCTCAGCACGCCGGATCGACCCACCGGTGTCGGCGATGTCGTCGATGATCAGGACGTCTTTGCCCTCGACGCTCCCCTCGGGCATCGGGTAGCGGATCTGTGGCTCCTCCGCTTTCTCTGCGGTGCCGACGTAGTGTTCCATCTTGAGGCTCGTGAGATCGTCGAGTCCAAGGAAGTCACACGTACACCGCCCCGCAAACCAGCCCCCACGGGCCAGCGCGACGACGACATCCGGCTCGAAGTCGTCGCGTTTCACGCCATTCGAGACGTTACGGCAGAGCCCGTAGATGTACTCCCAGTTGGTGACGGTACAGTCGAAATCGTCCGGGAGGTCGCTCATACGTGCGGAGGTGGCGCGCCCGCGCTCATAAGGGTTTAGCAACGACGCTGAACGAGCGGAACCGACTCCTGACTCGGATCGGTGTTCGCAGAAGGTTTACACGCGGTCAGTGATGTCGAACGAGTTGTCGTCACTCTCGCCGTCCCCGTCGGTATCGCCCCCTCCGTGTTCGCCGGTATCGTCCCCATTGTCCTCGCTGGTCTCTTTTCCACTGTCTTCGCCGGTATCACCCTCCATCGAACCTCCTTCGATCGGATCGCCCTCCGTCGAACCTCCCTCCCACCCCGCATCGCTCTCGTCGAGTCCCGCGGCCAGTCCGACCCCGAGGCCATAGGTGTCGCGGACGGTCCGCGCGAGCACGCCGTCGCGCTCGAAGACGACGTAGACGGCGACGAACCGGTGGGCGGCCGGCCGCAATACGAACACCTCCCGCGGGTCGTCGTCCCCCCGGGTTTCGTTGACTCGCGCTATCAGTGGCTCTATCGGCAGTCGTGCCGCCTTCACTTCCGCGAACGTGTCGGTTCCGGGACCGTCCGCGAACAGATAGAGGGCCCCGTTGGGGTCCCCGTCGTTCGACTTCGTCGTGATAGAGCCTATCGCTTCCCCCTCGGCGCGTATTCGCTGCCACGCCTCGACAGCAGCCTCGAACATTCCTTCGACGTCGTCGGCGAAGCGGAACCGCGTCTCGCGCACCACGTCGAGCGCCGTGATCCGGGCATTACCGTCCTCCCAAGCCAGCGTCGCGTCGACGACGTTCCCCGGTTCGATCGCGTCGACCGTTTCGGCCAGCTCTCCCTCGTACCCCGTCGCAGCCGCGTATAGCGGGTCGTACACCTCTTCGGCCTCGGGGTCACTCGGAGCGATGGGCGTCTCAGGCAGCTCGACGAGGACGAACTCCGCCGTTCCCGCCGTTTCGTCGGAGGGGCCTCCGGGCGTCCCGTCGATCGGTCGCGGCCGGCGGTCGTGAACGCGGAACCGCCCGGTCGTCGTCGGATACATACCGGCAGTTGGGTCGGCCGTCGGATAAGGCGGTTGGTGACGCACGGGTCCCGGGTCGACATCGTCGTCCCGTGACGACGGATCCGTGTCGTTATGGGAGTGGCTGCCGTACCTATCGGTACATGGGGATCCTCGAGGACAAGTCGAACGCCAGACTGTTCTACAAGTACCTCTCGAAGGTGTACGACCGGGTCAACCGGTTCAACTGGAACGAAGAGATGCGGGCGGAAGCGCTCTCGTGGTTGGAGTTCGGCGAGGACGACCGTGTGCTCGACGTGGGCTGTGGCACCGGATTCGGCACTGAAGGGCTGCTCGAACACGCCGACGATGTCCATGGCCTCGACCAGAGCATCCATCAGATGGAGAAGGCGTTCGAGAAGTTCGGCAAACACGACCGGGTGAACTTCTATCGCGGCGACGCCGAACGCCTCCCGTTTGTCGACGATACCTTCGATATCGTCTGGTCGTCAGGCTCCATCGAGTATTGGCCGAACCCAGTCATGGGGCTCGAAGAACTGCGTCGGGTGGCGAAACCCGGCGGGCAGGTGCTCGTCGTCGGTCCGGACTACCCCCACAACCGCGTCCTTCAGCGGGTCGCCGACGCGATCATGTTGTTCTACGATGCCGAGGAGGCCGACCGGATGTTCGAGGCTGCCGGCTACGAGTCGTTCGAACACCACATCCAGCGTGCCACCCCGCAGAGCCCACGAGCAATAACGACCGTCGCTCAGGTCCCCGAGTAACGTTCCTCCGCATTTGACACTCTGTCACTCCGGCCCGACGGTCGTCGCCATCGACGCGACCGGTTGTCCCCGAACCGAGAGCCGTACCTCGACACGGTCGCCGGGCCCCGGTGTGGGGTCGTTCGTCCCCGCGATCCGGAAGGACGTCTCGTCGCCGACGATCCACTCGTCCCCGCTCGCGGCGTTGAACGGCCCGGTTGGGCCCGGATTGAACCCTGCAGCCGAAAAAAACGGAACGGATGGCTGGCGTGCGAGCGGCTCCCCGTTCACCCACACGCGAACGGTTAGTTCCTGGATGTCTATCGGCTCCCCACCCTCGTGGCGTAGGATCAGCCGATCGCCGTCCACCGACAGCGAGATCACCGCCGTTGGTGCCGGGTCGGCGGGCTCGTCGAACGTCGCGGTCGCCACGCCGACCGCGAGCAGGACGGCGATCGCGACGAGGAGCACCCCTGCCAGCGTTGTGACCGCGCGCGAGTCCAGCCCGGCTTTCGGCGAGGTTCGGATCGACACGGGGCGACTGGCGCGGCATCACGGAAAAGGGATCACACGAGCCGAGTCGCCCCCGCCGTCGACGGGCACGGTTCCCGCCAATCAGGAGCCGCCATCGTCGGTCAGCCGCGGCGTCTCGATCGGCTGGATCCCGTCGATTACCGCTACGCGCGGCTCGTCGATGACGGTGATACGATACGTTTCTGCCGGCGAGAGCGCTCGGACGACGCCGTCAGCGTTGGTCGCACCGATCGTCTCACTGTCCCCGCCGTCGACGCTCTTCGTCACCGTGATGCCGGAGACCGGATCGCCGGTCTCGGCATCACGGACGGTCACCGTCACCGGCCCACCTGGATAGCTCCGGTCCACCGTGACGTTGAACCCGTCTTCCGTCGTCGAGACCGTGTCTGCGTCGGGGAACCGGTCGAGTCCGATCCGCTGGTGTTCCACGAACACTTGTTCGGTCCCGCCGCTGACGAACGAGCGGAGGGTTCCGAACTCGTGGGGAACGGTGATCCGCTGGACCGATCCCGCTCCGAACGCGTCGGGCTCACGGAGCGCGGTCGTTTCCGGGTAGCTCGCGATCGCGGCGTCTATCGCCGCCTCGCTGGAGAGCGTACCACCGCCGCGGTCCCACCGGTCGCGTCGGAACGCCTCACGGACGTACTCGTCGCCGTCGACGGTCGCCAGTACGACGGCCTGCTGGCTCGACTCGACGTGGATCTGTGCACCCGGCGTGTCGCCGCGAACCGTTTCGAGCGCACGCTCACGAACTGGCCCCTCGTACACCTGAAGCTGGACCTGTAGCTCGTCGAGGCGTCCCGGCGACGAGAACCCGTCCGTCTCCTCGGCTACCTCGTCGAGCAGGTCCAGCCGGTGGTCGTACTCCGCCGCGACCGCGGCGACACGGACCAGCTCGTCGAGCAGTTCACGGTCCGTGAGCTCCCCGTTCGCATGCGCGTTCATCGCCGCGGTCTGTCGGCTGTCGAGGCTCACCTCGTCCTGCTCGACCTCATTGATCGCGGCCAGTATCCGCCGCTGCCGTTCCGCGCTGTCCTCGGCGGACTCGATCCGCTGGAGGGTCGTCTCCGTCCGGAGCGCGGCGTCGACCTCCCCGACCGAGAGGTCGAGCGCGGTTCCGAGGTTGGCGTCACGCTGTGTGGCTCCCACGCGCGGCGTCACGTCCGGCGGCGTCGACAGCACACGGAGGGTCAGGTTCCCCTCGTCGACTGACGCGGCCTCGACGGTGCCGTCGGTCGACGGGGCACCCGACGACCCGGTGGCCGGGCCGTCGCTGTTCGGTTCGGCCATCGTCGGTCCGAGAACCGGTGATACGCCGACATCCATCGTGGCAACTCGGGGGTCGTCTGGCACCTCCGGGGTTTCGATGTCGGCTGCCGTACCCGCCGGCGACGTCCCGCCGGCGATCGGCGCGACGAAAAGCAGGAGGGCGACTGCCAGCACAAGGAGGGCTCTCATCAGTGGGGCGTTCTCGGCCAGGGATAAAAAAGCCATCTCAACGCCCCGGGTTGGCGCCGGCAAACCGGTCAGAGCAGCCGATAGCGCCCACGGGACTCGGAGAGCTCCCCGCGCCGGGTGAGCGCGTCGAGGAGATCACGGACCGCGTCGGCCGGCACGCCGTGATCGGTCGCGTACGCGACGACCGCCGTCTCGGTTGGCTCGTCCGCCTCCCGGATACCGTCCCGGACGATCTCCTCGCGCGACCGCGTGGATCCGCTGCTCCCTTCGACCTGTGCCCCCGCCTCGAACACCTCGTCGGCGTCCAGCCCGGAGCGCTCTAGGTACTCTCGGTCGTCGACCCCGGCGTCCTCGACCGCGCGCTCCAGTTCAGAGACGTGTTCGACGTCGGCGAACGCCTCGCTCTCCCCGTGTTTCTTTGCCAACAGGGCCGCACGGGCCTCGCGGGCGGCCGCACGGTCGTCCGATTCGAAGAAGCGTTTCAGCTTCGCCGTCCGATGCGTCTTCCCACACCGCGAACACTGCGCGGACTCGTTCGTCCGCGGATCACGGAGCAGCCACAGGTTCCCACACTGGTTACAGCCGACGACCGCGTACATGGGGCACCGTTCGTCCGGATCGGTTTTGAACGCTGGCATCAGAGCCACGGTCTCCCGTTGCTACTCTTCCTTCCCGTCCTCGTCGTCGGGCAGCGAGATCAGGTTCTCGCGGCCGAGTCTGAGCTTCTCGACGCGGCCTTCATCTGCCATCGCCGAGAGCAACTGTGATACCTTCGCGTCCGACCAGCCCGTCTCGGCGACGATCTCGGCCTGTCGCATCCGGTCGCCGTTGCGCTCGAGGATCCGTTCCACTCGTTCCTCGTCCGAAAGCAACGAGAGGTCCTCCGTGGCCCCCTCGTCGTTCGTCCCGTCGCCATCGTTCTCATGCGGATCGGAACGTGTCGTTCCTCCGGGGGTGTTCTCTCCCTGGCCGTTCTGGGGAGCTGCCGTTGACGGATCGCCGGACTCGCCGCCGCTCTCCACCGGCCCGACACGGCGGTACCCCACGAGCCCGGCGGCGACGAGGAGCGCTCCGAGGACGATCGCGCCGGCCAGCAGCGTCCACGGAGGGGTCGTCCCGTCGGTACCGGTCTCGGTCGGTGAGTAGACGACGACGACTCGGTCGTCACCCTCGAACACTCGCGGTCCCTCGATAATAACGGCGTTGTCGCGGAGCGGCACCGCTGCACCGGGAGTCCCGGAGACGGTGTATCCCTGAGGCGTCATCAGCTCGATCCGTTGGTCGGCTTCGAGCGAGCGGAGCCACGTTCCGTCGTCCGGGGTGGTGAGGGCGTCCCCGAGTTGGAGGTTCTCGCCGTCCGCATCGAGGAACTCGGTCCAAACGAAGGTGAGGCGCAGCTCGCCGACGGCCGCCGGTGGCTCGCCGTCCGTCTCGTTGTCGAGGTCCATCTCTGCTGGGTCCTCGATCACGACGACCTCACGGTCGACATCGGTGATCGTCATCCGCCGGTCGACGTTACGACTCGCCTCCGTCGCGAACCCTTCGAACAGTGCCGGGTCGGGGCCGACCTCCCCGTCCAGGAACCGCTCTCCGACGGCCTCGAACGGGACGGTCTGGTTCGGGTCGCTGAACTCGTACCTGACGGCCACCTCCCATACGGCGTCACGATCCGGCTGGAGGTCGATCCGCATCCGCGTCTCCGCGGCCGGTTCGAACGTCGTGTCGACCTGCGGCGACGGGCCGACTCCTACGGACGCTCCGGATAGCGACGCCGATCCGGACGAACCCGCAGTGAGAGCGGTTCCGGGACCGCTCGTGGGGGCCGTCGGTGTCTGTGTCGGCTCCGAGAGGCTGCTGGAGGGGGTGTCTCCGGTGGCCGCAACCCCCGCGCCGGCGAGCAGAACGGCGGCGAGGAGGACGGCGAGGAGCACGCGAATCGCGGGGTTCCGCATGTAATTCGGGACCACTCGGCCCCTGGGCAAAACGCTTTCCATAGGCCGTTCGTTGCCGATCGTTCGGGTCCGTGTGTCCTCTCTTCGGGTCGAAAACCCTCGATCGCTCGGGACTGATACAGGGATACCCGACCCAATTTGAGAGGATTGGGCTGGACAAAGCACTTACCACAGCCGTCTTGACAGGCGGCTATGGACGCACGAACGACCCTCCTGGCGCTCGGTGCCGCCGTCCTCGTCGTCGGCGTGATCGGCGTCGTCGCAGCCCCGGACGCGATCGACGATCCCCGAGACGGTGACAACAGCGGACCCCCCGGTCACGTCGCCCTCGCGGATGTCGTCATCGACCCGGCCGAGATCAGCGGTGAGACAGCCACGCTCGATCTCGTCGTCGATCTCCGCCACTGCGGCTCGACCGTCGAGAACGTCACCCTCCGCCACCGGGCGCTCGACGCCGACTCGGGCTTGCTCGTCGACGAGACGGTCGTCGACGTCGGCGATGTCGGCGACATCGACCGAGACGGCGAGACGACGGTCAATGGGAGTCTCGACGTCGAACGGACGGGCGGATATCACCTCGAAACCGTCGTGTTCGTCGATGGCGAGCGAACGACGGAGCGAACGACCCGTATCGCCGGGGTCGAGGCGCTCGTCCCCTCCTACGCGGATTCGTCCGTCGAGTTCGCTGATGGTACCGTCTGGCCCACGGTCGCGGTGTCGGTTGCGGACGCCGGCGAAGAGACCGCTACCCTCTCGGTGTCGACATCGGTCACGAACCGTGGCGACGATCCGTCCGGGGATCTCGACCTCCGCATCATGCTTCGGCAGGCCGACTCCAACGTCGTCGCCGCCGAGGCGAGCGAGACGGTCGGAACGGTCCGCCCCGGTCGCACCGATACCGTCACCACGACGCTCGACGTGCCGGACGGGTACAACTACTACGTCGACGCCGCACTGTTCGACGACGACGTCCTGATCGACGAGACGCAGGCCGTCGCTAACCTCGATCCCCAGGAAACGATCGATGCGAACGAGACGGTCGAGGACGTCGAGTTCGCCGTCGAGGACTTCACGAGGACGGAAGCGGCTGACGACGCCCTCGACGACGCCCCCGTCGACGAGGACGTCGAAGACGCGCCCGACGTGGCCGACGAAACGCCCGGGTTCGGCGTCGCCGTCGCGCTCGCCGCCCTCTTCAGCGCGAGCCTGATCGCACGGAGGCACCGATGACTGACGACACACGCGACGACCACACCAGTACACACGCCATGGCTGATCCAACTCCGACGGACGACTCGACCAGTACGGACGACTCGAGTGGTAGGGACGACTCGACCACCACTGGCGACTCAGCCGACCGGGACGGCGGCTCTCGGTTCACCCGACTCACGTCCGAAGACCTCCGCGGGATCCTCGATCGGCTGGCACTCGCCGCACTGGCGGTGCTCGCACTGATCGCCGGGTGGAGCTTCTACGGGTACGCCGGAACAGCGATCCGGACGTGGCTCGACCCCGCGTACCAACCGATCGCGTTGGCGGCGTTCAACCTCGTGATCCTGTTCGTCGCACTCGCCGGTGTCGCCCATCAGCTCCGGCGGATACGGGGTGGTCCGCCCGAGGGATCGTCGAGCACCACCGGTACTGGAGACGGCACTACGGACGGCTAGGTGAGACCGGATCCGTTCGTCACCGGGGGTCGGACGTTCTCACTCATCCGGGAGGTCTCCGGTACTCCCCGGGATCTGCTCGACTTGTCCGGCGAGTGTCGCGGCGTCGCCGGCGACGGTCGACGGCTCCACACCGGCTTCGTTCGCTACCAACCGGACGTGTGCGGCGAGCAATGCGAGCGCCCGCAACCCTTCCGACTCAGCGTCACCCTCCGTCCGCTGGGCGAACGTCGTGTCCACCTCACCGTCGCGGACGACACCGACGTGGACCGCCTCGACCCCTTCGCCGTCGAGTAGCTCGCGGGCGCGTGACAGCTCGGCCGCGAACCCGTCGTCCGTCGTCTCGTTGGCATCGTCTCCCGCCCGCCGGTTCTGATCGTGACTGTCGCTCATAGCGAAGCTCGGGGCGAGAGCGGGAAAAACACGGCGCTACACCGGGCGTCGAAGACACGGAATCACGGCCGGCGTCAAACCGAACCGCTGCGGAGTCGAGTTATTCCGGGCGGGGGCGAGCGATGAACAACGCCTCCTCTAGCGTAAACGGGTCATACGTCGACTGGTGACAGACGCAGTAGGCACCGTCTTCCGCGCTGTACCGCGCGGACTCCTCGAGCTCCTTGTAGCCTGGGATACAGCAGAAGTGCGTACAGACGTTGAGATACGCCATGAACCCCTGATCCGTCGAGGCCGCGAGCCACTCGTCGTCCTCGGCCGCCTCCTCGATACGTTCCGAACGGATCACGACCGCGTTCAGACTGGCATCAGCGTCCTCGGAACGCCATGTCGTCGAAGCCGGCTTCCCGACACCGTCGTTACCGACGTTGTTCCCCCACGTGTCGTAGTCGTCGAAGTCGTCGATGTGGATCCGGTCGCCGGCGTCGTACGTCTCGTCCTGCCAGTCGTAGGTTCCAGGATTGGCACGGAAGATGTTGTCCGACTCGAAGTTCGGACGGACGTTCTCTTGGGACTCGATCCCGCAGTACTGGAACCACTCGCCCGCATAGGTCCGACCGCCGAGCTCCTCGCGGGCGACCTCGATCTCGAACCCCTCGTCGTCTATCGTCTGGACCTCGGGCCAGATCCCCTCGATGAACCCGTCGTCGTCGACGCGGACGGGGATCTGCGGGAGGCCGCGCGGTGCCGGACCGCCGGTGTGTTCGATCGTCATCGCGACGGTCTGTCCGCCGCCGACCCCGCCCGCGGTGGTCAGGGTGTTGACCGTCGCTGAACCCATCGCGCCGACCCCGGCGAGGGTCGCGCCGCCGACGACGCCCTTCACGAAGCGGCGCCTGCCAGACTCGGTTGGGTACTTGTCGGACGTGCTCATACTAGATATTTGAGGCCGGACCAGTAAAAAGGGTGACGAACCGGTCGGTCGGACACCTCCCGTCGCCTGAGGCCGCCGGCCGAATCGCCCCCGTCGCTCGAGGCTGCCAGCTGAATCGACCCCCGTCGCCGTCCCGTGATATTCGTTTACTCTGTATCGAGGCAAACGTTCGTCAAGGCAGCGGTTTTAACCGGAACCGGACGAACTGTGTGTGGTATGGAGTTGCATAACCGAACGGTGCGGACGGACGTCCGCGAGCTCGGCGCGCTGCTCGGGGACGTACTCGCCGCACAGACGTCGACGGACGCCTACGAGACTGTCGAGGACCTCCGGAACGCCGCTATCGCGTACCGACGCGGGGACGCGTCGAGCCGCGATCCGCTCTACGAGTCGGTCGACGACCTCTCGCCGACCCGAGAGGGGGTCGTCGCACGAGCGTTCACGACGTACTTCGAACTCATCAACCTCGCCGAGGAGCGCGAACGCGTTCGGGCCGTCCGGAACCCAGAGACCGACGGGGCGTTACACGACTCCTTCGAGGCCACTATCGAGGAGTTCGCGGCGGCTGGCGTCGAGGCCGACGAGCTGGAATCGCTGCTCGCAGACGTGCTCATCGAGCCGACGTTCACTGCGCACCCGACCGAGGCACGACGCGCGACCGTGAAATCGAAGCTCCGGTCGATTGCGAACCATCTCGAAGAGCTCGACGAGCGTGGCCTCACCGACCGCGAACGGAACGCCGTCTGGCGGGACGTCACCGCCGAGGTGACGAGCCTCTGGGGCACCCGGCAGGTACGCCAGCGACGGCCGGAGCCGGAAGACGAGGCCCGGAACATCCGGTGGTACCTCGAAAACACGCTGTTCGATGTCGTCGGCGACGCGTACGAGGAGTTCGAACGGACGATCTCCGAGGAGTACGAAGACGTCGACTGTCCGAAGCTGTTCGAGTTCCGGTCGTGGGCGGGATCGGATCGGGACGGCAACCCGTACGTGACACCCGAGGTCACCGACGAGACGCTCGAGGGACAACGCGCCGTCGCCCTCGAAAAGTACCGCGAGCAGTGTAAGCGGCTGTCGGCGGTGTTGAGCCAGGACGGCGACCGATACGCGATCAACGACGCCCTCGCGGAGTCGATCGCCGCCGACGCCGACCGTTTCCCGGCGGTCGCGGCGGAGGCTCGCGAACGATACCCGGACGAGCCGTACCGACAGAAGCTGAAACTGATGCGCGAACGCCTGGACCGCGTCGACGACGTGCGACCCGGCGGCTACCCCAACGGCGACGCCTTCCTCGCCGACCTCGACGTCATCGCCGACTCGCTGTCGGCCGACCGGAACGACGTGGTTCGCGAGTCGTTCATCGACCCGCTTCGAAGACAGGTGGACACGTTCGGCTTCGTGCTCGCCTCCCTCGACCTCCGCGACCACCGTGAGAACCACACTGAGACCGTCGCAGAGGCGGTCGCGGTCGAGGGTATCGACTACCGGGAGATGGACGAGACCGACCGCGCCGAGTTCCTCACCGAGGCCATCCTTCAAGACGAACCGGTCGTCGATACGGACGCACCCGGGGATATCTCCGACACTGCGGAGCGCGTGCTCGAACGCTTCCGCGCGCTGTCCGACTGGCAGTCGGAGTACGGGACCCAAGCGATCGACACGTACTGTATCTCGATGACCGAGGAGCCGAGCCACGTCCTCGAGGTGCTTTTCTTGGCTGATCAGGTTGGTGTCGTCACGCTCCCTGACCACTGCGGGATCGATGTCGTCCCCCTCTTAGAGACGGAGTCCGCGCTCAATGGGGCCGAGCGTATCCTCGGATCGCTCTTCGAGAACGAGGCGTACGGCGCGGCCTTGGAGGCACGTGGCGAGGTACAGGAGGTGATGCTCGGCTACTCCGACTCCAACAAGGAGAACGGGTTCCTCGCCGCTAACTGGGACCTGTACAAGAACCAGCGTCGCCTCGCCCAGTTCTGTCGCGACGAGGAGGTCACCCTTCGACTGTTCCACGGCCGCGGCGGGTCGATCTCCCGTGGCGGTGGCCCGATGAACGAGGCCCTGCTTGCACTTCCCAACGAGACCGTCACCGGACAGGTGAAGTTCACGGAACAGGGAGAAGCGATCGCGGAGAAGTACGCGAACCGCCGGATCGCCGAACGCGAGCTCGAACAGATGCTCGACGCGCAGATCCGCGCCCGTCACGAGGCGAACGCGGAGCCGACGGAGGAGATCCCCGAGGGGTGGGTCGACGCGATGGAAACCATGGTCCCTGCCGCCAGAACGACGTACCGCGACCTCCTGAACGCGGACGGCTTCGTTTCGTATTTCGGTCAGGCGACGCCCATCTCGGTCGTCGAGGACCTCAATCTCGGCTCCCGGCCGGCCTCGCGGTCCGGCGAGCGGACCGTCGAGGACCTTCGAGCTATCCCGTGGGTGTTTTCGTGGACGCAGACCCGGCTCATCCTCCCCGGCTGGTACGCGCTGGCGTCCGGGATCGACGCGTACCTCGATGACGTCGGTGAGGAGGCAGGACTGGAGACGCTTCGACAGATGTACGAGGACTGGCCGTTCTTCCGGACCACGCTCGATAACGCGGGGCTCGCGCTTGCCCGTACCGAACCGGAGATCGCCGCGGAGTACGCCGACCTCGCGGACGACGAGCTCTGCGAACGGTTCTTCCCCGACCTCGTCGCCGAGTACGAGCGCGGTCGCGAGCTCGTTCTCACCATCAGTGGTCGCGACGAGCTCATTCGACGTGAGTGGCTCTCGGAGAGTCTCAACCGCCGGAACCCGTACGTCGACCCGCTCAACCTGCTTCAGGCCGACCTCCTCGGTCGGACCCACCGGACCGACGAGGAGGAACGCACCCTCCGCTTGACGGTGAACGGGATCGCGGCGGGGATGAAAAACACCGGGTAACTCGCCGATCTACGGCCAGAGTCCCCGGGACTCGTGTGCCTCCGCGACGCGCGAGAGCGCGACGATGTACGCGGCGTTCCGCCACGTAACGTCCCGGCGTTCGTACTCCGTTCGGACGTCTTCCCACGCGGAGAGCATCTCGGCTTCGAGCTCGTCGTGGACCCGATCCAGCGACCACGCTCGCCGATTGATGTCCTGAAGCCACTCGAAGTAAGAAACCGTGACGCCGCCGGCGTTCGCGATGATGTCGGGGATCACTGGGATCCCACGGTCCGCCAGTATCTCGTCCGCGGCGGTCGTCGTCGGTCCGTTCGCCCCCTCGACGATCAGGTCCGCGGCGATATCGCCGGCGTTGTCCGCGGTGAGGACGTTCCCGACCGCTGCCGGAACGAGGAGGTCGACATCGAGCTCGAGTAGTTCGTCGTTCGTGAGCAGCGTCCCGACGTCCTGCCGGGTAACCGCTTCCGGCTCCTCGTCGTGGGACGGGATGTCGTGTGTGTCGAGCCCGTCGGGATCGTACACCGCTCCGTTGACGTCGCTGACGGCGACAACCGTCGCACCCCAGTCGTCGAGCAGGCGCGCGGCGTTCGCCGCAACGCTCCCGTAGCCTTGGATCGCCACCGTCGTTTCCGAGAGGTCGCGGTCGTAGTGGTCGATCACCTCGCGACAGACGATAGCGACGCTCCGGCCGGGGGCCCCTTCACGGCCCTTGCTTCCGCCGACGACTGGCGGTTTCCCGGTGACGACCCCGGGGATCGTCTCACCTTCCTGCATCGAGTACGCGTCCATCAGCCACGCCATCGTCTGTGGATCGGTCCCCATATCCGGCGCGGGGATGTCGCGGGTCGGCCCGATAACGTCGCGGATCTCCTGTGTGAACCGACGCGTGACTCGTTCTTTCTCGTCGTCGCTCAGCGATTTGGGGTTCACCGCGACACCGCCTTTGGCGCCGCCAAACGGGAGATCCATCACCGCACATTTCCATGTCATCCACATTCCCAGCCCGACACACTCGTTCCGGGTGACATCCGGATGGTATCGTAAGCCGCCCTTGTACGGGCCACGGACGCTATCGTGTTGCGCTCGGTAACCGGTGAACACGTCGACGGACCCGTCATCACGCTCGACGGGAACCGTCACCTCGTGGACCCGCTTCGGATGCTTCAGACGCTCAACGACGTTCGGATCGATGTCGAGGTGGTCGGCTGCGTGGCTCAACTGTCGCCGTGCGGTTTCCACTGCGGATTCCGGTTCGACGTCGGTATCGCTCGGATCGGCTACGTCCGGTTCTCCGTCCGTCGTCTCGGTAGCGGGATCAGTAGCCATCGTTATTCGATCGGCATCCGCCGGTTCCGTATCTCTCCGCCACACGTCGGACACTTCCCCGGGTTGATCTCGGCGGTCGTGATAGTGCCACACTGTAGGCATTCGTAGGATCTCACACCGTCGGCGTTTGGTTCGACGTCTTTCATGTATGTGTTCGGCTCTCCGCGGGATCGACCCCTCGACACGCTCGGGGCCCGATGCGTCTCCCGTGGAACACCATTTCACTCAACGAGACATGCTCGGTAATATTTGCGAGTTCAAAGAAGAACCTCAAGAAAATATAGGGGTTCGTATGTCAACCCCAGTCGCGTTCCGGACCGGAACGGACGGTGCTTATCCCTCGAACAGCACCGAGAACAGCTTCCGTTGAACCGTTCGTACGTGCTGATAAAACGCGGCCGGCGAGAATCCCAGCATCTCCGCGATCTCCTCGCCGGTGTGTTGTCGTGGTGACTCGAAGAACCCACTGTAGTACGCGGTCTGGACCACCTCGAGCTGCCGGTCAGTGAGCGAGTCGATCACCGCCGCGTGAAGGTCACGCTCGTCGGTGCGTTGAACGGTCCGCTTCCGTCTGAGCGTCACCGACGAGAACGTCTGTCGAACCAGCTCGGAGACGGTTCTCACGTCTAGCCCCTCCGGAACATCGATAGTGAGAACGGTCGCCTCCTTGTCGGCAGTCGCCTCGCGGAACACGACACCGTGATCGGCGAGCTCCGGCGCGAGGAACGGCTCCGCGAGTTCGAGCTGGAGAACACCGCCATCACGGTCCTCGCTGATCCGTTGTACGCCGTCCACAGCTGTCGACGTTGCTGCGATGTCGGCCACCTCGTCCACGTCCGTGTCCTCGACGGTAACGAACACGTAGCTCCCGTCGGTGGTTCGTTCCAGTCCTCCCTGATACGTGAGCGTACAGTCCGCCTCGCGAGCAAGCCGCGACAGGACGAACGTCGGATCGTCGATCTCGAACTCGGTCCGGGTCATCGATGTCGTCAACAGCGCGTTCTTCCGCTCGACCGCGCTGTGTGCGGACGCGATCGTCTCCCCCAGTTCGGCCAAGACCGTTCGTGTCGTCTCGTCGAACGCCTCTCTGGTCCCGGCGTACACCGTTAACACGCCGTACGAAAGGTCGTTGTAGACGAGCGGGACGCTGACGGCAGACACGAAATCACGTGTGAGCGCCTCCCGTCTCCACGGGTCGTCCCGCAGTCCGGTTGCGACCGTCGGTTCGACTGTAACCGTCTCGGTGGTCGCGGTCCGCTCCGCGGGCTCGGTCCCGTCGGACCCGCTCGCGAACGTCAGCGCGTCCAGATATCCCTGTTCGTCTCCGGCCCACGCTCGCGGCTCGATCGACCCGGTCACCGCGTCGACGGACCCTATCCACGCGAACCGGAACCGATCAGCGTCAGTGAGCTGTTCACACACCGTGTGGTCGATCCCGTCCCGCGTCTCGGCGCGGACGATCGCTCGGTCGATCGCTCGGATCGTCTCGTTGATACGGTTCAGTTCCGTCAGTCGCTTGTTCTGTCGCTGGAGCTGTCTGTCCTGCCGACGCAGCTGTGACTCCCGGCTGACGCGGTCGAGCGCGGCCTCGGCGGTCGCGGCCAGCAGGTCCGCGAGCTCTCGGGTCACCTCGTCGAACGCCCCGACCTCGTCGGAGCCGATCACGAACACGCCGTGGTCTCCAAGCGGAATGTAGGTGACGCTCCGCAGCTCCGTTGCACGGTTTGTGAGCCGCTCGGACCGGTGTACGTCGTCGAACAGGAGCGTTTCGTCCGCGAGGAAGCTGTGTCCGGGCAGGGTCTCGTCGTCCGCATGAACCGTCGGGAGAGGACCGTGGTGGTCCGTGATCGCCGACGACGCGGCGGCCGGCCGAAGCTCGTTCGTGTCGACGTCGAACAGGTACACCGCACTCGCGTCGAACCCAACCACGCTCGGCGTGTCCTCGAGGAGCTGTCGGGCGATCTCCTCGTGTGTCTCGGCGTACAGGAAGTCCCGAGCCGTCTCTTGAAGGGTTGCAAGCGCCTCCTCGCGCTGTTTCCGCTTCGTGATGTCACGACAGCTGTAGAGTATCTTCCCGTCCTGGATCGACACCTCGCGGACGTTGACGAGGAGCGTATGCTCCCTGCCGGCCTTATCCGACACAGTACATTCGATGTTCTTCAGGACGCCGTCAGCCGCGAGCTCTTCCCTGTCGAAGAGGTCCTCACCGAGGAGTTCGTCTATGGTCCCCTGGTCGTGAATCTCATCGGCGGTGTATCCGAAGATGAAGTGGACGTTCGGACAGACGTACGTGTACTCCCCGTCCTCGTTCGTCATGAGGATCGTGTCGGTCATGTTGTCGAGAGTCACCCGATGGAGCTCTTCGGAGCGACGCAGGTCGCGCTCCAAGGTGACCTGATCCGAGATGTCGACCCCGTCGACCACGATCGAAACGAGCTCACCCTGATCGTTTTCGACGGGACGAACGGACAGCTCGATCGTTCTCCCGTCGGGTTCGTCGTCCAGTGGGAGGAGTACCGCAGTGCCGGACCGGCCACGGAACGCGTTCTCGACGAGCCGTTTCACGTCGGTGGCTGTCGACCGAACGCCGCCCCACCAAGGAAGCGTCCAGAACGGCTGACCGAACAGGGTGTCGACGTCGGCGTCTATCGCCTCGCGTGCCGTCCGGTTCGCTCGCTGTAGTGCTCCTGTCGGATCGAGGACCCACGTCGCCGACTGCGTGTCGTGAAACACCGTGTCGAACTGTCGCGCTCGATCGCGCAGCCCCGACCGTCTTCTGGACGTATCCAGCGCGGCTTCGCCCCGTTCTACGAGGCGATCGATCGCCTCGTCGACCGGCGGATCGATCACGACGTAGTCCGTAACGCCCGCCGTGATCGCCTCGCTGGCGACTGATTCGTCACCCTCCGCGGCACCGATAAGCATCGGTAGCTCCGGTGTGCCCGTTCGGATCTCTCGAAGGAGCTCGACACCGTTCCCCCCACGAATCGAATACGCAGTGATCACGATGTCCACCGGTCCCTCTTGGATCGCCTCACGCGCCTCGCTTGCGGTTTCGACTCGTCGGATCGGCGTTTCGGCCTCTCGCTCGAGCGTTTCCTGAAGGCGATCGACCCACTCGGCCTCCCCGACGAGGAGTGGAACCGACGCGTCGAGAGCCGATCCCTCTGCCCTCATCTCCCAACTCCCCCAAGGTGTCCGTTCCTTGCCAGCCACATATCCATCCTCCGTTGGTGATCGAAGCCTTGTCGCACGGATGGTTAATTATTGAACCCAACGCATAAATTCCCTCCGTGATGGGACCTCGCCGAACGCAGGTCAAGACTGTCGACCGCCCCGCAGCCGACTCAAATGATTCGATATTGCACTATATGATTTATCGACGGTACAACGATGGAAGTTGAGACTACAGTGGAAGCGCAAAGCGCTCGTGCTCGCTACGCCGTTCCGCAAGACCGTATCTTCATGCCGGTACTGGAGACACATCCTTCGACATGTGATTTCTTTTCTGTTAAGAGAAACACTATGTGTCTTCACCAACAGCACAATGTATGAGTTCAGCTTGCCTTGTTGAACGCAAGACGGCGACGAGGTAGGGTCGATTGTTTGTAGTCTCAAGCTGTCAGAGGCGCGTTCTTACAGTCAGAAGATGCAGTAGCTGTTACTGACGGCGGTTGTCGAAGGGTC
>LFFM01000847.1_pt1 | contig 21722 bp, 17 predicted proteins | sample 643131 | NCBI WGS metagenome assembly LFFM01 (sample SAMN03777445, study PRJNA286221) | soda lake metagenome | biome: soda lake; feature: Kulunda steppe; material: water; isolation source: sample Tc-Br brine of Tanatar trona crystallizer | place: Russia: Kulunda steppe | collected 2011-07
GACGGCGGTCTCGGATGGAAACCCGAGCGAATGTCGAGGTTTCGGGTGCTTTCGAGAGTCGCGACGTCATCTCGACGGAGAACTCGGCGGCGCTGCCAGACGCCGACCGCGACGGTGCCACCGACCGTCGCGAGCAGCGCTCGTCGGGAGGGCATACCGACGGATCCTCGATGCAGGCGGCATAGGTTTTCCTCCTCCTCACGGACCGGAACAGCAGATCCCGATCCGGACGGCCCACCTCGATCAAGACCGCGGATCCCGATCCGGGCCGGGATATTCTCCGCCGACGACCTCCGGGTGGAGCCGCTCGGGCAAGAAGACGGTCGCGAACGCCCGCGGCTCCCGAACGCTCACGGGCATCGTGTCCTGCAGCCCGGCGGCCGCGCCCGGACCGGTCAGGCCGGGATCGCTGCTCACCACCTGCATCGCCCCGCCCCGATAGGCGGACGCCAGCGCGGGATGGTCGTCGACGGGATGGACCACGGGCTCGCGCCACGCGTCCACGCGGCGTCGCCAGTCGGACGCGAGGTCTGCGTCGGCAAGCGCCTCGATGATCGCGGTCGCGTCGTCGAGTAACGGATCGCTCGCGACCAACGTCGTCCACGAGTGCCGCCGAAGGTGGTCGAGCGCCTCCCGTGCGGCCCCGCCGACGAACAGGTCCGCCGCAAGCACGTCAGCGTCGGCGACGACGCGAGCAGGGCTTCGATCCCGGGGCTCGTCGGGAGGAGCCGCGCTCTCTCTGCCGGCGGCGGATCGCTCCTCGCTCGTCCGTCGGTCGGCGAGCGCAGGGCGGATGTCGCTCTCCTTGACGTCGTATGCCGCGGCGCGTTCGAACAACGAGCCGAATGTCGGTACGGGGACATCGTCGTCCACGGTGCCGTCGTTCACGGTCCCATCTCACCCGCCGCGGATATCGGTCTTGCGGAGCGCCCGCGCGGCCACCGCGCCGGCGACGAAGGCGGCGCCGACGTTGACGACGACGCCGAGGACGCCGACGGCGACGACGAGCAGTCGGTCGTCACCCGAAAGCGCGGTGCGGGCAAGCTCGACGCCGATCAGCACGAGCAGGACGCCGAGCATCGCCATCGGAAACGCGAGCAGGACGCCCGCGACGAGCGCCAAGCCGAGATACCCCACGCCGAGGATCACGTTCGCGCCGCCCGTGCGGGCACCGAACGCGTGCTTGCCGGCGAGTCCGCCGCTGCCGTGACACATCGGCAGCCCGCCAAGCGGGAGCGCGGCGAGCGTCATCGTCCCCATGCTCTCGGCGAGCCGGTCGGCGGAGACGTCCCGGTCGAACAGGTCCGAACAGAGCAGCGCGGTGGCGACGGCTGCGTTCCCCACCGTCATCGCGAGCTGGGCGACCGCACCCTCCAACGCCCCGAGCGAGACGGTCGGCCCGCCGCCGGCAAAGAGGACCGGTTCGGGCAGCGTTGGCGCGGGCAGTCCGGCGATCGCGACCGCCACGAGCCCGCCGATCGCCAACACGACGAGCGCGCTCGCGTCACGGTATCCCGCGAGCGCGACGAGCACGACGACGACCGTTGCGGCCGCCGCGACGAGCGGCGACTCCAGCGCGAGCCCGACGCCCGTCACGCCGAGCAACAACGCCACCGCAAGTTGGATCCCGCGCACGACCGGCAGGTCGACCACACGCTCGATGACACCGATCCACCCGAGCCGCCCCGCGAGAAGGAGGACGACGCCCGCCAACAGCCCCGCCGCGACGAGCTCCCCCAATGAGATGGTGCCGGCAATCGCCAACCCGGCGAGCGCCTTCATCGGCTCGACCGAGAGCGGAATGCCGTAGACGACGCCCCACAGGATCTGAAAGAGTCCGAAGCCGACGAGCGCGTGCGGCAACGAGAGCGGCGTCACGAGCGCGAGCGAGACGACGATCGGAAGCACCGTAATCGAATCTCCTAACGCACCTGTGAGCTCGCTGACGTCGAATCGAATACCGACGTTGGCGATCTCACGGCTAATGGCCATCGTATATGTAGATTCTCTCCGGAATAAAAACGCTTGTCAGTAACGGTTTTCGAGGAGATCACGCAATAGAGGTAATTTCTATTGGTTACTCGGGCGGATCAACGGAACGCGTGGAGCACGCCGGCGCCATCGGTGCTCGCGGCGACGTCGGGAAGCGTGGCCCGTTCGGGGTGTGGCATCAGGACGGCGACGGTCTCCCGCTCACCGAGGACGCCGGCGACGTTGCCGGTCGAGCCGTTCGGGTTGGCCGCGTCGGTGACGGTTCCGTCGGCGTCGCAGTACCGAAAGAGGACGCGGTCGCCGGCGACGAGATCCTCGTAGGCATCGTCGTCGATCTCGAACCGCCCCTCGCCGTGGGCGATGGGCACTTCGATCACGTCGCCCTCGTCGTATGCGCGCGTCCACGGGGTGTTGCCTCGCTCGACGCGGAGGTGGACCGGCTCACACTGGAATCGTGCGGAGGCGTTCGTGGTGAACGCGCCCGGGGTTAGTCCGGACTCCGACCCGATCTGCGCGCCGTTACAGACACCGAGCACGGGAACGCCGTCCTCGGCGGCGGTCCTGACCTCCTCCATGATCGGCGCGCGTGCGGCCATCGCCCCGGCGCGGAGGTAGTCGCCGTAGGAGAACCCGCCGGGAAGGACGATGCCGTCGACGTCCTCGGGAAGCCCGTCCTCGTGCCAGACGCGCTCGGCGTCGACGCCCAGATACGAGAGCGCACGGACCGCGTCGCGGTCGCAGTTGGACCCGCCGAACTGGACGACGGCGACCGTCATCGTTCGGCGACCGCGACCTCGTAGTCGTGGATCGTCGGGTTGGCAAGCAGTCGCTCGGCCATCTCGTCGGCGCGAGCGGCCGCCTCGTCGGCGTCGGCCGCATCGAGATCGATCTCGAACCGGTCGGCCGACCGGAGATCCGAGAGCTCGAAGTCGAGCCGTTCGAGCGCCCGCCGGGTCGTCTCGGCTTCGGGATCGAGGACGCCCCGCTTCAGCCGGACGGTCACAGTCGCGGTGTATGCCGTCATGGTCGAATGGTGCGGATTCGTGGGCAAAAACCGTTTCGGAGCGTCTCCAATATACACGTATATGGATATTGTGACGGTGGAACACCCACGTTGTGGAACGAAAGGGGCAAACCCCTCCGGGTCGTCGGGAGGATGTATGCAGCCGTTCGAACCCGCGGAGGTGATCGTCGCATGACCCGCGAACTGACCGAGATCACGGTCGTCGGAGGAGACAAGACCGGACTGATCGCGCGCGTCACCTCGCTGTTGTTCGAGCGGTCGATCAACATCGAGGACCTCGATCAGGCGGTCCGCGACGGCGTCTTCCGGATGACGATGCGGGTGGACGCCACGGAGATGGACACCTCCCGCGGCGAGCTTCGGCGCGCGCTCGCCGAGCTCGGTCGCGAGCTCGACGTCGACATCCAGGTGCGGTTCCCGAGCGACCGCGACGCCAGGCGGATCGCCCTGTTGGTTACGAAGGAGACGCACGCCCCCGAGGCGATGCTCGAGGCCGAGGCCAACGGCGAGCTGGCGGCTGACGGCGAGGCGGAGATACCGGTCGTGATCGGGAACCGCGGCGACCTCCGGTCGCTGGCGGAGCGGTACGACAAACCCTTCTACGACGTCGGCGACGGCGCGGGCAACACCGACGAGGATCGCCTGCTCGACCTGCTCGCGGAGTACGACGTCGACCTGCTCGCGCTGGCGCGATACATGCGGATCCTCTCGCCGTCGGTCGTCTTCCGCTACGAGGGGCGGATCATCAACGTCCACCCCTCGTTGCTGCCGGCGTTCCCCGGCGCGGAGGCGTATCGACAGGCCAAGGACGCAGGCGTCCGGATCGCGGGCGTCACCGCACACTACGTGACGACGGACCTCGACCAGGGCCCGGTGATCGCCCAGCGGGCCTTCGACGTCCCCGACGGGGCCGCCGTCGCGGAGATCAAACGACGTGGACAGCCGCTCGAAGCCGAGGTGTTGCTGGAGGCGGTCCGGCTTCACCTCGCCGACGCCATCGCTGTCCACCGCGGGACCGTCCACGTCCGCGAGGACGTCGACCCCGACGCACAGCTCGGCCTCTCGAAGGAGGCCCGGTCGGCGAATCCCGACGAGCCCGTCGACGGCGAACCGTTGACCGGTTCGACGACGCCGATCGCCGAATCCGATTGACGGCGGACGGCGACTGGGAGATGTCGGACGGGGTCGACTGACAAGCGAGCGGTGAAGGTACGAGGGCGGCGGGATATCCGGGCGTATCTGCCGGATTATTTTTATTCCCTCGAGGTCATTCGCCGGTAATCGATGACGAGAGATGATCGGGAGTCCTTCGTGGGAGCTCGACGCGCGATCGTCCGTAGCGACGAGCGTGCCATCCTGATCTTTCTGCTGATAATCTCGATCCTCGGGCTGGTCGTGCTGCTCTACTACACCACGCTGGTGCTGGAAGGACTGCCGGACGTGACGCCGGAGGACCCCTTCCCGTGAGCACGGAACCGGTCGGGTCCCGTGGATTCAAGTCGGTCGGCGGCGGGGTTCGGCCATGAACGAAACCGCATCCCTCGCGGAGTCGTACACCGAGATGACCGAGCTGTTGTTCCCGAACGACACGAACAACCTCGGGCGCGCGCTCGGCGGACGGGTGTTACACTGGATGGACATCTGCGGTGCCATCGCGGGGATGCGTTTCGCCAGCCGACAGGTCGTCACCGCCTCGATGGACCACGTCGACTTCATCGGTCCCATCGAGATGGGCGAGGTTGTCGTGATCGAGGGGTACGTCTTCAACACCGGCCGGACGAGCCTCAACGTGAAGGTGGACGTCCACGCCGAGGACCCGAAGAACGACGAACGTCGTCGGACGACGACCTCGTATTTCACCTTCGTTGCGCTGGACGAGGACGGATCCCCGACGGCGGTGCCCGAGCTGACCTGTCCGACCGAGAGCGAGGAGGTCCTCCGAGCGGAAGCGATCGACGGACGTCGCGCACAGCTGCGGGACGTCATCGACCGCTACGACGTGAAGGCCGAATGACTTATGTTTTAGTGAGACGTATTGTCACGGCGCCGGGGTGCCATTAAACCGGCAATGGTTCGAGCCACAACGACTCGAACCGGCGGTGCTGCCCGGCCCGCCAACTTGACCTGCGGTTGGTCACCCGTCCGCCCGGACGGGACGCGTCCTCCCTCGGTCTGCCCGGACGACGGAGGATGCCGTGGAACCGGAACGACCGCTTTGCCCGGGCGGTCGTTCCGATCCGACGTCGACCGGTCTGCCCGGACGGTCGGCGTCGGGTTTTCTTCGAGCGAGCGACGAACGTGTCCGCGTCAACGGTCACAAACGGAACTCCCGGAACCCCTAGAACTCTCGGAACTCCCGGAACCCCTAGAACTCTCGGAACCCCCGGAACTCCCGGAACTCCCGGAACTCCCGGAACCCCTAGAACTCTCGGAACCTCTGAAACTTCCGGAATTGTCGAAGGGAGGGTGTCATAGAACGAGTTGCACACCCGGTTCACTGATACCGTCCATCGATCAGTGCGGGCGACGCGTCGAACGATCCCGAGTTCGGCCGGTCGCTTATAAACAGCTCCAACCGAGTGACGAGGGCATTTATAAATAGCTCAGATATGATAGTTTGCGCGCGCGAGGAACGCGCGCGAGGGAGCGTTGCCGGGCCGGCGCCGAGCGGTTTCCGGCGCCGGTCCGGCGAGCGAGGTTGGGGAGGCGTGAGGCTGCGGTTGCGGTGCGGGTGCGGCGGCGGTGGTCGATCCTCACTCGTCGCTTCCGCCGACTGCCCCGGATCGTCGTCACTATTTATAAACGACACACGATCCCACCCATGACCGCTTATAAATGAACCGAGCACACGACCGATCGATCCGCAGGCTTGCGCTCCCGGGTGATTCGTCGGGACCGCTACGAACGCAAAGCTCGTGAGAACGGTTCCATGACGCGCTCGAAGCTCCAACGCTCCCGGCCTCACGCGCCGCCGTGATCGGTGCGCATCACGGTGAGTCGGCGTGATCGGCGCGCATCACGGTGAGTCGGCGTGATCGGCGCGCATCACGGTGAGTCGCCGTGAACGGCGCGCGCATCACGGTGAGCGTCCACGACGCGGTCGATCAACGAGGCGACGGCGTCGTCCGCGGCGAGATGTGAATCACAGGTGCAGTCGGATGCGCCGAACCCGCACACCGGCCCGGCCGGTAATCGATCGGCAACGTCACACTCGACGTCGAGGCCACGGCTCTTGACGACGTCGGCGAGTCGAGCGCTCGGATGGCCGAGCAGGTAATCGACGTGCCAGTGACGGACGTCGTGGTCGCCGGCGGCGACCCGCCGGTGCCGGTCGACGCGGGAGAACCCTCCGGCCCCGAGCGCGCTGCCGGTGTACGCGTACGCACCTGCGGGGAGGTGATGGTCGCCCAGGGCGCCGACCGGTAGCGTGACCGGCTCCGGGAGTTCGATCACGAGGGTGTAGGTCCCATGGCCTGCTCGGCCATCCACGTCCGGGTCATCCTGGTTCGGACCGTTCGCGTCCGGGTCATCCGGGTTCGGACCGCTCACGGAGTTGGCTCCGGCGGGTCGCTCGCGGCCGAACGAAGCTCACCGATCAGCTCGCGTGCCGCATCACGGAGGTCGTACGCCTCGTGATAGTCGTCAGGGTCACGACCGCGACCGGAGAGGGCGCCGACGACGTCGGCGATCCGATCGTAGTTGTCCCTGACGAGCCCGCCGACGATCCCCGGCGTCCCGGCGCGTTCCGCGAGCTCCTCGGCGGCGGATCGACCGGCGTAGACGCGACCCTCCCGCGGGTCGACGAGCACCATCGCGAACGGACGGGCGTCAAACTGGGCGTCCAGAAACGGGCCGACGGGGTCGGCCTCCCACGGCACCGCGACGATGCCCTCGATTCGACGCAGCGCGACCGCCGCGACCGAACAGTACGGGCAATCGCCGTCGAAGATCAACACCGGTGCGTCCGTGTCGTCTGGCATGTATTAGCTACGTGCTCCGCGGGTTTAAGCGCTGACCCGGGGGCTCGGTGAACGGCTCAATGGGAGTGTCCAAGCGCCTCCTGTAGCGACTGTCCGAACCGCTCCTCGAAGAGGCGCTCGGCGGTCTCGTTCATCTCCGCGAGGTCTTCGGGAACCTCACCCTCGCTGTGGTGGACGATCACGTGTGCCTGCTGGGCCATCGCCTGCAACACGACGTCGGTGATCACGCGGGTCGGCGACTCGCCCTGGTCGCTCAAGACGTCGACGAGTCCGGCGGGCAGCTCCACGGTGTCCTCGTCTCCGTCCGGTCCGATCACGGTGTAGGTCTCAGTTTCCGCCATACTCCGGCGAGGGGACACGGACGTAAGAGTCCGTGGAAAGCGAGCGTGCTTGCCGCACGATCGCTCGGACGGCGCCGGACGGGACGACTGACGGTTCCGGTGCGGCGGGATCAGTGCATCGACAGCGACGTCGACCGATCGGAGACGGCCACGGCGAGGAGGTAGATCACGATCGCGATGACGATGATCGAGCCGCCCGGCGGGAGGCTCGCCCCGATGGAGACGGCGAGCCCGCCGAGAACCGCGAGCTGTCCGACGAGGACGGAGAGGTACAGCGTCTCGCGAAAGCTCCGTGCGACCTGGGACGCCGCGGCGACGGGAATGACGAGCAGCCCGGCGACGAGGATGACGCCGAGGATCTGCATCGCGCCGACGACGACCGTCGCCGTCATCACGATGAGCAGCGCGTTGTATCGGTCGACGTGAAGCCGCGCGACGTGTGCGGCACGCTCGTCGAAGGTGATGAAGAGGAACTGCTTGTAGTTGTAGACGACGAGTCCGACGACGACGATACTTAGGATCGCCACCAGCCGGGCGCCGGTGGCCGTCACGATCGCGAGGCTCCCGAAGAGGAAGTCCTCGATGTCGATGGCGATGGCGACGAAGTCGCGGCTCCAACTGATCACGAGAGTCCCGACCGCGAAGCTCCCCGTGAGCACGATGGCGATGGGGACGTCGCCGTAGCTGTCGGTTCGGTCGGTGAGCCATTGAAGCCCGAGCGCGCTCAACGCGCTCACGACGAGCGCGACGAGCAGCAGCGTCCCGCTGGATCCGAACAGGCCGACCGCGCCGCTCGCGAGTCCGGCGCCGAGCGCGACGAAGAGCATGCCGAAGGCGACGCCCGCGAACGCCGTGTGTGCGAGCGTCTCGCCGATCAGCGCCATCTGGCGATGGACCAGGAACGCGCCGACCACCGGGCCGACGATGCCGACCAGCACGCCCGTCGCGGCCGCCCGCCAGACGAAGGGGTGCCTAAAGACGTTCGTCCCGAGGTAGAAGTCGACCCACGCGCCGAGCGTGAGGAAGCCCGAAAACCACGCGCCCGCGACCGAACCGACGGCGCCCGGTGCATCACGCAGCCAATCGAGCGCGATGAACGCGAGCATCGCCGCCGCGAGGAGACCGACGGCCCCGACGGCCGCAATCTCCGCGGACTCACGGAGCGGAACCCGTCTGGCCGTCGCCGCCGGTGATTCCTGTTCGGTGCCGCCCTCCTCGTCGTACTCCACGCTCATGGGTGATCGTGTTTTAGGATGCCGCTGGCTCGACCGTAGGCGTCGGCGAGCGCGTCGCTTTCGAGGAACGAGACCGTGTCCCCGTGGTGATACAGCTCGACGTTGATACACGCCACCGTGTCGACGTGCTTCGTGAGCACGCCGATGTCGTGTTCGATCAGGACGATGGTCATCCCGTCGGCGTTGAGCTCGTCGAGCAGGTCGTAAAACCGGTCACGGGAGTCCGCGTCGATACCGACGGTCGGCTCGTCGAGCGCGAGGACGTCGGCCTCCGAGGCGAGCGCCCGCGCGATGAACGCTCGCTGGCGCTGGCCGCCAGAGAGCGCGCTCACGCGACGTTCCGCGAGGTCGTGGACGTCAACGGTCCGCATCGCCTCCGCCGCGATCTCACGGTCGTGGTCGGTGAGTCGGCCGTGACCTGCACGGGCGAATCGCCCCATCAACACCGTCTCTCGGACCGTCACCGGCATCGCGTCGCCCCGGTCGGCTGCACGCTGACCGACGTAGCCGATCCGCTCGCCCGCCTCGAACTCGTGGGCCGGCTCGCCGAACAGCGTGATGGAACCGGAATCGGGCTCACGAAGCCCCAGCATGAGGTGTAACAGGGTCGTCTTGCCGGAGCCGTTCGGCCCGATGAGCCCGAGGAACTCTCCGTCGTCGATCGTCAACGACACGTTCTCGACCGCGATCGCGTCGCCGTAGCCGAACGTGACGTCCTCGACGTCGATGACCGAACTCACTGTGATCCCCTCGCGACGTCCATGGACTTAGTCCCGTCTACATCGTCTTGGAGGGCTCCTCCACGGCACGTGATCTCGCTCACGCGTCGAGGGCCGCCCGAAGCGACGGCACGTTGATCTCGAGCATCTGGTCGACCCATCCCCAGTCGTTCTCCTGCCACGTCTCCGTCGTGCCCTCCGCGGGCGTGAGCGGCTCCGCGTTCTCGACGTCGGAGTTCTCCATGATCAGCTCCACCATCTGTGGAACGTCCGTATCCGGATCCGGTGCCTCAAAGGGGTCGTACAGGACGGTATGGATGTCGCGCTCCTCGATGACGTCGAGGAGCCCGGCGATGTCCTCGAACGACTCGGCCGCGTCCGGCGAGATCCCGACTGGCGTCCGCAGCTCGAAGTCGTACCGACGTTCGAGATACTGGAAGGAGTCGTGGCCGGCGAACACGGCGACGTCGCGCTCGGCGTCCGCCGCCAGTTCCTCGAAGGCCTGGTCGACCTCGTCCATGCGGTCGACGTACGCCGCCGCGTTCTCCTCGTAGTGGTCCGCGTTGTCGGGGTCGAGTTCGACGAGGGCGTCCCGTATTTCGCCAACCATCTCCTGACCGAGGACCGGATCGGTCCAGACGTGCGGATCGTGGAACTCGGTCGCTCCCTCCTCGCCGCTTTCGATCACCGACAGCGACGACGGATCCGCGGCGGTGTCGTGGATCACCTCGTCGCCCTCGAGGATCTCGAAGACGACGGCTGTGTCGCCGGTTTCGACGCCCGTGAAGTCGACCTGCCGACCGTGGGCATCGATATCGAGGATCTCCGCCTCGCCGTCGGCGATCCGCGCGTCGAGGCGGTAGCGTTCGCCGTCGCCGAGCGGAACGACGCGGTCCTCGTCGTCGAACAGGACGACTCCGACCGGGACGGTGGAATCTACGGGGACGTCCGGAACCCCCCCATGCCAGTGGTCGACGTGCCAGTAGCCGAGCTGGTCGTCCGAACGGAGGTCGTAGATGTCGAACTCATCGAGCCGAAGGCTCTCCGGCGGATAGTCGTGTCCTCGGTCGAACTCCGGAAGCTCCCCGGAGTCGAACCCGATGAGGTACGGTCCGAGCCCGTCGAGGAGGTCGTAGACTCCGACGTCCTCGTAATCACGCTCGAGCTCGGCGGCGACGTCCTGTGCCCAGGCGAACTCGGGCGTGTCAAGGTATAAAAACGCCCGCGTGGAGGCGATGTCGCGGGCGACGTTGCCGTCCGGGCTCCAGCCGTGACCCATCTGTCCGACGGAGACGGGGTTCGTGAACTCGAACCGGTCGCCCGCGACCTGCTCCGCCCAGTCCTGGATCGTGAAGAACGCGGTGTACCCGTCGTTGTCTCCCCCGCCGCCCGCCGGGTTTCCGATCCCGAGACAGCCGGCCAGTCCGCCGACGGCCGCGGCACCGGTCCCGGTCCGGAGGAGGGTTCGCCTCGTGAGTTTCATGGACGGTGATTGGACGGTTATCCCTAAAAGAGTTATTATGGGCGGGCGAGTTATTAATAACGGAGGTGGGTAGACGGGCGGTTCGGATGACGACTAAGCCGAGCGGTAGCGGCGAGAGGTGACGCACCAGCGACGAGAGATGACGCACCAGCGACGAGAGATGACGCACCAGCGACGAGAGATGACGCACCAGCGACGAGAGATGACGCACCAGCGACGAGAGATGAGACGCAGGTGATTCGCAAGCGACGAGCCGACGACGCGAGGGCGACGATTCGGTGCCGGTATTTAATAGGTCAATGCGATACGTTAATACGCACCGGTACACGACCGTTCGGCAGTGAGACGCCCTCGGTTCGGGGCGTCGTCGAGAACGCCATGCGAATCACGTGTCGACACCCGGCGGACGACTGCCCACGCTGCCCGCACCGTCGTCCATGACCGACGGAACTCGGAGCCCCGGTCCGGAGCGATTCCGCGGCGCCGTCCACACGGTGTGGCGCCGACTACGGTGGTTCCTCGCCGACCGATTCGCGATCGACACGCGATCGCTGGCGTTGTTCCGGATCGCGCTGGGACTGCTCGTGGTCGCGGACCTGTTCGCCCGTTCGCGGAACTTCTCGTTTTATTATACGGACGACGGGATCGTCACGCAGGCGCTCGCCGAGCGCGCCACCGCGGACAACGCGGTGTCGGTCTATTATCTCACCTCGGAGCCGGAGCTGATCGCGGCGCTGTTCGTCCTGCAGGGACTCATCGCGCTCTCGATGGTCGTCGGCTACCGAACGCGCCTCGCGACGGTTCTGTCGTTTCTGTTCGTGATCTCACTCGATCATCACAACCCGTACGTGTTGAGCTACGCCGACACCCTGTTCCGGCTGCTCTTCTTCTGGGCGGTCTTCCTTCCGCTCGGCGAACGCTGGTCCGTTGACGCCCTCCAGGCGACCGAGGCGGGGTTCGAACGGAGCGGCCCGCGCCCCGTCGTCGCGAGCGTCGCCACCGCGCTGGCGATGGGACAGATGGTGTTCATGTACCTGCTCAACGGGATCCACAAGTCCACCTCCGCCACCTGGCGCAGCGGTGACGCCGCGCCCCTCGTCTTCGGCATCGACGAGATGACGTTCCTGCTCGGCGACGTCATGCGGAACGTGCCGACGCTCGTCTCCTACGGTGGGCTCCTCTGGTTCTACCTGCTGCTCGCCTCGCTGCTGCTCGTGTTGCTCCGCGGTCGACCGCGATACCTACTGGCCGGCCTGTTCGCGGGAGGACACGCCTCCTTTGCGATCACCGTCCGGATCGGCGCGTTCGCGTACGTCGCGCTCGCCGGCCTGCTGTTGTTTTTACAGCCCGCGTTCTGGCGGGACGCAGGTCGTGTCGCCCGAAGGGCGGGGATCGATCCCGACCACGTGAGCCGGACGGTCGAGGATCGAGTCGGACGACCGCTTGCACGCGTGCTTCCCGCGTTCCGGCTGCTCCCTGGGCGGCTCGCTCGGATCAAGCGAGCGACGTACACGATCGCGATCGGACTCGTCGTCGTCGCGCTCGCGCTCGTCGTCGCCGTCTTCTTACTCAACGTCGGCACGGTGATCGACGGGACGTACGACCAGCACGCGCTGAACGCCGAGGTGGAGTCGAACCCGGCCGGCGAACACGTCCACGAGGTCGCCGACGCGCTCAACGTCAGACAGCCGGAGTGGAGCGTCTTCGCGCCCCATCCTCGAACGACCGACCGGTACTACGTCTTCGGCGGTCGAACCGTCGGCGGCGACCGGATCGACGTCTACAACGACCGCGAATTCACGTGGGACCGACCGGGTCAACAGCTCCAGCGACAACACGACACGTACCGACAGCGCTTCTTCATGAACAGCATCCGCCGAACCTCGGCCGGCGGCGACCTCGCCGCCAGCTACGGCGACCATCTCTGTCGAACCTACGCCGACGAGCACGGGATCGAGCTTGCACACATCAGCATGTTCGAGGTGACCGAGACGATCACCTTCGAGACGATCGACGATCCGAGCGCCCGCGAGAGCGACCGGGACCACTTCTACAGACATCGGTGCTGACTCCCTCCACGGACGCTGTCGTTGGATCGGGAAACGGGAACCGCGCTCGCGCCGGCGACGAGGGCCGCACCCGGTTGGGTGGGTACCGACGGACTCCAGAACGCTCATTGACCTCCTTCCCGTTCGGTGCGGGTATGGGAACGCTGCGTCGGCGCCGGGTGTGGCTCGCGGTGCTGCTCGCGATCCTCATCTCCGGGCTCGGACACGCGTACCTCCGTCGCTGGGGGCGCGCGTTCGGCTGGTACGTCGGGATCACCGCGACGCTCGTGTTCATCGTCCCCGACGCCGCGATCGATCAACTTCTCGGCGGCGCCGGGCAGCCGTCGCTCGTCGACCTCGTCCCCGCGCTCGTCGTCGTCGCCGCCAGCGTCCTCGACGCGTACGTGCTCGCGGTCCGGAACAACCGTGAATACGAGCGACAGCAGCGCGAGCGGGTGGGTCCCGGTGCGTCTGAGGATGCGGACGCCGGCGTCGGGTCCGGGTCGGCGGTCGACGGTCCGCGTATCGGGGGATCCTCACCCGAAAAAACCGAGGTCGACGGGTCGGCTGGAGGGTCCCACAAGCCGATCGGGGGGGCCGACACGGAGACTCCTGCCGACGACGACCCGCCGGCGGTGACGTGTCCCCACTGCGGGCGCGAGACGGACCCCGACCTCGACTTCTGTCACTGGTGTACGGAACCGCTCACGGACCGCACCGACCGACGCTGAACCCCGGTCCGAGGCCCGCCCGCTCAGATCATGAGCTCCCCGCCGTTGACGTTCAGCGTCTCCCCCGTGACGAACGATGCGTCACGCAGGTACGCGACCGCGTCGGCGATCTCCGCCGGCTGCCCGAACCGGTCGACGGGGATGGCCTCGAGCTCCGCCTCGCGCTCCTCCGGGGTTCGGTCCGCGGTCATGTCGGTCTCGACGTGGCCGGGTGCGACCGCGTTCACCCGGACGTCGGGGGCGAAATCGGCCGCATGGCTCCGCGTCAACGAGAGCAACGCTCCCTTGGAGGCGGCGTAGTGACATTCGATCGGCGCGCCGGTGTGTGCGAGAATCGAGGAAACGTTCGTCACCGACGGCCCGTCCGCCGACGCACGCAACGCGGATAGCGCCGCCTTCGTCACGTTGAACGCCCCGTTGACGTTGACGTCCATCACGTGATCGAAGTCCTCCGGCGGCAGCTCGTCGGTGTAGACGTGCTGGTCGATCCCGGCGTTGTTGACGACGTGATCGAGCCCCCCGAACGCGTCGACGCCCCGCTCGACGAGACGCTCGGCGGCGCTCGGGTCGCTCACGTCGGCGCCGACGGCGATCGCCGAGGCCCCCGCCTCCTCGATCTCGTCGACGACCGCCTCGGCTGCGTCGGCCCCCGTATGATAGTTGACGACGACGTCGTAGCCGTCGGCGGCGAACCGACTGGCGATCGCGCGTCCGATACCTCGGGACGACCCGGTGACGAGTGCGGCTGGCATGGTTCGTTCCGGTCGAGGAGTTCCGGCCCCTTCGCGTTTGCCGTTCCGGAAGCTGCCCGAAACCGTCGACCGCGCGGGCTCGAACGAGGTCAGTCGTCGCTGGAGACGCTTTCGGCCGGGTCGGCGGCCGCGTCCGGGACGGCGTCCGCCGGCTCGGGCGGTTCCTCGCGGACGTCGGAGCCCCGTCCCTCGGCGATGACCCCGGCGTACGCGTCGGGGAAGACGCGAACGAAGTCGCCGACGGCGGTCGTCCAGTCGTCGAGGAGCTTCGCCGCGCGATCGCTGTCGGTGTACGCGTGGTGGTTCTCGACGAGCCGGCGGAGCATCGCTCGATCCGACTCCTCCAGATCCTCGGAGACGGAGACCATCCCTCGATTCACGCGCTCGTCGAATCGGTCGTCGGGGTCGTAGACGTACGCGACGCCGCCGGACATGCCGGCCGCGAAGTTCCGCCCGGTGTCGCCGAGCACGGCGACGACGCCGCCGGTCATGTACTCACAGCCGTGGTCGCCGACGCCCTCGACGACCGCCCTCACGCCCGAGTTGCGGACGCCGAAGCGCTCGCCGGCGACGCCGTTGACGTACATCTCGCCCGCGGTCGCGCCGTACAGACAGACGTTGCCGGCGACGACGTTCTCCGCGGGGTCGTAGCCCGCATCCGCGGGCGTGTCGATCACGATCCGACCGCCCGAGAGCCCCTTGCCGACGTAGTCGTTCGCCGCGCCGGACAGTTCCATCGTGATCCCTCGTGCGAGGAACGCCCCGAAGCTCTGGCCCGCGTAGCCGTCGAACCGACAGGTGATCGTGTCGTCCGGGAGCCCCTCCCCGCCGTGTTCGGTGACGACGCGGTTCGAGAGGGCGGCGCCGACCGCGCGGTCGACGTTCTCGATGTCACGCGTGAGCGCGACGGGCGCGCCGTCGACGATGGCGTCCGTCGCCTCGTCGATCAGGTCCCAGTCGAGCAGCTCGTCGATCCCGGGGTGCTCCTGTTCGGTGACCTTCGTTCGGGTCGAACCCGCGGGCTCGGCGATGACCGTCGAGAGGTCGAGATGTCTCGCCTTCTCGTGATCCGTCTCCCGCTGGGTGAGCAGCTCCGGCCGGCCGACCAACTCCTCGACCTCGGTGAAACCGAGCTCGGCCATGAGCTCGCGCAGCTCCTGGGCGATGAACGTCATGTAATTGATCACGTGCTCCGGCTCGCCGGGGAATCGATTCCGCAGATCCTCGCGTTGGGTGGCGACGCCGACCGGACAGGTGTTCTCGTGACACTGCCGGGCCATCACGCAGCCGGAGGTGACGAGCGAGGCGGTGCCGAAGACGTACTCCTCGGCGCCGAGCGCGGCGGCGACCGCGACGTCTCGGCCGGTCTTCATCCCGCCGTCGGCGGTAACGCGGATTCGGTCACGGAGGCCGGTCGCCCGGAGCATCTGATTCGTCTCCGCCAGCCCCAGCTCCCACGGGAGCCCCGCGTTCTTGATCGACGTCTTCGGCGACGCGCCCGTTCCGCCGGAGTGTCCGGAAACGTGCACGACGTCCGCGTTCGCCTTCGCGACGCCGGCCGCGATGGTGCCGATGCCCGCCTCCGAGACGAGCTTCACGTTGACGTCGGCGTCGACGTTCGACGCCTTCAGATCGAAGATCAGCTGCTTGAGGTCCTCGATCGAGTAGATGTCGTGTTGTGGCGGCGGCGAGATGAGTCCGACGCCGGGCGTCGAACAGCGAACGTGTGCGATCATCTCGTTGACCTTCTCGCCCGGAAGGTGGCCGCCCTCGCCGGGCTTCGAGCCCTGTGCCATCTTGATCTGCAGCTCCTCGGCGTTCGCGAGGTAGTCGGCGGTGACGCCGAACCGACCGGAGGCGACCTGCTTGACGTTACACTCCTTTTCGGTGCCGAACCGCTCGGGCGGCTCGCCGCCCTCGCCGGTGTTCGACTTGGCGCCGAGGCGGTTCATCGCGATGGAGTTGTTCTCGTGGGCCTCCGGCGAGAGGCTGCCGAGGCTCATCGCGGCCGTCGAGAAGCGCTTCACGATCTCCTCGACCGGCTCGACCTCCTCGATCGGGACCGGGTCTCGATCGGATCCGAACTCCAGTAAGCCCCGGAGCGTCTGGAGCGTCTTCGACTGGTCGTTCACCAGCTCGGCGAACTCCTCGTATCGCTCGTAATCGCCGCTACGGACCGCCTGCTGGAGCGTGCCGACCGTCTGCGGGTTCCAGCCGTGGTGGACCCCCGAGGAGCGGTTCTCGTACTCGCCGATCGTCTCCAGTTGGGGATCGGCGCCGAACGCCATCGCGTGTCTCGCGCGGAGGTCGTCCTCGATGACCTCGATCCCGATCCCCTCGGTGCGGATCTCGGTCCCCTCGAAGTACTCGGCGACGAGCTTGGCGTCGAGGCCGACCGCCTCGAAGATCTGAGCGCCCTGATACGACTCGACGGTCGAGATTCCCATCTTCGCCATCGTCTTGAGGAGACCGTCCTCCAGCGCCTTGCGGTAGGCCGCGAGCGCCTCGGCCTCGTCGGCGCCGTCGGGTCCGGCGACGACGTCCGCGATGGAGGCGTACGCGAGGTACGGATCGACGGCGTCGGCGCCGTAGCCGACGAGCGTCGCGAGGTGGTGGACCTCGTGTGGCTCGCCGGATTCGACGACGATCCCCGCACGGTTGCGAAGGCCGTGTCTGACGAGGTGGTGGTGGACCGCGCCGGTCGCGAGCAGGCTCGGGATCGCCAGTCGATCCGGGCCAACCGCGCGGTCGGAGAGGACGAGCACGTCGACGCCGGCCTCGATGGCGTCGGCCGCCTCGTCGCGAACGCGGCTCACCGCGTCCGAGAGGGAGCCGTCGTGGTGGTACGTGACGTCAACCGTTCGGGAGGTGAAGTCGGGTGATGAGCCGGCGTCAGCGTCGACGTCGTCCGCGGCGGCGTCGGCTCCGTCATCCAGATCCTTCAGGGCCGCGGTCTGCGCGTCGGTGAGGACGGGCGAGCCGGCGACGATCTGGCGTGCGTGCTCGGGGCGCTCGTCCAACAGGTTGCGTTGATGGCCGATCCGTGACTCCAGGGAGGTGACGAGCTCCTCGCGGATGTAGTCGATCGGCGGGTTCGACACCTGCGCGAACAGCTGTTTGAAGTAGGTGAACAGCGGACGGTCGACGTCGGCGAGCACCGACAGCGGGGTGTCGTCGCCCATCGACCCGACGGGATCCTTCCCCTGCTCCGACATCGGTTTGACGAGATGATCGAGCGAGTCGGTCGTGTAGCCGAAGGCGGCCTGATGGGCCCGGACGGTGGGTTCGGGCGACTCCGCATCCGGGCCAGTCTCGTCGGAGCCCGTCGCGTCGCTCTCGTCTGTCGATGCGTCGCTCTCGTCTGTCGATGCGTCGCTCTCGTCTGTCGATGCGTCGCCATCGCCGAAGCCGGCCGCGGTGCCGTCGTCGTCCTCGACGAGGTCGTCGAGGTCGGCCTGGTGTGTTTCGACCCATTCGCCGTACTTCTCGTCGGTGAGGTCGGCGAAGACGTCGTCGTCGGGCACGATGCAACCCTCCTCGGGGTCCGCGACGAAGATCTCGCCCGGCTGGAGCCGACCCCGGCGGACGACCTCGGACGAGTCCGTCGGGAGCGCGCCGACCTCGCTGCCGACGACCAGGCGGTTCTCGTCGGTGACCTCGTACCGGCACGGACGGAGCCCGTTGCGGTCGAGGACGCCGGCCACCTGCTCCCCGTCGAAGCCGATGACGAGCGCGGGTCCGTCCCACGGCTCGACGAGCGAGGCATGATAATCGTAGAAGTCGCGGCGGTCCTCGTCCATCAGGTGGTCGCCCCGGAACGCCTCCGGCACGAGCATCCGAAGCGCGTGCGGGAGGTCGCGTCCGGTCTGGAGGAGGAGTTCGAGCGCGTTGTCGACGCTCGCGGTGTCCGACTGGTTCGGATCGTTGATGATCGGCTTGAGCGTCTCGAGCTCCGGGCCGAACGATGGGTGTTCGAGGTCGTTCTCGCGGGCCCGCATCCAGTTGATGTTTCCGCGGATCGTGTTGAACTCGCCGTTGTGGACGACGTTGCGGTATGGATGTGCGAGATGCCACGCGCCGAGCGTGTTCGTCGAGAAGCGCGCGTGCACCAGGGCGACGTGGCTCGCGAAGCGCTCGTCGGAGAGGTCGACGAAGTAGTCGGCGAGCTGGGTTCCCTTCAGCAGCCCCTTATAAACGACGCGCTGCCGATCGAGCGAACAGACGTAAAATCGCCCGGCGCCGTCGACGTCGGTGACCGTGTTCTCGATCTCACGTCGGGCCGCATAGAGCGCGCGGTCGAAGCCGAGAAGTTCGGGGTCGGCTCCGTCGGGGGCGTCCCCGCCGAACCGCTGGGCGAGTCCCGCTCCCTCGACGGGGGCGACGAACAGCTGTTTGCTCTCCGGTTCGGAGTCGCGGGCGGTCGCGCCGAGGTCGGCGTCGCCAGTCGGGACGTCACGCCATTCCAACACCTCGAGGCCGTACACGGCGAAGGTCTCGGCGATCACGTCGTGGATCTCGGCTTGGACGTTCGGTTCGCTCGGCATGAAGACGGAGCCGACCGCGTACTCCTCGGGGAGGTCGGCCTCGACGACCGCGTCGAAGAAGTCGTCGGGGCGAGCGACCATGATGCCGGCGCCGTCGCCGGTGTTCCGTTCCGCGCCGGTCGTGCCGCGGTGTTCGAGGTTCTCAAGCAGGCGTACCGCGTCCGTTACCGTTTCGTGACTCGGCTCCCCGTCGAGGTCGACGATCCCGCCGATCCCACAGTTCGAGCGGTCGTCGTCCGGCGACGCGAGACCCGCGTCGCGGCCCGACGACTCGGCGGCCGCCGAGTCGGGGGTGGTACTACGTGGCTTGGTCATACACCCCTGTCAGGATCGATCACTTATAGGTGTGACCCTGATAGGGGTAGGAACCCTTGTCCACACATTAGGGAATATAAGGTAATTATCCATAAGGGGTTGACATTCTTTACCATGGTGAACGTTCGTTTCCCGATCAGCGGATTTATATGTGCTTTTTGGCACCTATGTGGCAAATAGCGTGGTAAAAACGCGATCGTACTCGGTTATAAGTAAACGTTCGTCAACCAATAAAATGCCTCGAAACGACGGCAACCGTGAGGATCGTTCCGGTACGGGTTCAGTACGACTTCGCGAAGTACGCAGTTCGAGTCGCGTCCGCGTCACAGATCGCACACGTCTCGTCGTGGCCGCCGTCACCGACATCGTCGCCGTCGGCGAGGGGATCGTCGTCCTCGAACGGCACCATGACGATCTCCGCGGCCATCGCCTCCTTGATCGGCTCCTCACACGCCTCCTCTCCACACCACGGTGCCTTCACGTAGCCGCCGTGCTGGCCGAGCGTGCCGAGGATCGAGGCCCGGTCGTCCGCCTCGCGAACCGCGCCGTCGAGGTTCTCCTCGGCGGCCGCGTAGAGCTTGGCGTAGATCTCGTCGAAGTGGTCCCGTACGGTCCCCGCGACCCCGTCACGGTCCTCGACGACGCTCTCGCCGTCGGGCCGGTGTACGAGCGTCAATTCCTCGTCGTCGACCTCGTGGGGGCCGATCTCGATCCGCAGGGGAACGCCGTGAAGCTCGTGTTCGTTGAACTTGAAGCCGGGATTGCGCTCGTCGCGGTCGTCGAGTTCGACGCGGATGCCGGCGTCCTCGAGGTCCGCGGTCACGTCCTCCGCGTACGCGAGGACGTCGTCCTTCGTGTCCTCCTGCCAGATGGGAACGACCACGACCTGTTCGGGGGCGACCGTCGGGGGCAACACGAGCCCCTGCTCGTCCGAGTGGGTCATGATCAACGCGCCCAGCGCGCGCCAGGAGAGCCCCCACGAGGTGGTGTGCGCGAGCCGATCCTCCTCGTCCTCGTCGGAGAACGTGATCTCGAACGCCTCCGCGAACGACTGCCCGAGATGATGGGAGGTGCCCGCCTGCACCGACTTTCCGTCGGGCATCAGCGCCTCGACGGTCGTCGTCGTGTCCGCGCCGGGGAACTTGTCGTGGTCGGGCTTCTGCCCGCGAAGGACGGGGATCGCCAGCAGGTCCTCGTAGACGGACTCGTACTGGTCGAGCCGCGTCAGCGTCTCCTCCCACGCGCCCTCGTGGGTCGCGTGTGCGGTGTGGCCCTCCTGCCAGAGGAACTCCTTCGTCCGGAAGAACGGCTTCGTCTCCGTCGCCTCCCACCGGACGACCGAACACCACTGGTTCACCCGTAACGGGAGGTCGCGGTGGCTGCGGACCCACTGGCTGATGTACGGCGTGATGATCGACTCGGAAGTGGGCCGGACCGCGAGCCGCTCCTCCAGCTCCTTCGTCCCGGCCTCCGTGACCCACGCGACCTCGGGGTCGAATCCCTCGACGATGTCCTTCTCACGCTCGAGATACGACTCGGGGATGAACAGCGGGAAGTAGGCGTTCTGTACCCCGGTGTCTTTGAACTTCGCGTCGAGGAACGACTGGAGGCGCTCCCAGACGGCGTACGCGCGTGGGCGAGTAACGATGAAGCCGCTCATTCCCTCGGGACCGTAGTCGGCCAGCCCCGCCTTCCGCACGACCTCGGCGTACCACTCGCCGGTGTTGTGTGACTTGGACTCGGTGATCCCGAGCTCCTGGTCGTCGTCGGTCATTGTTCCACACAGGGCCCGTGGCGGGCTTAAAAGGTCCGAAGGCGCGTTGGCGCGTGACGGACGCTCACCGTAGCGCCGCGAGCGCCTCCCGAAGTCCGCGATCCGCATCAACGACGTCCCGGCGATAGTGCATGTACACAGCGCCGAGCGGCGGCTGGATCACGTACGCGAGCGCGATCGGCAACACCGCCGTCTCGGGTACGGCGTCGGCGGCCACGACGATCGCGAGCGCGATGGAGAGGTTTCGCATGCTGGTCGCGTACACGAGCGCCACGCCCTGCGGATCGTTCAGGAGCAGCCGTCCGAGCGCCGCGCCGACGACGAGCACGACGGCGTAGAAGATCACGAGCGGAACGACGACGAGCGCCGAGCTCACGGGATCCGCGAGGACGCTCTCCGAGCGCATCGCCATCGCGATGAAGACGATGAGCATCACGCCGAGCGAGCTGAGCCCGCCGAAGGTCGGCTTGAGCCGCTTGAATCCCTCGGCACCGTATCGACGGAGCAACGCCGTTCGCGTGAGCGTGCCGGCGATCATGGGTCCGACGACCACGATGGCGAGCTGGCGGTAGAGCGTCGTCGGGTCGAAGCCGACGTTTGCGGGAACGAGGACGGAGAGGTAGATCGGGAGAACGGCGACGGCGACGAGCAGGTTGACCGCCATGGCGACGAGCGCCGACTCGAGGTCGCCGTTCGCGAGACCGGTCCAGGCGGCGGTCATCCCCGAGGTCGGGATCAGCGCGATGAAGTAGAGTCCGATCGCGTACGAGATGTCCCCGCCGAA
>LFFM01000848.1_pt1 | contig 21713 bp, 23 predicted proteins | sample 643131 | NCBI WGS metagenome assembly LFFM01 (sample SAMN03777445, study PRJNA286221) | soda lake metagenome | biome: soda lake; feature: Kulunda steppe; material: water; isolation source: sample Tc-Br brine of Tanatar trona crystallizer | place: Russia: Kulunda steppe | collected 2011-07
CAGTCCCACCCGCCACAGTCCGTGAACCCCACACGGATTCTTACCGTGTCGGGGTTCGGTGGAACTGCAAACCTGAAATCTCCAACGCTCAGGATTCCTCCGCGTTTACGCGGAGGAGGATGTCAATACGTACATCTAACGGTTTCGGAGTGCTCGGTGCGGCCACGGACGAGTGGTGATCCCGCCCGACCGCACCCGCACCGCAGCCTCACGCCTCCCCAGCCTCGTTCGGACGGATTCGCCGGAAACCGCTCGGCGAATCCGTCCGAACTCCCTCGCGCGCGTCGGGGTCGCGCGCGCCGACCGCAGTAGCGGTTTATAAACCGAATCGTCAGCGAACGGCGGCCGGATCGACCTGGCTGCCGACCCACAAAAGCGTCGCGATCAGGGTGACGACCGCGATCGGAAGGAACCACTGCATCGCCGCCAGCAGGCCGGCGGAGGCCTGGACGCCGATGACCAACAGGATCGTCGGTCCACAGCAGGCGAATCCCGAGAGCAAGCCGGGAAGGCCGGCCGCGGCGCCCGCGCCGGCGCCGATCCGGCACGCCGACGGGCCGCGCCAGGCGACGACGGATACCGCGAGGGTGATCCCCACGAGCGTGGCGAGCGCGAGTCCGATGATCGCGTTGACCGGCGCGAACAGGTACTCGATCGGTCCCAGCGTGAGCAGCGCGACGGTCTCGTACTGGAACGGCGCGACCCGTCGAGTCGCCGCCGCCAGCGGGTCGCTCACGACGAACAGGTCGACGGTCGGCTCGGTCCCGGCCACGCCGGTGCCGGCCGCCCCGCCGCCAACCCCACCCGCCCGCAACCCGAGATGCTGGAGGCCGACGCCGTACAGCAGGAAGTACGCCACCGCGGTGAACCCGAGCGTCAGCCTGCCGTCCGTCCGACCGACCGAGGCACGGATCGCGAACAGCGTCCGTCGTACGAGCCCCGCCGTCCACGCCGCCGGCGCGTCGAGCGGTGACGCCGTTTCAGCGGCCATATCCCGGCTCCGTGTGGTTGCCGACGAACTCGGTCGTCGGGTAAAAGCCCGCCCACGCGAACCACATCGCGTCGAACGCGACCAGCCGGTCGAGCGGGAGGTCGTCCGCGTCGACGGCGCCGCCATCCGCCTCTCCGTTCCCCTCGACGCGATAGCCGTCGCCTTCGGGCTCGACCACGTCGCCGTCGGGATTGCGGTAGACGTAGCCGGTCGAGAGCGCCGGGTCCGCGACGGCGACGACGTCGACGGCGTCGCCGGATTCGGCCACCGTGCCCGTCAACACGCGCTCATGGAGTAGCGTCTCCTTGTCGAAGGCGATCGCGACGGCGTCGGTTCGTGCGCCGATGACGACCGACTTCATGTGTCCCTCGTCGGCGCTTTCGAGCGGCGCGAACATGGTTCGGTCCTCGACGTAGTAGCCGCCGAGCGGATCATACTCCCCGTACGGGTCGTTTCCGTAGCGTCTTGCGTAGCCCGTTTCGTCGGTAAGGACCTCCGAATCGGGGTGCTCGGCCCGCCACTCGCCCAGCGTCGTCCAGACGACCTGGAACTCCCGGAGGCTGTGTCCGGTCATCGGCCCGTCGATCCCGGTGGCGACCATCTGCGGGTACCAGCTGTCGGTCGACCGGTCGTACATGATCAGGTTCGAGTTGACGAGGTGGCCGGAGACGCCGAACTGCGCGTCGCCGCGCTCGAAGCCCTGCGCGGTTCCCGTCAGCGGGCAGTAGGTCACGGCGACCCGCTCGCCGCCGATCTCGTCGTTGACGATCTCGTGCCAGACGAGGACGTACTGCGGGTACGCTCGCGCCTCGCCGTTCCGCACGACTCCGAAGACCGGCGCGTCGTCGTCGAGGTCCGACTCCCCGATCGGTCGGAACCGTGGCTCGTCGATCGAGGGGATCCCGTCCTGCCCGACCCCGCCGGAGAGCGATTCGTTCAGCATGAACTCGACGTCGTGGTCGAGATGGAGCGGGCGGTCCGCCGTGGGCGGGGCGTTCTCGGGGATCTCGGTCGGTTCGTCGTCGGCTCCGGCCGCTCCGTCGTCGCCCGACGAGGCGCCGTCGTCACCGTCGTCACCGTCCCCACCGTCGCCGATGCCACCGACGACATCGCCGCCGGTACAGCCCGCAAGCCCGCCGAGCCCGCCCGCGACCGCCGCCGCGATCACTCGCCGTCTGTTCGTGTTCATGGTCCACGTAGGTGCTCACCGGTATCAAAGCCGAGCCGCTCGTGTGAGAGACACACACAGCCGAACCGGCGGGATCGGCTCATCTCGCCGGTCGAATCGCGCGATCGCGGACCGGGATCGGCGACGGCCGAACCCGGAAGCGATTTCCGTCGGCCGTTCGTTCGCTCACGCATGGATTACGAATCGAGTCTCGACCGCGCGATGGAGGAGGTGCCCGATCTGGGCGGCTCAGACGAGCGGTTGACCGTTCCGGACCCCGAAGCACAGAAGGACGGGGCGTTCACCCGACTGACGAATCTCGCGGCCATCGCGGACGCGTTGAGCCGCGACCCCGAACACGTCCACTCGAAGATCCAACAGGAGCTCGGGACCGCCGGCCAGTACGACTCCGGCCGCGCCCGCTACAATGGAAACTTCCGCGAGCGTGATTTCCAGGCCGCGATCGACTCCTACATCGAGTCGTACGTCACCTGCTCGGAGTGTGGCCTCCCCGACACCCGTCTGGAGACGGAAAACCGGACGCCCATGTTGCGGTGTGAGGCATGTGGTGCGTTTCGCCCGGTCGCAAAACAGACGAAGACGCCCACCCAGCGCCAGGAGGACACGATCGAGTCCGGCAAGACCTACGAGCTGGAGATCGTCGGCACCGGCCGCAAGGGCGACGGCGTCGCCGAGCGCGGCGAGTACACCATCTTCGTGCCGGGCGCACGCGAGGGCGACACGGTCCGGGCGTACATCAAGAACGTCTCCGGCAATCTCGCGTTCGCGCGGCGAGAGAGCTGATCGGTCCGTCGACCGGGCCCTGAATCGGTCCGACGGCCGAGCGCTGAATCGGTCCGACGGCCGAGCGCTGAATCGGTCCGTCGACCGGCCGCTGAGCGGTCCACGGGCTGTCGGTATGGCGGCGGGGTCACTCCTCCGAGAGCCGAAGCGTGAGCAGGATGACCGCGAGGAGAACCGCTGCGAGCAGCAGGTACCCTTCGTCGAAGTAGCCGCGATCCGCGATCACGCCGAAGAGGACGGGACCGCCCGCGCCGAGCGTCGCGACCGCCGTTCGAACCGTTCCGAGGCCGGTCCCGCGGATCTCCTCCGGAAACGCCTCCGAGAGGAACGACTGGGTTATCGCGCCCGAGCCGAGCATCGTGCTCACGAGCGCGGTGACGACCACGAGCGCCGCCACGCTCTCGACGAACGGCAGGGCGACGAGTCCGACCACCGGCGCCGAGAGCACGCCGACGAGCGCCGCTCGTGCGCCGACCCGGTCGTACGCCGCGCCGGCTGCCGGCTTGACGATCACGCCGATGGCGAAGAACGTGCTGAAAAGCAGCGCCGCCGTCGACGACGACAACCCCTTCTCCTCGACGAGATAGGTCGGGTAAAACCCCGTGAACGCCTGCCACACGAGGATGTATAAAAAGAGGATGAAGGCGAAAAACGAGAGGTTCGAACCGCGGAACTCGGCGATCAGGTCCCGGAAGATGTCGACTGAGAGCGTGCCGAACCCGCTCGACGTACCCGCGTCGTTCGGCATGCTGAACCAGAGCACGACGGCTGCCACGAACAGTAAGGGGGCGAGGAACCCGAGTCCGGCCTGCCACGCGACGGCCGCGGCGATCGCCCCCGCAACGGGCGGAAGGACCGTCTGCCCGAGATCTCCGGTCGCCATGGTCACGCCGAGCGCGCTGCCGACGCGGTCGGGATACATTCCGGTGAGGACCGTGATCCTGGCGATGGGATACAGCGACTGGCCGGCGCCGATGAGCGCGGTCGCGGCGAAAAGCGCCGCGGCCGTCGGCGCGACCACGACCCCGATGACCGCGAACGCGGTGACGACGACGCCGGCCGTCATGACCGACCGCTCGCTGTACCGGTCGGCGAGGAGGCCGCCCGGGAGCTGTCCGAGTGCCGACCCGAGCCAGAGGACGGTGACGAGGACCCCGGCGATGGAGAGGCTGAGGCCGTAGGACTCACGGAAGTACGGGAGGAGGACGGGATAGACCATTCGCGTCCCGAGCAGGATCCCCCACGTGCCCGCGATGGCGACGAGGGTCGGTCCCTTTCCGTCGCGCCAGAGGGCTCGACCCTCCCGATCGATCGCCGATAGCGGGCTCATCAACGGCGCAGCGCCCCGGCGACACGCTTCGGCGTGCCGGTCGCTCGATCATACATGTGGACGTCAAAGAGAGCGTTGACGCGAAAATAAGTCATGACCTACCGGCACGAACGGCTGCGGTCGGCACGAACGGGCCCGCCCCGCCGTCGCGAGGCGGGCGAAGCGGCGGATCGAATCCGGTCCTCCTACCAGGTGTCGTGGAACGTGTCGAACTCGATCGAGTCGAGCGGCTTCTCGCCGATCGCGGCCTCGTACTCGCCGGGCGTCAACATGGGTTTGTGGAAGCGCGGGCCGTCGTCGGTCGTGATCCGGGGACAGCCCGTGTTGACGAACGCGTCCATGTCGAAGTTTCGCAGGCGGTCCGGCGTCACCTCGTCCATCGTGATGAGGTAGGCGTTCTCGTTGTTCTCGACGATCTCCTGGGCGGTCTCCCACCGTCCCTGCCCGATCTTCGTACAGAAGATGACACCCCACTTTTCGGCGCTCATCGCCTTGTGGACCGAGGCGTAGCGCTGTTTGAGGAACTGGTCGTGTTCGGCGATCTTCACGACGTTGTTGACGGGGTCGGCGATGACGACGCGCTTTTCGGGATGCTCCATCGCCAGCCCGACGGGATGGAACTTCCCGCCGCCGACATAGAGCACCTGGTCCGCGGGAATGTCCGCGGAGGCGTAGTTGCAGCCGAGCACCTGCCCCTCCTTCGTCAGGCGGTCGTCGCCGCGGCGGGTGTGGACCTCGTAGCCGCGCTCCTCCAGCCAGTCGGTCATCTCCTCGAAGCGGTTCATGTGCTGGGCGGTCGTCACCAGCCCGACGTCGGGGTTCTCCTCGGGGTCTTCGAGTTCGTCGAGCGACTCCCCCATGATCGGGAACGGGTCGACGTTCGAAAAGAGCGGAACGTAGATGATGCTGTCCGACTCCTTCATGGGCGTGTGCCCGAAGTGGACGAAGACGTCCGTCCGGCGCATCAGATAGGTGTCGAGATCGCATGCGCCGTAACAGGGCTGTCCCGAGAGCATGAACGTGACGTCGTCGGGTGCGGCCTCACGGAGGTCGTCGGCGACCTTCGGCCCGCGGCGTTTCAGCCCCTCCGGAAACTGGAGGCCGACCTTCGAAGCGTCCCGCTCCTCGATGGCCTCGACGATCCGGTCGAGTTCGTAGTCCCACTCGCGATCGTGTTTCAGGGCCATCCCCGTCCTGGTGAGGTCGCCCTCCGTTGACCCGCGACTCATACCTCCGATTGCGCGTCGGCACGGTTAAACGACGCGTTAGCCGGCGAGGGCGTTACTCGATCCGAATCGTCGTCTCGGCCGACGGCAACGAACGTGCGCCTGCTGACGGCGTCTCCTCGTCCACGATCTCCCCGACGCCCTCATCGATGACCTCCCCGGTCACCTCACCGACCACCTCCCCGACAACCTCACCAACGAGCCGATGAGTTCCGTTCGGAGGATCCGTCCAAACTGCCTCGTACGTCGCCGACGTTCCGGGATCGAGCCGCTCTTCTCCGAGTGCCTGCGTGAAGAGCCTCCCCTCGCTGTAGCGCCAGCACACGCGTTCCGACCCCTCCGCTTCGTCACCGAGCTCGTAGGCAACGAACTCCGCCCGCTGCCCGCTTCGGAACCGGATCGTTACTGGGTCCACGCCACGGTTGGTGACCGTCAGCGCCAGCCTGACGTCCCCGCCGTCGACGCGTGCGGAGAGGGTGGTGTCGAGCATCCCGTCCGTCCGGACGGTCGACACGCCGATAAATCGTCGGTCGCCAAGACGAGAAGGCCGCTCGCCACGGTCGGGAACGACTTTAGGCGCCGAGCGTGAACCGACGCCAATGACCGAGGAGATGGACGCGACGGACGCCGGCTGGTTCGCCGGGCTCGATCCCGACGATCTCGACGGGGCCGAGTCGGCGGTGACCCACGGCTCGGCGGAGACGCCACGGGACTGGCCGACGCTCGCCGTCGAGGCCGGCTTCGCGGCCGACGAGGGCGAGTACTACGATCGGCTCCGCGAGGCGACGACGGCCGCCACGCGGTCGACGGTCCGCGAGCGGGAGCGCGCGGACGACCGTCAGCTGATCCACGCGGTACGGGCCTTGGACGACTGCGAGCGCACGGCAAACGAGATCGCGGAGCGCGCGACGGAGTGGGCGGGGGCGCTCTTCGAGACGGCGCCCGCCGGGATCGACGGCGCGCGCGAGGTCGCGGCACGGGAGCCCGACGGAGCGGCCGAGCGACGGGCCGTCTCGCTCGCGGAACGGGCGGTCGATCTCGCGGACGAACGCGACGAGCTGGCGGCGTTCATCCAGCGGACGGCGCCGGCGGTCGCGCCGAACCTCTCGGCGATGGCCGGCGCCGAACTCGCCGCGCGGCTGATCGCCCTCGCCGGCGGCCTCGAATCGCTCGCGAAGAAGCCCTCCGGGACGGTGCAGGTGCTCGGCGCCGAGGATGCCCTCTTCGCGCACCTCGCCGGCCGGGCGCCGTCGCCGAAACACGGCGTCATCTACACCCACGACTACGTCCGAAATACCCGCCCCGAGGACCGCGGATCGGCCGCTCGCGCCCTCGCGGGGAAGCTGACGCTCGCGGCGCGAGTCGACCACTACGCGGGCGAGCGTCGGGAGGTCCTCCACGAGGACCTCCACGACCGGATCGCGACGATCCGTGCTCGGGCCGAAACCGACGACGGCGAGGAGGTGGCGGGGGATGAGTGAGGATCTCCCCGAGGGCGTTCGGCGTCGATCCTTCGAGGGCAAGGACGACGACCGCCCGCGGCTCGCGACCCGTGGCGAACCGGTCTACGGCGAGCCGACGGCGGATGGCTGGCGGGCGTGGAACCCGAACCGGTCGAAGCTCGGCGCGATGATCGCCCTCGGCATGGACCACGGGCTGGTCGGCGACGAGACCGTGCTCTATCTCGGCGCGGCGACGGGAACGACCGTCAGCCACGTCGCGGACTTCGCCGGACCGACGTACGCGGTCGAGTTCGCGGCACGGCCCGCACGCGACCTGCTCGACGCGGCGTCGTCGCGTGAGCGCCTCTTCCCGCTGGTGAAGGACGCCCGCCGACCTGAGACGTACGCGCACGTCGTCGAGCGCGACGTCGACGTGGTCGTCCAGGACGTCGCGACCCGCGGACAGGCGACGGTTGCGGTTCGGAACGCGCGGTTCCTCGCGGACGACGGACGACTCCTCCTTGCGGTGAAGGCACGAAGCGAGGACGTCACCGCCGACCCCGGAGACGTCTTCGGGCGTGCGCTCGATAGGCTTCGCGAGCGCTACGAGGTCCTCGAAACCCGGCGGCTCGACCCACACCACGAGGACCATCTGGGCGTCGTTGCGACGCCGAAGTAGGCGTCAGTCCGACGCGTTCACTGATCGAACTTTCAACACGACCGTCGATCGAATACCGACACGCACGGCCGGGTTCACACCTTATAAGAACGCCGGGAGAGAACGGGGCGGTAATGGAACTCGGTTCACGGGACGCGTTCGAGCGGATGGGGACGCTCGGCATCGAGGAGGAGTTCTTCATCGTCGACGCCGAGGGGCGTCCGACTTCCGGGACCGACCAGCTCGTCTACGGAAGCGAGCCGCCGGACGCGGTTCCCGACGGCTTCGATCACGAACTGTTCAAGTGTACCATCGAGGCACAGACGCCGCTTCTCGAGGGTCCGGAGGGGGCACGCGACGCGCTCGCCGTCGTCCGGGAGGCGCTGGTCGATCACGCCGAGACGCACGGCTTCCGGATCGCGAGCGCCGGGCTCCACCCCGACGCGAAGTGGCGTGAGCTGGATCACGCACAGAAGCCGCGCTATCGGTCACAGCTCGACCGAATTCAGTATCCACAGCACCGTAACACGACCGCCGGACTGCACGTTCACGTCGGCGTCGACGACGCGGACAAGGCGGTGTGGGTCGCGAACGAGCTGCGCTGGTACTGTCCGATTATATTGGCGCTGTCGGCGAACTCGCCGTTCTGGAACGGCTTCGACACCGGGCTCTCCTCCGCCCGCGCGAAGATATTCGAGAACCTGCCGAACACCGGCGTTCCGTCCGCCTTCGACGACTTCGAGGACTTTCAACGCTACGAGCGTCGAATGGTCGAACACGGCTCCATCGAGGATCGCGGCGAGCTGTGGTTCGACGTCCGCCCCCACACCGGACACGGAACCGTCGAGGTGCGGGCGCCGGACGCACAGCGGGATCCCGAAACGACGCTCGCGTTCGTCGAGTACGTCCACGCGCTCGTCGTCGACCTCGCGGAGCGGTACGAGGACGGCGAGTCAACCTCCACGCTCCGCCGTGAGCTGCTCGATGAGAACAAGTGGCGCGCGATCCGCCACGGCCACGATGCGTCCTTCATCGCCCGCGACGCGGAGGGGACGGTCTCCCTGGAGACGGTCGTCGATCGGGAGTGTGACCGCCTCGGCGTCTCCGGTATCCGAACGATCCTCGACCGTGAAAGCGGCGCCGAACGGCAGCGACGGATCCACGCGATCGACGGGTCGACGGCGCTACGCGATGACCTGACCGTCCGGCCCTAGCGGACGCGGCGGCCGACGTCGCCGCCATCTACCTGACGTCGGCATCGAGGATGTCGTCTACCCGACGTCGGCATCGAGGATGTCGTCTACCCGACGTCGATCCGGCCGCCCCGGTTTCCGTCGGTCCTGAAGCGACGAGAAACCCTTTTCAGCGCGCAGGGACGATGTCACGGATATGACCACGAATGAGCCGGACGACGGGGCTTCACCGACCGAGCGGACGCGAGAGGAGCTCCGGAAGACGCGCGAGCGGATCGGCGAGGGTGCTGACAGGGCGGTCAAGGGATTCGACGACAACGTCGTCGACCTGCTTGCGTGGCTGCTCGACACGGAGACGCGGGCGCGGATCTACGTCTTCTTGCGGGAACACCCCGACAGCACGAGCGACGAGGTCGCCGACGGAACGGGTCTGTATCCGAGCACCGTTCGCGAGGCGCTCGCGGAGCTTCACGACGAGGAGAAGGTCAACCGCCGAAAGCGCGAGTCGAGCGGCGCCGGCAACAACCCGTACGAGTACGAGGCCATCGCGCCGAGCGATCTGGTTCAGGGGGTCGTCGGCGACGTGCAGCGCGAGCTGAACGCGGTCTTCAATCTCGACCGCCGGCTCGGCGGTGAATCACGCGACGGCGACGCCGAACCGGTTCGCATCTCGGTCGAGGGCGCCGAGGAGGATGAGGAGGACGAGCAGGGCGACCACGACGGCGAAGGAGATGCAAACGGCGACCCCGAGGACGCCGAAGATCCGGACGACCGCCTCGTCGGCTGATCACCTCACTGGCTGATCGTCCCCACCAGTTGATCGTCCCCACCAGCTGATCGCCGCACCGTTTGCCGCCGCATCGTGCGCCGCCGCCACCCACCGGGGCCCGTTCGTCGGTCGGGTCGCTTCGGGACGTTTTAAGGTTCGGCCACGCGACGGGAGGGTATGAACGTCGCGCTCGGTGGCACGTTCGATCCGATCCACGACGGCCACCGGAAGCTCTTCGAACGCGCCTTCGAGCTCGGCGACGTGACCGTCGGCCTCACGTCCGACGAGCTCGCGCCGAAGACCCGACACGTCGAGCGGTACGTCCGCCCGTACGACCGTCGGAAGCGCGACCTCGAGGCGGAACTCGCTCCGCTCGCGGACGACCATGGCCGGGAGTTCACGGTTCGGAAGCTGACCGAGCCGACGGGAATCGCCGTCGAGCCGCAGTTCGACGCGCTTATCGTCTCGCCGGAGACCCGCGAGGGCGGCGAACGCATAAACGAGATCCGCGCCGAGAACGGCCACGGTCCGCTGGAGATCGTCGTCGTCGATCACGTCCCGGCCGAGGACGGCGTGCGGATCTCCTCGACGCGGATCGTCACCGGAGAGATCGACGAACACGGGAACCTCACCCCCGATCGGAAGGGGCGGGGAGCGAAACGACCCGAATGACTGGGACCGACGGAGCGGGTGCCACGATCCGTGCGGCGCTCGTGGGGTCACGCGGCTTCGAGCGGGCGACCGTCTGGGGAGCGGTCGGCTTTGCGCTCGCATACGTCGCCTTCGAGTTCGTCCCTTCCGGTCCCGTCTCGACGACCGGCGCCGACGCGTCCGCGTGGTACGCCGCCGGCATCGTCGCGACGGTCGCGGTCGGCGCGGTCGCGCTCGCCCGTGACGACACCGGCGCGCTCCCGTGTACGGTTCTGGTGTACGGCCCCGCCGCGGCAGTCCTCCTCCGAACGACCGACCCGATCTATACCGATCTCGTCCCAGCCGCGGTCGTCGTGGAGCCGCTGCTGGTCGCGGTGGCCGTGGCGGTCGCCGTCGGATTCGCGAGCTACCTCATCGGGCGATTGATCGCGCCCTCGACGGCGGACGGCGGGGGACGCGAGGAGATCGATCGCGAATCCGACGGGACGGGAGGTGCGAGCGGCGCGGACACCGGCGACGACTGAGCGAGGGTGAGGGGTCGCCGGCGGGAGGTCGTGGCGTCGCCGGCGGGAGGTCGTGGCGTCGCCGGCGGGAGATCGTCGCTCAGTCCTGCTCCGAACCGTCGACGAACTCGACGAGCACGCCGCCGGTCGATCCGGGGTGAAGGAACGCGACCTCGTGGCCCCACGCGCCGGGTCGTGGCTCGTCGTCGACGAGATCGATGCCGAGATCACGTGCGCGGTCGAGCGCCGCGGGGAGGTCTTCGGTCGCGAGCGCGACGTGGTGGATCCCCGGGCCATGTCGATCGAGGTAGCGAGCGATCGTTCCCTCCTCGACCGGCTCCAAGAGCTCGAAGTAGCCGCCGTCATCCAGTTCGAGAAAGACGACGTGGAGGTCCTCGAACCGTTCCTCGTGGACGACGGGTGCGTCGAGCAGGTCGTCGAACAGGGTACCCAGCGCCGTGGCGTCGCGGGTGGCGACGCCGACGTGATCGAATCGCATGTGCAACCCAATCGCCCGTTCGTCTTAAATACGGCCGACCGAGTTCGTTCCGAGTCCGTCCGGAGTCCGTTCCGAGTCCGTCCGGAGTCCGTTCCGGGTCCATCCGGAGTCCGTTCCGAGTCCATCCGGAGTCCGTTCCGAGTCCATCCGGAGTCCGATTCGAAGCGATCGGAACCGACGGGCGGGGCCGGCGGGTTTTATATGTCGCCGCTCGGAGCCTCGGACATGGAGCTCTCCAACACCGACGGCGTCGCCGGCCGCGAGGTCGTCGAGACGCTCGGCGTCGTCCGCGGCAACACCGTCCGCGCCCGCAACGTGGGTCGTGACATCACGCAAGGTCTCCGCAACCTAGCCGGCGGCGAACTTAAAGGATACACGGAGCTGATGACCGACGCCCGTGACCAGGCGCAGGACCGAATGATCGCGGAGGCCGAGGCGCTCGGCGCCGACGCGATCGTCAACGTCCGCTTTACCACCTCCTCGATCGCCGACAGCGGCGCCGAGATCCTCGCGTACGGGACCGCGGTCAAGCTCCGATGAGCCGGAACGGTAGACTCATGACCGACGATTGATTTTTTCGCTCATGGATGCCCCGCCGACCCCCGACGTGCTCCGCGTCCTCGTCGTCTCTCCGAGGCGTACCGCCGTGGACGTCGGGGCCGTGCGGGCCGCCCTCCCCGGCGATGCGACGGTCGAAACCGTCGAGACGGTCGTCGAGACGGTCGCGGCGACGACCCCCGTTGCTGACTCCGGCGACCCCGGTGACCCCAGCCCCGGCTCCGTCGGGACCGACGACGGGGCCGACATCGACGAGGCCGAAAGCGACGGGGGGACCGACGCCGACGGAGCGTCGTCGTTCGACTGCGTGGTGACCGGCATCGAGCCGGCTGGAGGGCACGCCGCCGATCTACTGAACTCGGCCGCGAACGCGTCCCCCGACCCGCCCGTCGTCCTGATCGTCGACGCCGCGGACGGCACGGTTCCGGCGGCGGCCGTGACGGAACCGTTCGCCGAGGTGGTGGCGCTCGAGACGGCCGCGGACCGCACGGCGGCCGCCGACCGCGTCGCCGCCGCGATCGAGTCGGTCGTCCCGAAGCGGGTCGATCCTCGGGTGATCGGTGACCACCCGGCGGATGCGCGCTCGATGGACGCCTGGAAGGCGACGCTGTTCGACCGACTCCTCACCGAAGTTCCGCTTCACGTCTTCGTCAAGAACGAACGCGGCGAGCACGTGATGGTCAGCGAGGCGGCGGTCGCCAGCCGGATCCATCCGTCCGGCCGGTCGTATCTCGGAAAACGGGACGTCGACGGGATCGTCCCCGATGAGGAGGCTCTCGAACCCTACCACGACGATCTACGGGTGATAGAGACCGGCGATCGGATCCTCGAAAAGGTGGAGCACTACCCGTCGACCGACCGTTGGTTCCGAACCTCGAAGGTCCGCTGGGAGGACGAGAGCCGCGGGCGACGGGGAGTCATCGGGATCGCTCTGGAGGAGACGGCACGCAAGGACCGAGAGCGACACCTCAGCGTCGTCAATCACGTCGTCAGACACACGATGCGCAACGACCTGAACGTCGTCCGCGGCTGGGCCGATTTCCTCCGTTCGGAGCGTGAGCGGGAGGACCGTGCCGACGGGTGCGACGTGACTCAACACGGCGACGTGGACGTCGCCATCGACCGCATCCTCGAGGCGGCGGATCGGCTCGTCTCGAAGGTGGACAAACAGCAGACGATCGTCGACGTCATGGTGCACGATCCGGTTCCGGCCCCGCTCGACGTCGCCCGGATCGTCCGGGCGGAGACGCGGGGGTTCGAACGGGACCATCCGGCCGCGAGCGTTCGTCTCGACGCGGACGGCGAGGCGGTCGCCCACGCGATCGACGGGTTCGAGCACGTCGTCATCGAACTTCTGGAGAACGCGGCCGTTCACGCGGCGGGGGACCCGACGGTGAACGTCGCCGTCGAGACCGGCGGAGGGGAGGTCCGGATCGCCATCGAGGACGACTGTCCGCCGATCCCGGACCACGAGGTCGACGTGCTCACGGGGCGGACGGAGATCGACCAGCTCAACCACAGTTCGGGACTCGGCCTTTGGGCGTCTAACTGGGTCGTGAAGCGATCCGGCGGCCGGATCGAGTTCGATCGGCTCGCGACGAGCCGCGGGGACGGGGACGCCGACACGAACGCGACCGCGGCGGACGCGCCCGGAGGCAATCGGATCACGGTGGTGCTTCCCGTTCCCGAGTGACCGAATCTACCCCCTGTCGGGCTCCCGATCGCGTTCCCGTGCCGCGTCGTGCCCTTCCCGTAACGCCGTGTCGCCCTCGGCCGCCCGTGCCGCGTCATTCTCGGTCGTCTCGACGTTCCCGGTCGTCCGCGTCGACGCCGTCCCCGCGCGTTCCCGCTCGACGTGCGCTCTCGCGTCCTCGATCGTCTCGGTTTCGAGGAGTCGTTCGAGCTTCGTTTCGAACGCCTCGTCCGACAGTTCGCCGGCCGCATAGCGGTCCCGCAGGCGGTCGAGGGCGTCGGCGGTGGAGTCGGCGGTGGAGTCGCCGTCGGCGGTCGCGTCGCCGCTCGTCGGGGCCCGCTTCCGTTCGGTTTCCTCGTCGTTTTTCTCCTCCTCCTCGTCGAAGAGCATCGCGACGACGGGAACGATCACGATGTAGCCGAACAGCAGCGCGGCGAGCCACCAGTCGAACCCGAGCATGAGCGCAGCGAGCCACGTCCCGGTGACCGTCGTCGCCGCGATGCCGCTCGCGTTTCGCTTCGCGCGGTCGAGCGTGGAGGTATCCGACATGGCGGATGCATCCCGGCTCGGCTATTAAAAGGTCCGGCGGCCACCGTCCGGTCGCGGGACGGCCGCGGCTCGTGGAGTCCATCGTCTCCGATGGACGGGGTCGTCGCCAAGCCTCCGCGAGAGCATGATTCATCGAGGAGCATGTGGACGGTCCTTCCGGTGGGGTGAATCGAGCGATCGAGTGCTCGGATCACTTATAAGTGGTCACGAGAGTCGTGCGATTAAGTATCGGTGCTCCGCCGAGCACCGTCGGGGCGGATCGACGGGTACCGTGCGGTGCCGAACCTGGATCGACGCCCAGCACCGCAACCGCACCGCAGCCTCACGCCTCCCCGGCCTCACGCCTCCCCAGCCTCACGCCTCCCCAGCCTCGCAGCCACCCGGTCGCCGGACCGCTCGGCGACCGCCACGGTGTGTTTATAAACTCCCACACGATCCTTCATCAGCGGTTATAAATGGTCCACGCAAACAACCGCTCGATCCGCACGTCTGCTGAACGGCTCTCGTGCGCTCTCGGCGGCGAAAACGAATCCTTGTGAAGAGTTCTGTGACATCCCCCGAGTCAAGTAGCTCGAACGTCCGGCGCAGCCGCCCCCTTCACACCGAAACGCGCAGCCCCGAAACCGGAGTCGGAACGCGCAACGTTGAAACCGACCCTGCCCCACGCTCGGACATGGACGCGGAGCGTCGGATCGTCGCCGTCGAGGAGGTTCCCGAGGACAGCACGCTGCTCGTCACGCTCCGGCCGGTCGACCCGGACACGGTCGACGACGGGGAGGGCGACGTCGGCACCGGCGACGACGGCAACCCGGAGGCGGAGGCGATCCTGATCCGACTCTCGGACGGCGTCGCCGCCTTCCGCAACTACTGTCAACACTGGACCGACGTGCGACTCGACCGCGACGAGGGAGCGTTCGTCCGGAATGGGGAGATCTTCTGTCAGAAACACGGCGCGACGTTCGAGGCCGACTCCGGCTACTGCAACTTCGGCCCGTGTGAGGGGTCGACCTTGGAGGCCGTCGACGTCGCCGTCGACGACGGCGAAGTCTACCTGACCGACGATGCCTACGAGTTCCTCCGGCTCGGCCCCGCCGAGCGCGAGGAGGGGAGCGGCGGATCGCGGATCGACTTCACCGGAAGCTGACTGTCCCCCCGCCCGTATCGGGGTGCTTTTTAAGCCGACGCCCGAACGGTGAACCGTGCTATCGGTCGAGCTGCACACGCATTCCGAACTGTCCCACGACGGCCGTGATCCGGTCGACCTCCTCTTAGAGCAGGCGTCGGCGGTCGGGCTGGACGCGCTCGCGGTCACGGACCACGACGAGATCGACGCCAGCATCGAGGCTGCCGGGAAGGCGTCCGACTACGGGCTCGTCGGCATCGTCGGGATGGAGGTGACGTGTGCGGCCGGCCACGTGCTCGCGTTCGGGATCGACGACCTCGTGCCCAGCGGGCTCGGATTCGACGAGACGCTGGCGGCCATCCACGATCAGGGCGGCATCGCCGTGGTACCCCATCCCTTCCAGAAGACGCGACACGGGGTCGCCGCACACATTTCCGACGAGCAGCTCGCGAGCGCCGACGCCATCGAGGTGTACAACTCCCGGCTGTTTACCGGCCGGTCGAACCGCCAAGCCGAGAAGTTCGCCGTACGAAACGGGTTACCGATGACCGCCGGCAGCGACGCACACATCTCGGAGATGGTCGGGCAGGCCGTCACGGAGGTCGGTGCGGACGACCGATCCGCCGAGGCGATCCTCTCGGCGATCGCCGAGGGTCGGACGAGCGTCGTCGGCAAGCGAACGCCCTGGACCGTCTCCGTCCGACAGTTCGCCGGCGGCGCGAAGCGGCGGGCGTTCCGGGCGATCGACGACCTCCGATGACCGGAGCGATCGATCCCGACGACCCTCACTCTTCCGACGACCCTCACTCCGATGATCTCCGCGGCGTGAACCCCGACGTCATCCGCGAGGCTATCCGGACCCGCGATCCGCTGCCGGGAACGCGCGGATTTGCCGGCCTCCTTTCGGCCGTCCCGACCGACGCCGGTCGCGGATCGGCACTCATTAGGGACGTGCTCGGTCGACAGCCCATCTTCGTCGACGGCGCGACCGACGCCGAACCGTCGAACGGACTCCCCGAGTGGAGCTTCGATCGGAACGACCTGTCGAACCCAACGCCGCTGCCGTCCGGGACCATCCTGACCGACGATGGCACGGAGCGGCGGTGGTCGCTGCCGACCCCGGAGCCGGCGACGGCGGCGGCGGCACAGGAAGCTGTCGACGAGGCGCTCCGGAACGTCCTCGTCGACCTTGCGTCGGAGTTCGGCGACGACGTTGCCGTCGCCTTTTCCGGCGGGGTCGACTCGGGCGTCGTCGCCGCGGCGCTGCCCGACGCACCCTGTTACGTCGCCGGCTTCGAGGGGTGTCACGACGTCGCGGCCGCACGCGAGGCGGCCGCCGCGATGGAACGTGAGCTTCACGTCGTCGGGATCACCCACGACGATCTGCGTCGGATCATCCCCGAGGTCGTCGCCGCGACGGGTCGCCGAAATCCGATGGATCTCAACATCGCGGTTCCGCTGTATCTCACGGCGGAGGCCGCCGCCGCCGACGGCATCGATCGACTCGCGGTCGGGCAGGGCGCCGACGAGCTGTTCGGCGGCTACAGCAAGGTCGTCGAGCCGGCCTCGGATCACCGCGTCGAGGCCGACACGGTCCGTGGCGCCCGCGACGAGACCGTGGGCACCCTCCCGGGGCAGCTGGAGCGTGACGTCCTCGCGCTCCGTGCGGCCGGCGTCGAACCGGTGGCGCCGCTGCTCGACGACCGACTCGTCGACGCCGCGCTCCGACTTCCCGGCGAGTTGCTCGCGACCCCCGAGGAGCGCAAGGTCGCCCTTCGACGGGCTGCCGCGGAGTACGTCCCCGAGCGGGTGGCCGCCGCCGACAAGAAGGCCGTTCAGTACGGGACGTACGTCTCCCGCGAGATCGACCGGCTCGCGCGGCAGAACGGATTTAAACGCCGGATGGACGACCACGTGGGACGCTACGTGGCGTCGTTACTCGAGACGTGAGATCTTCGGAAACGGCCCGTGGGGGCCGTTTTGACCAAGCCGCACCGTGGAGTACCAGTCCTGCGGCCGACGCCCGTTCGTACGGGCGCCTATATTCACGTACCGCCGGATGATATAAAACGCGGCCCTTCGTGACAAATATGGCCCCCCGATCGCCCGTTTAGTTTCCATTCGTTTCAGTCTGGTACTCATATTCGGACGTTCGTCCGGCCTCGTCGTATCCGACCCGGAGAACGGTGTCGAACCGCGGCCGATCATCGGGCCGACTCGTCGTCGCGATCGACGGGCGTACTATCGTCAGTCGGACCGTCACCCGCGCCGTCGTCACCCGGATCATCAGCCACGCCGTCATCAGCCGAATTATCGGCCGCATCATCAACAGCCGAATCATCAGCGCCGTCGTCAGTCGCCTCCGCGGTCCCCGCGGTCTCATCACGCTCGATTTCGGCTCGCATCTCGTCGACGAGATCGTACGACGACGTCGTGGACCCGAGGACGAACAGGCTGTAGTAGCGGAGGTAGATGTGGATCGGCATCTGGATCGCGACGGTGCCGACGACGACCACGCCGACCGCAAAGACGGCGAACAGGCCGACCACCCAGAGGACGGCGAGGAGGTCGCTTCCGAGCAGTCCCGCGAACGCCACTAGGCCGACGGCGCCGACGACCAGAAGCGGGATCGCTACGACGATCGCCACGACGGCGAAGCCGATGCCGGCGACCGTGCCGGCGCCGATCCCGAGGAGCGCCCGAACCAGCGCGAACACGCCGTATTGCCTCGCGTCCGCCCGAAGGTGCGGCCAGAACGCGCTCCACCCCGCGATCACGCCGACGTCGTCGGCCACCATCACCGGCACGACGAACTCGTCGGTGAACAGCCCGAGCAGCCAGAGACCGACGACGATGACGACGAGCAGCGGGGAGGCGAGCACGAGCAGGATCAAAAAGAACCCGCCCGTGAGCGCAGTGAGCAATGCGACAACGACGAGCGGCCCGAGCACGACCAGCAGCACGGCGATCCGGAAGAGAAACAACGACGCCCCGGTCCGCGTGTGACGGCCGAAGAACCCGCGGATCCGAACGTCGCGGGTGCGGGCGACTTCGACGAGGACGAACTCCATCACCGAAGCGACGTACGCGACGACGATCCCGACCACGGCCGTGAGCCCGAAGAGAAGCAGAAGGAGCGCGAACGCCGTGAATCCGCCCGTGCCGGCCGCCGTCGTCGCGGTCCATGCTCCCGGCTCCCACGGGTCGTCGAAGGCCGGATCACCCCACGGGTCATCGAACACCGGCTCCTCCCAGCCCGGAGCGGTCGGCTGTCCCGGCCCGTCGACGACGAAATTGAAGTCGGGGAGCGAGACCGTCACCCCGGGATTGAATCCCGACACGCCGGTAACGAAGAAGACGATCAACCCGAGCACGAGCCACCGACGGAGCGTGAACGGGAACAGCAGCCGCCTGGTCGCCGTCAACGCATCGCCGAGATCGTCGATCGCGTGCCAAGACATACCGTGCCCGTCGCCTTCTACCTACATCAAATTCTCGGAGAGTTGAACTTATCTGACGAAGTACGGGTCGCTCCCGGCGATGAATCGTCCGAGGTCGCTCTCGCGACGGAAATCGGTCTCCTGTAGCACGTCGAGCGCGTCGACGAGCCTCGTGGCGTCGCCATCGTTCCACTCGGCCGGATCCTTGATCGGGAGCACGAGCCAGCCGGCGCCGAGCAGCTCCTCGGCGTGGAGCGTCTCCATGTCGACCTCCGTCTTCCAGGCGCGAGCCGTGTACGTTCGCAGGACGTGATCCGTCGCCCGCGTCCCCACCGGCATGAGGACGTGAGCGGCGATCGCCCGCACCTCCGCGTCGAAGAACCGTTCCATGTCGTCGTATGCATCCGGGGTGGGCTCTCCGTCCGGGACGCACATGTGGAGATACGAGAGGAACGTCCGCCGGACGCCGAACGGTTCCGTCCCGTTCGACGAACCGGCGTCGACGTCCGAGTCCAGGAGGCCCGCCTCGGCAAGTGCGCCGAGGAAGGCGCCGGACCACGGCTTCCCGGTAAACGGGACTCCGGTTTCGATCCCGCCGTGAATTCCCGGATGGTCACCGATGACGTGGAAGTCGGCGTTGGCGTCGCCGTACCCCGGGACGTACCGGTCACAGTCGGGCTCCATTCCGAACGGATTCCGGATCCGGTCCGTAACGTTCTGCACGGAACGGGATAGGGAGTCGACGCATAATAGCCCGTTCGATCGACGACGATCCGAATCAGACGGTTGGTGGCCCGCTTCGACGAGTTGTGGCCCGCTTCGACGGGTGGTGTCCCGCCCCGATGGGTGGTAACCCGATCCGTATGGGGCTGGTCGCCCCCGCCGGTCATAAGAAGAGCTGCCAGTAGTACGGACTGATGAACCCCTCAATGACGGCGGCGATCGCGAGCAACACGCCGACGCCGATCAGCACCCAGAAAGCGTTCTCCAGTGCGTCGGCGAACGTCTCGCGATCGATCCGAGCTCTGAACGTTCGCCACGCGACGACCCCCAGATGGACCCCGAGTGCGCCCGAGACGATCAGCGCGGGGATCTCGAAGATCCCGTGCGGAATCACGAACGCGACGAGCACCAGCAGGTTCTCCTCTAACGCCGCGACCGCGCCCAACACGATGCCGTTGAACGCGATCGACGAGAGCGCGGGGATCACGAGCGCGACGCCCGCAAGCGCGGTGGAGATGGCGACCGTCCAGTTGTTGCCGAAGAACTCCAGCGTCGCGGCGGGCGGGAGATGCCCCTCCAGTCGCGCCTCGATAGAGGTCGGGATCACCTCGACGAAGGGTTCCGCGGCGATCCAGCCGACCGCGCCGAAGCCGACCGCGACGGCGACCGTCAGGACGTGCAGCCCGGGCGTGGCACGGACGAACGTGAGCATGTCCCGCCAGCCGCGACGGATGCCGCCGGTGAACTGGTCACGGAGACGCGCGTCCGGAGCGCTGACCGGGGACACGGCATCGCGGTGGTCGCCGTAGAGGACCGTCTTCAACAGGTCGAGTGCGGGCGCGACGAGGAGGACTCCGACCAGCGCGACGGCGGCACCCCCGCCGACGAACGCGAGCGCGGAGGCCGCCGAGGAGGCACCGACGAGAACGCCGACCGCAACCACGAGATAGGCCGCCGCGTCGGCCGGGTTCGAGCGAATGAAGCCGCCGGAACCGGTGAGCGACCCGGCGACGCCTGTGCCGTCGACGACGACGGCCGCCGGCGCGAACGCGAAGATGATCCGCACGACGAGCAGGACCACGAGTCCGACGAGGAAGGCGCCGAGCGCGACGACGGCGCCGAGGAACGGGTTGACGACGAACGCGACGCCGACGGCGAGGGAACCGAGCAGGATCACGCCGACCCACAGCGCGAACTCCGCGAGGTAGAGCCCGAGGAAGGTGAGCCAATGTCGACGGACGCCGGCGATCCCGGCCGTGAGTCCGCGTTCGGACCTGAGACGCGCAAACACGGCATGCATCTGGCCGGCCGAGACTGCCGCGTACGAGCCCAGCGCAAGGGCGATCGACGCGAGAACGCCGACGATGAGGAGCCCCCCCGCCACGGGTGACAGAAGCGGCTCGACCACGGGGAGTACCCCCTCAAGCCACGCCTCGAAGGCGGCCTCGTCGAACGCATCGGGGTCGGGTTCGCCGCCGTCGAGTCCACCCGGATCGCCGAATTCGGGCGGCGTCAGATCGGTTCCCTCGAGTGCGGCTCGCGCCTCGGCAAGCCGTCCGGAGACCTCGAGGTGGATATAAACGGCCACGAGCGAGGCGAGCCCCGCGGTTCGAGCGATTATCGGCACGGCGGTGCCGAGCAGGTAGAAGGGGAGCAGGTCGCCGGGACGCCGACGGAGGGTCGAAACGACCGCAGTGATGGCGGAGGACAGATCCATGCCGGTATCTACCGCGAGAACGGCTTAAAAGGTCTGGGTCCACGTCACGTTCTCAGGGTGCTGTCGGCCGATCATCCCGACGGGCGGGTCACGTCCGTTTCCGTGGCTTGGCGTCGAGGGTGTCGTCGACACGCCGCAGGAGGGTACGTCCGGGCGCGCGGTCGCGAACGGGCGCGTTGCCCAAGTAATCGACGAGCGCGTCCCGCAGGAGCTCGACCTCTTCGGGGTCAAGCGTTCGTTCGCGTTCGATCCCGCGAAGCGGACGCAGCTGTGGCGGCGCGTCGTCGCCCGCGTCAACTTCGGCCTCGCCCGCCTCCAGCAGGGCGGCGTGGGCGACCCACGCCTCCTCGTGGGTGGACGGTAGCAGCACGCGACCGCCGTTCGTCGGAGGGGTCATTCAGGTGGGTTCTCCAGAGGAGGGATAATAAATCTATGTGTGGTCTTGTCATACCGTGACGTTCCGTCCAAACACGAACCACGATCGCCATCACGGCCGACGATGACGAATCGTCCATGGCGGTGGGTCGTCGCGGGTGAAAAGGAATGGTCGCCGGTAAAAAGGGGTTTCCCCGGCCGGTTCAGCCGAGGAGGTAGCGTGCGGCGGGGAAGCGCTCGAGGAGCGGTTGGCCGCCGATCTCGAGTTGCTCGAGGTACGCGTCGAGGCCGAGGACGCGGC
>LFFM01000849.1_pt1 | contig 21702 bp, 18 predicted proteins | sample 643131 | NCBI WGS metagenome assembly LFFM01 (sample SAMN03777445, study PRJNA286221) | soda lake metagenome | biome: soda lake; feature: Kulunda steppe; material: water; isolation source: sample Tc-Br brine of Tanatar trona crystallizer | place: Russia: Kulunda steppe | collected 2011-07
AGGACATCCACCACGCTTCGTTCGAGCCGACCAGTCAGACGAGACGCTCACCGAGGTAACTGCCCCGCTGGAGAAGCCACAGACGGGGCTCTACCTCGAGGTTCCCCCAACTTACCAGCGACTGTATCCGGCGACACCGCTGGCGTTCTACCTCGGTGCAGATGTTCTCCCGAGTCGGGAGCCACAACTCCGGACACCGACCCAACGGATCAATCTGCACACGATCTCCTCCTGTTACGATACGGCTGTCTCACAGCTCCTCCAGCATATTTTCTTCCTCGATTGTCTGACGCGGACGGAGGGCTACTTCCAGGTCCCGCTCCACGAACGGGACGAGTTCGAACGGGCGCTGGCAGCCGCAGATGAGGGTCCCGAGACACTCGATTTCGCGCGGCTGTACGAGATGCCAATCGGTGAACGGGTCGATCGGTATCTCGAGATCCCGTTTTCGGTGTTCGAACACCTCCTGCCGGCGTGGCGACTTACCGCAGACGTCCAGCCGGAACCGGCCAACCTCGAGTGTCTGCCCTTCCTCGTGGCCGATCTGGCGACGATCCGGTGTCCCGATCCGCAGCCCGTCGAGAACGTGCCCAGCACGCCAAAGACGATCCGGGATTTCTTCAGGGATGGCTCCTTCGACCACCAGCCGATCGAATTCGTCGAGACCCCACAGGCGAACTCCCTCGAGCAAACCTTTATCGGCGATTCGAATCCACTCGATGCGTCGAAAGCCACCCTCGAGTCGTTCGAATCACGCTTTGATCGGAAACCGAAAGACCGCGACGAGATCGAAGTCACTGTCGTCGTCAACAACGCCGACATGAGTGCCGAGCGTGCGGCGGTCTCCGATGCGTACACCGCCCTCGAGGAAACCGGGGCAACAGTCTCGTTTTACGAGGATACGACGACCGACGAACTGCTCACCCTCCTCGAGTCGGATCGGGACTTCATCCATTACGTGGGTCACGTCGACGGGCGCGGCCTCGAGTGTGCGGATGGGTTTCTCGACGCGACGGCCCACGACGAGTACGGCGTCGATGCGTTCATCCTGAACGGGTGTCAGTCGTATTTACAGGGTGAGGCGCTCGTGCAGGGAGGGTGTACTGGTGGCGTGGTGACGGCCTCGCCGGTGTTGAACGAACCGGCGATCGAGATCGGGGGGACGTTTGCGCGGTTGCTGGTTGACGGCTTTTCGTTGCGTGCGGCAACGAATATTGCGACTGAACAACGGCTCGTGGGGAATCAGTATATGGTTATTGGAGATGGGGAGTTGTGGATCACTGACCGGGAGAATACGACCCCAAACATGTGTGAGTTGATAAAAAGGCAGGACGATACGTACGATATTGCTGTGAAAACATTTCCCACTAACTCGAATAATATGGGTTGTCTCTTTACCCCACACATACCTGGTGTCAACAAGAGGTATTTAACATCCGGTGAGATTTCCCACCCAAATGTTCGCAAAGAGGACCTGTTGTCGTATCTTTCAGAGGGCTCTTTCCCAGTCTTACACGATGGAGAGCTGACTTGGAGTGGAGACTTACGTAATGATATGAGTTGATTTTACGGTCCCGTAACGGTCGAGGAGTTGTTCGCCACGACGGTCCCCGCCTGCGACAATAACAGCAATGCCGTAAACAGCACGCCGATCATTCGTGGGTGGTTCTGCAAGTACGATGCAATCGTCGAGTTGTCCTTGGTGGACATACCAAGATGTATAGGGGCGATTGTTATTATATTTTTTAAAGAGTTCTTACTATAATTTTAAACAACTAAGTGCGCGTTCGTGTGGTTAATTCGTGAAAACAACCTCGAGAGGGGCCTTCTCGACCGATTTGCCCTTGAGCGTCTTTGTCACACGGCCACCACCACCTACGACTCCAGAAGAATTATTTTCATGCCGTTAGAGTGACGTGTATGTCCGCTCCCTCCACCGCTCTCACACTGGCAGCTCTACTCGTGCTTCTCGGTACAATCGCCATCTGGGCGGCGTTTGCAACCGGGGGGTTCACTGTCGACAGTGTCTCCCAGTACACCGCCTACGAAGTCGACCACGACGACGAACTCGAGCTCACGAGCCTCGAGGACGGGGAGGAACGACGGAGTCAGTCCGTCAACGTCGACGACCGAATCGTGTGTCTGCCCACGGCCACCTGGGAGTGTACCGTCTTTCGTGAGGCCGCCGAGGAGAACACGACAGTCGAAGGAATGCCTGGCGACTATTGGTACGCCTATCTGGACGACGAATTCTACCGTATTCAAGAGAGCGACCCCTTCGAGCTCGAGTTCGATCCTGTCGATGCCGATGAGGCCATCTCGTTCCTTGCGACCGATGCAAATCAGCTCTCGAGTGACGAACGTGAGACGCTCGAGGACGGTCAGACGCGGTCGACAGAGACGTTCACTCACACGAACGAACTCGTCGAACACGACGACGGCTATGCCGTCATCCTCCAGACTGGACAGAAGTCATACAGCGGCTGGGCCGCTTCGACGTGCTCCTCGAGCGGTGATGGCTTCTGTGACGACGCCGATCGGACGCGAACTGCCAGCGTCGCACAGAGCGGCTTCCTCGCCGCCGCTGGACTCATCGGCGTCGTGCTTGGTGGGTCGTCGCTGATTCGCCATGTGCGTGGCGCTCGAGAGCACTAACTGACGAGTGCAGGGCTGTAGAAAGGTGCCGTACTCTAGACTCGTTTGCCGTCTTCGACGTACGGCAGCGACTCGGCTGTCTCTTTCACCGACTGTGCGTTGGCTTTCATCAACGCCGTCGTATCCCAGACACCCTCGAGGAGGGCCTTGCGCTGTGCCTCGTCAACGGATACGTCGGCGGTGGTGTCACCGTAGGTGACCGTCTCACCGGCGACATCGACCCCGAGGTCACCATCTGGATTGGCCTCGATCCAGTCCTGTATGGCCGTCACCGTCTCCGCGTCGGCCTCGAGCGTCGGCATCCCGAGTGCGAGGCAGTTCCCCGCGAAGATTTCGGCGAAGCTCTCGCCGATGAACGCGTCGATGCCCCAGCGCATGAGTGCTTGTGGGGCGTGCTCGCGTGAGGAGCCACAGCCGAAGTTGGCGTTGACGACCATCACCGAAGCGTCCTGGTGGGTTGGCTCGTTGAGCGGGTGGTCCTTTTGATTGTCGTCATCGTCGAATCGCTGATCGAAGAACGCGAACTCACCGAGGCCGTCGAAGGTGACGACTTTCATGAACCGCGCGGGGATGATCTGGTCGGTGTCGATGTCGTTGCCACGGATGGCAACGCCGGTTCCTGTGACCGATTCGACGCTCGGGATATCGACTTCGTCGCTCATACGGCCACCTCCTTCATCGTGCGGACGTCAGTCACTTCCCCGGTGATCGCAGCCGCAGCGACCATCCGCGGGTTCATCAACACTGTCCGCCCCTCCTTGCTGCCCTGTCGGCCGACGAAATTTCGATTCGAGGAGGAGGCACAGGCCTCATCACCCTCGAGTTGATCCTCGTTCATGCCAAGGCACATCGAACACCCGGCACCGCGCCAGTCGAAGCCAGCCTCGGTGAACACCTCGTCCAGCCCTTCGGCTTCCGCAGCGGCTTTCACCTGCTGGCTGCCGGGAACGACCATCGCGCGCACATCTGGGTGGACCTCGCGGCCTGCGACGATCTTCGCCGCCCGTCGGAGGTCGGGCAGCCGAGCGTTGGTACACGAGCCGAGGAATGCGACGTCGATGTCGTATCCCTCCATCGTGTCGCCCGGTTCGACTCGCATGTGTTCCTGTGCACGTCGGGCCGTCTCGACTTTCTCCGCCGGGAGGTCGTCCGGATGTGGGATCGGTTCCGTGATGCCGACGCCCTGACCAGGGGTGGTCCCCCAGGTGACGACCGGCTCGAGCGAACCCCCATCGATCGTGACGACGTCGTCGTACTCGGCGTCCGCATCCGAGCGAATCGACTCCCAGTAGGCCTTTCGCTCTTCGAAAGCGTCGCCCTTTGGGACGCGGTCCCGTCCCTCGAGCCACGCGTAGGTGGTCTCGTCAGGGTTGACGTAGCCCGCACGGGCACCACCCTCGATGGACATGTTGCAGATGGACATCCGCCCTTCCATGCCGAGGGTTTCGATGGCTTCGCCGGCGTATTCGTAGACGTACCCGACGCCACCTTCGGTGCCGAGGCGGCGAATAATTTCGAGGATGACGTCCTTTGCCTCGACGGCCTCGCCGAGTTCGCCAGTCACCTCGATTTTTCGAACCTGTTGTTTCTCCATCGCGATGGTGCCAGTGGCCAGCACGTCTCGGATCTGACTCGTGCCAATCCCGAACGCGAGTGCGCCAAAGGCCCCGTGGGTCGACGTGTGGGAGTCCCCACAGACGATCGTCATCCCTGGCTGCGTAAGCCCTTTCTCCGGCCCGATCACGTGGACGATCCCCTGTTCGCCCGTTTCCGGGTGGGAGAACTCGATGCCCGACTCACGTACGTTTTCCTCGAGCTCGGCCATCATCTCCTCGGCAGCATCGTCACGGTATGGCCGCTCTTTGCTCGAGGTCGGCACGATGTGATCGACCGTGGCGTGTGTCAGATCGGGGTAGGCCACCTCGAGGTCTCGCTCTCTGAGCATCCCGAACGCTTGGGGGCTGGTAACCTCGTGGATGAGGTGGAGACCGACGAACAGCTGATCCTGGCCGGTGGGAAGGCGGGTGACCGTGTGACGGTCCCAGACCTTGTCGTAGAGCGTTCCCTCACTCATTTTTTACGTCGGCGTCTTCAGCGGGCGGTTGATCCTTTTGTGTGCCACGTTCGAACACCGCGTTGGCGCTGTCGGCGTCTTTTGGTGGGGTGTGGCTCACTGTTTTCATTGTCCTTTCGTCGTCCTCGCTTTCCTCATCCCCCACGGCGTTCGCTTCGCCGCCATCGGCGACCACGATTGGGCCACGACTGAACAGGTGGCCGGCGCTCTCACCGGTGTATGGATTGCGGTGGCTGACGTGTTTCATCTGCTGTCGATTCGTGTCGGTCGGTGGTCGGTTTCGGTTTCGCGTCATCGGATTAGTCGTCTGCTGGCACTTCTGCCGGGTCGTTCTCGGTCGATTCCTCCCATTCGAACAGGTCGCGCAGGGGCTCGCCCACCGCTTCGATTTCGTGGGCTTCGTCCTGGCGTTTGAGCTGGGTGTACGATGGCCGGCCCGCCTGGTTCTCGTTGATCCACTCGCGAGCGAACTCGCCGTTCTGAACCTCCTCGAGCACCTCTTCCATGTTCTCGCGGACGCCCTCGTCGACGATGCGGTGGCCGCGGGTGAGGCCGCCGTATTCGGCCGTGTCACTCACGGAGTACCACATGCCGCCGATGCCGTCTTCGTACATCAGGTCGACGATGAGTTTGAGTTCGTTCAGACACTCGAAGTAGGCCATCTCGGGGGAGTAACCAGCATCGACGAGCGTCTCGAAGCCGTGCTGGACGAGGGCGGTGACGCCGCCACAGAGGACGGCTTGCTCGCCGAAGAGGTCGGTCTCGACTTCCTCTTTGAACGTCGTCTCGACGACCCCTGCGCGAGTGCCGCCGATGGCCTGGGCATAGGCCAGGGCTTCTTCTTTTGCCTCGCCCGTCGCGTCCTGATACACGGCGATGAGCGTCGGTGTCCCGCCGCCGTTTACGTAATCGCGGCGAACGATGTGGCCCGGTCCTTTGGGGGCGGCCATCGTCACGTCGACGTCTTCGGGCGCCTGGATCTGGTTGTAGTGGACGTTGAACCCGTGGGCGAACATGACGGTGTTACCCGCCTCGAGGCCGTCCTCGACGGCTTCGAAGACGGCGGGCTGGATCGTGTCCGGGACGAGGAACATGACGATATCCGCCTCTGCCGTCGCGACGTCGGGGGTCGTGACGCGGAGTCCGTCTTCCTCGGCCTGGGGCCACGAGGTCGAATCCTCGCGCAGGCCCACGACCACGTCGACGCCGCTCTCGTGGAGATTGCGTGCGTGGGCGTGGCCCTGGCTGCCGTAGCCGAGGACGGCAACGGTCTTGTCCTGGATGTAGCTTGCGTCGGCGTCGTCGCCATAGTATACGTTCGTCGTGAAATCGTCGGTGGTGTGTGTGTCAGTCATCGTCTGCTGGAACGGTGTGTTGGGTAGGTTGTTCGGTGTGCTGTGCCTCCACGGTGGCCGTGTCATCAGTCCCGCGAGCCAAGGCGGTCGTCCCCGTGCGGGAGATTTCGCGGATCCCGAACTGGCTGAACGCCTCGATTGCGGCGTCGATTTTCTGGCGGGCACCGGTGATCTCGACGGTCGCGGTGTCGGGGCTCGCGTCGACGGTTTTGCCGCCGAACATGTCGGCAACGGCGGCAACCCGGTCCGGTCTGGTCGCGTTGACCTTCACCAGCGCCAGTTCCCGGCGCATTGCGTCCGGCTCGAGCTCGCGCACGGCGATCACGGGGATGAGTTTCCGGAGTTGTTTTTTGATCTGTTCGATCCCGGGGTCGGATTCCTCGACCACCAGGGTAATGCGGGCCTGGTCGTCGTTCTCCGTGGGGCCGACGGTCAAACTCTCGATGTTGAACTGGCGTCTCGAGAACAGTCCCGAGACGTCAGAGAGGACACCGGGTTCGTGTTCGACCAGTGCCGAGATCACGGTTCGGCGTGTTGGGCGAGCGGCTTCGACGGCCGGATCGATCCGGATGCCGAGTTCGTTTCGTTTGCCCGCTGGCGTTGGCCGCTCTTCCGGTGGTGGTCCCTCCAGCCCACCGGTCATGCGAACCACCCCGAGGTTTGCGTGACGTCGAAAGTCCTCGCGCGTTCGGCAGTCATAGCTGGTCCTCCGTGAGGGCGAACTGGCCGTTGTCGCCACCACTTGGCACCATCGGGTAAACGTTCGCGTGGGGGTCGATGTGGGCGTCGATCACCGAGGGGCCGTCGTACTCGAGCGCGGCTTCGACGGTCTCGGCGACCTCGTCGTAGTCGTCGATGCGGAAGCCTTTCGCCCCGAACGCTTCGGCGAGGGTGTCGAACTCTGGACACCAGTTGTACTCCGATGCCGAGTGTCGGCCCTCGAAGAAGGCGTCTTGCCACTGGCGGACCATGCCGATGTACTCGTTGTTCAGCACGACGACCGTGATATCCAGGTTCTCGCGGACGGCCACGGCCAGTTCCTGAATCGTCATCAGGAACGACCCGTCACCCTCGAAACAGACGATTTCCTGATCGTCATCAGCAGCCAGTCGCGCACCGATGGCTGCGGGCAGGCCGTAGCCCATCGTTCCGAGGCCGTGACTCGAGATCCACGTGCGTGGTTCGGTGTAGGTCCAGTACTGGCAGGCCCACATCTGGTGTTGGCCGACGCCCGTGGTCACGATGGCACGGTCACTCGTGGCTTCGTCCAGTGCCTCGACGACGAACTCGGGTTTCAACGGCTCGTCATCGGGTGTTTTGTAGGCCATCGAGTAGTCGGATTTCCACTGTTGACACTGTGCGCGCCACTTCGTAGCCTTTGGTGCGGTTCGGACCTCGGTCGTCAGTTGCTCGAGCACCGTGGCCGCATCGCCAACGAGTGGATACTCCGCGTGGACGTTCTTGCTGATCTCCGCCGGATCGATGTCGATGTGGATGACTTCGGCGTCGGGGGCGAAGGTTTCGATACCCCCCGTCAGTCGGTCGTCGAATCGCGTCCCGACGGCGATCAAGGTGTCACAGTGGGTGATCGCCATGTTGGCGTACCCAGTGCCGTGCATCCCGCCCATCTCCATCGCCAGTTCGTGATCTTCGGGGAACGCGCCGAGTCCCGGCATCGTCGTGACGACCGGAATCTCGTGTTCGATGGCGAACGCTCGAGCCTCCGCGGTGGCGTCACCTTTGATGACGCCGCCGCCGAGTAACATCGTCGGTCGCGTCGACGCCTCGATCCGTCTGGCTGCCTTGTGGACGATGTCCGGGTCCGCGGACTCCCTGACTTCGTATGTCGACGGCGTCTTCGGGGGCGCTGGTTCGCGCGTGCTCGAGGTGTCACTCAGGGTGACGTCTTTCGGCAGGTCGACGACGGTTGGGCCCGGTCGGCCGGTGTTGGCGAGGGCAAATGCCTCGCCAACCTCGTCACCGACGGTGTCAGGATCACTTGCGAAGGTGTTCGCTTTCGTGATCGGTTTCGTGACGCCGGTCGTGTCCGTCTCCTGGAACGCGTCGTTGCCGACCATGCCGGTTGGGACCTGTCCCGTCAGCGCGATCATCGGGTCGGAGTCCATGTCCGCGTCGGCGATCCCCGTCACGAGATTCGTCGCCCCGGGACCGGACGTTGCGAGGCACACCCCGGGTTCGCCTGCAACGATCCCGTAAGCGTCTGCGGCGTGGGACGCCCCTTGCTCGTGGGCCATGGTGATGTGTTCGATGTCGGCGTCGTAGAGGGCGTCGTAGACGGGCATGATCGCCCCACCCTGGACGCCAAAGGCGTACTCGACGCCCGCGTTCTCGAGCGCACGGACCACCGATTCGGCTCCCGTCGTCACCGGGGTGCGTTCTGCGGTTGTGTCGTCTTGTGGTGTCGATTCGGTGTCGGCTCTGGGGGAAACTGATGTGGCGCGCTCGCTCATCGATACCCCTCCATCGGTGCTCGAGCGGCAATGGCCGAGCTATGTCGTAACTGCTGGTTTGTGTCTGCTTTCGTGACTGTCATGTGTGGTCGAATATCTGACGCCACCGGAGGCGTCACCTGTCGGTTGGGAATCGGTGCGAGGTCGGGACGGAGAGTGGGTGAAAAAGGGGCTAGGCGGCCCCTACAATAATGAGCGCGAGGGAGACACCGCTGTCGACAGGCTGGGTCGACGTGGTGTTGGTCCTCATTACCTCGTAGGTAGCTCCCTCGAGGGTTATAACCCTTCCTCGAGTGGCAATCGTTGCACGAATCCAGCCCCCAGTGTGCCAGCGGGTGCTGGCGGTGGGATGCAAACACGGGGGACACGGCTACGCCCGCACCTCCTCTCGTTCGTGCGCTGGCAGCGAGGCTACCCCTTCGTCTTCCGCGAATCGCTCGAGGTCGGCGACCGTGACACGGCGCTTTTCGGCCCCGTAATCTTTGACGCGTCGGGTGATCGCTCGCACCTCGGTTTCGGTCGGGTCGTAGCCCGTTTCGACGAGCCGTTCGCGCACGGAGTGCGTGCCGGTGTGTTTCCCAAGTACCAGTCGGCGACGGGCCCCGACCATCTCGGGAGTCATGACGCCCGGTTCGAACGTGTCGGCGTTCTCGATGACACCAGCCGCGTGGATTCCGCTCTCGTGGGAGAACGCGTTCGCGCCGACAACTGGTTTGTTCGAGGGGACCGGGACGCCGCTGCGTTCGGCGACGACCTGTGACAGCTCGGTGATTCGGGTGGTGTCGATACCGGTGTCGGCCTGGTAGACCGATTCGACGGCCATCACGAACTCCTCGTAGGCAGCGTTTCCAGCACGCTCGCCGATGGAGTTGACCGAAACCTGTGCTTGCTCGGCACCGGCTTCGATCCCGGCCAGGGCGTTTGCCGTAGCCAGGCCGAAGTCGTCGTGAGTGTGGACGTCGATCCGTGCGTCAGTGTGTGCACAGACCGTCTCGATCAGGTCATAGAACCGCCGTGGGGTGGCAACCCCACAGGTGTCCGGGATGTTGATCCAGTCCGTTTCGGCCGCCGTCACGGCCTCGATGACCTCGAGTAAGTAGGTTTCGTCGGTTCGGGTGGCATCCATCGGCGAGAACATACAGGTGGCTCCCGCCGCTTTGACGCGTTCGACGGCCTCGGTGGCTCGTTCGACGACGGCTTCGCGACTCGAGTGCATCGAATCTTCGATCTGGACGTCACTCGTCGAGACGAAGACGTGGACCATCTCGACGCCGGAATCCAGTGCTGCCTCGATGTCCGAATCGACGACACGAGCGAGTCCGCAGGTCGTCGTTTGGGTCGCTGCGGCAATCTCGGAAACGGCTTCGAACTCGGCATCAGAATTGACGGGGAATCCCGCTTCGATGACGTGTGTGCCCATTTCATCCAGGAGTCGCGCAATATCGCGTTTGTCCTCCATCGAGAAGGACGTACCTGGGGACTGTTCGCCATCGCGCAGGGTCGTATCGAAGACGCGTGCTGTTGCGAATTCGTCAGTAGAGTCTAACGTGCCCTGGAAGAACTCGACCGCCCTGAGGGGTCTCAGAGCCGGTGTCGGTTGGAGTCGACATTGTATCTAATCCCCAGGACAGTGGTGGTATATAAACCTGGTGTTGGTGCGGATTTTGACGGGGAAGGATTTTACATTGGGGGCCCAACAGGTCCGAGAAACGCATGCAGTAAATGCTTCGGGGTGATATTATGGACCTTATATTCCCCTATCTACACACCGGTAGCAACCAACACGGTAATCCATGACACTGTAAATTTCGCCCCAGGTATGTAGAATCGAACATTCTCGTCGGTCACGCGCACTTTCGACTGACCGTTTGTACACTCGGACTCGAGTCACCTCGAGTAGGCACTGCCAGCAGCTCAGGGTTGAGTGGCAGTGAGAACGGCCGCCGGGAACTACACAGCCACGAATAGTCCCACGGCGGCCGGCGTGTTGAGCATGAGTGATCCACCATGACACGGCAACAGACGTGCAGACGTGTCACGTTGCGTGCGAACCGTGTGGTTCACACCCACCAGCACTCACGGGGTTGGTTTGAAGCCTGTACATCGTCGTCGGGGGAACCCGTCGACATTCCATTATTGGACGTGTGGGGTAATAAATGGCTGTGTAGTCGCAATCTTTTCGCGCCAGGGTGTTTAGGACACCTATTCGTTTTGTTTGAAGCCGAATAATGTGTTGATTGCTGGTTTCTTCGAAGCACGCATAGCCGAGAATACCCGAGTTGTTCACTTCGTCTTTTCACACACCCAGCGCCCGAGCACACACCCGACACTCGAGCGATTACCGATCGGGAACCGCTGCCTGACCCCGGCCGGCTAACGTCTCACTTACCAACGTCGCGTGACTCCGACGCAGTCGTTCCGAGAGTGCCTGGTGTGAGATGTCTAACTCAGCGGCCAGCTCTTTGAGGGTGATCTGCCGTGGCACGTCGAAGTACCCCCGTTCGTGTGCCGCAACGATCGTCTCGTACTGCGTTCGTGTGAGGTTCGTTCCCTCGTGCACTGCTCCATCGAGGCTGGTCATCCGGGTGACGGTCACTGAAAATCCAGCCGTGACGAACTCGTCGTGGGCTTTCGAGACCGAGTATCGGTCGTGAAACAGTAATTCGACCGACCAGGTCCCATCGTGGCCAACCAACTCGAGTACCGCTCCCTGATTTTCCGACACCAGCGCCTCGAATCGACTGATCTCCGTTGCCGGCTCGAGCCGGAACAGCCACGCCTCACCGGTCTCCGTGAGACTCGCCACAACCGAGAGCGACGGGTCGGCCTCGAGGGCATCTCGGGCTGCCCGATAGTCCGGCCCGGAGGCGACGACGAGTGGCGCTCCGGTGCCAACCACGCCCACAAACTCGAGTCGGAGCGTCGGCACCCGGCGAAATGCCACGGCGCCCGCGAACTGTTCGGCAGGGACCTCGAGTTCGATGAGAGTTGCCATCACCGGGTGTCACCACAACCGCCTATAGGGGAGTTCTGATACCGGTAGGTGTCCCCGCCTCCATCGATCGATGACTCTCCTGACTCGTGAGGGATTTGGCACTGCTTACCAGTCACGTACGACGGTATCCACTCGAGGTCAGTGTCCTCAATACTGCAGAGAAAATGCCCGGGGAGGGCTCCGAACCCTCGATCTCCGCATGTCCCAGGTTCGAGGCTCGGCAGAGTCCTCGAGGAACACGGAGGCTTCCAAGGCGAAACCGCACCGAATCTCTGAACCCTATGAGTGCGGCGCTATGTCCAGCTAAGCCACCCGGGCTTGCGGCACTTTCGGCTTTGGTGCTGGCTTTCTTTAACCTTCCCATTCGAGGGCGGCGTGCGGTCAGCACCCACGGATTTATGCCACGCCTGTGCGAAATTCCCGTCATGACCGTTCCCGGGATGGTGCAATCGAACCTCGAGGGCGAGGAAATCGCCGCTCGCGTCACCCTCGGTGACGACGACGAACTGTTTATCACACCGACGCGAACGCTGATTTACCGCGCCAGTGGTCTCTTGAGTGATGAGTCCGTCGACGAGTATCCTCACAATGCCGACCGGCTGACGCTCACGGAAAAGCGACGAAAGACGAAATTTACCTACGAGTACGCCCTCGAGGGTGAACGCTCGTTCACCATTCCGGCGACTCGAACGGAGGACGTTTTGCATCCGGTTCTCGCAGGGGTATTGAACGGAAACGGCATTACCGACCCCGGTGAGACCGTCGTCCAGACGTTCCGTTTCAGCGAGGTCACGGTGATCGTGACCAGCGATAGACTCGTCAAACACATCGGCGCTGCCGTCTGGGACACCGACTTCGAAAAGTACCACTACGACGACGTGACGAACCTCTCATTTGAGGAGGGAAGCGTCGCGACCCAGGTCGTCCTCGAGACCGACGGTCGCCAACAGCGGCTCAAGATTCCCAACGACCAGGTAGACGAGGTACGTGAACGTATCAAGCGGGCACTGTGTTCGTACTACGACGTCGGCTCGATTGGGGAGCTCAACGCGTTGCTCGAGCCCGAGGAGGACGAACGCGAGGCGTCGACATCGACAGTCGACTTCGGGCCCGGTGTCGATCCACTCGATGCAAATCCACCAGTTCTCGAGGAGACTGAATCCACCCAAACCGAGGCCGGCGAAGCGGCGACAACGACGGATATGCAGGCACCGACCGGCTCACCGGATGGCAGAGCAGCGACGGGTGGGCTCACAGAACCCACGTCAGCCTCGAGTGACCAGCAGGTGCAGTCATCACCAGCAGCCGGGACTCCAGTCAGGCAAGTCGACGCTAACCGAAAAGAACGACCAGGGACGGAACCGGCAAGTCAAGAGACCGACGCGATTCTCGAGCGACTCGACGCCCTCGAGGCGGTCATCGAAGCCCAGAACGACCAAATCGAGGCCCAGCAGGCGACGATCGAACAGTTGATCGCCGAACTTCGCCAGGGACGGTAACGCCTACTCCCTGCCGGTCACTTTCCGGATACACGACGAGCCAAACGGCCCGATTTCGCCGGCCTCGAGTCGGATGAAGTGACCAGTCGAGAGCCCCGAGCCACATCGACGGCAGGTGAACTCCCCCTCTTTCGTCACCACCTGCTCGTCGAATCGAACGTACGCTCCACTGCGCACGCGGACGACCCCCTCTTCCCGGTCGATGATGCCACGGAGTTCCGCCTCATCGAGGATCGTCCGAGTGAGTGTCGGGTTCGTCGTGATCGTCTCGATTCGGTCGATCACGTCGGGAAGTGGAAGAGTATCGTGTTCGAGACGCTCGAGGAGGGCGAGTCCGAGTTCGACACGGTCGTCACTCTCCATTGCCCACCACTGTCCGGTGAACGGTGATAAGCGTTCTGACGCAGGTATCGAGACACAAAGGTTTCAACCCCCCAGTCCGAACGCGGCGGTAGCCGATACCGATGTCTCCGTCTCTCTCGCTTCCCGTCCGCGCCCTCATCGGGACGACGCTGGTCGGCCTCATCGTCCTGGCCAGCCTGCTCGTCTCCCCGGCAGCCGCACTCGAGGTGCTCGAGGCGGTGACGGCGGACCCCGTGTGGTTCGGCGTGGTGGTCGTCGGTCTCTATACCGTCCGGCCGCTCTTTGCCTGGCCGACGACGCCGCTTGCAATCGTCGTGGGCTATGGATACGGCGTTGCTCTCGGCGTTCCAATCGCGCTGGTCGGTATCGCCGGTTCGATCCTGCCCGTCTACTTCGTCAGCCGGTGGCTCGTTGGGCCCGGAACGAAAGGAAAACCCGACTCATCGATTCCCCTCGAACACTACCTCGAGCGGAGCCACGACGTGATCTGTCGGTACTACGAAACCGCAGGCCCGTTTCGGGGGGTAATCGCCTCGCGATTGGCCCCCATCCCATCCGACGTGGCGACGTGTGCGGCAGCAGTCAGTGGTGTTCGGCTCCGACCGTTTCTCGCCGGCACGCTCGTGGGTGAACTCCCGTGGACGATCGCAGCGGTCGTCGTCGGGGCCTCCGTGGCTTCCCTCAGCGCGGACGTGTTGTCGCCGGAGGGGTTGGGCCAGTACGCACTCCCGCTCGCGCTCGTCTGTACGGCCGGAGCAGTGGCCCTGTTCGTGCCTCGAGCGTACGATCGGTGGCGAACGCAATCCGAAACCGAGACTGAACGGGACCGAGGGAGCGCGTCGAACACACCTCTCGAGTAACCGGTGGCCCTACCGAAACGGGTCAGAACAGTCGTAGACGACCCCGTGTTGGGGACAGACGTACTTACAGTGGCGTTTGTACAGGTGTGCCTCACAGTACGGACAGCTCGGCCCGCCGTTGCTGGCTGCGGTGGGTCGATCGTCGCTCGAGTGCGGATGGTTCGTTGTCATCTGTCTCCCGTTGTCGGTCGGTTCTGAATCGTCCGCAGGTGGTGAAAACAGTTTCAGTCAGTTCGTGGCGAGTGCGCCTACCTGCTCAGCACTCCGACCAGCCACACGACTCACACGTCTTACAGCCCTCGGAGAAGTACAGCGAGAGCGATCCACAGGACGGACACTCCGGGGACTCCCCGGCGTCGATGAGGTCCTGTGTGGCGTCCTGTCCATCGGCTGCTGTTGCGCCACCGTCGGTCTCGGGGCCGTCGTACTCGAGGTCAACCTGGCCCTCAGCGTCGGCGTCGGCAGATTCCTCGAGAGTCTGTTGTTTCGGGTACGGTTTGTCAATCTCGTTGTCGAGATACCGACGCATGGCGGTGCCGATGGCGTCCGGGATCGACTGGATCTGTTCGCCTTTGTCCCAGGCGACTTTCGGACTGCGGGTGCCACAGAGTTCGTCGACGACTTCCTCGGGATCGACGCCCGAGCGCAGCGAGGTGGAAATGACCTTTGCGAGTGCCTCAGTGAACGAGTTGGTGAAGCCACCGGAGTGACCGATGTTCGCGAAGAGTTCGAACGGCTGGCCCGTCTCGGGATCCTCGTTGATCGTCACGTAGACTTTCCCGTAGCCGGTGTCGATGCGCTGGCTGACACCCTGGAGGGCGTCCGGCCGTTCACGTTTTTCGGCGAAATCCACGGTGACCGGTTCTCGAGAGTCCGCTCCACCATCGACGTTCGCTGGAAGATCGGCTTCCAGCACATCACGGACGTCGTCGTGCTCGAGGAACTGCTCGAGACCGCCGAAGATATCGTCGATCTGTTCGACCAGGGCCTCAGCGGCTTCGGTCTCGTCGGCGAACTCGGTGTTGTCCGCGCGCGTGGTCAGGACCTGTTTGGTTCGGGTGCCGTCACGATAGTAGGTGACGCCTTTGCCACCGTGTTCGTAGACCCACTCGAAGACCTCTTTTGCGTCCTCGAGCGTGGAGTCGTTGGGGGCATTGACGGTCTTCGAGATGGCGGAGTCGACGCCCTCTTGACAGGCACACTGGACGGCCGCGTGATCTTTCGCCGAGAGGTCAGCGGTGATGACGAACAGTTCACCGATGGCATCCGGGACCGTCTCGAGGCCCTCGACGCCGTCGAACTGGTTGGTCGCCATCTGTTCCTGTGCCTCCCGTTTGGCGGCTTCGACGTCGATGTCGTTCGCCTCGAGGGTACGCAGGAAGTAATCGTCGAACTCGACGAGCATCTCGTCGCCCTGGACGTCGTCGGTGACGTTCTTGTAGTAGGCGACGTTGTAGATCGGCTCACAGCCACCGGTGGTGTTGCCGACCATACTCGTCGTCCCCGTCGGCGCGATGGTTGTCACGTTGTGGTTCCGGATAGGGAAGCCCTCAGCCCAGTCGTCGGCGCTCTCGCCGGTCTGGTGTTCGAACCACTCGCGGTACTCGAGCGGGTCGGCGTACTTCGAGTCGTCCCACTCGTTGAAGGTGCCGCGTTCGTTCGCAAGTTCGTGGCTCGTCGCCTTCGCCTCGTGGTTGATGTGGGTCATCAACTGGCGGGCAACTTCGTTGCCCTCTTCGGAGCCGTATTTGATGCCAAGTTGGATATACAACTGGGCGAGACCCATGATACCCAGCCCGATTTTGCGCATGTTGCGGACGGTCTCTTCGATCTCCTCGACGGGGAAATCGGACATCGTGACGACGTTCTCGAGGAATCGGGTGCCATACGCGATACGCTCGTCGAACTCCTCGAAGTCGATAGCCTCCTCGAGGAACACCGCGACGGCATCCTCGTGGCTGTCGTACTCGTCGGCGTGTTCGGCCGACCAGACGCGCCAGTCGGGTGCGTCGAAATCGGCGAGCGTCGAGAGGTTGATGTGCCCGAGGTTGCAGGCCTCGAACTCCTCGAGAGGCTGTTCGCCGCAGGGGTTTGTTGCCAGAATCCGGTGATCTGGATGTTTCTCGATGTCGAACGAGTGCTCCTTGTTCACGCGCTCGAGGTAGATGACGCCGGGTTCGCCGTTCTCGTGTGCCCCCTCGACGATGCGTTCCCAGACGAGTTCGGCGGGAATAGACAGTTCCTCCCCAACCTCGACGTACTCGCCGAGGTCGTACCGACCGTACATCTCTTTGGTCTCTTCGGTCGCGATGTGGGGCTCTTCCGTTCGCGGGTTGGTGAACGTGTACTCCTCACCGTTCTGAAGCGCCTCCATGAAGTCGTCGGTGACACCGACGCTGATATTGAAGTTCGAGAGGTGACCCTCGACGGCATTGCGAAGGTGTTTTGGGACTTTTCCGTCCTCGTCGATGAGTTCGCGGGCCTCCTCGAGTGCCTCCGAGAAGGTGGTGTAGGTGTAGTCGTCCGGATCGTTGAGACGCAGGGTGTGAGCGAGCGAGACGTCTTTGTTTTTCGCGTGGATGAACTCGATGACGTCAGGATGGCTCACGCGCATGATTCCCATCTGTGCGCCACGGCGGGTGCCACCCTGGGCGATGGTTTCACACAACTGGTCGTAGGTACGCATGAAGGTGATCGGACCGGAGGCGATGCCGCCTGTCGAGCCAACGGAGTCACCGAACGGGCGCAGTTGCCAGAAGCCGTAGCCGACGCCGCCACCCGACTGGAACACTTCGGCGGCTTTCTTGGCGGTTTCGTGGATGTTTCCGAGGTCGTCCTCGGGACTCATGACGAAACAGGCCGACAGCTGCTGGAGTTCGTCACCGGCGTTCATCAACGTCGGTGAATTCGGCATAAACGAGAGGGACTCCATGCCCTCGATGAAGGTGTCCGCGACGTCTTCGACGTGCTCACGGACCACATCGGGCAGTTCTGGGACGACGGTATCGTACGCGAATTTGTTGACGTTCAGTTCCGTGAGGGCGGTTTCGATGTGGTCGTCGACGGTCGTCCCCTCGCCGAAGACCTCCGCGGCGAGTTCGTCGCGTCGTGGGTGTCCTGGCTTGAGTTGATCGGGAGTGACGGTGATCTCGAGATCCTGTTTTTCGGCTTCGTAGACGGCCTCAGCGAGCGCGATGTTCTTCCCAATCCGCTTGAACAGTTCCTCCTGTGTCTCGACGAGTTCGCCCTCGGCGTCCTTGCGGAGATAGCGTGCGGGCAAAATGTTGTGATAGGCATTTGCCGTCATCCGCTCCTCGAGGGTCTCACCGTCCGTCCGTTTGATCGGTAAAGTGAGTTCGTCTGCGGTAAGCTCTGGCTGGCTCATGCGCGCGACACCTCGTCGGTTCGTCGTTGCCTGCTGGCGATTTCGGTCATGTGGGGTGTGTTCCGGTCCATGCGTTGTAACGACGGGTTGGTATGCTGCCAACCCTATAAATCTGTCCTGTCTGACTTTCAGTACTGCAACTGAATTTGCATAGTGTCCACTCTTCGGTTTCGGTTCGATCACGGGGTGGGCCGAGACGGCCCGTTCCGCGGTTGTCAGACACTATGCAGGGCACTGTCTTAATGATTTTCAGAGCGAACTGAAAGTGACGAGAAGGCAGTTGAAAGTCACGCAGTCTGCTGTTTTTCTCTTTTACTCCGGACAGTCCACCTGGAGAGGGCGACTGCTCGAGCGACGTGTTTCGGGCGGGGCCATAGAGCCATTTCATTCTAGGACAATCACAGTATCCGGAACAATTAGGTAGTCTGGGTACACGATGGTAGCTATGCTCGATCCAATTACCAGTTCCCCGATTCTCATGGCGCTCGCCGCGCTTGCGATTTTCGCTGTCGTCGTTACAGCACTGAAATTCGCGATCAAAATTGCAGTCCGCGTCGGCATCATCGCGGCGATCGTGCTTGCCGGATTCTACACCGTCGGTACCCTGCTCTAGGTGTCCGAAACCCCCACTTTCATCGTCTACTCACCTGTCGTGGAGTCGTTTCACTCGCTCGAGTGAGTCGACGCCCTCGAGATCGGTGTCACTTCTCACGCTCACGAATCGGGGGAACCGCAGGGCAAAGCCGGATTCGTAGGTTGGGGAGGGCTGGATTTCCTCGTACCCAACCTCGAAGACGACTGCTGGCTCGATGTCGACGGTTTTCCCATCCTCGGCGACGATATGTGGCTCGAGCAGTTCGGTCAGTTCAACGAGCGTCTCGTCGGTGATGCCGGTCGCGACCTTTCCGATGGGGAGATAGTCATCGCCGTCGGTGACGCTGATCACGAACGTTCCCAGATAGGTCGCGCGCCGGCCCTCTCCCCACTCGGCTCCCGTCACGACACAATCGAGGGTGTCGACGTCCGGCTTTCGTTTGAGCCAGTGTTGGCCTCGTCTGCCCGGAGTGTACGTCGAGGTAGGGTCTTTGAGCATGATCCCCTCGTGGCCGGCCTCGAGAGCCCTGGCATCGATGGCCTCGATTCGGTCTGGATCGTCCGTGAGCCACAACTGGCCACAGGCGTGGCTCGTCGTAGCCGCGTCAGCCTCGTCCCAATTCGGTTGCTCGCCTGTAGAGACGTCGCTGTATTCCCCAGTGGAACCACCGAGAACCGCCTCCATCCGGTCGTGCCGTGTCTCGAGCGGCGTTTCCAGGAGATCCTCCCCGTCGGCGTGAAGGCAGTCGAAAAACACCGGGCGGACGGTGACTGCCTCCCGAGCTTTTTCCACGTCGTGTTTCCGTCGGAAGCGCCGAAGGACTTCCTGGAACGCCAGTGGCGAGCCATCGTCGTCGACGGCGACTACCTCACCATCCAGGATGGCTGGACACTCGAGCGTCGATTCGACGGTCTCGACGACTTCCGGTAAGGCATCGGTCACGTCCTCCATGTTTCGCGAGAACACGAGAGTGAGTTCGCCGGGGACGTGATGTACTTGAACGCGGGCGCCATCGAACTTCCACTCGACAGCCACCCGATCCCAGGCCTCGAGTGCGTCGGTCACCGTCCCGGCCTGTGCGAGCATCGCCTGTACGGGTCGGCCGACCTCGAGTGAGAGCCCCTCGAGGCCGTCGCTTCCGTCCTCGTGGGCAACCACTGCCACGTGGCCGTAATCGTTCGTCACCTGGACGGCGCGCTCGACGGTTTCGACGGGGACCGAAAACGCCGCCGCGATCGCGTCTCGGACAGTTCCCTCGCCGACGCCGATACGCATCTCGCCGAGCACGAGTCGGGCCAGGTAGCGTGCCTCCGTGGGTGAGGCCCGGTTGAACAGCGAAAAGAGGAGATCCACTTTGGTGTCGTGGCTGCCGTCACCGTCAGTGTGGGCGAGGCGCTCGAGGGTGTCGAACACGGCGCCCACGGTGTGGCTCTCGTGGCCGCCGCCAACACCGAACGCGCCGAGGCCCTGCTGGCCCCCGAACTCGTAGCCAGCAGCGACGGTGCCGACCTCACCGACCTCGGCAACTTCGCGTTCGACCGCGTCAGCGTCGACGTTCGGACCGGCGGCTCTCGCGATTGCCTCGTAGCAGGTTCGTGGGCCGATGTCGAGCTTGCGGGCGTCCCACGCGGGGAAGACACGGCCCTGGACGAATCTGACGACGCACTCGAGGTCACGATCGCTGTCGCGACCGTCTTCCGATCCGGCCGCAACACACAGATCAGCCAGGAGTGCGGTGATCTCGAGATCAGCCGACTCCTCCTCGATCGTGACACAGTGGTCGGCGAACGTGGCGAACTCCATCGTCAGAAGAAGTCGTGAGCGGACGCTTAAGGGATTCGAGACGCGATACTGGTCAGGGTTTGTGTGTGAAGAGCACCGGCTTGCCGTCTTCGACGGCGGTACAGATATCGAGTGGGATCGTCTGGTTCAGGCTGGTATGTTCGTCCTTACAGACGACCATGTCGTCGAAGGGTTCCTCACACGCGGGACAGGTCAGACCGACGGTGTTCTGATACTGCTTGATCGAGGTGTTTTCCTCGCGTAAGGTCGCCGAGGAGACGAATTTATCGAACTGTTCCATGTGATATATGAGGGTAACCGCCTCAAAAATGTTCTCCCCATTCCCGACGCCTGTCGTCCGCTCCTCTCCAAAAGCCTGGGTTTAACACCGTGGGGGCTGCACTCGAGGCCATGGGCGCCGAGGAACTGACGGCACGACTCGAGACGATTCTCGCGACTAACGCTGAGACGTTCCGCCAGCAAGCCATCGAAGAAGCGGAGGTGATCGTCGAGACACTCGAGGACGGGGCGTTCGACAATCCGCAGGCAATCGTCGGTTTCGAATACGAGTTTTATGCCGTCGATCGCGACACAGCAGCGCTCAAGCGTGTTCCCAGACGGCTCCTCGAGCTCATGGGATTCGAGAAGGAACTCGGGCTACACAATGCGGAGATGACGACGAGCCCACAGCCGCTCAACCGGGATGGACTCCGCGCACAGGAAGCAGAGATTCGAGCCCAGTTTCGGGCAGCACGGGACGTCGCTAACGCCGAAGGCATGGAGTTGATCAGTGATGGTATGTGGACGATTCCACCGGCAGGTGAACGGGCTACAGCGTACCTGACTGATTGTATCAACCGGCCCCTCGGTGACACCAAGCGAACCGTGACGCTGGCGACGAATATGAGTGACACCGCTCGCTATCATGCCATGGCTAACACGGATCGTGCCGACGCCGCGGGCAAACTACTCGACTGCCCACACGTCTCCATGGAGGCCGAGACGGTCATGCCGGAGAGTCTAATCACGTCGATCCAACCGCACTATCAGGTACCGCACGCCCCCGACCTGCCGACGTACTTCACCTACGCCCTCCGGATTGCTGGCCCGATGCTCGCCCTCGGCTGTAATGCCCCGTTTTTCCCGGCTGATTGCTACGACGACGACGTGACGGCAGCCGAAATCGTTCAGGATGCGTGGATGGAACATCGGATCAGTGTTTTCGAGACGGTGCTGAACGACCCGACGACGGGTCCCGGCAAGGTTCGATTTCCCCGCGACATCGAGAGCGTCGAGGAGGCCGTCAAACGGATCGCGACTGACGACACTCTTGTCCCGATGCCCGTCGAGCGTGGCGACCGCTTCGACGACCAGTTCGCCCACTTTCGCCGGAAACACGGGACGTACTGGCGGTGGGTCCGGCCGGTGTTCGACGGGCCCACGCGCTCGGCCGCGAACGCCCGAATCGAGTTTCGTCCGATCCCCGCCCAACCGACGATCCGCGACTCCGTTGCCTTCCTCGCGATGTTCGCCGGGCTGATGGAGAGTCTACCGAGCCTCGAGCACCCCGTCTACGACCTCGACTGGGAACATGCCCGGTCGAACTTTTATAACGCCATGCGGGACGGCCTCGAGACGGACCTCGAGTGGATTACGAACGACGGCCAG
>LFFM01000850.1_pt1 | contig 21694 bp, 24 predicted proteins | sample 643131 | NCBI WGS metagenome assembly LFFM01 (sample SAMN03777445, study PRJNA286221) | soda lake metagenome | biome: soda lake; feature: Kulunda steppe; material: water; isolation source: sample Tc-Br brine of Tanatar trona crystallizer | place: Russia: Kulunda steppe | collected 2011-07
AAGCCGGTCCCCGACGTCTCGACGTCCTCTTCCTCGATGATCCGGATGTGGTCGTCCTTCCGGTCGGATGTCTCGGGCATCTCGATGGCTCCGGGTTGGACGCGGGGGTTCGAAAAGCCACCCGTTCCCGACCGGCGCTTCGGGGAGACGTTCGTCCCCGCTCCGGCTGCGTGCGGCCGGCTCCCCGGAGTCGGCCGGCCCCTCGGGCCCGGACACCGGGGACGACACCCTCGACGTGTTCAAGGGCCCCGGGGCCGTCGGTCGGCGTATGCCACGGGCGAGCCGGGACGGCGTGTCGATCTTCTACGAGCGGGAGGGCGAGGGCGATCCCGTCGTCCTGATCCAGGGGCTGAGCTTCGGTCGGTGGATGTGGCGCTGGCAGCGGGAGGCCCTCCGCGGGGAGTACGAGGTGATCGCCCCGGACAACCGGGGGACCGGTCGGTCCGACGACGGCTTATCGCGGCTGGTGAAGGGACTCCCCGGGCGGCTCCGGACGCCGGTGATCTTCAAACTCGCCGGCTACTCGGTCGCGGGGCTGGCGGCGGACCTCGAGGCCGTCCTCGCGGACGCCGGCCTCCACGGCGTCCACCTGGTCGGTGCGAGCCTCGGAGGGATGATCGCCCAGCGGTACGCCATCGAGTACGGTCGGGCGCGGACGCTCTCGCTTCTGTGTACCACCCCCGGCGGGCCCGACGCGGTCCCGATGCCCGAAGGGACGGTCGAGACGATCTACGGCGTCCCCCGGGGGGTGAGCGAGCGCGAGCGGCTCCGCCGGCGGATGCGCCCGGCGTTCGGCGAGCGCTTTACGAACCGCAACCCACACCTGATGGATCGGATCGTCGAGTGGCGCCTGGAGCAAGACGCCGAAGAGCCCGCACGGACGGCCCAGGCCGCCGCCGGGGCGAGCTTCGACGCGAGCGAGGAGCTGGGCCGACTGCGCGTGCCGACGCTGATCGTCCACGGCACCGACGACCGCGTGGTGCCGGTCGGCAACGCCCACCTGCTCGCAGAGCGGCTCCCGAACGCCCGCCTCGAGATCGTCGACGGGGGCTCACACTGCCTGTTCGTCGAACACGCCGACAGGGTGAACGCGGCCTTGCTCGAGTTTCTCGGAGAGCACGCCAGGTAGGGTCGTCGTGGATCGGTTCCGACACGGCCGTCGGGTCCGGAGTGTCGAAACGGTCTCCGGTCCGGAGTGTCGAAACGGTCTCCGGTCCGGAGTGTCGAAACGGTCTCCGGTCCGGCGCGTGTCGAGACGACGGGCACCGCGGCCCTCGGGGCCCTAGTCGCTCTGGATCCGGGGGGCGAGCATGTAGGTGACCTGGCCGTCGCCCTCCGCGAAGACGTAGTGGATCTTGATGGGAAACTCCTCGCCGAGTTCGAGGGTGACCTCGGCGTCGGCGGGGATCGCCTTGTTCATGTCCTTCAGGTAATCGAGGCTAAAAAGCGAGTGGGCCGGGCCGACCTGGAGGGCGATCAGGTCCGCCTCGGTCAGCTCGAGGTGGACGTCGTCGGTGTCCCCCTGTGCGTCTACGTAAAAGTACTCCTCGTTGCCGTCGACGCCGAGGGCGATGTGATCGGAGACCATGTCGGCGGCTTTCACCGAGCGGTTGACGTCTTTCCCCTCGAGGACGACCTCGGCGGGCAGGTCGAGGTCGGGGATGTCCGGCTCCTGGCGGATCGAGTCGGGGTCGATCAGCGCGAGGGTGTACTCTAAGCCGTCGATCCGGATCTGGAGCTTCCGGGTCTCCTCGTCGAGTTCGAGCTGGACGAGCTGGCCGGACTCGGCCATTCCCGCGATGTCCTCGAGCCGGGAGAGGTCGACGCCGATCAGCCCGCCGTCGGTCTCGTAGGATTCGAAGGCGGTAGCCGAAAGCGAGAGGTCGACCATCCCGACGTTGGCGGGGTCGACGGCACGGATCGCGAGCCCCTCCTCCTCGAGGTGGATCTTGCACTCGTCGACCAGCACGCTCACCGAGTCGAGCGCGCTGGCGAGCGTTTCCGCGCTCACGATGGCCTTGAACATATGCCGCGGGCTACGGACGGTTGGCATAAAAAGCCACCCTTTACGGGTCGACGAACCGCCCGACCGGCGGTCCTCGGCGGAGTTCTCCGGTCGTCGGGGTACGTCGGTCGTCCGGCCGCCGGCGTCCATCGATCGAACCAGCGAGCGGGAGGTCGTCCGGTTCCGGAGCCAGTCGATCGGACGGTTGTGAGATCCGTCGATCGGAGCGACGAACGGGAGGGATTTTCACACACGTATCCGCCGAAATATGAAATCGAATCATCACACTATTTTTTGTCGGAGCGTTTCGAGCGGTCGTATATGGGCTGGCTCTATGCGGCGTATCTCGCCGTCCTCGGCGGTTCGGCGGCGATCTGCCTGCTCGGAGCCTACCGGAGTCTCACCATCGAGGTGGGGTACGTCGACGCCCGGGCCGGACTCGTGGCGCTGCTGTCGACCACGGGGCTGTGGGCGCTGGTTCAGCTCCTCGGATTGCTCTCCCCCTCGAACTTCCTCCGACAGCTGTTCTTTCTCGTCGGGCTGACACTCGGGATCGGCACGGTCTTCGCCTGGCTGTACTTCGCCTCCGCGTACACCGGCCGGCCGTACCACCGGTGGCGGTCGTTGCGGCTCGCCGGGGCCGCCCTCTTCTGTGGGATCGTCTCCGTGAAGCTCACCAACCCGCTACACGGCCGGTACTACCGGGCGGAGCTCGCGACCGAACCGTTCGCCCACCTCGCCGTCGAGATGGGGACGGTCCACTGGCTCGTGACCGGACTGGCCTACGCGCTCGCGGCGGTAGGGATCTGGATGCTCGTCGAGTGTTTCCACGAGTCACGGGAGGCGACCTGGCCGCTCGGCCTGCTGGTCGCCGCGACCGCCGTCCCGATCGTACCGTACCTCATCGCCGCCGCCCGTCCCGACCTCCTGCTCACGCTCAACTACGAGCCGGTCGGCGTCGCGGTGTTCGCCGTCGGCACCCTCTATCTGGTCCGCGGTCGGTTCCTCGCGGTCGGTGCCCCCGGACGACGGCGCGTCTTCGAGGCCCTGACCGACGCCGTCGTCCTCGTGGACGACGACGGCCGAGTCGTCGACCACAACGACCGGGCCGGGACGCTGTTCCCGACGCTCCGGGCCGACGGGCGGCCACGTGCGGGCGACCTCGATCCGGCACTCGACGGCCTGGATGGGGAAGTCGAGTTCGAGGTCGACGGCCGGCGGTTCCTCGCGCGCCGCCACGAGGTCGCCGTCGGCCCCCACACGGTCGGTGCCGCGATCACCGTCGCCGACGTCACCGACCGACGCCGCCGGGAACGACGGCTCTCGCGGCTCCGGGCGATCGCGGAGATCCGCCAGCGTCTCGCCGAGGCGATCGTCGAGGACACCGATCCGGCGCGGATCGAGGCGATCGCCTGCGAGCGACTGACCGACGTCGCGGGGATCGTCGACGCCCGGATCGGCGTGATCGAGGACGGGGAGCTCTCGGTGGTCACCGACGGCGACGGGTCGCCCGGAGTCGGTGGGGCCGACGGCGGCAGTGGACCGTCCGGCTTCGGTAGAGCGGAGGGCGAGGACGGACCGTCCGGCGCCGACGGATCGGAGGGCGAGGACGGACCGATCGCCCGCGCGATCACCGACGACGAGGATCGGCTGGTGACCGACGACGGTGGATGGACGTTCGTGACGCCGTTTCGGCGCCGGGAGGGCCGTGGCGGGCTGGTCGTCCGGTTCGAGCTCCCCGATCCACCGAGCGAGGCCGAACGGGTCGCACTCGGCGAGGTCGCCCGGACTATCGGCCACGCCTTCGACGTCGTCTCGGCCAACCGGGAGGCCGCCCGTCTGCGTCGGGCGGTCGAACAGTCCGGCCACGCCGTCCTCGTCACCGACGCCGACGGAATCATCGAGTACGTCAACCCCGCGTTCGAGGAGCTGACCGGCCACGCCGCCGAGGCGGCCCTCGGCCGGACGCCACGGATCCTCAAATCCGGCAGACACGACGCGGAGTACTACGAGCGACTCTGGGAGACGATCCTCTCGGGGGAAATCTGGGACGCGGAGATCGTCAACAAACGCGCCTCGGGGGAGCGCTACTGGGCCCACCAGATCGTCGCGCCGATCACCGGCGAGGACGGCTCGATCGAGGGGTTCGTCGCCATCCAGAACGACGTCACCGACCGGCGCGTGCTCATAGAGCGCGTCGAGGTGTTCCACCGGCTGTTGCGTCACAACCTCCGCAACGAGGTCAACGTCATCGCAGGAAACGCCGAGCTGGCCCTCGAGGCCGGCGAGGAGCCCTCGGCGCCCCTCCGTCGGATCCTCGAGGCCGCCGGCAACCTCCGGCGGCTCAGCGACCGGGCGAACCGGATCGCAAAGAGCCTCGACCGCGGGAGAGGCGTCGATCACGTCCCCGTCGAGTCGATCGAGGCCGTCATAGCGGAGTTCGAGGACGGTCCAAGACCCGTCTCGACTACCACGAGCGTAGCCGAGTCGATCGTCGTCGACGCCGTCGTCGAGCCCGTCCTCGCGGAGCTGGTGGCGAACGCCATCGAACACGGCGACGGCGAGGTCGTCGTCGAGGTCGACGCCCACCCCGACCGCGGGGAGGTGGAGATCGTCGTCGCCGACGACGGACCGGGAATCCCGGAGATGGAACTGGAGGCCGTCCGGTCGGACGCCGAGACGCCGCTCGAACACGGCAGCGGCCTCGGGCTCTACCTCGTCTCCTGGCTCGTCACGGGCGCGGGCGGCACCGTCGACGTGACCGTCGACGACGGGACGACAGTCCGGGTCACCCTGCCGGGGTACGAGAGCCACGACGACGCCCCAACCGGCGTCGACGGGCCGACGCAGTCGGCGATCTGAGCGATCCTCACGGGGAGCGGCGGACGTGGGCCCGCCGGCCCGGAGCCGCCGGCTGTGGGAACGTATTTCCGGCCACCGGACCGAGCTCCGGGCATGCGGGTGTGTTACTCCGGGGCCGCCGGCGGCATCGGGCGGGCGACGGTCCGTCGGCTGCTCGAGTGTGGACACGAGGTGCTCGCACTCGACGTCGACGCGGCGGGGCTCGAGGCGCTCCCCGAAGCCGCCGAGATCCACAGCGTGGACGTCACCGACGCCGACCGCGTGGCAGCGATCCTCGAGGGCGCGGGGATCGACGCGGTCGTCGCCGGCGCCGGCTGGTACGAGCTGGCTGCCCTAGAGGACCTCCCGGCGGACTCGCTGGCCCGTCACCTCGGGACGAACGTCGTCGGCACCCACACCGTCGTCCGGGCGTCTCTCCCCCAGCTCCGGGCGCGACAGGGACGGATCGTGATCCTCGGCTCCGTGCTCGGCCGGGTCGCGCTCCCGTACCACGGCGGCTACGCCGCGGCGAAACACGCCCTCGTCGGCTACGCCGACACGCTCCGCCGGGAGGTCGGCCCGCGCGGCGTCGACGTCTCGCTCGTCGAGCCGGGGCCGGTCCGGACCGGGTTCAACGAACGGGCGGCCGACGCGCTCGCGGATCGGAGCGAGTCGGCGTACGTCGACGCCTACCGGCCGTTTCTCGACCGCCCGTCACAGCCGGCCGCGACCGGCGTCGAACCGGTCGCCGACGCGATCGTCCGGGCCGTCGAGGCCGACCGGCCCCGGAGCCGGTACCGGGTCAGCCGCCGGGCACGGTGGCTCCCGTGGCTCCAGACGGCGTTGCCCGACCGACTCGTCGACCGGCTCGTCCGCTCGGGGATCCCCGGCGGGCTGCTCTCGCGGCTCGTGGACCGATAGGCTGCTCTCGCGGCTCGTGGACCGATAGGCTGCTCCCGAGGTCCGTCGACCGGTGGGCTGCTCCCGAGGTCCGTCGACCGGTGGGCTGCTCCCGAGGTCCGTCGACCGGTGGATCGGCGGGAGACTTTTTTGTCGCGGCCGACGTAGCCGCGGGTATGACGGAAGGGCTCGCCGAGAACGTCGAGGGGCTCGTCCACGAACCGTCACAGGTCCACGAACACGGCGTCGACCTCACCGTCAGCGCGATCTACGAGGTCACCGCAGCCGGCCGGCTCGACTTCGGCGGCGACGAGCTCGCCGACGCGGAGCTCTCCCCGCTGGCGACCGAGCTCCGGGAGCCGGACGACGAGTTCGGCTGGTGGGAGCTTGCCGGCGGCCAGTACGTGATCCAGCACAACGAGTTCCTCGTCGACCTCGAGGGGCCGGCGGTCCTCCAGCCGACGAACGAGCTGCTCGCCCGTGGGGGGACCCACCCCACCCTGTGGGTCCACAGCCACCTCCCGCTGGTCCCCCTGACGGTCCCAGACGGCGGCGTCGGTATAAAGGAGAACGCACGGATCTCGACGCTGCTTCCCGGACCCGTCTGACCGTCCCGGCTCGCTCCGGCCGTCTCCCGGCCTGCATCGAGTGTCCCGTCATCCCTGCCGGCTCGCCTCGACGACCGCCCGGACGCGCTCCGGGTCGACCGGGTTCGCCGTCTCGGCGCCTTCTTTCAGCGCCGTGCCGACGATCGACCCGTCGGCGCCGGCGACGAGGACGTCCGCGACGGTGTCGGCCGTCACCCCGCTGCCGGCGAGGACGGGAACCGTCCGGTCGAGGTCGGCGACGGCCGTCGAAACCCGCGTCACGGCGTCGGTCGACGTCGCCTCGCCGGTCGCGGGTCCGGAGACGATCAGGCCGTCGGCGAGCCCGCGTTCGACGGCCTCGCGGGCGGTCCGCTCTATGGCGCGCTCGCCGAGCCCCCGGGCGTGTTTGACGTCGACGTCCGCGAGTATCGCCACGTCGGCGTCGATCCGCTCGCGCAGCCGGAGCGTGTCGTGGGCCCGACCCTCGAGTAGCCCCTGATCGGTCGCGGCGACCCCGACGTGGACGTTGACGCGGACGAAGCGGGCACCGGACGCGGCGGCGACCGAGAGCGCACTCGCGGCGTCGTTTCGGAGCACGTTCACGCCGACGGGAACCTCGACCGCGTCGGTCAGCGCGGTCGTGACGGCGGTCAGCTCCGCGACGACGTGGGGTGGCACCGAGTCCGGGTAGAAGGGCGCGTCGCCGAAGTTCTCCACGACGATGCCGTCGATGCCGCCCTCGACCAGCGCCCGGGCGTCGGCGAGCGCTCGTCGCCGGATCGTCGCCCGGTCGCCGCCGTACCGTGGCGCGCCGGGCAGCGCCGGCAGGTGGACCATCCCGAGAACGGGGCGACTGGCGCCGAGGACGTCGGCTGGGTCGGCGTCCATACCCCGGGCGTCGGGCCCCGGGGAGTTAACGGCAGCCGTCCCGGACGGCCGTGGCCGTCGGTCTTCGATGGATCGTCCGGGCCGGCCGTGGCCGCCGGAATCGAACGGCTTACACGCGACCGGTCGATACGGGAGGGCATGGATGCCGTCGTCGTCGCCGACGGACTCGAGAAACGCTACGGCGACACCGTAGCCCTCGGGGGCGTCTCGCTGGCGGTCGAGCCGGGCGAGGTGTTCGGACTCATCGGGCCGAACGGGGCCGGGAAGACGACCCTGGTGCGGGCGCTCACCGGGACGACGGTCCCCGACGTCGGGAGCGCGTCGATCCTCGGATCGGAGCCGACGGCCGTCGACCGGGATCGACTCGGCGTGTTGCCCCAGCGCTTCTCGCCCCCGGAACGGCTCACCGCGGCGGAGCTGATCGACTACTACGCCGGCCTCTACGGGGACGCCAGGGAGCCCGGGGAAGTCATCGCCGACGTCGGGGTCGCCGGCGCGGCGGACACCCGCTACGAGGACCTCTCGGGCGGGCAGAAACGGCGGGTCTGTGTCGGCACCGCGCTCGTGAACGATCCGGACGTGCTCTTTCTCGACGAGCCGACGACGGGAATCGATCCCGCCGGCAGACGGACCGTCTGGCGGCTGATCGAGGCGCTCGCGGAGGGTGGCACGACCGTCTTCCTGACGACCCACGACATGGCCGAGGCCGAGCGACTGGCCGACCGCGTCGGGCTGTTGGCCGACGGGAAGCTCGTCGCCGCCGGAACGCCCGGGGAGCTGATCGCCGAACACGGCGGCCCGAACAGGCTGACGGTCGAGACCGACGCCGAGCCGGGCCGTCTGGAGGGGGTTTCGTACCCGGTCGAGGGCCGCGACGGGGGGCTCGTCGTCGAGGGCGTCGAACCGGCCGAGATCGGCGACGTCGTGGCGACCCTCGAGAAGCGGGAGGTGCCGTACACGGGACTGACCTGGACCGAACCCGACCTCGAGGACGTCTACCTCGAGCTGGCCGACGGGGCGGAGCGGCTCCGAACACTGCGCGGCGGCGGACCACCCCCCGGCGGGGAGGACGCGGTGGAACCGACCGCAGACGGAGGGGAGACGACCCCGGACGGAGGGGAGCGATGAGCCGGGCCGGCCGGCTGCGTGCGCAGGTCGGCGCCGACTGGCACTCGTTTCTCCGCCGGCGGACGGCCGTCTTCTTTACGTTCCTGTTTCCGATCATCCTGATTCTCATCTTCGGCGCGCTGGTCGGCACCGATCCGAGCGGTGGCGCGCTGTTCGGCGAGCCGCCGGGCTACTACGTCGCGGGCTATCTGGCGGCCGTCGTCGTCTTCACGCCGCTGTCACGGATCGGCAGCGAGGTCGCCCGCCACCGGGAGGGAAGCCGGTTCGAGAAGCTGGCGACGACGCCGCTGTCCCGGACCGAGTGGCTCGTGGCCCAGACGGTCGTCAACGCGGCGGTCATCGGCGTCGCGGGCCTGCTGATCCTCGCGCTCGTGGTCGCGCTCACGGGCGCGACGGTGATCCCGAACCCGCTCGTGGTCGCGTACGTCGCCGTCGCCGTGGTCTGTTTCTGTGGCGTCGGGGCGGTGCTCGGCAGCTACACCGACTCCCGGGACGGCGCCGTCGCCGCGAGCAACACGATCGCGCTCCCACTCCTTTTCCTCTCGGATACGTTCCTCACGCTCGAGCAGCTTCCGGGCTGGTTCGCCCCGTTCGTGGAGCTCTCGCCGCTCACGTACTTCGCCCGCGGGGTTCGGGCGGCTTCCTACCCCGACGCGCAGGTGTCGGCCGTCGCCGGCGTCGATCCGGCGGTGGCGAACCTCGTGATCCTCGCGGTCCTCGCCGTCCCGGCGTTCGTCGTCGGCGCGCGCTCGATCCCGGAGACGGACTGACGAGGGGGGCTCGCCGCCCGGCCCGAGTCACCGCCCGGCCTGGGTTACCGCCAGGTTCGAGTCACCGCCAGGTTCGAGTCACCGACAGGTTCGAGTCACCGCCCGGCCGGGGTTACCGTCTCACCGCGCCGGTGCCCGGCCGGTCGAGCGCCGCGAGATCGATCCGGCCGCCGGACATCGGAACGCCGTCGTAGACGTCCTCGGCGAGCAACAGCGCGCCGTCGAGGTCGGCGTAGTCGAGCATCGGGGCGAGATGGCAGGCCGCGGCGATCGAGGCGTTCGACTCGGTCATACAGCCACACATCACCTCGAGGCCGTGGGCGCGGGCGGCGTGGACGATCCGCCGGGCCTCCCGGAGGCCGCCACACTTCATCAGCTTCAGGTTCGCGACGTCACACCGGTCGGCGACCGCCGGGACGTCGCTGGCCGTGATCAGCGACTCGTCGGCGGCGATCGGGAGCGGCGAGCGGTCGTGGACGTGTTTCAGCCCCGCCGGATCCTCGGCGGGGACGGGCTGTTCGACGAACTCGAGGTCGTAGGCCGCGAGCGTCTCGATCTTCGCGACGGCCTCTTTCGGCGTCCAGGCCTCGTTGGCGTCGACGTAGAGGGTGGCGTCGGGGGCGACCTCCCGGACCGTCCGGACGATCTCCTCGTCCCGATCGGTGCCGACTTTGACTTTCAGGACCTCGTGGCCGCGCTCGAGGGCGACGGCGGTCTTCTCGCGCATCCGGTCGAGGTCGTCGATGCCGATCGTGTACGAGGACGGGGGCGTCTCGGCGGGATCGAGCCCCCAGAGCCGGTAGAGGGGTACCCCGAGCCGTTTGGCCTGGAGGTCGTGGAGGGCGACGCTCACCGCACACCTGGCGGCGGGGTTTCTCCGGACGGCCTCGCGCATCCGGCGTTCTATCCGGCCGAGGGCAGCGGGATCGCCGACCTCCTCGACGACCGCGAGCAGCTCGGGGAGGACGGCTTCGACAGTGTCGGCGGTCTCGCCGTAGTGGGCCGCCGGCCCCGCGGCGCCGACGCCGACGTGCCCGTCGGCCTCGACCGTGACGACTACCGCCTCGACGTGGCTCTGGGTGCCACGCGCGATCGTAAACGGGAACTCGAGGGGGAGCTCGAGCCGCTCGACGGCGGTCTCGAGGCTCACAGCAGCGCCTCCAGGAGCTCCTCGGTCCCGAAACGCACGACGTCGGTCGCCGGGGCACCGAGGGTCTCGGCGTACTCGTCGACGGCCCGTCTGGCCGACGCTTCGTCCAGGTGGGCGGTGTTCAACGCGCCGGCGTACACCTCCGCGGGGTGGACCGTCGCGGCCAGCTCCTCGTAGAGGTCGACGTAGCGGGGGATCGAGGGGAGCTCGAAGGACTCGTAGCCGTGGACGTCCTCGCGGCCGGCCTCGTGACAGAGCACGAGCTTCTCGGCCATCGCGCCGTGGAGGATGCCACAGGTGACCGCCGAGTAGGCGGGGTGGACGATGCTGCCCTGTCCCTCCACGAAGAGGTAGTCGTGGTCGTCGCCGATCTCGAGGATCATCTCCTCGACGGAGCCGGCGGTGAAGTCGCTTATCACCCGGTCGACGGGGTTGCCCCAGCCCTCGATCATGATCCCCGTCTGGCCGGTCGGGATCACGGCGGCGTCGTGGCCCAGCTCCCGGGCGGCCCGGGCGAGCTCGATGGTCGTCGTCATCTTCCCGACCGAACAGTCCGTGCCGACGGTGAGGACGACCTCGGCGTCGACGTCGGCGGCCCGACCGCCGCTGACCGTCAGCTCGTCGTGGGGTTCCCTGACGTCCCGGAGCTCACAGCCGTGTTCGGCGGCGAGTTCGACGAACTCCTCGTCCTCGTTCAGGAAGTAGTGGAGACCGGAGACGACGTCACAGCCGCGCTCGATGGCGGTCCGGACGTCCGGCCGCCAGCTGTCCTCGAACCCGCCACCGATCGGGGCGATGCCGATCACCAGAGCGTCTATCGGCCCGACGTCGTCCATACCGGCGACGATCGGGGCGTCTTGAACGTCCGGGACGTGGTCGGTGACTCGATCGCCGGCCAGCTCGCGGTCGAGGACCGCGGCGACGTCGTAGTCGGCGTACCGGAGGATGCCGACGGCCGTCTTTGCCCGGTCGGGGAACTTCTCGTGGGCGAGAATCGCGACGCGCATACGCAGGCCATAGACGACGGAGTACTTAAGGCCCGCGAGTGGGGCTGGGGGTATCGAGCGCTCGACGGGGCCGCGGGACGGGTGGTCGTTCGATGGGGCTGTGGAAACGGGCGACGGCGGTCAGATGACCCGTAGCTCCGTCGTCCAGAACGATCGGAACGCGTCCTCGAGGGCCGGCTCGGGCGTTCCGGTCGCGTCGACGGCCGCGGTGGCGTCGGCGTCCCCGGCGACCGCGTCGACGGCTTCACGCTGGCCGACCAGGTAGAGCCGTTCGTCGGCGTGCTCCGCGAGAGCCTCCCGGACCCGATCGAGGTGGTCGTCGATCTGTTCGTCCCGGATCCGTTCGAAGCGCGCCTGGGAGAACCCACCCTTCGAGTGGTCGCCTTTGACGTCGCTCTCGAAGCCACGGAACTCCCGGCGGCGCTCGCCCTCGTAGACCCCGAGGGCGAACAGGTCCGCCCGGACGAGCGCGAGCACGTACCGGCCGGTCGGCAGGAACCACTCCCGCTCGAGGCGAAACCGGTCGTCCCACGTCGGCGCCACGTCCGGAACAAGCGGCGGCGAGAGCGCCGCCGAGACCAGCCCCGCGTCGTCGAGACAGACGAGACAGGGCGCGGCGTCGGCGGCGAGGGCGGCCCGCTCGTCTAACGTCTCGGCGACCGGATCCGGGGGCGTCCCGCGAACCGTCGCCGTCAGCGCGCCCTCCCCGTCGGCACGAAACGACTCGAGCCGGTCGAGAACCGCCGACAGCCGCCGGCCCCGGAGCCGCTCCCGGCGTCGATACTCGAGGTCGAGTTCCTCGTCGCTTCGCTCGAGTTCGCCCTCGAGGCCCGCGATGCGGTCCTCCAGGCGGTTGATCCGGCGCTCGGCCTCCTGGCGAGCAGTTGTGGCCTCGGCACGCCGATCGGACTCGGCCTCGTACCGCCGGCGCAGCCGCTCGTTTTCCTCCTCGAGGCGCTCGATTTCGGCTTTGAGGTCGGCACGGCCGAGCAGCTCGTCGATCACGGGCGAAGACGGGGCGGCGTCTCACTTCTAGGTTCCGGCGTCGGCGCGACCGGACCAGCCGCCCGAGAACGAAAGCAGCTGGTCGGCGCGCTCGCGGCTGGCGAGAAACACCTCCTCGACGGCGGGTGGGTTCCTGACGTCGGTTCCCTCGAGTATCGACTCGGGGACCGCCAGGGTGTTCGCGGGGATGCTCTCGTCGCCGAGAACGGGAAAGTGCCCGGAGTCGAGTTTCATCACGAGCGGGGCGTCGAGGCGTTCGATCCCCTCGCCGGTGGCGTACAGCTGCTCGTTGACCCGTTCGTGTTGGTCCCGGTGGATCGCGGCGTGATCGCGGTCGTCCGGGGTCACGTAGAGGCGACCGAGGTAGTAGCTTCGGGAGAACCGCTCGAACATGGTATCCACCGTGGGCCAGGAGATGTGGTAACATAACGCTTGCGGCGATCGCGCCGGATGGACGACGCCGTCGTCCGGTCGGCGGCGACCGTTTCACCGGGTAACGGGAACGTTGATCCGCCACGTCGACCGGCCACGCCGGCCGACAGCGGGGGAGGTTACGGATCCAGACTGGAGGGGGCGTCGTCCCGGAACTGAGGGCGTCTGAACGGAACGAACGGCCGATGAACGGTCGGCGGCGACACTGAACGGTTCGAACGAAGGTCCGTGTTTTTAACCAGTTGGCCCCCAAGTGAGGACGATGACCGGTATCAGGGGGATGATCGCTCTCGCCGCGCTCGCCGTCGTCGGGCTGGCAGTCGCACCGGCCGTCGGCGGCGCCATCGTCGGCGCACTCGACGGCGAGGACCGCCAGATGGGGTCCGAGGTTTCGGAGTTCATGTCCGCGACCGAGGCCTCCTCGAGCGACGCGATCGAGGACGGGACGTTCGCCGCGGCGTTCGAGAACGCCGACGAGGAGCGCCGCGGGCAGCTCGTCGCCGAGCGCACGGATCGTCTCGAAGAGCGCATCGAGCGTCTCCAGGCCGAGAAGGAACGTCTCGAGGACGACGAGCTGAACCCCGTCGCCAGGGAGGCCAGAACGACCGGCCTCGCCGTCCGGATCGCGAACCTCGAGGACGCACTGGAGGACGCCGAGCGCCGCGCCGAGGAGACCGGCACCGACACCGAACGGATCCACCAGCTATGGAACGAGACCGAAGAGCTCTACGGGCCGGAGGTCGCCGAGGCGGCGACCCGGACGGCGGGCGTCGAGCCGCCGCGCGGACCGCCCGAACACGTCAGAACGGGGCCGCCGGAGGGTGTCGGTAACCAAAGCGACAGCACCGGACCGCCAGAGGGCGTCGGTAACGCCACCGACGGAGCCGGACCATCGGAGGGCGCCGGGAGTTCGGACGACCGCGGACCGCCGACCGACCCCGGGAACCAAACCGATGGCGGACCGCCGGCGGACACCGGAAACGCCAGTGATGGTGCAGGACCGCCGAACGATCCCGGGAACGAAAGCGACGACCGTTCAGGACCGCCAGCCGACACCGGAAACGCCAGTGATGGTGCAGGACCGCCGGACGATCCCGGGAACCAAACCGACGACGAGGTCAGCAGCGACGACGTGAATGGCAGCGACGACGGGGGGAGCAGTGATGGCGACAGCGGACCGCCGGAGAGCGATGGCGACCGCGGGCCACCCGACGAGGACGACGGCAGCGACGACGACCGCGGGCCGCCGGACGGAGACGATCGGCCGTAGCGGTCCCGGTTGGGAAGCTCATACTGTTGGCTGTAACTGTACCAAGATTCTCGCCATCTCGATGCGGCGAGAATCTTGAAAGACTTACAGCCGAGAGTATCACTCGGCGACGAACGTCAGGTGGTGGCAGTCGGGGTCGCGGACGATCGTCCGTCCGTCGGCGACCTCGACCGACCGGGCGTCGTCGGCGACGGCCTCGGCCGCGGCCGCGGGGTCGGGACACCGAAAGCCCAGGTCGACGTGGACCCCACCGCGGGCGTCGGCGAGTCCGAGCTGGGGCTCCCACAGCTCGAGGGCGACGGGGCCGGCCATCCGCACACGGGTCCGGTTCCGACCGCGGTCGACCGTCTCGAAGCCGAGGTCGGCGTAGAACGCCTCCGCACGAGCGAGCTCCTCGACCTCGAGGACCACCTCGAAGATCCCGTCGATCCCCGGTCCCGCCACCGATCGCTGGCCGAGCTCCACGCAGTTGCCGTCGGGATCGTAGAGGTACAGCGAGCGGGCGTCCCCGAAGCGAAACTCCTCGAGCTCGTAGCCTTCCCCGAGACGCTCCCACCAGTCGTCGTACTCCCCGGCGGGGATCGAGAACGCGAAGTGGGTGTGGAGCCCCCCGCGAGGGACGTCGGTCGGTCGTCGGAGGACGAGCTCCGTATCGCCCGCCTCGAACCGGAGCTCGCGGTCGAGATCCGCCACCGTCGACAGCTCGAGGACGTCGCCGTAGAACGCACGCGCCGGCTCGAGGTACTTGACCTCGAGGGCGAGCCAGGCCAGGCCGGTCAACATACCCCCGGCTACTCGCGCGGGCACCAAAGAGCCGTCGTCCGGCGGTGGATCGAAGCGTCGTCTCCGGCGGTGGATCGAAGTGCCGTCTCCGGCGGTGGATCGAAGCGCCGTCTCCGGCCGTCGTCAATGAACGTTGCCGTCTGGCCGCCGCTTATCTTCCTCGCGCCCATAGCACGGTCATGACCTTCCGGATCGACGAACGGGGGACGGAGCTACGCGAGATCGACCGCTTCGACGGTGGTGTCGGCTGGATCGCCCACCCACGGGAGGCGATGCAGCGGGCGAGCCACGCACTCGAGGTCGACGGCGAGGCGTGGGTGATAGATCCCGTCGACGCCGTCGAACTCGACCGGCTGCTCGCGGAGGTCGGGCCGGTCGCCGGCGTCGTGGTCTGTCTCGACCGGCACAAACGCGACGCGGCGGCCGTGGCGAGACGCCACGACGTCCCGGTCTACCTGCCGGACTTCTTCGACGGCGTCGCCGCGGAGCTCGACGCGCCGGTCGTCCGCTTTGGCGCCGAGCTCGCCGACACCGGGATCGAGGCGACGGTCGTCAGGAACTCCCGGTTCTGGCAGGAGGTCGCGCTGTTCGAGCCCGGCGGACGGAGCCTCGTCGTACCGGAGTCGGTGGGGACTGCCGACTACTTCCTGGCCGGCGACGAGCGGCTGGGGGTCCACCCGATGCTGCGGGGGTTCCCGCCGCGGGAGGTCCTCGGCGGCTTCGACCCCGAACGGATACTCGTCGGCCACGGTGCCGGCGTGCTCTCGAGGGCGGGGCGCGCCCTCGAGGACGCCCTCGCCGGCTCGCGAGCGCGGACGCCCCGGCTGTACGCGGAGAACGTCCGGGCGCTGCTCCCGTTCTGAGGACGTCGGGACGCGGCCGAAGGTTCCCGAGGCGCCTCGGCCCACGAGTCGCCCACCGTCGGCTCAGCTCGGCCAACCGACGGCCACGTTCCCGAGGCGCAAGGCTAACGCCGTTCGAGCCCGACAATCCGTCGTGGTCTACGTCACCCGCGCGCTCGTCTCGGTGTTGCTCGATCTGGCCGACGACGCCGACCCCGACGACGTCAACACGGGCCTCTCGGTCACCCCTGCCGGCGAACTGACCGGCGCCGACGAACTCGACCCGGAGACGCCGGTGTTCACGGACTTTTTCCTCCCCGACCCCGGCAACTCCGTCAACGCCGTCTTCGGCGTCGACCTCTCGACGCCCGCCCGCCAGATACAGGGACGGTTCCTCTCACACCCCGTCGGCGAGCTCCGGGTGACCGAACGGGACGACCTCGCACAGGTGGTCTTCGTCGCGGTCCCACCGTGGGAGCCCGAGGACGACTCCTTCGGGGCGTTCGACCGGGCCGGAAGCCGGCTGTCGGTCGAGATCCTCGACGCAGAGCCCCCGGAGGAGCGACTCTCGGAGCCGTAAGCGAATCGTCGTCGCCCTCACAGTCGGCACGTGTCACGCCGTGGAGCCGAGGACGTCGCCGGACGGTCCGACTACCACTCGAGGCCGGACGGTCCGACTATCACTCCAGGTAGCCGAGCGCGCGCAGGCTCTCGGCGATCTCCTCGAACTCCGCCTCGGTCAGCTCGCCCGAGCGCTGGTGCTGGATGACGATGCTGCGAAGCAGGAACCGGACGAGGTCGCTCGTACTGGAGAAACTCGTGCCCTCGATCGTCTCCTCGACCCGCTCGGCGAGCTCTTTGGGGATCGAGACCGTCGTGTACTCGGTCATGGCCGTGGGTTCACCCCGAGGCTCAAATGGCTGTCGGGAGGATTTTTGTCGACGGCGACAGAGAGGCAGGTATGGGTGTCAGGCCGCCATCCGGTGGGACCGACGACGAGCCAGCGAGCGTCGAGTTCGGAATCGCCGCCGTCGACGCCCGTCTGCGGGACGTCGAGCTGTCGTTTCCCGCCGAGCGCGAGGAGGTGGTCGCCACGCTCGGGGAGGTACGCGTCCCCTACGACGTCGACGGTAACGACGTCCGACTCGGGAGGCTGATAGCGGAGCTAGACCGGGAGCGATTCGAGAGCCGCCAGGAGCTGCTCAACGAGCTTCACCCCCAGTTCGAACGCTACCGCGAGCAGCGATCGGGCGGCGTGATGGGACAGCTCCGGGCGCTGCTCCCGTTCTGAGCGGCTCGGACGGGACACGCCGTCAAACCGGACGCGCAGCTCCGTCCCCTGAAACCCGGGGTTTTTGTTCGATGACGGAGCCAGACGGCCCGTGTCGTACGTCACGTTCGGCGACCTCCGGACGGCCGCCTACTGTCCGCGGAAGCTCTACTACAGACGCGAGGAGGACGACCGCGAACCGCCCCCGGAGGTGGCGGCGATCCGCGCGCTCGCGTTCCGGTACGAGCGTTCGCTGGCGGCCGAGGACGCCGAACTCGCCGACGAGCCGATCGCGGTCGACCCCGGAACCTACCGCAGCCGGCTCGCTGACGCGCGCGAACGATTCGGCGAGAGCCGCTGGGAGACGCTGTGCTCGCCGGAGGAGCGAGGAGTGCTCGCGACCGGCCGGGACTGTCGCGGGGTGGTTCACAAGCTGTTGACCGGACCGCTCGAACCCTCGCTGGTCTCGCCCGGCCGGCCACCGGAGCGGGGCGTCTGGGAGCCACAGTCGGTCGCCGCGGTCGCGGCCGCGAAGGCCGTCGCCTGGGAGCACGAGCGCCCGGTCGAGACCGCGGTCGTCGAGTATCCGGCCTACGGAGCCATCCGACGGATCCGGCTCGGCACCCGCCGGAAGGCGCGCTATCGCCGGGCGCTGCGAACCGTCCGGAGTCTCGACGGGCCACCGGCCCGGACGCGGAACCGATCGAAGTGTGAGGCGTGCTCGTACGCCGACCGGTGTGGCGTCCGCACCCGGACGCTCCGATCCCTGCTCGGATTCGGATGACCGACGTCGGGCGGATTGGCCGACTCCGGGCGCTGACGAGCGGCATCGGGCGGATTGGCCGACCCCGGGCGGATGAGCGGCATCGGGTGGGTCGATCGTCCCCGGGCGGTCGTCGGGTATATGACGGTCGAACGGGTACGGGGCGACATGATCGATCTCCGGTCGGACACGGTGACGACCCCGGACGAGGCGATGCGCGAGGCTGCCGCGGAGGCACCCGTCGGCGACGACGTCTACGGCGAGGATCCGACGGTCAACGAACTCGAAAAGCGGGCCGCCGAGCGCGTCGGGATGGAGGCGGCCCTCTACGTTCCCACGGGGACGATGGGCAACCAGATCGCCGCCCAGGTTCACACGGAGCCCGGCGAGGAGGTGCTCGCGGACGTCGAGAGCCACGTCGTCAAGTGGGAGCTCGGCGGCTTCGCCGTCCACTCGGGGCTCCAGTTGCGGACCGTCGACGCCGACCGGGGGATCCCGACCCCCGGGGAGGTCGCCGACGCCCACGTCGAGGCGGACCTCCACCGACCCGGCACCGGGCTGTGCTGTCTCGAGAACACCCACAACGCCCGCGGGGGGCTGGCCAACGGCCCGGACCGGATCGCGGCCGCCGCCGAGGTCGCCCACGACCGGGACGTCCCCGTCCACCTCGACGGCGCCCGGCTGTTCAACGCCGCCGTCGCCCTGAACCGGTCGGCGGCCGAGCTCGTCGCACCCGTCGACTCCGTGATGTTCTGTCTCTCGAAGGGACTCGGCGCGCCGGTCGGCTCGATGCTCGCCGGGAGCGAGGAGTTTATCGAGCGCGCCCGCCGGAGCCGCAAGCTGTTCGGCGGCGGGATGCGCCAGGCAGGCGTCATCGCCGGACCGGGGCTCCGTGCGCTGGAGAACGTCGCGGAGCTGTCGGCCGACCACGAGAACGCCGCGGCCCTCGCGGAGGGGCTCGAAGGGATCGAGGGGGTCGCGGTTCGGCCGCCGGAGACGAACATCGTCCTCGTCGACGTCGAGGGGACCGGCTCGTCGGCCGAGGACGCCGTCGGCGCGCTCCGGGAGGCCGGCGTGCTCGCCTCGCGGTTCGGCGAGACGACGATCCGGCTCTGTACCCACCGCGACGTCGACCGGACGGACGTCGAGACGGCGGTCGACCGGGCGGTGGGCGCGCTCGCGTAGCGGCTTCGCCGCCGCCGAACGTTCCGGTAGCTCGGCCCGTCGCGGGACATCCAGCTATTTCTATCCGTCGCCGACCCCTAGCGTCCCATCCCGTCGCGGAACTCGAGGACCGTCCGCCGGAGCAACAGATAGAAGAAGAACACGAGCGCCAGCAACACCGCGACGATCGCGAGGATGACGGGGTCGTCAGGGAGGAATCCGAGCATTGGAGCCGGATACAGCCGCCGGCGCCAAAACCGTTTCGACGGTCCGTCGCCGGCGAACGGTAGGTGAAAACCGCGTTTTAGCTAGCGCCGGCTACTTTTAATCCCGGTCCGTAGCGGGTGGTACGCCCCGGCCCCACGCCCTCCGGGTCGGGGCGAGCCCGTCCGCAGCCCTCCACCTGCCCCCGATCGGCCCTCGACCCTCCACCTGCCCCCGATCGGCCCTCGACCCTCCACCACACCCGTCGACTGCACCGGCCGACCACGTTCCGTCGATCACACCCCGTCGACCTCGGCGCGATCGCCGTCGCTCACGTCGGCCACGCGATCCCTCGCTGGCGGTCGATCCCCGTCGGCTCACAGAACTGCACGGAGGAAGCCCACGACTTCAGTCGTTGGTTACTGACGGGATCGCGAACGACTCGACGGGCGTCCCGTCCGGCTCGCTGATCCGCCCGAGGAAGCCGTCGCCGTCCGGTTCGACGGTGGCGAATCCGGGACGAGCTCCCCGGGGCTGGGCGTGGCTGCCGGGGTTGATCAGGAGGACGTCGCCGGCGTCGGTCACCGACGGCCAGTGGGTGTGTCCCGAGATCACGACGTCGGCACCCGCCGCTCGGCCGAACGCTGCCAGCCCCGTCTCCCCCGCGTCGTGGCGATGGGTGACGGCGACGGTGAGCCCACCGACGGAGAGGGTCAGCTCCGCAGGGAGGCGCGCGCGGACGTCGGGGCCGTCGGCGTTGCCGTGGACGGCGTACAGCTCGCGGGTGACCGAACGGAACGCCTCCAGAGCCGGGACGGTGGTGAAGTCCCCGGCGTGGATCGTGACCTCGGCTTCCCGCGCCGCCCCGAGGGCTTCCCCGTGGAGCTCGTGACCCCGGTGGCTGTGAGTGTCGGAGAAGATCGCGATCATGGCCGCCGTATGTGTTGCAGCGCCAGATGGGTTTCGGAACGCGGCCGACGGCTCTCGCATCCGCCCCCGGAGGGGAGCCGTCGGAGCCCCTGCCTCATTTATCATCCGGGCCGTCGGAGTGACGAACGCAATGTTCGACTTCGACGATCGCGTCGCGATCGTGACCGGAGCGGGCGGTGGAATCGGCGAGGCGACCGCACTGCTGTTGGCCGAGCAGGGAGCGACCGTCGTCGTGACGGACGTGATCCCGGAGCGAGAGGCCGTCGGCGAGGCCGTCGAGGAGCGTGGCGGGGACGCCCTCGTCCGCGAGCTCGACGTGACCGACGCCGGCGCGGCGGCCGGAGTCGTCGAGGACACCCTCGAGACGTTCGGCCGTCTCGACGTCCTGGTGAACAACGCGGGCATCTTCCCGACGGCGACGCTCGAGGAGATGACCGCCGAGGAGTGGCAGCGAGTGATCGACGTCAACCTGACGGGCGTGTTCAACTGCACGAAGGCGGCCCTGCCCGCGATGCGCGAGGCGGGCTACGGCCGGATCGTCAACGTCTCCTCGGCGGCCGGCGGCCACGTCGGCTGGTCGGGGGACCTCTCACACTACGCGGCCAGCAAGGGCGGGGTCGTCGGCTTCACCCGGAGCGCCGCGATCGATCTCGGACCCGACGGCATCACGATGAACGCAGTCGTCCCCGGAATGGTCGACACCGGCGCGGCCGAGGAGGTCGCCGACGAGGAGGCCATCGAGGCCGCGGTGGCGGCGACGCCGGTGGGCCGGCAGGGCGACCCCGAGGAGCTCGCGGCCGCGATCGCCTACCTGGCCTCGGAGCCGGCGGCGTTCGTCACCGGCGCCTCGCTGGTCGTCGACGGCGGGATCACTCTGGTGTGACCGACGGTGGGATCACTCTGGTGTGCCGACGGCGGGATCACTCCAGTTTGACGACGGCGTTTTTCCGGCTGGCTCGGCGGTCCTCGCGGGGGGTTTCACTTCCGGTTTCGGGCGATCCTTTAACAGCCGAGCGCTCGAATCCGCGGGTATGAGCCAGACGGCACTCGACGACGACGAACTGTTCGGCGAGGCGGCCAGCGAGATGCGTTCGGACGTCGAATCCTCCCTCGAGGCCGGGTGGGAGGCCCTGCCCGACGCCGAGGCGATCTGGGAGACCGACGCCGAGAACAGCCTCGGCGTTCTCAACGGGCTGAAAACCGCCCTCGAGATCGGCGACGCCGAGGAGCACCTCCGGGACGCCAAGAAGTGGTTCACGATGGGGAAACGCGCCGAGGCGTTCGAGGACGCCGCCGACTTAGAAGAGGAGCTCGCGGCCCTCGAGGAGACGATCGTCGAGATCGAGGAGGCCGGCGAGGCCGCCGGCGAGCTCGCGTCGACGATCCCGGCGCTCAAGAGCAGCCTGGAGGACGCCGGCGGGGAGTGAGATCGCTGCTCTGCCAGTTTGCGGTCGCTGTGGCCGTTCGACCGGCTCGCGGTCGCTGTGGCCGTCCGGTCCGACGTCGGACCGGGAGACTACCCGTCGAGCTCCCGGGTTTCGACCGCCGCGAGCAGCTCCGCGAGGGCGGTCGTCGCCCGCTCGTAGAGCTCGGCGCCGAGCTCCGCGCTGGCCGCCGTCGGATCGCCGACGACGCCGTTTTCGGTGAACTCCGCCGAGTCGTGAGCGAGGTTGCTCGCGCCGACCCACTCCCCCCAGCGGTCGGCGCCGCCGTCACGGGCCTCGGCGAGACGATCCCGCCGGATCAGCTCCGGAC
>LFFM01000851.1_pt1 | contig 21688 bp, 17 predicted proteins | sample 643131 | NCBI WGS metagenome assembly LFFM01 (sample SAMN03777445, study PRJNA286221) | soda lake metagenome | biome: soda lake; feature: Kulunda steppe; material: water; isolation source: sample Tc-Br brine of Tanatar trona crystallizer | place: Russia: Kulunda steppe | collected 2011-07
CGTTCAGACAGCACACTCATCTTGCTCTCGCAGAAGTCGTTCTCTCGGTGGCTTTATCAACTCGAAACGCGACAGGGTGGCTATCCGAATCGTTAGCACGTAAAAATTCGGCCCGGCGTTACTTGCCGAACATGTCCCGCATCATAGAAAAAATGGGGGTATATTAGGGTCCCAAAGAGTAATTGGCCAGTTAGGACAGGTGTCGGTTGACAATATGATAGCCTCCAATGTCTTCAATAAAAACAGAATCCCGAATCGCTGGCTCATAAGTGCCCACAACATTCGGCACGGGTTTGGGACCCATATGGTCAACAACACTGATGCCAGTCTCTGGGAAGTCTCGAAATCCATGGGGCATTCGTCCGTCGAAATCACGGAGCGAATCTACGTCGAAAACGATCCTCGGGCGGGTGTCGATCACCTTCACAAGTATGGCCCGAATAACCGGTCGCTGCTCGACCTCTCCTTGAGATATCCGTAGCAAAGGCGTCCGAGCAGTACGTTTAGCACGACGGCTCCGTTTATTATGGTTGGGTTGAATCGAATCAGTCGGGTAGTAGATGTACGTAGATGACGCCGACGACGAACTTCAAGACCTTCTCGATTCGGAGTGACAGACCGTCGCCAACGTGATCAAGCGCGGAAACGTTGTCGAGCTCTGGGAGAACTGTTATTGCTGCCTGAAATGAGGAACCGAACCAGTAGTTACCTTTTGTCGAGTACGTTCGGTACAGCACTAAACGACTAGTACCGTGATTCTGGGAGACAGTCGTACGAGTGCTCATAGTTGATACAGAACCCCACAATATCGTGTACTTCGTCCTTGCACTCTCGAACCGTCCAGTACCGGCGATCAACGGTTGCTGAATTCGGATCTTCGCACACCGCCACTATGTATTTCTTTATGCCGGCATCGGGAAACACTCCTGCTAACCTCCCTTCTTGCAGACTATCATGCACCAGTACTGCGTTGAATGCCATTTTCTTCCAGAATCGGGGTGGGTGAGATCCGTGTTCGTCGGACGAATGGCCGCCGACAGAGACGTGAGTGGCCTCATGAACTAGAAGTGCAAGATGACGTTCTCGTGTTAATTCGTTGATGGCCGTCATCCGAGTATTGTACTCAATCTTGTGTGGTGACCCACTCCCACGTGGTCCACAAGACGCGAGACACGTGCGTGTTACGCCGAAATCAACGTCGTCTCTCGTGACCGGATAGGGAGACTCTGTGTACGGGTGATCCGGTTGTACAGTGTTAGCGACTGCTATGAAGGCGTCCAGAGCATCACTCCGGCACATTTCTTCTTCTGGCGGTAATGGCTCATCATTAGTATAAACTGATCTATTAAGTGTCATTTCTGCACCTACACCGGTTCTCTATAGTGGTTTCAAACATTTCTTCTATTGTCATTTTCGTTAGATACTATGTGCTGAATAGACATAACTGTTTTCCACAAATATCAAACTATCCGGTATAAAAATTGGTATTGACCAATATAACCGGGAGGGCCAAGCCGCTTTTTTGAAACTATATAAAATCAGGTTTGCTTTGTCGAATTGCGGGTTCACGTCATAAAGAAGGTGGCAATGACCTCTCGAAGTTGCCCACGACCGATGGGGTCATAGAACACTTCACAAGGCATTGATTTCACAGGTTTAGGAGTGAATCACCTGTCACACTACTCCTGCGAACTGAACGACTTATTTGTCTATTGTAAAGCGGAAAACCTGAACGGAGGGACTTGTAACCGTCCCTGAGCCAAGACGGATATGCGTTATTCGACGCCGTTCACCACCACTTCGGCGGACGATGCAGTTACGCGATATCCGCAGTACGTGAACGATACCTCGACACCTCCTCTCTGGTCAGCGAGGAGTTTGTTGAGCGCGTCGGCGGCTAAGACATCGTAAATGGGCGGCAACTTGGTTGGACCCCGATTTTCAATGGCAGCGACAGCGGTCACAACGACTTCTAACGGAGACTCGTCGTCACGGATACGGTGAGATATTTCACAATTCACGATATCCGTATTTCGTTTTGTACATGGAAAAGTAACAGGGAAAACTCGGGCAACAGGTTTTGAAACATTATTATTTAATATGCAAAATCCGATTGAATAGTCAGTCACCACCACCCGGTGAAAAATCTGATTGGAATGGAGAAGGCAACGTATCGTGTTACATCGCTTACCTGTACTGAACGATTCGGGAGGGCAGGAGAGGGGTATGCCAACCGTTCTATGACACCTTGCACGACCAACAAACTGAGCTGATTTTAGGAGTTCAACATAGGTTAGCTATTCCGATTGATCGCCGTTATCTTCTGGTTCGGCAAATTCTACGCTTAGATCCATATCTATCCCTTCTTGTGGTCCGAGCCCTACGTTGAATGAATTCACCCATCGCTCTATTTGTTCAAGTGTGATATCTCCCTGGGTCGTTATCCAATTCTCTATTGAAAGATGGGAATTGTCCCAAGTGTAGTGACACCAGCTGCACTTGAGGAGCATTACTCCCGCCTCGATGAATCGGAGGCGATGGAACGCAGGCGCGAGTTCCTACCCGACGAGTGAGGGCACACTGTCCCGGTACACTGGACCGATACACTGTCCCGGTACACTGGACTGATACACTGACCCGGTACACAGTCACACCACACTGTCCCGGTACACTGGACCGATACACTGTCCCGGTACACTGGACTGATACACTGACTCGGTACACGAAGCCGAGTGGCGCGTGAACGACCCCCTTCTTTTTCCGCGTGCTAAATGCATCTATTACCCCCACCATTTGAGGAAAATCTAACGGGTAATTACACGCACACACTGACAGTGTGACGCCGCGAAAAAGTCCGAAAAACTATTTAACGCTCTCAGCTACCCGGCATTGTTTTTACCTATTCCGACCACCGGGTTTTTACAAGCCCGAAAGGACGCTTCAAACGCAATGAACAACCATGTAATTTGGATCCGTGCACACAGTGTCGAAGCTGTTAATTACCGGGTCGATCGGCTACTCGATTACGTGCTCGAAGAGTTAATCGAGCACGACGCCGACCCGCCGCGCGAGCAAATGAAGCGAAACCTGGAAGACAGGAAAGGAATATGGGTCGATATCGGAGACACCGACAGGGTGTACGTGTTAACGGAACGAACCGACACGAACCACCGTGACGGAACCCCGGTCCGGGAAGGACTCGAAGACTTACTCGAAGAAGAAAACACCGAAAACGTCGTGATACCTACAGTGTACGTCGAAAGTGTCGCGTTCATCGACGACATCGTGAGCTCCGGAACACACGTGCACTTCGAAGGAACGGGAATCACTGTCCACGGCGACGCGGAGAAAGGCATAGGACCGGTCATTCGACGGTCCTTACGGCGACTAACCGGAGATCGACGTGACGCCGCGGCAATCGTTGATGGGATTCCTCACGCCGGTGGCCGACCCCCGATCGGGTGTCGCGTGGAAGACGGTGTCCTTCGGCCGGGAGAAGATTATTATCGAGTATGCGAGACGCTGCAGGATGTCAAAGACGGTGTGACGCCGAAGGTCGAAGCTGCCGATAAAATCGATTGTTCACGCAAAACGGTCGATAACGCGCTGCAGCGAACGGAGTTGTACCAACTCGATTAATCGACGACGCGGCCGCCATTTTATTTTACGCGCTGGGGTGTGGGGGTGCCGACAGTACCGATGGGATCGATGTTGTCAACGGTAGCGGTGCGGTACGGATCGAGCGACTGGCGCGAGTGTCCACGGTGTCCAAGCCCCCGCTATAACCCTTGGACGGCCTTAGCGGTACTTTCGAGGCTTGTATGTACAATATTTTGGGGGTGTCCAAGCGTCCAAGGGTTATTGCTCTGTAACGGTGGCAAAAGGGTGGTAAAGGGTGAAACATTTGTTTTAGCGTTGTAACACAACGCAATAATACCTTTTGGGGGAAAGGGTACCCTTTCAGGGATCTTACGTAATGAATGTCGGAGGGGACCCTTGGACGCTTGGACGCCCCTTGTATTCGGGCCGTTCGTCCCCGTCTAAGTCCTGTTTAGGCCGTCCAAGGGTTATAGCGGGGGCTTGGACACCGTGGACACCGGTCGATCGATGCTTAATCGATAGGGGTGTCCCCCGCGTTGAGTGTTACCGGTGAATGTTATCGGGGAGTGTTACCAGCCACCCTTATCGGTGAGTGTTATCTTTGGGTGTTATCGGTAAGAGTGAAACCCAGATTTACATATTTAAAGGTTTGGGTACCAGCGGTTTTGTATCACTCAGACGCAAAAGATAAACCACCGGACGGAAATAAGATCGATCGACAAGGTAGCTGAAACACTCGAATTCAAGCATTTCAGACAGTATATCGATATATTGAACCGAGTATATAATTCGATTTCGCGTCAGACACGGCATGAAATTTATAAGGGCAGGAATACAAGGATGTGATAAGCACTGACGGGCGTTCGTCCACGCGCGAAAAGGTTCGTGTGGGCGACGCGATCCAAGCGCGACGCCCGTGGGTGCTCACCTGAACAACCCATGTCGAACAACAGCACAAGCTCGCATAAATCCAGCGGGCGACGACAGAAGCCAATTACAGTAGAATTGACCGACAGACGAGTCATCGACGCGGTGAATCACATTAAATCGGAGAATAACCGGTTGCTGCACTTGTACATCGACGAGTTCCCCGGCGAGGGGATCGACGTGACTGTGCCGCTCACAGACGGTGCGTGCACGGCGTACGCGCGGAGCGAGCGCGGACGTGAAGCGTTGGACATCGAGCGTGGCGAGGACGCTCACAGCGACGATGGCGCGACTGTGGCGAGCGAGGATTGCGAGATCATGACCGACGGGGGTGCTGATCGATGAGAGACAGTTGGGGCCTGGACATCGAGCCCGACGAGGCGGTTCGGTCAGCCGAGCAGGCGGTGGACGAACTAGTGATGGAAGGGGATAACCAACCGTCGCCCGAGCGAGTCCTGTACGAAATGGCGCGCGGCCCGGACGGCGAGGCTATATTGATGGGGCCAACGAACTTCGGCGCGGCGAAAGCTGCGAAGCGAGTTATCGGTGGTAGCGTGATGCCCGGCGAGGAGATTCCGGACTCACTATACGACAATCATCCACTACAAGGTAATCCGTGCTCCGTTTTCGATTGTCAGACGTGGACTGAGACTGGCCGGTACAAGTATTGCGACGAGCACGAGGATGAGTCGCGGGATGGAATACATCGATGCTTAGCCGTGGGTTGTGATGAGTTAGTCCAGGAGGGGTTCGACCGTGACAGGGCACCGAAAGTGTGTAGCTCCGAGTGTCACCAGGCAGTAACGGCGGAGTTGACGGGCGACAATTACGGCGACAACGTAGGTGATAATCAATGAGCAACAGCACGGACGACGACGGTGTGCCGGAACTGGACTTTAGCGGTATCGACGACCTTGTCAAAGATATAGATGAGGATGTCGATGAGGGTAACAACGACAGTGACGACGGCGAGGGAGGGGAGATGCCGGACGTGGACGACGACCCGCGGTTCGGGAGCGAGGAGGAGCGACGCGTTGAGCTCGCGGACGGCACACTCGTCGGGCGAAGGAAAGGCATGGACGGTGACGGATTCACCTACCGTTGCGTCGAGGACGGGTGCTTGTTCGAGAGTGAATCGGAGCAAGGTGTTAAGACGCATTACGGGTCGCAGCACAAGGGCGACGACGGCGAGACTGTCAACGACGAAGACGACGGTGCCGGTGAATCGACAGGGACACTACTCGGCGCGGAGTCGGTTGAGTCCCGCGGTCGAGTCGGGACCGACGACGGCGGTGACGGTGACGAGATTGACAACGACGACGGCGACGACGAAGACGACGGGTTGGGTGAGGTTGAGTACGACGACGAGGAGGGGACGCGACCGGCTGAATGGGAGTCCGCGCTGCAGGCGTACATTGAGTCGAGCGAGCAGCAAACGCCGACGCGGAAATCAGACGCTCGGGAGGCGACAGTTAGTGCTCTGGAAGAGGACACTGAGTGGATGTGTATCGTTGACCGGTCGGACGCTGGTAACACGTACGATCTGTGGCGGTGGTCGGACGCCGACGGGTGGCGAAACGACGCAATGGCGTACCTGGCTGAAGAGGTGACGCGGTATCTCGGCGCGGAAATCACCGATACTGAAATTAACCACATCGCGTCGCTACTTGCGCGGTATAATTTCGTTTCGCAGGATGAGACGAACGCGCAGCACTTAGACGAGACGTTAATCCCGGTTGGGAACGGCGTTATTTGCGTTGAGGATATCGAGTACGACGAGGACTCGATGGAGATTGACTGGGAGTCAGTCGCGCTGCGTGATAAGGACCCGGAACACCGCTTGTTGTATCAAATCGATACTGAGTGGGACCCGGACGCAGCTGACGTTGACGGGCTCGATGAGTGGCTAGAGACGATCACTGAATCAGACGAAGACCGTCGAATCATATGGGAATTCGCCGGTCACGCGTGTCACCCGCGGTACCCGACGGACGGGTTCCTAACCGCACTCGGCCGTGGTGGCAGCGGGAAGTCGCAGACGCTAGAGGTGATTAAAGCGATGCTCGGCGATAATAATGTCTCGGTCGCCAAGCTGCAGAGGATAAACACCGGTCGATTTACCGGGCAGGAAGTCGTCGATAAACGCGCTAACATCAACACTGAGTTGAGCGGAACTAAAATCGAGAACATCGATAAGCTGAAAGTATACTCCGCGGGCGAGGAAGATATGGTCGAAGGTAAGGGACAGCCGTTTTATAAGGCCCAAAACGACGCGACGATGCTGTTCGCCAGCGATAACCCGCCGGCGATAGCGCAGGATAACCGCGCGCTCGGGCGGCGACTTTACCCCGTGGAATTCCCCTACGTGTACGTCGATGACCCGGACCCTGATCGTGCGTACGAGTTACAAGCGAGACCGAAGCCCGAGGTGCAGGCAGAGTTGCAAGCGGACGGTCGCCTCAAAGCCGCGTTGATGCGAGCAGTAGGGGGTCTAACACGCCTCGTCGAAGAAGGTGATTTTACGTCGTCACTTGACTGGCAGGAACGCGTTGAGCGATACCAGTCATACTCGGACCCGATCCGGGACTTTGCGCGGACGGCACTGACAGCGGACCCGGACGGCGCGATCGAGTCGGGCGACCTGGAAATGACGTTCGACGCGTTCGCTGCCGAGAAAGGTCACGACGGGAAGAAACTACAGCAGATTTGGAGTGTACTGCAGAACATGCCGAGTCACCCGACGAGTAAGTCGAGGACGCGGACTTGGACTAGCGACGACAGTCGGCACACGGTCTACAGAGGAGTGTCGTTTAACCAGCACGCGTTGGAGCACTGGGTGCCGGACTCGGCGCATTGGGAGCAGTACGGCGGGCGACCGGAGTGTCGCGGCGGCGGTCCGGGCGATGAGTCACGCCGCGCGAGAATCGCAGAGTTATCGACGGGTCGTGTGCAGGACCGCGGGATCAAAGTTGAGGTGAGTCACTCGGGCGAGCCGAAGCCGTGGCTCGCAGATGAAGGTGTGCTGCAGGACGGTGCCGGGACGATCAGGTACGAGTCGCGTGACGAGATCCAGTTGAAGGAGGGTGAGACGTACGTAATCGAGGACTTCCGCGTTGTACCGGACGAGGGTGAGTCGGATTTGATTGTCGATCTAGTCGCTGGCATGACCGACATTTACCACGTCGCAGCCGACGACGGCGAAGACGACGGGGACAGTGGGAGTGACGACGGCGACGGTGAAGGCGACGAGATTGTCAACGGTGACGACGACGCGCATCACATGATCAAACAAGTAGTCGAAGCGACTAAGATCCGGGCGGCCGCGATAGAGAACCCGAAGAAAGAGTGGGTCGTTCCGCACGCCGCGTCGAAGCTCGGTGTCGATGAGTCCACGGTCGAACGCCACATCGAGCAGATGAAAAAGGACGGTAAGTTGTACGAGCCGAAGGAAGACCGGTATAAGCTGGTCGGTGATGTCGATGTCGATGACGACGACGAGATCGTGAACGACATCGATATCGACGCCGGTGATGACACTGACGGCGGCGAGGGGGTGGCGGACTAATGATGTCGCACTCGGTGGCGATGCTTATCGCGTGTAACAAGTCGGAGCTAGCGGAATTACCGACCGCCGGCGAACAATGGCAGTGGGGAACTGTCGTTGATTTGCACGCGACCGGGGACGGTGTGAGTCGGTCGGTTGCGCAGCGCGCGTGTCAGGCCGGAATCATTGAAGCGGTCGGCGACGGCGAGTACATCACGAGCAGGCGGTTCGAAGAGTATCTAGCGGAGAAACATGGCATCGAGTTAACCGTTCGTCGAGATGACGATCAGTTCAACCCTCCAGAAAACCAGGCGGCTTGCCCGTCAACACGAGAATCTTCCACTAATCAAGAATCGTGAGTTCATATCTCCTCACAAGGCATGGAATGTAATCTGAGATTCTGGCATCTACGGCCAACGGACTCAACCAGAGACAGTCAACTCAATACTCAACCGGAAGTACGGTGCGTTCGTCCGTTCACGACGCTGGTGGAAGCAGTTCCGTGAACTCGCTCTTGCTTGTATCGTCGTTGTGGACACACCCCTATCGATATGTTCGTTCGGTATATCACCATGAACGGCCACTTCCCAACTAAATCTGACTCTATTTGTTTACTTACAACGATTTAACTTAATTTCTTCAACCTCTCCAAAGCCGGAGTCCTATCGGAGCGTAGCGCTCAACAGCTTCGAACTTGTCATCAGTCGCGTCATCAGCGAGGATTCTCGGTGATCCCATTCGTGCGCGAGAACGACGGCGAACGTGCCTAGTCCGACGAGGGGTGAGGTCCGTATCGTTGCTTTTCGTGATCGTTTCGGTGTCGTAAGCAAAGCCTTGACGGGTCACACAGTTCCACGTAGTGAGGAGGTAATAGTACGCTTGCATATCGATTCAATAGAACGTGCTCTGTGGCACGAAATTCAGATCGGTCTCTTGCGCCCCATATCTTGTTTCACGCTCTCCCAGGGTAGCAGCGTTTCCATCAAGTCAATATACCAGCGTATTAGTATACACATCGACAACATTTGTGTGCCGGGAGTGGTGGCCCGGTTGGCTAGCCAAGCCCCCGGGGGTAGGGTCCCGGGAGCCTCTATCTTATTGATGGCGTCGAGGCGAGAGGCCAGTCAGTGGCGCTCGTCGAGGGCGAGCTAGCTGTCGTGCTAGCGAGACAACAGGCGTGGCTGACGATCACGCGACCGGACGTGCTGGCGGTCGCAGAATAACGGCGACTTCTTTTACTCGGTGACGATCACACACCGCACGTGCTCGTCGGTGATCGGGGCGTCGGTGTAGCTGTTGTTGTCGCCCTGCGTGACGATCTCGCCGTCGCCGATCTCGACCACGCGGTGCCGGATGTGAGTCTCACTCACTGGATGCTCGAACGACACCACGTCGCCGTGCTCAACGGCGACACCAGGGAGTTCGGGATCGAGACAGAGATGCCGGTCGCCCTCGCTCATTGCTGGCTCCATCGAATCGCTGTAGCCTTCGCTGATTGCGATCGTCGGCGGGGACATTGCGGCGATCGAGACGAGGATCGTGGCGAGCAGGAACGACATGGCGAAAATGTCTCGCAAGCGCACATTCGGCTCTGCGTGGACAGGGACGATAAAAGAATCGGGGGGTTGGGTTCCTACGTGTTGAAGTCGTCCTCGTCTAACTCATCAACGTCGAAATCAAAGTCAGCGAGAATACTGGAGGAATCTGTATCGCTGGATTCCCACACCACGTTGATCGTACCTTCACCACCCTCTAGAACTGGCCAGGGTTCCGCAACAACGTCATCTGCCGAGTCTGAATTATCCGCAAACTCAATACTTTCACCGGCACTAATTTCGTCGTCATCACCAGCCCATTGCCCGGATACATCTCCGATGTCCTCTATATTTGCACTGTCAGCGAAGTGATCTTCGTTAACACTAACGTCACCACTAAATGTAATCTCGTTAGCGTCGAGCGTTGCACCTGATTGATGCTCGACAGTCAGTGTTTCGGTACCCTGATCAAAATTAATAGAGGCTGTTGGGGCGTTATCCTGCTCACCACCGATACCGATCACAAACGCACCGATCACGGCTGCCAATATGACAGTTATAGCAACCATTAGAATGACCCCTATAACTGGCGATACTGCTCTTTCGCCGTCATTCTGAAATAAATTGTTCAATTTCATTATATTATAGGGACTTATGTCAGGTCGTAGTCGTAGTCAGCCAGCACGGACGAGCTGTCTGTATCCGAGGATTCCCAGACTACTTGAACGGTCCCTGTTTTTTCGTCAGCATCTGCCCCATCAGTCCAGTCAAAATCCGTGCCCAAATCTCCATCTTCAATCGTCACAGAGTCCCCGGCGCTGATTTCAGTATTCCACCCATCGTCACCAAGCTCGGGGCTGCCGTCGTCAAACTCCGGACCTTCAAATGTTTCTGAGCCACCTTCCTCACTGTCTACCGAGATAGAGATTTCCTGAGCATCGAGAGTCGCACCACTCTCATGTTGGATTGTCACTTCGTACTCGCTCGTATCCTGCGAGAAGTCAATACTCGCCGTCGGCGCGCTGTCTTGCTCGCCACCGATGCCAATCACGAAGGCACCGATCACAGCGGCGAGAATTACGGTTATAGCTACCATTAGGATGACACCTATAACCGGCGATACTGCTCTGTCTTCCGAAAATAGCTGTTTCAGCTGCATGATTTGTCTATTTTGCGCCTTCGACTAGCAAAGGATATATGTCGGATACCGTCGTGGTATCCTGTGAGGTATGGGGGTCGAGGCTCTGACACCCCTCCCTCGCCTGTCCTTTGACTCGTCGTTGGCTAATATCGTGATTGTGAGCATGGTATATAAATTCTTATCCAAAGTACAGTAAATCGCAACTATTTGGGCCGCAACACATAGGTACCCGAGAAGATATGTATGGCGTATGGCAGCCACACGTCTGACGCCGGAGGCTCTCGCGCGGACGTACTCGACGCCGACCCACGCCGATCCTGCCGATGCTGTGGACGATTACCAGCGATATCTCGAAATGAGCGGTCGGCACCCGAACAAGGGTTCGAGCGCGCTGGCGTCACGACTGGAAATGCCACGAGGCCGGATCCGGGCGTGGGAGAACGGCTCCAAACCCGACCCCGTCCGCGCCGTCGAGGTCGCCGAACACCGGGACTGGTTCGCCGACCTGAACTCTCCGACCGGGCTCGCGCTCGTCGAGCTGGTCGCGTGGATCTTCAGCGGTGGCTCAATCTCCGAGGACACCTACCGACCGCGATTCACCTACGACTCCGAAACTGCGCTTGACCGCGCCAAGGCGGCACTGGACACGATCGACATCGAGTATCGCCACGATCGAGCGGACGACGAGGACCACCCTCCGGAGATCGTCGCCACGGAACACGGCTCAATCCTGGGGCGCGCGCTCGTCACACTCGGCGCTCCGGCTGGCCCGAAAGCAACACAAGCGCTCTCCTTACCGTCGTGGCTGCACGCCGAGGACTGCCCGGCAATCGTTCGGGAGACGTTCGTAGATGTCTATCTGCTAAATCGCGCTACCCGACCGGACAACCGGACGGCGATCAGACTCCGCGAAGAACGGTCGGCCACGTATCTCAACTCGCTCGCCGAACTCATCGAATCGGTTGCCGACGAGCGCGTGACGGTAAGCGATAAGAACGTGTGCCTATCGAGTGAAGCGACCGAGGCACTGTACGGCCGGATCGGAACGTTGGGCTAGCGTTCAAAACTGGCTTTTATTATTGCGTTGGTTATTGAGAACACTATCTTTTTTAACAAAGTTTCTTCCGTAGGAGATCGTTGATACAGTCTACCTCAGAGGAGTGAACAACGAATGGCGGTCTAACTGCTTAGCGAGTTAATTTTTCTCTCACGCGCTCCGGTTCAGAATCGCAAGGCTGCTCTACATCAGCAATATGCTACGCAAGAGTGAACGAATTTAATTCCTAATCCACAGTGGCGTTCGATTAGTTTGCTTGACTCGTTCGAATTGTAGATCGGATGACCCTTAGCTTGATAAGAGTCAGGTGATTTGCAGAAGGTATGACTCTCCAGCAGATCACTGCGAATGACATCGCGGGCTGGGACTCCCTCCAGGATATTGCTAGCTCCTTCGAAAAACGCGGGCTGAAACCACGCCCCAATCTCGGCGAGGAGTACGAACTTGTCTTGCAACTTGCCGATGACGAGTTTGTTGTACTCGTCAACGCTGGTCCCGGGGAATCTGCAACTGATTTCAAGCCCGAGAACCGCTCTCGACATACCAACTTAGTGGCCACAGACGACTTCGAGGAATTCACCTTCCTCACTAGAATGCGGACCTGGGAAGGACAACAACACGGTCGGATCAAACACCAGAAAATCTCGTTCACCAAAGACCAGTTCACGCGCGATAGTGGCGAGAAGAACACGGTTCTAAAGAAACTCAACTCAATAGAGTACGGTTCCTCTGCCGCAATTTACGACACCCTGTACGACACACAACAGGTAGTCAAGGAATTTTACGAAGAATTCGAGGAGCTCCGCACGAATCTGGTTCAGGATGTTTCTGGTGTTCCTGAACATCGCGGTGATGCGAAGCAGCGCTATGTACAGGTCATTCTGGACCGGATGATCTTCCTGTACTTCATCCAGGAGAAGCGTCTACTGGACCGGAATCCAAACTATTTGCACGAACAACCCAGTGACGTTGTGGAGGATGGCGAAGACCGGTACGAGAACTTCTATCGGCCACTGTTCTTCGACTACCTCGCAGAAGACAAGCAGAACCCCGACTTCGGCAGCCTCCCGTACCTCAACGGTGGGCTGTTCGCCAAGAATCCGGTTGAGGAGGATTTCCCGGATGCGAAGCTTGGTGAGTCTGCTAAGGAGACGAATGAACTCTTCGATGACATCCTGGATTTCCTATCGGGATGGAACTGGAACGTAGACGAGCGGCTGGACATCGTTGACCCGAAGAACCTCTCACCCGCGATTCTCGGGCATATTTTCGAGCAGACGGTCAACCAGAAAGAGATGGGCGCATACTACACGCCCGAAGAGATCACCGGCTTCATGTCCCGCCGGACAATCCACCCGTACCTGCTTGACCAACTCAACGACGCAGTCGGTGCCGAATACGACGAAATTGACGACGTGTTCGGATTCCCTGGTGTAGAAGCCAGCAGTGGTGGAAAAGTGGTCGCGGACGGCGGAACGATGACACGTCAGGTCCCCTCTGAGAACGTGGAGACGAAGCACGTCGAAACGCTGTACCACGATATCCTGAAAGAAGCGCACGTTCTTGATCCAGCGGTCGGTAGTGGTGCGTTCCTGCTCGCTGCACAGGACGTGCTGGTGGACATCTACATCCAGTGCATTGAGTACTTCCAGCAACTCGAACAGGAAGGCAAAGGCTGGGAGTTAGATTCTCGTACCCGGGACGAGCTGGAGGAGATCAACGAAGGACAGGGTGGGGCGTCGCTGTACGCGAAGCGCACAGTGATCTTGAACAACCTGTACGGGGTGGATATCGATGAGGGAGCGGTCGAAATCTGTAAACTTCGTCTCTGGTTGTCGATGGTTGCAGACATCGAAGATGAACCCAACGAAGTCGAACCCCTCCCGAACATCGACTTCAACATCCGTCAGGGGAACTCACTCATCGGGTTTACTGATGTCCACGAAATCGCCAACGATCAGGGTGACGCGTCATTGACGAATTACGGGGGTGGCATCGGTGAGAGCGTCAAGGAGTTGTATGACGACGTAATCAAGCCAGTCAAACGACACCGCCAGGCGGAATCCTCTTCGGAGGCCGCGAACGCCCGAAAAATCGCGGAATCCCGTATTCAGGAGCACGGTGAGAAACTCGATGATAAAATTCTAACGCAATTCCAGGAGGCTGGTGTTGACGACATCACCATCGACGAGGTCCGAGGGTACTCTCCGTTCCACTGGGTACTAGAGTTCGCCTCTGTCTATGCTGACGGTGGATTCGATGTGCTAATCGGCAATCCACCATGGGATCAACTCCGGGCCAGCCGTGACGATTTCTTCCCACGGTACGACGAGCGGTTTCGGACACGCCCCCCATCAGAGAAGGACAAAATCGAGGAGGAACTTCTCGAACAGGAGGCAGTTTCTGAGGCTTGGCAGGAGTACCAAGACGACATTGAAACTCAAATGCGGTTCTTCACCGACGGGCCAGAATACCAACTCCAGACCCCGGTAGTGGCCGGGCGAAAGGACCCGAACGAGAACAATCTTGCTGGACTGTTCGTTGAACGAGTCTTTGACCTCGTCAAGGAGGACGGATATGTCGCTCAGGTGTTACCCGGCGTGATATTCAATGGTTCCTTCTCGAAGGACCTTCGGATGAAGATGTTGGACGAAGCCTCTATCAAGTCCCTAGTCGAGTTCGAAAACAAGGGCATCTTCGAGGGGATCGACGACCGATACCAGTTCGGAGTGGTGAACTTCAAGAATAGCGGCCGTACGGAGAGTCTGCGGGGGATTTTCAACCAAAGTGACTTGGCCATTCTGCAGAATCTTGAGGAGGTGGCTGTAGACATTCCGAGGACGGTGTTATCCGAGTACTCCCCCGAAGCTCGAATCTTCCCGTTCCTGACGAACCAAGCAGAAACAGACATCCTCCACAAAATCTTCCAACACCCCTCGTTAGGCGAAGACATCGCTGATACATGGAAAGCGATTCCCTGCCGCGAATTAGACCGCGCCCGTGCATCAGATCGGTTCGTGGAATCCGAGGAAGAGGGCGACTATCCAGTATATGGTGGGCGGAATATCTATCAGTTTATCTACGACAACTCCCTCGAAGTGGACGTACAGCCACCGGAATTATTCAGCGTTGAGGAAGACAAAAACCCTGACGCATCAGCCAAACACCGGGTTAGAGAACGGAATTTCAACAGCGGCAATCTCAAAAAGGCCATCTATGAGGAATTCGGTGGTAAGGGGTCCAGCAAGTCACAAAAGTCATTTGTGAACGATTTGCTTGACGAGACGCGCGGTGAAGAGCTACATATGGGGGATGTGCTACTGGATTGTACGGAATACCGAATCGGGTACCGTGAGATTGCGAACTCCACAAACGAACGAACAATGATTGCGGCGGTGCTACCGAAGGGTGTTATCTGCCACCACAAAGTACACACACTCCACCCGTACGAAATCGCTCCCACGAAGGAATCTCTGGCCGACAACCCGCTTCATAGTGCGTACCAGCGGATCTTCACGGACAAAGAACTGTTCGCTGTCGTCGGGTTACTAAACTCGATTCCGTTCGATTTCCTGATGAGAACGAAGATCGACACAAGCATCGTCCAGTACAAGTTCAAAGAGTCGCAAGTCCCCCGGCTCACCGCTGGAGATGACTGGTTCCAGTACGTCTCCGAACGAGCAGCGAAGCTGAACTGCTACGGGGAGGAGTTTGCGGAGATGCGGGGACGGCTGGGTGGCCTCGACCCGGCCGTTGACCGAGATACACGCAGTGAACTCCAAGCCGAAATTGACGCTGCTGCCTGCCACGCATACGGCCTCGAACGCAGTGAGGTCCAATTCATTCTTGATGATTTCCATCGGGTGAAGGACCCCCGAGTCATGACGGACGACTACTTCGAGGTGGTGTTAGAAAAGTACGACGACTTGGTGGCCAAGGGCCCGCTGAAGTAGACTTACTCCTTGAGAAAAGGGCTTGGAGTAATGGACCGCGTTTTATCTCCCAACAACTCCCCAACAGATGAGACGGGCTTGAACCCCACTCTCCCCTACAAGCTTCGATTGGTACTCTGACGACTCCTCCACGTTCTTCTTCAAGAACGCTTCTAACTCTTCTAAGAACTCCACCGGCGGCCAATCTGGGAACGAATCGTACTGGTCGTTATGCCGGAAGGTCTCTCGGAGGATACGATCTTCGTCAGTGTTGGCTAACTTCACGTCCTGTAGGCGCTCTCGGAGGTCTTCGGCCCATTCATCGAGTGTTTCATGTTCGTCTACAGGAGCAGCCATCTCACCGTGGTTCAGTTGTACGTAGTGTGCGATGAAGTCCAGAATCGTTTCCTGCTCTTTCGAGAAGGAGTCTCCCTGTTTGAATGCACCCTCCACTTGGCCTTCTCGAATTGCTTCAAGACGGTCGTCAAGTACCTCTTGGATTGCCTCCCGGTTGGAGAGCACGTTGTCGGCATTCCCCGTTATCGGTTCTCCGCTCACCTCTGGGTCGATTTTGAGGGTGCCGACAGGCCGTTCCTTGACTTCGTCGCTGAACGGCTTGTAGTAGAAGGCCCGCCGCACACGGCCCAGTGGTGATTCATGGTCGTCGTCATCGAACCAGAGGTGTGCAAGCCCGAACACGCCCGGACGCGGGCCGGAATCATGGTCGGTGATATTCGTGTACAGGCGTTCGCGTTCCTCGGGGGATTCCTCAAAGTAGTCTGCGGCGTACTCGAAGTCGTCTTCTGAGAGCCCGAACTCCTCGTTCAACTCCTTCTTGAGCAGGAACCGCTCGTACGCGGCGTGCTCGTTACTCCCTGCATTTCGAAGGAGTGGATTCTTACTCGTGTCATCAAGCTCGTTCACGTCATCAATTTCTCGTGACTTCTGCAACGAGTCCTCGATTTCGTCCACTTGCAACTCACCAATCGTCTTCTCTGTCTCTACACCGGTTTTGGCTAGAATCTGGTCCTCATTCGGGTCCAGAATGTTGTTCTCTTTCCCGACGATGAGCGCAATGTCGTCAATCTTCGCCTGCAACCGTTTTAGGAGCTTAATCGCCGCCTCAATGTCACCGTCAGGGTAGAAGTTGTGGACGTACTTTTCGTCGGTGCTACCGATCCTATCAATACGCCCAACACGCTGCACAATACGCATTGGATTCCACGGAAGATCATACGACACTTGGACGGAGACATCCTGCAAATTCACCCCTTCTGACAGAGTATCTGTTGCAATAACATACTGAAGCTCTGACTCCTCAGATTCGGCGAGCATCTGTTGGTACCCCGATGCCTCCGGTGCAAAGCGTTGAATGACATCCTGTTTGTTTTCGTCACCGCCTTTCACGACGGCACTGTTTGCGTCTGTAAGCGGGGAATCGGGATTGTTCAGAAGCGCACGATGGACGTAATCAGCAGTTGCCCGGTACTGCGTGAACACGAGTACCTTCTCGTCACCGTAGCCGTTGAGGACCTCAGCGAGTCGGTCGATCTTCGGGTCACGGAACTCCCTCAGTGAGAACACCGCCTCGTAAAACTCACGTGTCGCTTCATCAACATCACTCAGGTCACTTCGAGGGTAGAGAATCGGGTTCAGTTCCTCTTCTGGAACGTCGGGCAGTACGCCTGCATTGTGATCATGTAGCCACTGTCGGGTAGCAACCGCCTGGTCGCTTACGTCCCCGGCATCGTGGGCGATGTCACCGATGAATTGCGACAGGAAGTATGCAATGAGTGTGAGGTCCTCTCGAATGTACGTCTTCACTTCACCGATTGTTGCGTCGGCCAACTCATCGCCGTCACTGGAGTCCTCGGCGTCTTCTGCTCGCACCGCTGTCGCATCAAACCCGAACTCCTCCAATGTCTGTTCGAGGTCCTCAGCAGCATCGCTTCCCTCGACAAAGTCATCGATCGTCTCTGACGACTCACCGTCCTGTACCGCCCGAAGCGTATCGATGTCTTCGTCTTCAGGGAGGCCCTCTAGAAGTCCAAGCAGTTGGCGCTCGCTCCGATGCAGCGTTTCGATTGACTGTACAAATGCATACGTCGAAGACTCCAACCGCTTGAGCAGGTTCAGTTTGTACAGCGCTTTCAGTGTTCCACCTGCCTTCGGGTTCTTGACAGTGATGTGTGGCAGGTGCAGCGCATCCATTATATCGGGCAACATTCGGTACACTGGCTGGTACGCCGCCGGAAGAGAGTATTGCTCTTTGTGGAGTGTTGGCGGCTTGAAGCTCATCTCGAAGTCTTCCTCGTCCTGGATCTGGTCTTTGACGTGCTTCCGTGTTCGAAGCACCATCACCTCGTTCAGAATCTTCGAGATTTCTTCGGAGTGCCGCTGGAGTTGTTCGGTGAGCTGTTGCTGCTTTTCCTCGCTGACTTCTTCTTTCCCTGCGGCGATCTTTTTTCGTGTCTCCGAAAGGTCGATGTATTCTTCGAATGCTCCAAAGTCCAACGAAGCCTTGTTTCGGAGCTCCTCGGGACTGGTGAACAGACTAATGAGATTCTCCAGGTCCGTCGCAGAGTTGTTGATTGGCGTCGCCGTCAGCATGATCATTGTCTTCCCACGCAATTGCCGGAGGTTTGCGTGGCGCCTGGTACCCTTGTAATCGTCGTCGTTATCTGGATTCGGTCGCCATTTTCCGTGGTTGCGGAACCGATGTGCCTCGTCAATCAGCAATACATCGAATGCATCTCGGAGGTCCTGAACTTCCTCGAAGGTTAAGTTCTGGAACTTGCTGATACTCATCACTTCAAGATGATCTCCGTCTACATCCAGTCCGAAGTACGGATTGCCGTCCTCATCTGTGTCTTTTTGCAGAAGGTCTTTCCACTGCTCGACGAGGTTTGCAGGCACGATTAGAAGGCAACGGTCACCGGCTTGCCTGTAATCATGCAGGAGTTCCCCGCCTATGAATGATTTACCCAGCCCGACAGAGTCTGATATGATGCAACCATTGAACTGTGAGAGCTTCTCCTTTGCACTCTCGTAGCCGAGCGTTTGGAAGTAGTACAGTGGACTGTCGCGGATACTGACGTTTCCACTTAGCTCGTCATATGCGAGGAGTTTGTACATCTCGAAAGGTTCGAGGTATGTCCCGAGCTCGTTCGATGTTTCCTCTTCCTTGGGTTCCTCCTCTTGTTTCTCCTGCCAGTCCTGATATTTGTCGCTGTCTTCGATAATACGGATGATTTCTTCGCTGAAATCCTCTCCGTTGGCCCATTGGTTATCGTACCATTCTTCGAACGCCTCTGCTTCTGTGCGGTCCTGACTCGTAAGATTCAGTTCGATATTGTTTCGGTGGCCACTAGCAGTAAAATTCGAGGAACCGACGATTGTCGCGCACGGGCGCGTGTCGGTGTCTTCCTCCGTTTCCCAGCCCTCATCATCTTGAGGGGCACGGAATGATGCTCCTTTGGCATGGAAGTACCCGTTCTCTGGATTTCGCACACGGACACTGACCTTGCCTTCCGCTATAAAGTCTCGTAGCCGGTCTAAACGTCCGACCTGTGCATTATTCAGTTCTTCAATACTCTGCTGAACTTCCTGTTTGAGCTCTGCTCGTAGGTTTTGTCCTTCTCCAATTTCTTCGGCTGTACTTTGATTTGTCTGTCTCCCCATCAGGATCCGCAACGGCGCGTGTTCGAGTTCTTCAGGGTCTGCGAGCTTTTCGAGGTCTTCCCGATACAAATCAAAACCAGAAAGGTAGAAATATCCAGTTGCAATTCGTGCCTCTTCGATCTGTGGAATGATCTTATCGTATACGTCTTCGAGCGTTCTATCGGCGTTATCGACGAGGGGAGGAAGAGAGAGCATTTTGTACCAAAGGAAACTCATCACACGAACTTAGTATTTTGTTGTCCAGTTGTAAATGAGTGTATAATTCAATCAACTTCAGGGATCTGTGAGGCTCTGATGAAACCCTTCAAGAGCGTTCGAAGATTTCCCGCTTTACCCAGAAGGTCGTCCATGCGTTCTAGTTTAATCGTCCGAGTAATGTTGAAAATGAACTCAGCTTTCTTCCTCTGGTTTTGTCTAAACATCTTTGTTTCCACGATATTAAACAACGATTCAACTGAAGGATCATCTTGATTGCTAAACTCATTCATCATAGCGTTCACCCTGCTCTTTGGTATGCGAACTATTCTACGACACCCACTAATTTGAAAGTACATTAGTTTCTTGCCCGCGAACACAGTATTATGAGTAACACCCTGAACGAATCACTCTATCGCGTGTACCTCAAAATCAGTAGCCACCCTAACCGTCCACTCGACGGGAACCGTCTCTCGTTCTCTGGTGAGATTCCTGATGGTCTTCTAAACCTTGACAAGCTCAAACCAGTACATGAAGCGACACACGATCGCTTCGATCTGGGTTCTTGGAGTACTGACTTACATGTTGGTCGCTTGTATATGCATGAAAACGGGGATCTGATTGGTATTGCTTGGGAAGAGACCCCTCAACCCTACTCACACGGGATGGGAAATAACCCAGTTGAGGAACTTCCTGATGAACTCACACCCATCGAGGAACTATAGCAGAGAATAGTGCCACTGCAAACATCAATTCTCGCTCATGTGTTGTATATTGTTGATGTAGAGCCTCTTGCAGTTCTGAACTGGAGTAAATTGGAGTAATATCGGTTTGTTAGGCAGTTAGACCGCGATTCGGTGTTCCAGATCTCTTATGAATTACGAGTCGTCGAAGTGAGCGACGGCTTTTTTCTGGGAATAAAAGTATGAACTCGTAAGGAGAGATTTTTAAAATCTACTGAGTCTGGGAGAGAACAGAAAATCGGAAATGGCTTCCTTATGAGAATATATATTCCAGCAAAGTGGTTACTCAACGGGATAAGATCTGGTCGGCAACACTGCAAATAATGGAGTTTCGTCGGTCATTTACTGCTGCCGATGTCCAAGACGCTATCGAAGGAGATAGCCCATCAAAAAGGACGGTTCGTAATACGCTCGATGCAATGGAAACGATGGGGTTTCTGCGAAGTGGAGGCGGAGCGGGGAGAGCCCCGTGCGAATTCTATCCTGTAAAACCCGGTTCTGAACAGTTGCCAGAAGGATACTCTCCGCGGCAAAGTACGCACACTAGCATTATGCCGTTCCCAGGCGGGAAAGGCAGAATCGCGGAATGGATAGTTAGCAACATGCCAGACCATGACACGTACATTGAGGTGTTCGGCGGAGCTGCTGGAGTCCTTTACAATAAGCCTCGGTCCCAGTACGAGATTTATAACGACATTGACGAGGATCTCACGCAGTTTTTTAATGTGGTTCGAACTCATCCCGACGAACTTGCTACCTGGCTTCAATCAGTGCCATACAGTCGATCGCTATATGAAGACTGGGTAACCGAATTCTATAACGGTTTTCGCCCTGAAGACCAAATCGAACGTGCAGGACGTTTTTTCTCTCTTCGATACATGCAGTATGCGGGAGTCTCTTCGTCAGCAAATGGGTTCAAAGCCAGGGCACGTCGATCACCTGCACGAACTTTCGATAACGCCCGGAGACGGATTCGCGCTTTGGCAAAACGGTTTGAGCAGGTCACGATCGAGCATCAAGACTACCGTTCTATCTTCGATTCATACGATGATTCTACGGTTGATGTTCTCTTTTATGTGGATCCTCCGTACGTCGGGACAAAAAATCACTATAGTGACCATTTCGATCATGAGAAGCTTGTCGACTACCTACTTGAGATTGAGAATGACTGGTTACTTTCGTGTAAATCGGTCCCCAAGAGATTAACTGAATGCCCTATTAGAGCGAAAGATAGTCGGCATCGAATGAAAAGAAGTTCAGGGAATGTTACGGAATATCTTGTGTCTAATTTTGATATTTCGGAACGGTCACTTTTCAAGTGATCCAGTAGCCA
>LFFM01000852.1_pt1 | contig 21641 bp, 24 predicted proteins | sample 643131 | NCBI WGS metagenome assembly LFFM01 (sample SAMN03777445, study PRJNA286221) | soda lake metagenome | biome: soda lake; feature: Kulunda steppe; material: water; isolation source: sample Tc-Br brine of Tanatar trona crystallizer | place: Russia: Kulunda steppe | collected 2011-07
GCATCCACTCGGGTTCGTTTTTGTCCTCGGAGATGATGCGGACGGTTTCCTCGGTGAGGCCCTTTTCGGTCTGGAAGGCGGATGACTCCTTCTTTTTGAACTCGAATCGGGCTTCGGTGTCTGTGTCCTGTAGGTCTTCGGAACTCATCAATGTCTCTTTGTGATCTAACAACAAAAGGTCGTAGGGTGGAAATCGGAACGCGTAACGTGTAGAGGTTTCCCTAACGAACGTTCGAAATACAATACGGCTGCATTCAGCCTTCGATGGTCGCGAGGACCGAGTCGGGTGTGACTACTCGTATATAAACAAGACGTAACTCACATCTCCCTCACAAGCATGGTCGTTTCGCGGAGTATCCACCCCGAAGGATCCGCGATAGCTTTGTTCTCAACGCTACCGGAGTACGGTAGATCGGATGACAAAAACGGGTTTCGATACGTGCTTTGTCACTCCTGGCTCTACAGCATCGAAAAAAGATAACAGCGGTAGATTGACACGACGACGGTAATTAAAAAGAATCGGGGCGGCCAGCGTTGCGGTGGGGTTCGGAACCGGAACCGGTGCCGTAGCACGGGTGACAGAAACAAAAAGCGTGGGCCGGCACCACATGATCGGGGGAACCAAGGGTACGACTGTCCGGATGAAACGGTCTCGCTTGGAACGTTCGAATTCGTCGCCGAAGAGGACGACGGCGGGAACGTCGTGGACTGCTACTTCGAGCAGACCGACGGTCGAGACGAACTCGTCGATCACGGAGTTCGAAAACGAACCGACGAAAACGGGGAAAACAGGAGTGCGAGCCGATCAGCGTCACGGACGAGGTCGGTGGGTACACTGTCGAATCTGTCGCATCGTTCGGTGGCAACGACACGCACGTCGATGTCGCCCCTGCCGGGGGGACGTACGACTCCGATCTCGTAAATCCCGGCGGACAGCAAGCCGCGATCAGTACACTGTGTTTCTGTGAAACCGAACCGGTGAGGACGTAGGTTCCCCGGGATCAGCCCCGATCCCCAAGCGGCTCCGACCCGTCGTATGGGGGCCGTACCGCATGCCCGTCCCGTACGACGCTGGACCGTGGAGTATTTTTATCGGGCCGTGTGGGAAGCAGTAGCCACACGTACGGCTACCGAGAGACCCGAGAAGCGCCGGGCGACCGCTTTCGGCCGTGATCGCTCACTTCCAGGGGTTCGGCACGAGGTCGGCCTGTATCTCCGCACCCACCTCGATCCGGCAATCGGAGCGCGGTTCGGCCACACACAGGAGAACGTAGCCGTCCCGTCGGTGTCGGGGTTTCAACCCCCGCGATCGTTCGACGTGGACGAGATCACCCTCCAGCAAGCGGCCGGTACAGGTGGCACAGGCACCGTACAGACAGCCGTAGGGGACACCGAGGCCGGCGCGCTCGGTCGCGTCAATCACCGTCTCACCCGCCCGAACGTCAACGGTCGCCGCCCGGCCGTCGCGCCACTCAAGCGCCACCGTGTGAGCCATCGACGGCTACTGCCAGACGTCGCTGGTGCAGTCGCCGCCGGGCCAGCGGATCTCGTGGGCACGGGCGGGGCCGCCGGGGGCGTCGCCGAAGTCGACGACGAACTCCTCGTCGAGTTCCATCCGCCCCTCTTCGGGGTAGACGTCAGCTTTCAGCATCAGCGATCCCCGCTCCCCGATGTCGGGGTAAAACTGGTTGTCCCACGACGAAAACAGGGAACTCGTCCAGTAGAGCCGTCGGCCGTCCCGCGAGAGCTGCAGCATCTGGGGGGCCCCCCGGACTTCGCGGTCATCAACCGTCTGCCGGTCGGCGAAGTTGCCCCCGACCCAGCACTGATCGACCAACCTCGGGTTCCCCGTATCGCTGATATCGTACATCCGCACGTCGCCGTGGAGCCAGTTCGAGAAGAACATGTATTGGTCGTCGAGCGACAGGAGGATATCCGTCACCAGCCCGGGGACCGGCATGTCCCAGTCGGGATGCTCGCGATCCTCGATGTCGATGACTTTCTCCCACTCCCAGCGTCCGTCGTCCGCCTCCCAAAACCGGAGGATGTTCGATGAGAGCGCGGCGCCGACGTAGCCTTCGGTCTCCTCGGGGTTGTGCGGCATCCGGATTTCGAGGGGAATGAGCCCCTCCTCGCCGAACGTCAGCGTCTGTTGGTGTTCTCTCGTCTCCCAGTCCCAGACGTGGATGCTGTCGCCGTACTTGCCGGCTTCGACGTCGTCGAGATCGAAGCCCGGGTAGTAGGTTTCCGGCGCCGCCCACTCCGTCGACAGCATTACGCCGTGTCGGGGCTGATACCAGTAATCGTAGTGCATCTCCACGTCGCCGCAGTCGACCTCCCAGTGGCCGTCGATGGAGAAGTCGCCTTGGTCGAGTTGGAGAAAGCCGCCGGGGAGCTCGCCGTCGGCGTTCCCGAGCATACTGATGACGATCTTGCCACCGGGAACGCAGTGGACCGTATGCGGCGCCGAGAGGTCGTACTCGAACACCTCCTCCGGTTCGATGATTTTCTCGATTGCCGGGTTCCGCGGGTCGGAAGCGTCGATAATGTGGATACGTGAGGAGCGCTGACCGGGGACGATCAGGTGATCCCGGACCAGCCCCTCGGCGTGACAGGACGAGGAACAGGTGTTCCAGCCGAAATGGTGGAGTTCGTCGCCCTTGTTCGGCATCTCGACCGTGTCGATCAGTTCGCTGTACGTCTCGGAATCCGGATCGACGTCGACGACGCCGACGAAGTCGGGTTCGTCGACGTCCATGCCGACCCGGAGCCCCATGACGAAGGCGGTCTTTTCGCGTTCCGATTCGGTGCGCATCGCCGCCGGCGTCGGATACCCCGGGCCCTCTACGTCGTGATGCTCGTGCCCATGGGCGTCGGTCGATTGGTTGGGTTTATCAGTACTCATGACAGCGACCAGCACGATCGAATCCTACATATATAATCATTTGCTTTTTGCGGGTGATTCGTTCCGCAAACGGAACGACGCACGGAAACGCACACGGATGTCGGCGGCCCGTCTAGACGGCCGTACCGTCGGACAACCGCCTGTACGCGGGTCGCGACAGCGCCAAGAGCAGCGCCAAGGCGACGGTGGTGCCGATCAAAAGCGGGCTCGCCGAGGGACCGGTCGTCACCAGTTGCCCCATCGACGCGCCCAAGAGGACGGCGGTTCCGACCCACGGCGCTTCGCCGAGTGCGGTCCCGACCACGTACGGCCGGAGGGGGACGCCGGCGAGACCGGCAGCGTACGACACCGGGTCGGTCGGAAGCGGCGCGAGTCGGACGGCGACGATACCCCGAATATCGCCGGTGGTTCGCCTGACGGTTTCGCCGGCGTCGCCGACACGGGCGAGCGGGCCCGCGTCGTGGCCGAGAGACCGCGCGAGCAGGTACGCCGGCAGCGTCGTGACGACGGCGCCGAGGAGCGCAACCGGGATGGCGACGGGGCCGAACAGATAGCCTACGAGGATCGAGAGTGCGCTGATCGGCCAGGCGAGAAGCGGTCTGACGAGATACAGCGCCGCGAGGGCGGCCGCGAGGAGGACTGGCCGCCCGGCGAGAAGGCCCACCTTTTGGAGGACGGCCTGCGGGGACGTCGAGAGCGCGACGCCCGCTGCGACGGCGGCGACGACCCCGATTCCGAGCAGTTGCCGGGCGGTCGCGCGATGCACGGACGAGTCGTTCGTCCGCGACGGCAAACCTCTTGTGGTTGTTATCACGCCGATCGATCCGTAGTTCTATGATCGTACGCGTCGTATCCGCCAGCGTGGCGCGAGACGACGACCCCGTCGAACTCGGCGTGCAACTGCTCGCCCGACTCGAACACGCGGAGCTGCCGCTTCCGGCGGTGATCGACCGGATCGAGACGATAAGCACACACCCCGAGACGACGCGGGCGATCCTCGAGGAGGCCGAACGGCGCGGGCATATCGATCGGGACGGCGACACGGTGAAACCGGTTTCTGGGCGGTTTCTCAGCTTCGAGAGCGGGGTGGTCTCCAGGGATGGTGAGTTCGAGTGTCGCCGCTGTGGCGCCTCGATCTCGACGGGCTATTTCATGAAACTCGAAGCCGGCGAGCACGGCCCCTTCGGCTCCTCGTGCATCCGGAAGGTGACTGGACGGGAGTAATGTTGGCCGGCGGTCAACGGCCCCGCCGGAGTTCGTCGACGAGTTGCTCCAACAGGTCACCCTGTGATTCGATGAGTTCCGTCTGCCGGTCGAGCTGCTCGGACAGCGCGTCGACGCGGGCTTCGAGCGCTTCGAGCTCGTCGTCCCGCGACGCGTCGCCGTTCCCGTCGGGCTGTCCGTCGGTGGTTCGCGGGGATGAGTCGGCCGATGGCTCCGTCTCTTCGGGCCGCGTCGTCGGCGTCGATCCGGACGGGTCACGATCCGCCGGCAGCGACCACTCACTCGGGACGGACCCCCCGTCGTGTTCGCCCGTCGGTCCGTCGGTCGTCCCGTCGGATGCCAACCGCTCGCCGGACGCGGGCTCGGAACCCGATGCGTCCGGGCCCTCATCCGGTTCGGATGTTTCGGCCCGCAACGCCTCGATCGAGTCGACGCCGTGGAACCCGAAGACGGCCTCTTGGATCTCGCGTCGAACCGTTCCGGCGTGTTCGTTCGGCACCTTCACGCGCCGGCGGCGATCGGCCGTCTCGAGGACGACCTGCGTGCCCACACTGCCGCGCTCGAAGTCCAGTCCAGTGAGATCGGCGTACTCGACGGCTTCGAAGTCCCCGTCCCAGACGGCGCTGCCGACGTGTTCGAGAACCCGACGCTCGGTGACGACGAGCGTGAGTTCGCTGAACCGAAACAGCGCCCGTATTTCCTCGTCGTCGCCGACGACGCCGTTCGTCGAGAGGATCCCGGTGACCATCGCCTCTATGACCTGATCGAGGACGTTTGAGGGGACGCTGAAGCTCGATTCCCCGTCCATCGTTTCGAGTCGGATCGTGCTCTTTCGACGCTTCGTTCGGACGGCGAGCCGTTCGACAGCGTGGCCGAACGGCTCGACGGACTCGTCCTTCAACAGCCCCTCGGACCGGTAGAGATACGTCGTCGCGGTCGTCACCGCGACCGTGTCGCCCCCGCCGAGCTCGATCGTCCTGAGGACTCGCGCGTTGCCGACGGCCTCCGACAGCAGACCGGGGAGTTCGCTCATACCTGTTGTGTACCCACACCGTAGCATAAAATGGGGTGATCGTGCGGGGCGGTGACACCTCGAATCACGCGAGGGAGATAGGAAAGTTGAAGGGCGAGAGCGGGCAACCTGCAGATGAGCCCGGGTGGCTTAGCTGGACATAGCGCCGCACTCATAGGGTACGAGGCGGTAGCCGCGATGTCCCGAGGCGCTGCCTGCGTCTCGTTCCTGGGACATGCGGAGATCGAGGGTTCGGAGCCCTCCCCGGGCATACTTAAATGGGGCCAACGCCCCTTTTCGATTTCATCCCATAGGGAGGCGTGTTTGAATTTGACCGGTGGGTCCGGTCGGGCCTCGACCGGGGACAGCGGCGGATCGGAAGCGAAACCGCCTTTTAGATTCGTCTTGAGAGCCGTGCATGGATCCGTCCTTCGGGATCGAGTTACCGATCCGGTACCGCGATCTCGACACGTTCGATCACGTCAACAACGCGGTGTACGGAACGTATCTCGAACACGCCCGGCTCCGGTATTTCGACCGCGTCCTCGAGGTTCCGCTGGAGGAGCGGGAGATGGTGCTCGCGAACCTGAACGTCGATTTCGCCCGGCCCCTGACCCTCGAGGATCGCGCCGTCCGGATCGCCTGTGGCGTCGCGGATATCGGCGGGTCGAGTTTCCGAATGGAGTACCGGGTCACGGCGGCGTCCGACGATGAACCGTCCGCAACCGCCGAGACGACCCTCGTCGCGGTCGAAGACGGGCGCCCGCGGGAGATTCCCGCCGAGTGGCGCGAGCGGTTCGCGGAGTTCGAAGCGGATCTATAATATGTGCGCATTCGGTCCGATGTCGACACGCTGATGCCGGTGGTCGCCGATGATGTCGTGTGGAGTCAGACGACCCGACCGTGATCGGCGTGCTCGCGGTGACGACCGAGGATATCGTGACCGCCATCGAGGCCAACGAGCGCCGCGGCGCGGACGCGGTGCTTCGCGTCACGCCGCCGTTCAGCGGCCGGATGCGGGCCCGTCTCCATCTCGATGGGGCCGAAAGCGAATACGACGACCCCGCCCCGCTTCACCTCGAGCCGGATCGGTTCGTCGGCGCGGTTCCGGCGTTTCCGTCCCCCGACGACACCGAAGACGAGATCAGATCGGACCCCGAGGTGACGTACTCCCCGGAACGGCACCGCGAACGCCACGAAGCCGCGGTCGAGGCGTGGCGCGAGGAGGTTCGGGAGGCGGTTCTCGACGCGGTGACGGTCCGGACGCCGTCCGGCGGCCACGACGTCCGGGTCGCGACGCTCGGATAGCGGTCGATGTTATATCCGTTATAACTCTTTAGATTCGGTTATGAAAGTTTTCGCCGCCGCTGATCGAGTTATGAAATGGCGGAAGGCGGTTGAATGCCACGGTGAAATGTCTCGAACCCTCTGGCGGTTATTAGTGGAACACGCCCCTCGTGTTCGGTACGGATGAGTCCCTCCACACCCACGAACGAACGCAACGCGCCACGCTCCGGATCGTCGCTCCCGGCGGCGATCAAGGCCGGGGCGTTTTGGGCCGCCGTGTTGTTGCCGTTTTGCTCGCTCGCGCTCTTGCTCGGCGGGCTCGGTACACCGGCCGAGTACGTCGTGTTCGTCGGGCTCGTCGTCACGAACGTCCTCGCGTTGATCGCCGGACACGACTACGGCCGATGACGCGGATCGTTGGATCGGCGATCGTCCGTTCCGTGGGTCTCTGCACAACGTCACGGGGCCATCGGACGGGGCCACGACGATTACCCCGTCGCGGTCACCTGTTCCGATAGCTCCGGAGCTCCGCCCGTATCGAGCGCCGTTTGACGAGGCCGAACCCGACGAGGATGACGACGAATCCGACGACAGTCGGGAGGTCGATCACCTCGTTCAAAAAGAGAACCCCGGCGAGCGCCGCAAAGACCGGGGCGACGTAGGAGACGAGATTGATTTCGATCGCGCCCAACCGTTCGAGGAGATCGAAGTAGATCAAAAACCCGAGCGCACTGGCGACGACTGCGAGATACAGTAGCGCAGCCGTCTCCCGGAGGGGCGGAACACCGGAAACCGGCTCGCCGAGGCCGAGGCTGAGTCCGTGCATGAGCACCGCGCCCGCGAGCATCGACCACGCCTCCATCGTCTCGATCGGTAACCCGCTGTCGAGGCGTCGGGTCAGAACGCTTCCCAGGGCGAAACAGAGCGCGGCACCGAACACGAGCGCTTCGAACCGCGAGCCGACGAGGTTCGCCGGAGTCGGCCGCGCGAGGACGGTTACGCCGACGAGGCCGAGAAGCATACCGACGGCACCGACGGCCGTCAGCCGCTCGTCCGGGAGGAAAGTCCTGGCGAACGCCGTCGTGAGAACCGGCGACAGCGAGACGATGACGGCGGAGGCGGCGCTCGTCGTGCCGCGTTGACCGATGAACAACAGCGTGTGGTAGCCGACGATGATGAAGACGGTCCCGACGGCGACGGCGAGCCACTCCACCCGTCTCTCAGGAATCCAGTGATCCGTCGCCCAGGCCGCATAGCCGAGCATCAATACGCCGGCGATGTCGAACCGGAGTGCGGCGAAAAACACCGGCGCGTCGAAGAAGTACGCCGGATCGGCAGGGTCGCCGACGCCGGCTTTGATCGCTATGAACGCCGACCCCCACACCGCCGCGAGCGTCACGAACAGCCCGAGATTGCGGTAGCGCACAACTAGGGGTACGAAGACACCGGTCTCAAGCTTTCGACATCGGGCGGCGAGACGACGCTTCCTACGGGTTTATTTCAATGGTGTTATATTTTATACTCCGTTTCGTTATGTGAATTAAACGATCGGGGCGGTACGCCGAAAGCAACCACCCGACTCGGGCGAATGCGGTATGAATTGCTGAACACAGTCGGTTTCCTCGTATCTTCCTCGACGTTTCCGTTCTATCGCCTGTCTTACGTTTCTGCTCCGATATACGGATTCGAGCCAGTGAAAGCGATGATACTGAAAACGGTGCCGCTGAAACGTATTTATATCGTATAAAATTAAAGAGGCGAACGTTATTTTAATCATTAACCATATAGATTAGCTATGCTCCACACGAAAGGTCCGGTTTTGACTGTCGATGTGGGGACCGGGGACGCGTTCGAAACGGAGATCGATAGCGTTCTCGAACGGGAAATCGGTGGGCGCGCGCTCGCGACCGCGCTCGCACACGAACGGGTCCCGTTTGATGCCGATCCCCTCGGCTCCAAGAACCGGCTGTATCTGACGAGTGGTCCCCTACAGGCCTCACAGATGAGTTTCACCGGCCGGATGAATTTGACCGGGGTATCGCCGTTGACGGATGGTCTCGTCTCGACGAACGCGGGCGGATACCTCTCACGGAACTTCACTGCAACAGGGTATTCTGCTGTGGAGTTCGTCGGTAAAAGCGATGATCTCGTAGCGGTCCACATCACCGACGAGGAGGTCAAACTGGAGACCGTTCCGGAGCTCAAGGGTTCCTCCGTCTCCGAAGTCTCCGAGTACATGGACGCTGAACACGGTCTCGGCTCCGAGCACTGCATAACTGTCGGGCCTGCGGGGGAGAACGGTGTTCGGTTCGCCTCGGTGATGACGTTCGATTCGCGAGCCTTCGGCCGTGGGGGGCTTGGCGCGGTTTTTGGTGCGAAAAACGTCAAATGCGTTACCTTCGACGGCGACTCGTCCCCCGAAATTGAGCTTCCGGATGCTCCGGCGTCGGACATCCATCGCGAAGCCGCTACTAGCGAACATATGATGCGCGATGCGGGGACGACTGCCTTCACGGAGTTCATCAACGATGAGTTCTCACTGCCGACGCGGTACTTTTCCGAGCGGGCATTTGAAGACGCTGCCAGTATCGGAGGGGAGGCGATCAAAGAGAAAAAGTACAAAAAGGCGGCCTGTTCCGCGTGCGCGTTCGCCTGTAAGCTGCCCACCCGCGATCAAGAATCGGGGGTTGAAACGGAGGGGCCTGAGTTCGAAACGGTCTTTGCGTTTGGATCCAGCCAGGGCGTGGGTGACATGGTGGATGTGATGCGGGCAAACGAGCTCTGTGATGAACTCGGGATGGACACCGTCTCGGCGGGGGTGACAGTAGCGGCCTACCTGGCCAGTGAAGACGAGTTCGGAAACGCCGAACTGGCTCGGGAGGTTACCGAGAAGATCGCCCACAGGGAAGGCATCGGTGACACGCTCGCGGAGGGTGTTGCCCGGTGTCATCAGAAATTAGACGTTGAGGATTGGACCGTGAAGGGCATGGAGTTCGCGGCACACGACGGTCGGGTGTGCCATGGCCAAGCGCTGTCGTACGCAGTAGCGAACCGAGGGGCCGATCATATGTACGCCGGCGTGTACGGTCTCGAATACAACGGGACAATACCGCCGGAGGGTTTCGATGGAAAGGCCGAGGCCGTCATAGATCGGGAAAACCATGCTGCATTTCGCGACTCGGGGATCGTCTGTGAGTTCTCGGGTGCGGGTGTTACCGGCATCATAAACGAAAATCATCTCGAGCAGTTGTTCGATGCGGACTACGAGGAACTGATGGCGGTCGGCGCGCGGTGTGTGGAGCGCGAGCGGCATTTCAACAATCAACGTGGGCGGGATATCGAGGATGACGAGGTCCCGTACGCTGACGAGCTACCCGACCTCGAGAGTGCACGCGCCGAGTACTACGAGTTGCGCGGGTGGAGTGATGATGGGATGGTCCCGGACGGGGCAGCCGACAGTGGAGACGTCCCTGCGGACGATTGAGCACGCTATGGCTCGAATCAGCTGGGGTCCCGGTCCGAGGGGTGTACCGCCGTCGAGCGTGAGTACTGAAATCCAATGACGAACCGGATACGTATTGAAATACGCTTCTTCGGTCAGCTCCGGGATACTGTTGGGCGAAAAATAATTGAATTTGACGTCGAGAACGGAACGACTCTTGATCGGATGTTCGATGAGCTTCTGGAGGAGTACCCCCCACTGACGGGGTATCTCGCCGATACTGAAGCTCGTTCGTCATCGTTGGTTGTTATGAAAAATGGGACGCATCTTCAACACCTGAATGAATCCGATCCGGTCCTTGATGACGGGGACACAGTGACTCTCAGTACCTCCGTCGCTGGCGGTGTCACCTGACATACTGAGAGGGATTGTGGAACTCGCCGTGGTCCTTGCGATCGTGGCCTCACGTACGGTACGGGACGCGTACACAACACGTTGTATACAGTCCGTTTGACCCGCTTCAGTCGCGTTCGGCGCGACGTTCCGCGCTGAGTGCCCGAAGGAGGTCCTGCCGCGCGACGATGCCTAACAGCGCCCCCGCCTCGTCGGCGACCGGGAGCCGGTTGATATCGCGATCGCCGTCCGCCAACAGCCCGAGCAGTTCGTCGACGTCGGCTTTCGGACTGACGGTCACGACGTCTTTCGTCATCACATCCCTGATCGGCCGACCCGCGTTCCGCGCGAGGTCGATCCCCAGATCGAGTTCGTCCCACGAGAGGTCGACAGCGTAGGTGAGCGATTCGAGAAACGGCGGGAAACCGACGGGGATCCAGAGCGTCCGGTCGGAGGGCTGGAACAGATCGACGAGGTCGCCCTGCGTGACGATTCCGACGACGAGTCCGTCCTCGGTGACCGGAAACCCGTTGAAATCGGCGCGGGCGAGTCGCCCGAGCACGTCGCCGACGTCGTCGTCGGGCGAGACCGTCTCGACATCCCGGGTCATGATTTCGCGTGCGTTCACGCCTCCGAATTTTCGGCCGGAGCGCATAGACGTTGCGGCGGGGGCCGGAACGGATTTGAGACCCCACCCACAGGAAAGCCGTCCAGGAACCTTTTATTTCGGTCCGCCCGACGCTGCTGTATGGAGAGTCTCAACCGGATGGCCGTCGAGTTGGTCGACGAGGCGATCGACTTCGCCGACGAACTCGCGATCGAAGTCGTCGAACTCGACAACGGCGCGGTCGTTCTCGACTTCGGCGTCGAGGCGGTCGGCGGCGTCGAGGCCGGACTGCTGTTGGCGGAGATCCAGACCGGCGGGCTGGCGACGGTCCAAACCGGCATCGAAGAGATCGACGGAACGCCGCGAACGCACGTCGAAGTATCGACCGACCACCCCGCGATGGCGTTTCTGGCCGCCCAGAAGGCGGGCTGGGAGCTGTCGATCGAGGGGTTCGAGGGGCTCGGAAGCGGTCCCGCCCGAGCGCTCGTCGCCGAGGAGGAGGAGTATCAGCGGATCGGGTACCGCGACGCGGCCGATTTCGCGGTGTTAGCGGTCGAGAGCGACGAACTTCCCGGGGAAGCGGTCGCAGAACACGTCGCCGAGCGGACGGGCGTCCCGACCTCGAGCGTCTTCCTGCCGGCGTTCTCGACGGCGAGCGTCACCGGCAGCGTCGCCTTGGCCGGGCGGGCGGGCGAACTCGCGGCGTTTCGGCTCTCGGAACTCGGCTACGATCCGCTCGATATGCTGACCGTGACCGCCTCGGCACCGGTCGCCCCGGTTCCCGACGAGGACGGCGACGCGATGGCCATGACAAACGACGCGCTCGCGTACGGCTCCAGGGTTCACGTGACCGTCGACGAGCCGTTCGGTCGGTTCGACGAGATCGTCTCGACGGCCGGAGAAGCGTTCGGGACGCCGTTCTCGGAGATCTTCGACGAGCACGGCTGGGATTTCTACGAGGTTCCGGTGGAAGTGTTCGCCCCCGCACACGTCACGGTCGACGTGGTCGGCGACGGCGTCGAGGTCGTCGGGCGGACGGACGAGTCGATCCTGGCGGAGAGCTTTGGCCTCCGGTAGCGACACGGATTACTCGGACCCTACCGGAGCGATCCGCCCCGGAGAGCGACTCCGTCGTTGCTATCCAAACCGTTTATACTGCGCGGACGGGAACCGAGTGGTATGCCGAAACAGCAGACTGAAGTCCGCGAACTCCAGGAAGGAAACTACGTGATGATCGACGACGTTCCGTCGAAGATCACGGCCTACAGCACCTCGAAGCCCGGAAAACACGGCAGCGCGAAGGCCAGAGTCGAGGGCACCGGTGTCTTCGACGGGCAAAAGCGCAACTTCACCCAGCCGGTCGACGCCAAGATCTGGGTCCCGATCGTCAACCGCAAACAGGGTCAGGTCGTGTCGGTCTCCGGAAAGGACATGCAGGTCATGGACCTCGAGACCTACGAGACGATCACGATGCGCATCCCCGAGGACCTCGACCCCGAATCCGACGACGAGATCGAGTACCTCGAGTTCGAAGGCCAACGCAAGGTCGTCTGATCGGGTCGCGATGGCCGAGTTTCCCGGGGCGGACGCCGAGTTGGCCGCCGCCGCGTACGCCATCGTCGGCGCACCGCTTGACGTCTCGACCACCTTCCGCCCCGGAACCCGGTTCGGCCCCGAGCGCGTCCGTCGGTTCGCCCGGTCGTTCGACGGATACGACCGCCGAACCGGGCTCAGGTTCGGGGAGTTGGTCGCGGACGACGGCGACCTTCCGGCCTGGGACGATGCGACCGAGTACGTCCGATTTCTCGAGGGGGAGCTCGCTGACCACCGCGCTGCCGGCCGGACGCCGCTGCTTTTGGGCGGCGAACACACGGTGACCGTTGCCGGCGTCCGCGCCGCCGACCCGGACGTGTACGTCTGTCTCGACGCCCACCTCGACCTCTACGACGCCTACGCGGGCAACGAGCGGTCGCACGCGACAGTCACCCGGCGGGCTCTGGAGACCGTCGACGAGGCGGTGTTACTCGGGGTTCGAACCGGCAGCGAGGCCGAGTGGGAGCGCGCCGCCGAGGCCGACGTAACGGTCGTCGAACCCGAGCGCGTCGGCTCCTGGACTCCGGATTTCGACGGCGACGCCTACCTGAGCGTCGACATCGACGCCGCCGATCCGGGCTTTGCGCCCGGGACCGGAACCCCGGTACCGTTCGGGCTCCGGCCCCGGGAGCTGCGCGGCGTCGTCCGGACCGTCGCACCGCTGGCGGTCGGCTTCGACGTGACGGAGGTGAACGACCGCGACGACGGCCAGGCGGCCTCGCTCGCCGGGAAGCTGTTACAGGAGTTCGTTTTTTCGCACGCCGACAGCTGAGACGGATCGGTGCACCCGGTTGCCGACGGGGGGCGGACGGGTGCTCGCCGCGGCGCGACAGCACCGGCCCGCACGGTTCCGCGAGGATTTATATACCGAAACGGGAGCAACCACCCCATGCTCGAAACGACCATCGAGCGGCGAACGATGCTAAAACGTGTCGCCGCGTGCGTCGGCGGGATCGCTGCGGCGTTGGGCGTCGGTTACGTCGGGTCGCGGCCGTCGGCGGCGGTCGAAGCCGACGATCGGTTCCTCGCCGACGACGTTCGGGTTGAACGAAACGACGGCGAGTTGGATGCCGTCACCGTTGCGCCGGAACTCGCGCTCTCGTGGACCGATTTCGGCGGCGGCGTCGACACCGTCGACGTGACGATGTCAGCCGCGCTCGACGGGGAATCGGGCTTCGACGTGCTGTTCGATGACCCCGTCGACGGGGACGCGGTCACGGTCGACGGCGACGCGTTCGACGCGACGGACGGGTCAGTGACGCTGGAGTTCGACCGCCTCGATTTGACCGCGACCGGATCGGCGGTCGCCCTCGAGGAGTTCGGCGGCGACCTCGACCCTGGAACGTCGAAAACAACCGGCGTCGAGTTGACGCTCCGCGTCGACGTCGTGGGCGAGCAGGCGGAGACGGTGACGACCGTCGAGACGACGCAGTTCGGCGTCACCGTCCACAATCCCGAGGGCGAGACCTCGACGACCGGCCGGGCACACACGAACGCTGAGTGACCGACCCGCGCCGTCGAATACAAGACGGAGCCGCGAGACGCCCACGTATGAAGCTCTCCGAGTTCAGGGATCGGCTGAACGACCGACTCGATCACGACTCGTTCGCGGATGTGGACGCGAGCCCGAACGGGCTACAGGTCGGCTCCGCCGACGGGACTGTCGAACGGGCGGCGTTCGCCGTCGACGGCGTCGAAGCGACTGTCCGGTCGGCCGCGGAGTTCGGAGCGGACGTGCTCGTCGTCCACCACGGGTTCATCTGGGGCAGCATCGATCGGGTGACGGGGATCGAATACGACCGCGTGGCCGCGTGCGTCGACACCGACGTGGCGCTGTACGTCTCCCATCTCCCGCTCGACGGCCACGACGAGTTGGGCAACGCGGCCGGCCTCGCGTCGTTTCTGGGCTGTGAGCCGGTCGCCCCGTTCGGCGAGTACGGCGGCGTGACGATCGGACAGCGCGCCCGCGCGGACGGCGCGATACCCGTCGGGGAACTCGAATCGCGGCTCTCGAAACTCGACACCGCGGGCCGGCCCGTTCGAACCCTCGGGTTCGGCCCGGAGACCGTCGAGGAGATCGCCATCGTGACGGGCTCCGGAACGGACTGGATCCGGGAAGCGGCAGCGGCTGGCGTCGACGCGCTCGTGACCGGAGAGGGCAAACAACAGGCCTACCACGAGGCGCGCGAGGCGGGGCTCAACGTCCTCATGGCCGGCCACTACGCCACGGAGACGTTCGGCGTCAAGCGCCTCCGCGACCTCGTCGAGGAGTGGGGGATCGAGACGGCGTACATCGATCATCCGACCGGACTGTGAACGGGTGGGCTTTCGCCTTGTTACCGCTGTAGCCGAGGATCGATCAGAGCACACCAGTCGTCGTCACCGCCTCTATGGCGGCCGCCTCGTCGATGCCATCCCCGAGAATCGTGTAGCGATCCCGGATCTTGTGAGCGGTCGTCATCGCCTCGATGAACTGCTCGCCGTCGATCCCGAGTCCGTCTGCCGTCGTCGGGGCTTCGATCCCGGCGAGGGCGTCGCGGACGCGACGCCACTCGCCGCCCTCGCCGCTGTGGAGATACTCGATGACGATCGACGCGACCCCGACCTGGTGGCCGTGGAGGGCGGTGTTCGGAGCGATGCGATCGAGTTGGTGGGAAATGAGGTGTTCGGCCCCCGACGCGGGCCGCGAGGACCCCGCGATCGACATCGCCACTCCGGAGGAGACGAGCGCTTTGACGACAACCCAGGCGGACTCCTCTAACCCACGCTTGATCGAGTCGGATCGATCGACCAGCATCTCGGCGGTCATCTGCGAGAGCGCCCCCGCGTACTCGCTGTACTCGACGTTCTTCAGCCGGTGGGCGAGTTGCCAGTCCTTGACCGCGGTGTAGTTCGAGATGATATCAGCACAGCCCGCGGTCGTCAGCCGCCAAGGCGCCGCCGCGATGAGTTCGGTGTCGGCGATCACCGCCAGCGGCGGGTGCGCGGCGACGGAGTGGCGGGTGTCGCCGTCGGGGACCGAGCCCCGCCCCGAGACGATGCCGTCGTGGCTCGCCGCCGTCGGAACGGAAATGAGTCCGCAGCCGCGTTCGTCGGCCGCCATCTTCGCGATGTCGATCGGCTTGCCGCCGCCGAGGCCGATGAGGTAGCCGGCGTCGGCCGCCTCGGCCGCCGCGAGCACGTCCTCGACGGCCGAAAACGTCGCCGATTCGACGGTGGTCACGGCCGGGTCGATCCCGAGTTCCGCAAAGTCCGCCCGGAGCCGGTCGGCGGCCATCGCTTTCGGCGTCGGGCTCGTGACGATGAGCGGTCGACCGTCAAGATACAGTTCCCCGACGACGTCGACGACCCGATCGAGGACACCGTGACCGACGACGACGCTCCGCGGGAGGCGGATCCACGTCGATTTGTCGAACATACGAACCCTGAGTAAGGCGGAACTAAAACCGTTCTCCCCGTTCGGCGGTCGATGGACTACACCTGGTCGGGTTCGTCCCGCCGAACGCTGAAATACGTGACCGTCAGGACCAAAAGCAACACCGCGAACGCGGTAGCCCCGGTCAACGCATCGATCCCGGTTTCGAAGTCGTCGATCCGAAAGCTGATGATCTCCCGGGCGACGGCGATAATCGCCGCACCGAGGACGATCCGAATAACCGGCTCGTTGCGGACGTACGCGAGGAGCGTCCGGTGAACCTCGACGATGATCAGGAGCAACAGGACGGTGTCCAGTAACTCGACGACGGCGATCGGATCGATAAATCGCCCGGTGACGATGAGCTCGTACAGCCCGACGAGCAGATCGAACACGCCGATCAAAAACAGGGCAAGGAGAAAATACGCAGTAAACAGGACCAACCACTGCATCCCGATCTCGGATGGCCTGGTGACTGTCGAAAATTTAAGCGCCACACCGGACGGACAGAGTATATTCGTTTAAAGGTTTGCGACGCAGTGATATGATCCGCTACTCGACCGTTCCAAGCACGTCTATGAGCCGTTCCTCCGTTTCCCGGTCGGGGCCGTTTTCCCGGCCGGTCCGGTCCGAGTCACGGTGCTCTCGAACCGTCTCCGAAAGCGCCTCCGAGTGAGGCGTCGGCTCCCAGCCGAGTTCGCTGAGCTTTACCGTCTCGAGGAGGTGCGGATAGCCGCGATACAGCGGGAACGAATCGGGTGAAAGCCCGACCGCGCCGAGTTCGCGCTCGCCGGCGAGGACGACTTCGACGTCCGTCCCGCACGCCTCGGCGAGCAGGTCGACCCACTCGCGGAGGATCGGCGCGTGCCCGTCGCCGACGTTGTACGCCTCTCCCGGCGTTCCCCGTTCGGCGACGAGACGCAGCGCGCGGGCCACGTCGCCGACGTAGGCCAACTGCCACAGAGCCGATCCCTCGCCCGGCACGACGATCCGGTCGTGGGCGTCGACGCGGTCGATCCAGTAATCGAACCGCTCGGTGTAGTCGTGAGGGCCGTAGACGACCGTCGGCCTGACGGCCATCGCGTTGACGCCCCGATCGGCGGCCGAAAAAACCGCCCGGTCGCCCTCGGCTTTTCTGGGGCCGTAACTCGCGTCGGTGTCGTCCGTCGCCTCCTCGACCGAACAGGACCGAAGCGGGGTTTCGTCCTCCCGTTTCGGGATCCGCTCGGCACCGTAAGCGGCCCCCGAGGAGACATAAACGTAGGCGTCGACGTCGGCGAAGACGTCCGTCGCGGTATGGACGTCCCGTGGCCTGTAGGCGACACAGTCGATGACGATGTCGGGCGTGAGTTTCAGTCCGGCCCGGCGGAGGTCGGACTCGTTCGTCCGGTCGCCCTCGATGTGGGCGACGCGATCGTCGTCACTGAAGGGGTTCTCGTGGGTACCGCGGTTGAAAAGCGTCACCTCGTAGCCGTCGTCGAGAAACTCCGAGACCGCGTGGCGCCCGATGAATCGCGTTCCCCCGACGACGAGTGCGTGATCCGTCATACGACCGCTCGGGGAGCCACGACGAAAAGTGATGTGACGGGGCGATCGACCGTCACCCGAAGGGCCGATCCCTGTCGCCGCTCCGACGGAGTTCCAGAAGCGTCTCGGTCCCGCGGCGGTCGAATTTCATCGGTCGCCGCCACCACGGCCCCTTTCCGGAGTCGCTCGAAAGCGCCGTCACCAACCGGTTCGCGTCGACGCCGGCCTCGCGGCCCGAAAGCGGAACCGCAGTCCCGTACAGCGCCGACCCGTCGGGGTCGCCCGCCAACAACACGCGGGCGTCGAACGGCTCGCGTTTCAGGTGGGCGTTGGCCGCGAACCGCTCCCGTTCCTCGGCCGGGAGTGTTTCGAACTCGTCGCCGCTGACGGGGTCGCGGGCGAGTCGGAACTGCCCGATAACGTAGGCGCCCCACTCGGGGGCGATCCACGGGGCCGGATCCTCGGAAACGGTCGACAGCGTCGCATAAAAGAAGACGAAATCGCCGGCCGAGAGCGCCGACAGCGGACGGGCTTTCACGCCGTGTGGGTCGCCGTAGGTGTACGACGAACAGCCGTGAACGCCGGCAAACGTCGGATCGAGGTGGACCGGCGTGTCCGCGACGGCGCCGACGTTCGTCCCGAGGTCCAACTCGCTGTAGGTCGGCACCTCGGCGTCCGGCCGGGTCGGCTCCGATTCGGGAATGGGGACGTACTCGAAGCGGCCATCAGCGTATATCGGGCCCCGAAACCCCGGCTGGTTCGTGTTCGCGCCGACGTTGATGGCGACACTCCGCATCGGGGTTACCAGTACGAGTCGGGGTTCTCGACCCACCGACGCCCGCGAGCCCCGGCGACGACAGCCGCGAGGACGACGACGCCGAGGAGGGCAATGGTCACGGCGGCGGGCGTCACGTGGGGGCCGATAGAAAGCGTCGTCAGGAACAACTCGACCGCCGATCCGGCGCTCCAGAGGACGACGAGGACAACGAAGGCACCCGAAAGCAGCTTCATCCGGTCCATACCGGTACCTCCGGGGGCCGATGTATAAAACGCACCGACTCCTCGAGGCCCCCGACCGACCGGTGGTCGATTCCACAGGGTCGATATGCGTCCGCGACGAACCCCACGCATGACCACCGTCGCTGTGCTCGCGGACCCGCCGCACCCTGAGGCCGCGCTGTCTGATCTCGTTGCTTCGTCGCCACTGTCGGGAGAGGAGGCGGCCGACCTGTACACTGCGCTCCTCAGAGACACCGTTCTCGCCGCCGAGCGAAGCGGCGGCGAGGTGCTCGTGAACTACCGGCCGGCCGAGCCGCTCGGGTTCGAGGTCGATTCGGAGGCGCGGATCCGGTCGGTTCTCGGGGACGTGATCGGCGACGACACCCGATTCGAGGTCCAGGTCGGCGAGACGTTCGCCGGCCGGGTCGGAAACACGGCGACGCACCTGCTCGAAACCGAAGGCGTCGGGTCGGTTGGGATCGCACGCCCGGAGGCCGCACTCCTCGCGCGGACGGACATCGACGGCGCGGCGATGAAACTCCGGAGTTCGCCGGCCGTGCTCGGCCCCGCGCCCGGCGGCCGGGTGACCTACGCGGCCTTTGGCGAACCGATCGACTTCGCGGACTGTTATGCGCCGCCCGCCCTCGAAACGCTGACCGATCGGGCCGGGGACGCCGGGATGGGCGTCGAATTCCTCGAGACCAAGCCGTATCTTCGGACGGCCGAGGACCTCGCCGGCATCCTCCTCGAGGTCCGGACCAGAATGAAAGCCGACGCGTTGGTGCCGCCGTACCTCGCCGGGTGGGTTTCCGAGTGCGATCTCGCCGTCGAAGCCGACGACGACGGGGTCAGTCTCGCCCGGTAACCGACAGGTCTTATACACCGCCGCCGTCAACACCGAATGTGGTGGGATGGCAGAGTGGACTATTGCGTCTGCCTTGAAAGCAGATGGCGCAAGCCTCCTGGGTTCGAATCCCAGTCCCACCGCATTTTCCGATCGATACCCGCCGGGAACACTGTCCACCCCCACGGAATTTATGCCCGACGGCACCCTACTGTGAGCCGTGAGTACGCGAACAAACGCCCTGGACGATCTCATTTTCGGCGTCGACATACAGAGCGGCGACGTTCGGGGTGATGCCCCCTCCTACGCCGTTGTCACCCACGACGGGGAGTCGATACGCCGGGACGTGGTGTCGTTCCGGAAGCTCCGCCGCCGGATCGAGGACGAGCGGCCGTCGATCATCGCGACGGACAACACCTACGAACTGGCGGAGGACAAAGCCGGGTTGGTCCGGTTCCTCAGAGGGTTGCCCTCGGAGACCAAACTCGTTCAGGTCACCGGCGACGAGCGCCCGGAACCCCTCTCGCGGGTCGCCGCCAGACACGGCGTCCCCTACGGAAAAAAGCCGATGCAGGAGGCGGAGGCGGCCGCGCGGCTCGCGGCGCGAAACGTCGGCTACGAGGTGTCGGCCTTTAGGAACACGACGGAGATCAAGGTCTCGCGGGGGCGGTCGACGGGGGGCGGCGGGTGGAGCGAGGACCGGTTCACACGGCGGATTCACGGCTCTGTGAAAACGACCGCGCGGGACGTCGAGTCGAAACTCGACGACGCGGCCTTGGAGTACGAACGCGACGTGACCGAAAAGTACGGCGGTTACTCCCAGGCGCGTTTCCAGGTCGAGGCCACGCCGGCCGAGCTCCCGGTTTCGGAGCGCCGGGCCGGCGACACGCGGATCGAGATCGAGCGCGAACGCCGCGACGGGATCGAGTACCGGCCGCTCGCGAAGCGCCGCGACCACGTCGTCGTCGGGATCGACCCCGGAACGACGACCGCCGTCGCGGTGCTCGATCTCGACGGGGCGGTCCTCGACGTGTGGTCGAGTCGGACGGCCGACACCGCGACCGTGATCGAGTGGATCATCGAGCACGGCCGGCCGGTCGTCATCGCGGCCGACGTCGAGCCGATGCCCGAAACCGTCGAGAAGATCAGACGGAGCTTCGACGCCGCCGGCTGGATACCGACGCGTGATCTCTCCGTCGACAGGAAACTCCACCGGACGCGGAACGAGGCCTACGACAACGATCACGAACGCGACGCGATGGCGGCGGCGCTGTTCGCGTTCGACGATCACGAGGACCAGTTCGACCGGATCGCCGCGAAGGTCCCCCCGCAGTTCGAACGCGGTGAGGTCATCTCACGGGTCGTCGCCGGCCAGGAAAGCGTCGAGGCCGTCCTCGATGCGATGGCCGAGGACGACGGAAGCGAGGAGGAGACGACCGCACACGAGCCCCGCGAACTCACCGAGGATGAAAAGGAGATCAAGCGGCTCGAGGATCGAGTCGGGCGGCTCGAGGAGCACGTCGACGATCTGAAAGCGACCGTCTCCGAAAAGGACGAACGGATCTCCGAACTCGAATCGGAGCTCTCGGAGGCCCGCCGCGAGGAGCGCCGCGAAGCCAGGGAGCGACGCGAGGTGACCAGACTCGAACGGGAAACCGAGCGTCTCAAACGGGAGCTATCGGACGCCGAGGAGACGAACGAACAGCTGGAGGACAAACTCGAGCGGCTCAAGGCGCTCTGGAAACTCGACCACTCGAACTTCGCGGACGTGGCGGAAAAAAAGCGCGGGCTCGTCCCGGTGAAGCCGGTCGCACAGTTCACCAAGGGCGCGATCCAACGCGCCGACGACTCCTACGGCATCGCCCCCGACGACGTCGTCTACCTCCGGGACGCGAGCGGGGCCGGCCACGAGACGGCCGAACGCCTGGCCGGGTACGAACCGCGGGTCGTGCTCCGGGACGGCGGCCTCTCCGAGCAGGCCGACGAGATCCTGTTCGAACACGGGATTCCGGTCGCGCCGGCCGACAAAGTGACGATACAGGAAGTCGACGAACTCGCCGTCGCCCGCGAATCGGAGGTCGAAGCGGCGATCGAGGAGTGGCGCGATCGGGCGGAGGAACGGCGGCGCGAGCGGAAGGCCGCCGAGATCGACCAGCTGATCAGCGAGCACCGGGCCAGAGACCACGAGCGAAGCGGCTGATAGACGGTCCCCCGAGGGATCGTAGTCGCTTCGTCTCGGCGAGCGCCCGGAACTCCCGGTACGTTGTTACGGAGAATAGAGGAGAAAGCCTCGCGCTTCAGCGCGGGGATGAATCCGACACTTCCTTTCACACCCCACCGGTCGATGGCACAACTGGATATTCCATGCTCGCTCCAACCCAAGCCTTCAAGTA
>LFFM01000853.1_pt1 | contig 21626 bp, 24 predicted proteins | sample 643131 | NCBI WGS metagenome assembly LFFM01 (sample SAMN03777445, study PRJNA286221) | soda lake metagenome | biome: soda lake; feature: Kulunda steppe; material: water; isolation source: sample Tc-Br brine of Tanatar trona crystallizer | place: Russia: Kulunda steppe | collected 2011-07
CTCAGTGCCGGCGAGGAGACGCCCCTACAACACGGTCAGGGGATCGGCCTGTGGATCGTCCACTGGTGTGTCACCGTGTTGGACGGAAACGTCGAGTTCGACTACGACGGCGGAAACGTCGTCACCGTGACCGTTCCGGATGTATAATCGGCGAACTACCCCCGCCTACTCGGCCTTCGGCCTGCGTTAGTCCTTGCGGAAGGGGGCTTCCCGCCTGCATTCAGCTAAACGACGGCCTCGTGGAGGTTCGCCTGCCCGTCGTCGCCGAACCACCGGACGACGACTCGCTGGCCGGGGGTGAAGCGTCTGTCCTCGAGTTCGACCCGGTCGCCGGGCTGGATCACGCCCGTTTCGGTATCCCAGATCGTTCCATGGACCGTCCGGTCAGGGACGATCGGCCGGTCCTCGTAGACGAGAACCCGGAGCGATCCGGATTCGAGCGTTTCACCGCCCGTGTGTTCGACCGCGAGCGCGCCGGCCTCCGGGTCGCCCTCGACCACGAAGTTCGCGTCCGGCGTCTCCGCCGCAGGGAGTTCCGCCGTCAACACCCAGACGCCGCCGCCCGCGGCTGCGAGGGCGACGAACAGGACCGCGAGCGCGGTCCGATCCCGCACGGCTCACGCCTCGTCGCGGAGGAGGCGGTCGACGATCTCGTCGGGGTCGAAGCGTTCGAGATCGTCGTAGCCCTGGCCGGTGCCGAGAAAGAGGATCGGCTTGCCCGTGACGTGTGCGATCGATATGGCGGCGCCGCCCTGTGAGTCTGCGTCGGCCTTCGTCAACACTGCGCCGTCGATCTCGGCGGCGTCGTTGAACTCTTTTGCACGGTTCGTCGCGTCTTGGCCGGCCACGGCCTCGTCGACGAACAGCGTCATGTCGGGATCGACGACGCGGTCGATCTTCCCCAGTTGGGCCATCAGGTCGTTGGAGGTATGCAACCGGCCGGCGGTATCGCCCAACACCACGTCGACGCCGTTCGCGTCGGCGTACTCGACGGCGTCGTAGATGACTGCGGCCGGATCGCCACCTTGTTGATGGGTGATGATCTTCGTATCGAGCGCCTCGGCGTGTTCTTCGATCTGTTCGTTCGCGCCCGCACGATAGGTGTCGCCGTTGGCCATCACCGACGAGAGGCCGCGTTCCTCGAGCCATCGCGAGAGCTTGGCGATCGAGGTCGTCTTGCCGACGCCGTTGACGCCGGTGAAGACGATGACGACGGGCTTGTCGGCCGCCCGGAGCCGCCCCTCGAAATCGAACTGGCCGACGCTTATCACGTCGCGGAGCGCGTCCCCGATCGCCCGTTCGATGACCTGCTCGCCGGATTCGACCTGTTTGCGGGTGTCGCCGACCAGTTGTTCGCGGATGCGGTCGGTGATCTCCCTGGCGACGCCCATCTCGACATCGCCGGCCAGGAGTTCGAGTTCGAGCGCCTCCAGCGGTGCTTCGAGTTCCTCCTCGGTGATTATCGTCCGGCCGGTCGCGGCGAGGGCGGCCTTCTTCGCCAGACCGGGGCCGTCGTCGCTGTCGGCCTGCTCGGACCCGGCGTCGGGCGTCGAGTCGTCGTCACCCTCTGTTTCGGCTTCGGACTCGACGTCGTTTTTGAACTTCCCGAGTTTGTCCTTCAGTCCGTCGAACATCGCCCCTACTCGTCGTCCTGGCCTTGCATCTGCTGTTGCATCTGCTGCATCTGCTGTTGTTGGGCCTGTTGGGCTTTGGCCTCGAGATTCTCGGTCTCTTCCTCGACCGCCTCGATTTCGGATTCGAGCTCGTCGATACGGTCGTCGAGGGCATCTTTCTTCTGTTCGAGGGAGTCGATCGCCCCGTCGCTGTCGCGTTCGGCGGCGTAGCCGCCGCCGAGCGTGACGATGACCTCGTCGATGTCTTGGATCTCCGCGCGGACGTAGGCGTCGCCGCCGAGGGGGACCTGCACCGTCGAACCGGTGTCGAGGGCCCCGATCGCCTCGATCGCCTCGTCGATCTCGCTTTGCTCGTCGCGGATGTTACCGATCTCGTTTTGGATGGCCTGCTTTTCTTGCTCCAGCGCCTGCATCTGCTCTTGGATCTGCTGCATCGCGCCGCCGCCGCCACCGCCGCCGAGGCTCATTCGTCCACCCCGTCGATCTCGATCCGTGCGCGCTTCAGCCCGTGCTGGGAGCCGAAGTTCGCGTACGTGCGCTCTTTCGCCACGTCGGCGTTCGGTGCCTCGACCGTCGTCTCGAACTCCTGCTCGCCGTAGCGGGCGGGGTAGCGACCCCGGACCGTGAACTCACTCATACCCGCAATACGTCGCGCGAGCCGGAAGTATCTTCCTAACTTGGGAGTGTTCGGCTACAGCCGGCGGGCGATCCCTTCACCCACGAGCGGGGCCGAGAGAACCCCCCAGACGACGACGAACGTACCGAGAAACGAGAGGTATGGTTCGGGGTCGAGAACGTAGACGGCGGCGAACAGCCCGCCGAAGGCAAGCCCGACCGCCGTTCCGATCGCGCCGCCGGGGCGTGTCGTCGACTCCTCGAGCACCGCAGCGCCGACGATCCCCCACGCCATCCGTCCCCCGAGCGTTCCGCCCAACGCGAGCATCGTCTCCGTCGAGTAACCGATCCCCGCCCCGACGAGCGCCGCCGCGAGCGCGATCAACATCGCCCGCCCCGGGTTCGATCCGCGCCCGCAGAGCCGGTAGACGACCGCGAGATACGCGGCTCCGACGATGAGCCCGACGACGATGTCGACGAGATAGTGGACGCCCAACGCGATCCGCGACAGCGGGATCGCCACACACAGCGCCACGGCAGCGGCGTTGCTCCGGCGACCCCCGATCAGCAGCGCGAGACCGCCGTAGGCGACGACCGCGGAGATGGCGTGGCCGCTCGGGAACCCGAACCCCGAAGCCGATCCGACTTCGGCGTACAGCGGCAGCAGCGTTTCGGGAACTGACCCCGCGCCCGCCGGATCGGCCGCGCCCGGCGGCCTGGGGAGCCGGAGCAGTTCCTTCAGCGTCGTCACGACGGCGAGGCCGCCGAAGGCCAATGCGATCACGAACGCGGCGTGTCGCCGCGACAGCGCCACCGGCCCGGGGAGGGAACTCCCGAACCAATAGAGCGTGCCGAGCAACGCGAAGACGAACCACACGTCGCCGAGGGCGGTGAGGAGCGCGGCGACGAACGCGACCGCGTCGGGGAGTCCGGCGGCGAACTCGATCTCGCCGATCCCGCGGCTCATCGACTCTCGAATCGGTCCTTCAGCCGGCCCGGCAGCCCGGCGGCCGCCACCGTCGTCCCGACGACGAGCATCAACGCGTACAGCCCGAGCGTCGACAGCCAGATGACGAGCATCGCGAGCACTGCCCAGCCGCTCGAGAGGAAATAGAAGGCCCCAAGCGTCATCGCGGTGCCGTACAGCAGGACGAGATACGGCCCCCAGCCGCGGGCCTTCCCGCGTCTGATCCGCGCCCGGACATACTTTTTCAGGTCGCGCTCGATCTCCTCGCGGTGGAGCGTCCGGTCGTCGATCCGGTCCTCGAAGCGATCGAGTTCGTCGTAGAGTGCTTCGAGGTCCTCGCGGAGTTCCTCGGCCGATGCGTCGTCGTCTGGTCGATCACGTGTCATGATTTCCTCGAGTACTGTGGTCGGCTCCGGCGACGGCGCGTCGGGCGCGGCCGCCATCCCCGTTCGCTCGTCGGCCCCTCCGGCCAACACGGCGTTGAGTACGGCCCCCAAAAGGAGGATCAACCCCCCGAAGTACAGAAACGTCACGAGCAACAGTACGCCGCCGATGACGCCGTAGGCCTCGTAACTGCCGGCAACGGTCGCATACAGCCTGAACCCGGTCTGTAGCGCCGTCCACCCGACCGCGGCGAGGACCGCCCCCGGGAGCGCCTCGCGGACGGGGAGATCGACTCCGGGGAGGACGTAGTAGAGGGGCAAAAGCACGACGGTAAGCGCCGCGACGAGGCCGATGGAGCCGACGACGCCGACCACATCGCGGCCCGCGACGATCGAGTCGAGGCCGAGACCGGCGATGATCGCGCCGACGGCGACCGTCGCCGCGACGCCGAGTCCGACCGCGCCGAGGGTGACCGTCGCGTTTCGGAGTTGATCCAGTATCGTGTCCGGCCCGGGGGCACCGTACACCTCCGAGAAGGCGATGTCGAGGCCCCGAAACAGCTTCAGCCCCGACCAGAGGAGCACGGCGAGCCCGAAGATCGTCGCCCCGCCGCGGCCGGCAGCGCCGGTGAGGGCGTCTCTGAGCGCTCCCCCGGCCCCCTCGCCGAGCGTCCGAGAGACCTCGGCAACGAGCGTGGCGACGAGTTCGTCGTCGCCGAGAAAGGAGGTGACGACGAGCGCGAGCAACAACAGCGGAATGAGCGAAATGAACGCGTAGTACGCCAAGCCCGCGGCGATAAAGGTAACCCGGTCGGACTGTACTCCGGCGGTGACGCCGCGTACAACCGTCACCGTCCGGTCGACGTACCCAGTCACGGGTTCGGATACGAGTGACGGCTACATATAATCGGTGGGAACGGGGAGGGATCATCGTCGCCGACCGGACGTTTTCCGACCCGTCGTTCCGCGGTTGTTCTCGGTTCCTCGCGGGGACGTTACGAGCGCCGACGATGATCCCTGTGAGCGGCTCCGATCACGGTACTGCGGCCCGGATCTCCGAGACGTCGGCGTCCGTCTTGAACGTCGTTCCGCCGTAGTGCGTCCGGGAGGCGTCGTGACCGGCCGCCCGGAGCGCCTCGAGGAACTCGTCCATCGCAATGCTCGGTTCGCCCCACCGTTTATACAGCCGGTGTTGGTCGTAGTGGGTCGGTCGATCGAGTTCACCAGCGACCGTCCCGAGGAGGTCGCGGGCCGCGTCGGCGGTCCCGAACGACTCGGGGACGGTCGCCGCGACGTGGTCGACGAACCCGGGTTCGTGGGTCGGCCCGAGCCAGAGTGGGCCGGCCGTCCACGTCGACTGACCGCACTCGGGGCACTCGACGGTCGGATCGGCAACGAGGGTGTGATCGTGCTCGCGCCACAGACACCGCTGGCAGTGGTCGACGTAGCCCAACTCCTCGAGCAGTCGGTCGGCGGCCCGCGCGCCGCCGTCGAGGCGGAGATACGTCCGGACGTAGTGGCTCGAAACGTGGCTCAACACCGGGGTCGCGGCGACGTCGTAGCGCGCCGCCGTCCGGACGAGCGCCGATAGCAGGACCCGAAGCCCCATCTCGGCGTGGAATTCGGTGTTTCGCGGGACCGCGCCGTAACTCCTGACCCCGCTCTCGAAGTGGGCGCCACACAGCGGCGCCGTGTCGGTCGCCGTCACGCAGACGTACTCCCGGGCGCTCCGAAACGCCGCATCGGCGAAGGGGATCGGCGTCCCGAAGGGGTCGAGGTCGACGACGTCGTGAGCGTTTTCGTGCATGTGCGCGTTGACGTTCCGGCGGTGAATCTCACCGGGGAGCCCGTTACGTTCGAGGTTCGACCGGGCGAGTTCGACCGCGTCGCTATCGACATCACAGCCGGTCGCCGCATAGCCCGCCTCGGCGGCCCGGACCGCCCGGATCCCGCTCGCGGTCATCGCGTCGAGATACGAATCGCAGTCGTCGCCGACGGTCCGGAGGACGGCGGCCGTGATATCGCGGTTCAACTCCTGTACGGGATTATAAAAAACGCCGCTGCCGGAGCCTTCGCTCGCGCCGTGGCGCTCCTCCGGCACCTCGACCGTGACGGCTCCCTCCGTGACCTCCATACTCCCCGTTCGAGAGCCGAGGGCGATAAGGGACACGTTCCGGTGGCGCGGCGCGACTCACGGAATTCCTGGCGCGCTCCGTGGCCGCGCTCGAGCGGCGCGAGGGCCGGCCACGGACCCACGTGCGAGGGATGAAAGGTGCAGGGAACCGACCGAGCAACACAATCGGATGGGGAGGCGTGCGGTTCGGTGCGGTCGTCCGGGTGGACCCAAAGTGGCCGTCGGCTCGACCCCGTCCGGCCGACGCAAGCACGCGACCGTCGGGAGCGCGCACGGCGGAACCCAGCGGGTAAGCGAGGGGACCGAGCGAACACCGTCGAGCCGGCGGGGGTTTTCAAGCTGATAGAAAAGCAGCCAGCGCCGTCAGAGCCGGGGGAGCCGGCGGAGTTTATAAAAACGACCCCCGTCCATCCCGTGAGACGCCGCGTCGATTTATAACCCCAAGGCGGATGAGCCGGCGCGGAGGACACCTGTTCTATCTCCCGGGCCGGTACGATCCGGGGCCCTCACTGATCCAGATCGTACAGTTCCCCGAACTTCGCCTCCGCGTACTCGAGGAAGTAGTCGGCGGTGAGCGGTTCGCCACTCGCCCGCTCGATCAGTTCGTCGGTCGTGTAGCGGCGGCCGTGGCGATGGACGTTCCCGGTGAGCCACTCGTGGAGGTCCTCGAACTCCCCGGCCGCGATCCGTCCGTCGAGATCCCCGATGTCGTCCTCGGCCGCCGCGTACAGTTGGGCAGCGAGGACGCTGCCCAGCGAGTACGTCGGGAAGTAGCCGAATGAGCCGTGGCTCCAGTGGATGTCCTGCAGACAGCCCTCGGCGTCGGTGTCGGGTCGGACGCCGAGATACGTCTCCATCCGGTCGTTCCAGGCCGCGGGCACCTCAGCGACATCGAGGTCTCCCGCGAGCAGTTCGCGCTCGATCTCGAAGCGCAACACGATGTGGAGGTGGTAGGTCAACTCGTCGGCCTCGACCCGAATGGGGTTGTCGTCGTACACTCGATTTACCGCTTCGTAAGCCTCTCTCGGCACGAGGTCGGTGCCGTGGTGTGCGTTGAACCGGTCGGCGAACAGCGCCCAAAAGGGTTCGCTCCGGCCGACGTGGTTCTCGAAGAGCCGCGATTGGGACTCGTGGACCGACAGGCCGCGGTGTTCGCCGAGGGGCGAGCCGTACGCCTCCCGCGGCAGTCCGAGCGTGTACGCCGCGTGGCCGAACTCGTGGAGCGTCAAGGCGAGCGAGTCCAGCGGCTCGGACTCGTCGAAGCGGGCCGTGACCCGGGCGTCGAACTGCGTCCCCGTCGAGAAGGGATGGGGGGAAGTGTCGAGACGGCCGTGGTCGAAGTCGTAGCCGAGGGTGTCGAGCGCCTCCCGGGTCAACGCGAGCTGGTCGGCTTCGGGAAACCTCCCCTCGAGGGTGTGCGGCTCCGCCTCCGAGTCGCCGATCGACTCGATCAACGGGACGAGCCCCTCCCGGAGTTCCTCGAGGATCCGCTCGGCGGTGTCGAGGTCGAGGTACGGCTCGTAGTCCGCAAACAGCGTCGCGTACGTGTCGGCGTCCGGGTCGACGTGTTCGGCGTACTGCCGTTTGAGATCGAGCAGCCGTTCGAGCGTCGGTGCGAAGGCGTCGAAGTCGTCGTTTTCCTTCGCCTCGTTCCAGGCCGGGTGGGCTTCGGACGTCTCCTCGCTGATCCGCTCGACGAGGTCGGTCGGGACTCGGATTTTCCGCTCGTGTTCGCGCCGGATCTCGCGGACGACGGCAGTTTCCTCGGCCGCGAGTTCCGCATCCGAAAGTGTCGAAAGCAACTCGGCCGTCTCGTCGTCGACCATGATATCGTGTGAGACGGCCGAGACCGCCCCGCGCTGTTTCGAACGGGCCGGGGTTCCACCCTCGGGCATCATCACTTCCTGATCCCAGCTCAACACCGCGTTCGCGTCGCTGAGATAGGTCGCTCGCCCGTACCGTTCGAGAAGGTCATCGTACGCCGTCGATCCGTCCGTTGTCGCCATGCGTCGCCTATGACCGCGGCGGAGAAGAAGCCACGGGACGGGGGCCGTTGCCCCGGAAACCGTCCCGGTGCTGTGGGTCGCGGAAAACCACTTATCACGGTATTTATACGGGTTCGGGCCCGATCCGACGGTATGGATATTCTGCCGGACACGAGCGCGGTTATCGACGGTCGCGCCTCCGAACGCGTCGAGACCGACGGCGTCGGGACCGTCTACATCGCCGAGGCGGTCGTCGGCGAGTTGGAGTCCCAGGCCAACGACGGCCGCGACAGCGGGTGGGCCGGGCTCGAAGAGCTTCAGCGGCTGGCCGAACTCGCCGACGACAGGGAGATCACGCTCGAGTACGTCGGTCGCCGCCCCGACGCGATCGAGAAACGCGACGCCGGGGAGGGCGAGATCGACGCGCTGATCCGCGACCTTGCGGAGCGCCACGAGGCGACGCTTCTGACGAGCGACATCGTCCAAAGCGAGGTGGCGAAGGCGAAGGGAATCGCCGTCGAGTACATCGAACCGCGGGTCGAGGAGGCCCCCGACCTCGCCGTCGAGGAGTACCTCGACAGCGAGACGATGTCGGTCCACCTCAGGACCGGCGTCCGGCCGATGGCCAAACGCGGCACGATCGGCGAGATGGCCTACAAGCCGATCGGCCAGGAAATCCTGACCGAGGCGGAGATGCGGACGGTCGCGGACAACGTCGTCAACGCCGCCCGCTCCGAGAGCGACGGGTTCGTCGAACTCTCCGGGGACGGCATGACGATCGTCCAGATACGGGACATGCGGATCGCCGTCGCCGAACCGCCGTTTTCCGACGGGATCGAGGTGACTGTCGTCCGGCCGATCGTTAAAACGGACCTCGACGACTACGAGAAGGCCGACGCCCTCCGCGAGCGGTTCACCGAACACCAACGCGGCGTCCTCATCTCCGGGGCGCCCGGGGCCGGGAAATCGACGTTCGCCCAGGCCGTCGCGGAGTTCCTCAACGACTCGGGGTACGTCGTCAAGACGATGGAGAAGCCACGGGACCTCCAGGTCGGCCCCGAAATCACCCAATACACCGAACTGGACGGCTCGATGGAGAACACCGCCGACTCGCTTTTGATGGTCCGGCCGGACTACACCATCTACGACGAGGTCCGGAAGACCTCCGATTTCGAGACGTTCGCCGACATGCGCCTCGCGGGTGTGGGGATGATCGGCGTGGTTCACGCGACGCGGGCGATCGACGCCCTCCAGCGGCTCGTCGGTCGCGTCGAGTTGGGGATGATCCCCCAGATCGTCGACACCGTCGTCTACATCGAGGCCGGGGAGGTTCACACGGTCTACGACGTGACGACCGAGGTGAAGGTCCCGCACGGCCTCGTCGAGGAGGACCTCGCCCGCCCGGTGATCGTTATCGAGGACTTCGAGACCGGCACGCCGGCCTACGAGATCTACACGTTCAACCGCCAGGTCGTCACCGTCCCGCTCGACGGTGCCGGGGACGGGGCCGGCGCGGAAACCGGCGTCGAGCGCGTCGCGAAACAGGAGATCGAACGGGAGATCCGATCGATCGCGAGCGGCCACGTCGAGGTCGAACTCCAGGGGTCGAACACCGCCGTCGTCTGGGTCGACGACGACGACATCTCCTACGTGATCGGCAAGGGCGGCGGCCGGATCAGCGGGATCGAGGACCGCCTCGGGATCGACATCGACGTCCGGACGTTCTCCGAGCGCCCGAAGGGGCACTCGGGCGGCGCCGCGTCCGGGGGTGGGTCGACGACGGCCGGCGAGATCGTCACCCCGGAGATCACGAACCGCCACGTCGTCATCCCCCTCGGCGACCGCCACGGCGAGACGGTCGAAGTGCGGGCCGACGACGAGTACCTCTTTACCGCGACCGTCTCTCGCGGCGGCGAGATACAGGTGTCGCGTGGGTCGGCCATCGCCGAGGAACTCGAGGACGCGATCGATCACGGGCGGACGATCTCGGTCGTCCCGCAGTGAGCGGGTCGGGGAGACCGGTTCGCGTCCGGACGGGGCGGCCCGGCCGGATCGCTTCGGAATACGCTCGAAATTCGCCCGTATCGACAACATTATTAATTGTTATAAACACTGTTTTCGTGTGCAGTCGGCACGCCCTCGTCAACGGTGAGGGGTCGGCGAGTGCGAACCCGTTCACGACGCCAGGGGTGCCGATACACGATCACCAAATATGAGATTATCTAACGCCAGGGACCGATTCGGCGGCGAACTAACGTTTCCGGTCGAGCGCGGGACAGTGCTCGAAACGCTCGGTGACGTTGAAATAGAGGGGTTGACGGACGACCCGGAGACAGTCGGCGACGTACTGGACCGGACGGATGCGGAGAAGTTCCACTCGGCCGACGACCTCTACGATACGGTCATCGGGACGATCAAAAGCGAGTACGTCGGTCGGCGTTTTTACGACGACCGGGGATCGAACGCCGGGATCGACATCGACGAAGTCTCGTTTTGATCGCCGGGGACGACCTACCGACTCTACGCCGAATTCCGCATCGTTCCGTCGGATGGAGGCTCGTGTCCGCTGGACGAGAGCGGGATCGACGACGTCGCCCGGAGCTTCCTCGGGGACGAGTGCCACACGCGAGCGGAGATCACACGGACGGACGGGTCGGACGGCCCGGGCCCCGAGATCGTCCACTCGAAGCGGGAACTCGAGTCGACGTGTCACTGTCCGGTTTTTCTCGAGTTCGACTGTATCCCGGAAGTGACCGAGGTCGGAGACGACCACCTCGTTGTCGAGACGTACCTCCCCGACCGCGAGCGCCTCACGAGCCTCGTCGAGGAACTCAAAACAGCCACCGATGGAGTGTCGCTTCGTCGCCTCACCCGGGTCGATGTGGCCGAAACCGATCGCTCGGAGCCCGTGACGCTTGATTTATCCAGAATAACGGAAAAGCAGCGCGAGGCCGTCGCACTCGCGATCGCGTCGGGATACTACCGGACTCCGCGGGAAACGGAGATGGGTGACCTCGCGGACGAGCTCGGGATCTCGAAATCGGCGATGTCCCGGCGCCTGACCGCGGTCGAGTCGAAGCTCGCGGTCGGCGCGTTCGGATAGTCGTCCACCTGCGTGTCGTATCGTCCGTCGATCCGAGGACTCCCGCACATACATTTAAAACCGTAAACTGTTGACCCCCACCCGTATCCGTCCTCGGAAACAACGTATCACGTATGAGGGGACGTACACGACCTACGGAGACGGACGCTCCATCGACGGGGTGAGCACACATGACCACACCCTATCGGTACGTGATCGAGTTCGACGTGATGGAGCCGTGTCGGGCCGAGTACGACGAGTGGTTGTCGGAGGATAGCCTCGAGTGGATCGCACACGATTCGGTCGCGTCGTTCGAGGTGCGGTACAACACGAACGGGCTCTCCCCGGAAGCGAAGTTTGTCTTCGGATTCGGCTCGCTGGAGGCGTGGTCGAGATTCGTCGAAAGCGAGCCACATACCGGGGCGATCGACTCGCTCCGTCGGGTGACGGCCGGGCTAAACGGGACACTCTGGAAACGCGGCTGCATCAGTCTCGACGACGGAAACGTCCCGGACTGCGGGCAGCTATCGCGGCCCGAAACCGATCGCACGGCGCCCGAGGAGTTGTCGTAGTCATCCGCCGCGGACGCGGTACCAGACGCGCTCGCCGACCGGTGAGGCGCCCTCCTCGATGTCCAGCCGACTCACGAACAGATCGCGAACGGCGAACGTGACGAGGAGGTCGACCGACCCGCCGTCGTCGGGGCGAACCGTGACGACGCAGTGGCCGTCACGCTCGCCGATCGATTCGACGACGCCGCTCGACCACCGGCCGATGTCGTGTGTCGGCTTTCGGGCGTGGAGGCGGTCGTGGTCCATTTATAAGAACTCCCGGACTTCCGAGTACCACATGTCGTGGTCGTCGACGGCGTCGATCCGGCGGGCGACCTTCGCCGCGATAACGTGCCAACAGAGCTGTTCGGGATCCTCGGGATCGAGGTTGTACCGGCTGTCCTCACAGTCGCAACCGCCGGCCTCGATGACGTACTCCTCGGAGTGGCCGACCACGACGGTGAAATCCCGGTAGCCCTTCACCCGACGTTCGCCGACCGCTTCGATGGCCGTTACGCCGCGGTCTCCGTGGGTGGCGATGATGCGGTCGGCGGCGTCGCTCGTCAACTCGCCGGCCGCTTCGAGCGCTCGCTCCCACTCCTCGACGGCGGTCACGACACCGTGTTTCGAAGCCGGCGGCAAAACAGATTCGGTTGACAAACACCCGAAGCGGTCCGTCCGGCCCCCGACGGACCGCGGGAAACGACCACCCACATTTATAAACCTTAAATACGTGTTTTAAGTCGAAACATGCAGGACCCAAAGGAGACTATCAATATCGAGAACGTCGTCGCCTCGACGGGCATCGGTCAGGAGCTCGATCTACAGAGCGTCGCTATGGACCTCGAGGGCGCCGACTACGATCCCGAGCAGTTCCCCGGCCTCGTCTACCGGACCCAAAACCCCAAATCCGCCGCACTCATCTTCCGCTCCGGAAAGATCGTCTGCACCGGCGCGAAATCGACCGACGACGTTCACGAGTCGCTCCGCATCGTCTTTGATAAGCTTCGCGATCTCGAAATCCAGGTCGACGAGGACCCCGAAATCGTCGTCCAGAACATCGTCACGAGCGCCGATCTCGGCCGCAACCTCAACCTCAACGCCATCGCGATCGGCCTCGGCTTGGAGAACATCGAATACGAACCCGAGCAGTTCCCCGGCCTCGTTTACCGTCTCGACGACCCCGACGTCGTCGCCCTGCTGTTCGGTTCCGGCAAACTCGTCATCACCGGCGGCAAAGAGCCCGACGACGCCAAAAAGGCAGTCGACAAGATCGTCTCCCGGCTCGAGGAACTCGGCCTGCTCGACGGCTGACAGCGGCGAAACCGGGGGGTGAGTACCGCGTCCGGTCGGATTGTTTTCCCTCCGAGGACGAAGCCGTCGCTCGATCCCGTCCGTCGAACCCGCTGACACCGGCGGGACACTCGGAGAGTTCGTCCACGAAGAACATGGGGTGGACGCGACACCGTGGGACGGGGGCGATACGACTCCTATCGGGACACAGCAGCCGCCGAACGCGGTCGAACGGCGCACCGTTCGGTGGGGTTGTTCGCACATCGAACGGACCCCGGGCCCGTCGTGAGCGAACCGGGGGCAGTCGCGCCCCGGTCGAAAACGACCGGGAGCGTGATATTCACAACGGACGACCGCGAACGATGCGCATGAGTGAATCAGACGAACCCGCGCCCGGGTTCGGTAATCGCCGCGTTCGGAACATCTACCGTGACGGCATGTACGACGGCGAGACGCCGCCGTATCCGATCGATTTCGAGGGGATCCGCGAGGCGGCTTGGGAGAACATGGACGAGACCGCCCGCGCGTACGTCCACGGCGGATCGGGAACCGAGGAGACGTTCGAGCGGAACCGCGATTTCTCCGCCTACCGAATCGTTCCCCGGATGTTGCGCGGGGTCGACGACAGGGACCTCACAGTGGAGTTGTTCGGCAACACCCACGAGTTCCCGATGATGATCACCCCGCTCGGGATCCAGTCGCTGCTTCACGACGGGGCGGAGGCGGCCACCGCCCGAGCGTGTGCGAAACTCGATGTCCCGTTCACGCTGAGTTCGCTGTCCTCGACGCCGATGGAGGCCGTCGCGGAGACGCTCGGTGAGACCACGAAGTGGTTCCAGTTCTACTGGAGCTCCGACCGCTCGGTCGCGCGGAGTTTTCTGGACCGCGCGGAGACGGCCGGCTACGACGCGATCGTTCTCACGGTCGATGCTCCGACGCTCGGATGGCGGGATCGGCTTCTCGAGCGCGGGTACTACCCGTTTCTCGAGGGGGAAGGCGTGGCGAACTACTTCAGCGATCCGGCGTTTCGGGCCTCGCTCGACGCCCGGCCGGAGGAGGACCCACAGGCTGCCGTCGACCGCTTTCTCGAAGTCTTCGGCGACGAATCGCTCACGTGGGAGGACATGGCGTTCCTGCGTGAACACACGGACCTCCCGATCGTTCTCAAAGGGGTCTTACACCCCGACGACGCGCGGTTGGCCATAGAACACGGCGCGGACGCGGTACAGGTGTCGACGCACGGCGGCCGGCAGGTCGACGGCTCGATAAGCGCCGTCGAGGCACTCCCGGCCGTCGCCGAGGCGGTGGGTGACGACGCACCGGTGCTCTTCGATAGCGGGGTCCGGCGTGGCTCCGATGCGTTCAAAGCGCTCGCGTTGGGGGCCGACACGGTCATGTTGGGCCGACCGTTCGCTTACGGCCTCGCGATGGCCGGCCAGGAGGGCGTCGAGTGGGTGCTCGAGAACACCCTCTCCGAGTTGGATCTGACGATGGGGCTTGCGGGTTACGACGACGTCACCGACGTCGATCGTGACGCGCTCAAACACGAGCGAGAGTTATAAACGGGAGCACGTTCGCCCCGCGGCCGTCGGCGGGACGCGGCTACGGGACGAGCCGTTCGATCTCGGTGACGAGTATATCGCTCGCGCCGGCCGCTTTCAGGTCGGGGATCACCTCGAACACCTCCCGCTCGTCGACGACGACGTGGACGGCGACGGCGTCTTGCCCCGCGACGTCCATCACCGTCGGCCCGCCCATGCCGGGGATCTGCGCTTTCACTTCTTCGAGGGCATCCGCTGGTACGTTCATCATCACGTAGCGTTTCCCGTCGGCGTCGAGCACCGACCGGAACGCGGTCGTTATCTGGTCGACCTTCGGCTCGTCGGCGAGGCCCGGGTCGGCGAACAGTCGAACCGACGACTCGAGCACCTCGTCGACGATCGAGAGGCGGTTCATCCGCAGCGTCGTCCCCGTCGAGGTGATGTCCACGATGGCGTCGGCGATGTCGACGTGCGGCGTCAGTTCGGTCGCACCCGACACCTCGACGATCTCCGGGCTGATAGCGAGCTCCTCGAAGTAGTGTCGCGTGATCTTCGGAAACTCCGTGGCGACGGTGCCGCCCGAAAGCTCCTCGGGCGAGGTGACGCCGCCGTCCTCGGGCGAGGCGAGGACGAGCCGACAGGCCCCGAACTCGAGGTCGAGAAGCTCGACGAGATCGCTTTCGGACTCGCGGGCCTGGTCTAAGCCGGTGATGCCGAGCGCCGCCGCCCCGTCACCGACGTACTCGGGGATGTCGGCCGCGCGGGCGAACAGCACCGACACGTCCGGGTCGACGGTGTTCGCATACAGCTTCCGGTCGGCGCCGTCCTGTACGTGGAGGCCGGCGCGTTCGAGCAGTTCGAGCGCCGGCTCGTGGAGACGCCCCTTGTTGGGCACGGCGATTCGCATACTCACGCTTGTGCGGGGCGGGTCTTTTCGTTGTCGGAGCGACGCCGGCAGCTACCACGCCTTGCACTCGGCACAGACGAACCGGTCGCCGTCCCGCCAGCGCCGTCCGACGACCGCACCGCAGTCCGGACAGGCGACCCCCGCAGGATCCCACGCGTAGGTCGACCGCGTCCGGTCGGCGTCGGTCGAGTCGGCGGATTCGGGGCCGGGCGACGCCACGTGATCGGCGTCGGTCGATCCGGTGGTGCCGCCGTCCCCGTCGCCTTCCCGGGCCGTATCGGAGCTGTCGTCCGCGTCGCATCCGTCCTCCTCCGGTTCGCTCCCGTCGACCCCCTCGTCGCCGCCGGCCGTATCGTCGAGAAACTCCTCGAGCGAGGCGTCTTCCATACCGTTCGGTGGCGTGCCAACCACTTGAACAATGAGGGCGTCCCACGGGCGGGACCCGACGGCCGGAGACGGACACACACAAGTAGGACCGGCCCCCACGGTCGAGTATGGTCGAAATCGAGACCGGGGTCCGGGAGAACACCGTCGGTGCGCTCGAGCAGTTTGCGGCGATCGCGAGCGTCGATCCGCTCGTCGCCGCGATGATGCTCAGCGGCGCGATCATCACCGGGTTCGCGGTTACCGTCTTCGGCGTCGCGACGCTCGGGGCGGTCGGCGCCGCGATCAAGCAGGGTCTGTCCGGGTCGGAAGAACCGAACCAGCCAGCCTGATCGCCTCGTCGAGCTCCGGGCCGAGCGGCGATCCCGCGACGAAGCTGTCGGCGTGCTCGAGCACAGCGTCGATCCGGTCCTCCACTTCTTCGGGCGTGCCCGTGATGCAGAAGGCGTCTATCATCCCGTCCGTCACGGCCTCGAAAGCGGCGTCGAACTCGCCGGCCGAGATGTGAGTACCGATGGTCTCGGCCGTCTCGCGGTCGATGTCGTGTCGATCCAGAACGGGTGGGGCCGCCCCCGCCGTAATGAACGCGACCGGCGGGCGGGCGGCCTCGCGGGCCGCGTCGGCGTCCGAGGAAAGCGACACCGACGCGTAGGCGGCGAAGTCGAACTCGCCGCGCTCGGCCGGGCGCTCCTCTTTGCCCGCCGCGACCTGGTCGGCCGCCCACGCGATGTCCTTCGGATGTGAGCCGTTCAGAAGTATTCCGTCGGCGTGTTTCGCCGACATCCGGATCATCTGTGGCCCCTGTGCGCCGACGTAGATCGGGATCGACTCGCTCGGGGCCTCGAAGTTCAACCCCGCGTCCGTCGCCTGAAACGTGCCGTCGTGGTCGACGCGCTCGCCGTCGAAGAGGTCCTGGGCGACTTTGAACGCCTCCAGAACCCGTCGAAGCGCCCGGTCGTGTTCGAACCCGAGGTTCTCCAGCGTGGAGCGGTCGCCGGGGCCGATACCGTACACGGCGCGGCCTCCGGAGGCTTCATCGAGGGAGGCGACCCGCGAGGCGAGCGTGACGGGGTGGGTCTCGTAGGGGTTCGCGATGCCCGGACCGAGCCGGACGGACTCCGTCCGCTGGGCGATCCGATCCAGCGCGACGAAGGGGTCTCGGTTGTTGTAGTGACAGGAGCTGAACACGGTGTCGAAGCCGTTTGCTTCGGCGTGTTCGCCGAGTTCGGCGATGCGACTGACGGGATGTTCGGGGGTGAGTTCGATACCTAGCATTGGTCTTGGTTCGGTCCGTCCTCGGCGGGACGGTAGCGGGCGGGAGTCACGCGTCGAACTCCCACTCACGGAGTGCTTCGCGGACGATGTCGTCCTCCTCGCGACGGAAGAGGTCGTCGCTGCCGGCGTGATCGCCGAACGCCCACCCACGGACCACGACGGCGGGCGTTCCGCCACCGCCCTCGCCGGCGACGAGATTCGCCGCCGCGGCGAGTTCGTCGACGACCGCCTGCACGGTCACGCCGAGTTCGCGGCCGTCACGGTCGGATTCGCCGCGCCAGTCGCGGGCCGCCGGGAGGCCGGCCCACCCGAGGGCGACGCCGCGTTGGCCGTACCGGAACGGGCGACCCGACGTGTCGGTGACGACGACCGGGACGCCGAGGGACGACGAGAGGCGTTCGGCCGAGGCGGTCGGATCCTCGGGCAACAGGAGGAGTTCGGCGCCGGGGACGTTCGAGCGGTCGATGCCCGCGTTGACGGTGATGTGTCCGAACCGCGTCACGGCGAGCAAAAACGGGGCGTCGGTGAGCAGTTCCTCGCTCTCCTCGAGGACCGCCTGTGCGAACCGGGGGTCCTTCGACTCGCCGGTCACCGATTCGAGCCGAGCGGCGATCCGCTCGGCCCGTTCGGAGGCCGGAAACGCCGAGAGGTCGGCTTTCCGCCCCTCGGCTTTCGAGACGACCGTGCTCGCGACACAGAGCACGTCGCCGTCGTCGAACTCGACCCGGTCGGCGATGAGCGCGGCGAGGTCGTCGCCCGCCTCGATCTCCGGGAGCCCCGGAACCGCGAACGTCTCCATACACTTATCGAGGGGTACAGCGGGCAAAAAGGGCCTCGGTACCGGAGACGGGGCGGCCGAACCGGCCGGAGGCCGAACCGATTAGTGGCCGGCCGCCGACCGGGGCGTATGGAGCCGACGACACCCCAGACGGCCTGTTTCGAGGCCGGAATCAAGTTCGGGAGCCTCTATCACCAGTTCGCCGGGACGCCGGTGTCGCCCGACAGCAGCGCGAGCCTCGAACGGGCGATCGAGGAGGCCATCGGGAACCAGCCGTTCTGTGCCGGCGTCGACGTCGAGATTCTCGACGACGCGCTCGGGGCGGAGCTCGCTGAGCAGTCGGCCGACTACACGGAACTCACGGGGCGGTTCATGGAGGTCGAGATCACGATCGAATACGAGGGCCACACCGTCGTCGCCGCGATGGCGATGGACGGCGACTACCCGCGGATGGAACTCAAGCAGATCGAGGGCTGAGGCGGTCGTTTTGACGAAATAGCGGCGACGGAGGGGAGAAGCCACGATAACGGCCCGCGGATGCCGGCGTTTCACTTCCGCTTTGCGGCGTGTTTTTAACCGCGGGCGTGCGAACTGTTAGGTATGAGCCAGGCCACACTCGACGACGACGATCTGTTCGACGAAGCCGCCACGGAGATGCGCGAGGACGTGGAATCGAGCCTCGCGGCGGCGAAGGCGGCCCTTCCGGAATCGGCCGCCGTCTGGGACGTCGAGGCCGACAACACGCTCGGGGTTCTCAACGGATTGAAAGGCGCACTCGATACCGGCGACGCCGAGGAGCACCTCCGGGACGCCAAAAAGTGGTTCGCGATCGGGCGGAAAGCCGACGCGTTCGAGGACGCCGACGACCTCGAGGCGGAAATCGGCGAACTCGAGGGGACGCTGACGCGGATCGCGGACGCCCACGAGCAGGTGAGCGAACTCACGGCCACGATACCGGAACTCCGAAGCGCGCTCGAAGCGGCCGAAACTGCGGACGAAGACGACTAGGTTACGGTTCCGGCCGTCTGCCGATCCCGACCGTCACTTCCTGACGCTCGCCGTCGCGAAGGACCGTCGCCTGCACGCGGTCGCCGGCCGAGAGTTCGAGCGCGAGTTTCGTCCCGAGGTCCGCATTCGAGTCGATCCGGGTCCCGTCGAGTTCGACGAGCACGTCGCCGCCGATCGGCACGGGACGGCCGTCGACCGTAGTCTCGTCCGTTGCTCCCCGTAGCGTCTCGCCGGCGGGCCCGTCCTCGGTCGTCTGGACGACCATGATCCCCCGCGGTTCGCCGATGTCGTTCGCCGCCGCGACCGCCGGCGACACCTCCACCAGCTGGATCCCGAGGAACGGGTGGTCGTAGTTGCCCGTCTCGATCAGTTCCGGCAACACCCGCCGTGAGAGCAGCGGCGAGACGGCGAAGCCGACGCTCGTTCCCGCCCCCGCGACGGCGACGCCGGTCACCGCCCCGTCCATCGTGACGACCGGGCCGCCGCTGTTTCCGGGGTCCAATCCGGCGTCCGTCTGGACGGTGTTCGGGATCGAAAAGCCGGTCTGCTCGTTCGGCAGCGACCGGTTTCGGCCGCTTATGATCCCCGCGGAAACCGATGATTCGAGCCCGAACGGACTGCCCAAAGCGAGCACTTCGGTGCCGACCGCGGGGACGGAGGAGACGAACGAGAGCGAGCGGGCGTAGTCGGGAATATCGGTCGAAAGCACCGCGAGATCGGCGTACACGTCGGTTGCGGTGACGCCGGCGTCCCGCCACTCGCCGTTCTCGAAGCGGACGTTGATCGTTTCGGCGTCCCTGACGACGTGTTGGTTCGTGACGACGACACCATCGTAGACGAAGCCGGAGCCGCCGCCGGATTCGTCGCCGACGAAAGCGACTGAATCGATCGTTCCCTCGTAGGCCGCGGTGTACTGAGAGTCGGTATCAGGGGGTGTCTCGGCCGGTTGGACGGGGTCCGGCGCGTCGCGGGCGCCGGTCGTACAGCCGGCGAGCCCGGCGGCAACGCCGGCCGCACCGACCAGAAACCGTCGCCGCGTCTGACGTTTCATGAACTGATTACGGGAGCATTAAAAAAAGGGTCTTCGGCTCCGGCCGGGTTGGCCAGGTCCCGCCGGGAGGACGGCGGCGCGTCAGCGCCGCCCGACCGCGGCGAGCGCCACCGGCACGTACCGCGTCTCGAGGGCGTACCAGGCGACGACCACCGAGGGCAACACGAGGATCGAGGCGAGATACGCGTACAGCACGCCCAACGCAAGCAACAGCCCGAAGTCGGCGATAAGCGGGATGATCGCGATGTACAGCACGCCGAGCCCACAGACGGTCGTCGACATGCTTCCGGTCAGCGCGCCGCCGGTCCCCTGTGCGGTGACACGGAGCGCGTCGTGGACGTCCTCGCCGGCCTCGAACTCGTCGACGAAGCGGTGCATGAAATGGACCGTGTAGTCGACGCCGAGGCCGATCGACACCGAGAGGATCGGCGCGTTAAACGGCGTCAGCGGGATCCCGAAGTACCGCATCGACCCCGCAAGCGCGCCGACGGTGACCAACACCGGGACGAGGTTGATGAGCCCGTAGACGGCACGCCCCTCGAGCCACCGATACGAGAGCATGAGAAACACCGCCGTAAGCAGAAAGGCGACGATGAGGCTGTTGATCGCCGACTCGGTGATCCGGTCGATAACCACCTGATTGACGACGAGACTGCCGGTCGGCACCGCGTCGAGGCGCATCCCGTCGGCGACTTCCTGGGCGGCGGCCGTCGCATCCGCCCCGTCGGTGTCGACGTCGAGTTGATACTGGATCCGGGTCGCGCTCCGGTCCTCGGTCAGCGAGTTCCGGGCCCGGTCGCCGGCCGACGACGCCAGCAGTTCCTCGTACACGACGTCGACGTTCCTGTCGGGGATCCCGTCGCCGGTCGAGTCGTAGCGTTCGACGGTGCGTGCAAACGCCGGGTCGGCCTCGGCGTGTGACTCCATGACGCCGACGATACTCGTCGCGTCGGCCCTGCGGTCCTCGCTCTCGAACGCCGGTGGCGGATCGTCGAGCGCCCGGTCGATATCGGCGAGGGCCATGTCGGAGCGGACGTCCCTGTCGTCGATGTACACCGTCACGCTCCCGACGAAGTTCTGCTCGAAGTCCTCCTCGAGATATCTCAGGACGGCCATGAAGGTGTACTCGGAGGGCGCGAACGGCTCGGGGAGCGCCTGTAACTGTTCGACCCGCTCTTCGTCCGGAAAAAACGCCTCCTGGGAGAACTCGGTGTCGACGCCGGTCCCGTAGGCCCCGCCGCCGGCCCCGATGGCGAGCGCCGACACGAGGACGACCGCGGGCATCACACGTGCGGCCTTCGTGCCGATCGGAAGCACCGTTCCGAGGATCGACCCCTCCTGTCCGAGCGGGCGCGATCCGAACGCCGGGAACCGGGTCCCCTCCCGAAGCCCGTCGAAAGCCACCTTTCCGGCCGGCAGGAACACGCCGAAGATGAGAAAGGTAAACAAGATTCCGGCCGCGGCGACGATCCCGAAATCCCGGAGTTGGCCGAGCGTGCTCGTCAGGTTCGCCATGAAGCTGATCATCGTCGTGATCGTGACGATGAGAAACGCCGTCGAGAGCTGTTCGGTGGTGATCCCCATGGCCATGCCGATGGTCGCACCATCGGCTCGTTCCTCGCGATACCGGTTGATGATGTGGATCCCGAAGTCGATCCCGACCGCCAAAAGCAGCGGGAACACGGTGATGAGCGAATCCGAGAACGGGATGTTCACGTAGCCCATGAACCCGAACGTCCACACGAGCGTCATCAGCAGGGCCACGACACCTAACCCGAGATCGATCGGGTCCCGGTAGGCGACGACGAGGAAGAACGTGATGAGCAAAAGCGCCGCCGGAAAGACCAGGATCGCGGTGTCCGTGAGCAGTTGGTTGACCTCCTGATCGATGATCGCATCGCCGAAGACGACGACGTTCTCGCCGGACTCGTAGCCGTCGATCCCGGTGACGATGTCGACGGTCCGGAACTGGAGGCTCGCCCGGTCGCTCGTGTCCGACAGCGGCGGGGTGTCGTAGCTCACGGCGAGTTGGGCGACC
>LFFM01000854.1_pt1 | contig 21623 bp, 18 predicted proteins | sample 643131 | NCBI WGS metagenome assembly LFFM01 (sample SAMN03777445, study PRJNA286221) | soda lake metagenome | biome: soda lake; feature: Kulunda steppe; material: water; isolation source: sample Tc-Br brine of Tanatar trona crystallizer | place: Russia: Kulunda steppe | collected 2011-07
TCGGCCCCGAGGGGACCGACGCTCCGCTGTTCGTCCGCAACGACGTCGACTTCTACGACTGTCGACTTGCAGGCGGCGAGACAGTCACCGTCCCGTCCCGGAGTGGATGGCACACCTATCTCTACGTCTTCGACGGTACCGTCGACGTCGACGATGTAACTGTGGGATACACCGAGAGTGCACTCGTGGCTGACGACAGCGACGTGACCGTCACTGCAACAGAGGATTCGACGATAGTCGCGTTCATTATCAACCCTGACGCTCCGGTCACACGCCAAGGGACCATCGGCCGCTGAGAACAGACCACCGCACACCGGTAGTAGTTTTTTCTCCCTGAGAGGAGTTGGGCCTTCATCGAGAGCTCTCACAGTCAGGTGATCTTTGTGAGCCAGCAACAGTCTACGAGCGATGTGTCGATCGACGAGATCCCTGTCGATGTTTTTAAAGCCAGCATTTGTCAAGACAAGAATTCGAAAACGGCCGTGCCGACCAGCACATTTGAGGAGTCGAAAAGATCGATAATACACGACAACTGGCAGTGTCTAGTTTAGCAAACCCTGACCCGCGAGTGCTTCGCCCTCGGCGGGTCAAGAACGCTATCAGCCAGCCGATGTACCTAATTACAAACTGCACCATGAGTGCGTTCGACCCCAAATTCAGCGAGAATAGTTGTTGTCTCGCGAAGTGAACAACCAGGGGCATGGAGGCGGACGGAAAACACCCTAACGGGCGTTGCCGTCCGCTCGTTCACCCAAGTGTCTTTGAAATCCGTGTTATAAGACTCGCTGAGCAGGTCTGCGAGCATTGTTCCTAAAATAACTCACGACCTGCTCACTTCTCAAACTGGCTCAACTAGACAGTGCCGAGCACATTAATATAATAAATATATAGGCTGTGGTTCATGGTTGTAAATCTTAACGACACGACTTTTATCACCGCCGTCCTATTAGTATGATTCCTCAGCCTTGTTGAAAAATTGTAGATGAAGTCTTAGGATTAATATTTTTTGAGGTACACAGAGAATCGATAACCAAGGAAAATACTTGATAGTATTTCTGCCATTTGTGGTGATTCGCTATCTCGCCAGAGTTATCATCCCTATGCAATATAGATTAACACACTGAACTAGAATGCCACCACGGAAATCATCACGAAAGCACGAGCGACGGTCTAGGTCGAAGCCGGTCAGTTCCGTGAGCGATCTCCTCACGGCTGGCGCACTCTCCGCTGCTCTTCGGAACCCACTTATGGCGCTTATTCTCATCCCAGTGTTGTTGTTTGCAGCGTTGCTCGTTCCTGTCGTCCTCGTTGTGATGGTCCAGAATGCCCTCTATTTGATTCACCCTGTCTTCGGCTCGCTGTTCATAATCGGCCTGTTCGTCGTCCTGATTGCCGTACTCATCGCTAAGGCGGGGAACGTGCTCGGGTACGACTATAGTACTCGTGATGGTTTGGCCTTCCTGTTGATGCCGCTTCTCTTGGCTATTTCGCTCGCGAAAGGCCAACTCGGTCGCTTCGAACTTCTCCCCTCACAGCTGGCTCCGGGTCTGCGCTCCAAGGACGGCTCTGGTGAGTCAGGGCCGTTCCTTCTTCCGATGTCCGCCACCTACTGGAACGAGATGGACGGATATGGGGGAATGTTCGATATCGGCTCGCCGCCGGTCCCCCTCAAACGAAACTACTCAACCCTGGTGCTCGGGGAGCCGGGGGCCGGCAAGACGACAACGATCAACCTGCTATTACGTCAGATGGACGCTGATCCCGACGAGCCTGTCGTCGTCTTCGACTACAAAAGCGAATTCGACGATCCAGAGCTGTATGGCGGACGTGAGGTTACGGTCCTCTCGGTTACAGGTGGTGACGTTAATTGGAACGTGTTCCGGGAAACTGAGAATGAGGGGGAGTACCAGGAGATTGCCGAGAAGCTTGTCGACGTTGATAAAGACCAGAACCGCAACGAGTTCTTCGTGGAGGCGGCTCGTGAGCTGATGCGTGGGGCGATGATCCACCTCGACCGAGAGAACGCGCACCCAACGAACCGCGAGCTCGTGGAGTTCTTCGATATGACCCAAGAGGAAATATACGAGGCATTGAAGAGCCACGTCGACCTCCGACGTGTCGCTGAACAGGTCGGCGGTCCGAACGACCGAACCGGTAAGGACGTGCTCGCAACCGTCAGGCCCTTCGTCAGCAAGACGTTTACCGGCTCCTTCTCGGATGTAGGCGGATTCAGCGTCCGCAACTACGTCAACGATCCTCGCGGACGAGTTCTGGTGATCCAAGCAGAGATCTCGCAGTTCGAGCGCACCAAGCCCGCAATCCGGTTCTTCGTCGACTGGGCAATTCAGCACGGGCTCGCTGATCCGACCCGCAACTCCTACTTCGTGCTCGATGAGTTCCAGCGGGTGCCGAACCTCCGGAACATCGAGAACCTTACCGGAGCCGGTCGCGCCCAGCACGCTCAGGCGATCCTCGGCCTGCAAGGAATTACTCAGCTCGAAGCCAACTACGACGAGGGACTAGCCAACGCCATCGTCGCCGGTGCGACACAGGAGATCCTTATGCGGCCAGGCGATCGGCAATCAATCAAGCACATTCAGCGCTCGATCGGAAGCCGGATCGTCGAACACGAACAAGAGGCTCCCGGCTTCGGGGAGCGCGAGATTGTCCAGGAAGAGATTCAGGACTTTTCCGAGCGCGAACTCCGGCGGTTCGAACCAGGTGAGACGATTATCAATACGCCGAAAGGGTTCGTTCATGGGCGAGTGAAACGGTGGGAGGACCTCGCAGCACACGAGCGCGATCGGCTGACGGGGTCCAGATAGTCCGCCTGCAATTGCTGCGAACGTTTATTTTCATAAAGACCGTATATCAGGCGATGACCGATGACGTGGTAGTGCGGCTCGTCAGTTTCGATCGAACCGAAGGTGGGATCGCACACTTTCATCTTCTCGAAACGAAAGGCGATGACGATCCAGTGCTCCGGAGTTCTGTCGATCAACCGTGGTGTCCGGAGGAAAACCTTCCTGAGGACGCGGTAGCGGAAGCCGTGTTTGAAGCCGAGATAGAGACACCGCGCAACCAAGTTCAGGGACTCGATTACAGGCCGGAGAAGACTAAAGAGTGGAAGTTAGCAATCGCGGCGGAGATGGCTGACGCCGAGAAGGAGGCGCTAAAGATGGATCCCGAACAACATCCGTGGGTCAAAGATCAAGATAAAGAATGAACGTCACGGTGTTCGAAGTCGGGCAGGCGGACTGCACCCTGATCGAGACCGACGGAGGAACGAACGTGCTCGTCGACACCGATAGCGGGAAAAAAGCGGTTGAAGCGCTGAACGATCACGGGATTGAGGACATTGACGCGATCATACAGACTCACCCTCACACGGATCATATCGGTGGTGACAAGAAAGTCATGGAAGAGTTCGGTCCGGACGTAGTGTTCGTTCCGGAGCACACACAAGGTGTTCGGGACGCTTCCGACTTATCCGACAATATAATAGAGGAGTTCGATAGACGTGGGGGAAGTCCGACGTCCACTTTCGAGGACGCGATCGAGGAAGCGAACCAAGAAGCCTTGACCGAGGAAGAACTCAACGAGATCACGGAGAGTGAGGCCATCCAGGACACCGTGAAGAACTCGTTCGAAGGACGACGCGACAATGAGGTAGTGACAGTCGAAGTGAGTTCTCAAGAAACAGAAGACGGGCACGACCCACTACGTCTCGAAGTCGACAATACCGAGTTCGAGATTTTCTCGCCGCCTCCGTCGGAAACGGCCGCCAGGGAGACGCTAAACGAGCAGGACGATGTGAACGCCACTGGCGTTACACTCCGTGTTGAAGACGGGAACACGTCACACCTCATCACCGGCGATATGACAGAGAAGTCCGAAGAGTACCTCGTGGAGAACTTCTCGGAGAGGCTCTCGACCGATGTCTACCACGTCGGCCACCACGGCTCAAGGCACGGAAACACGACAGATTTTTTGGAGGCGGTCGATCCGGAGGTGTCGGTCGTCTCAAGCGGCCTTCATCCTGGCTACAAACATCCCCACGGCGAAGTCCTCAGCCGCCTGTCGAGGGTCGACAGCGACATATACTGGACCGAGGAACACGGGACTGTCAACTTCGAGAGCACCGAGATCGGCGTCGAGACCTATCCCGAACGGGAAGGAGTAGTAGAACCCTATAAATTAAGTAAGAGACGAGACACGCTCTATAGAGAGAGGTTGGGAGAGGCAGAAGAGGAAATGACCCAGCTCCGTTTCGAGGATTTGGTCAAAAAAGAACCAGTGTCTGTCAAGCCCGCAAAGGAGACCAACTCCCCTGGCCCTCATCGAACGTACGAGACGGAGAGCGTGGACGAGCGGGAAGACGAACGGGAGAAGCAACGCAAACGGGAGGGGGAAGTCCAGGTTGAACAGCACCACGAACGCCAGTCCCAGCAGGAGAACAAACACGAAGGGGAAGACGAAAGAGAAGATTACCGGCCAACCCCAAGGAGACGGTGAGCGACTGTCCTGGCGAGAGCGGAGCATTAAAATCGGACGGTTGAAAAATCAACAAATCGATGACAAACAACGAGAGGTATGATGACACGGAAGACAGCCGCAACGATCAACACGCGGGAGGAAGCGAGTCCGCACCTGAGCAGCCTGAGGCGTCCGCGGCGAGCGACGACAAAAATGCGAGCTCCGGGAAGGACAGTCCCGACCAGAAAAATGGAAGGAGCGACGACGATGCCGAAGACAACAGTGAGCAAGACGAGAAGAGCGGCTACGAGGAGACCGGTGAAAACGGAAACGAGGAAAGCAAGGAAGAAGGGACTGAGGATAAACCCGACGATCGGCCGACCGCTGAGGATCTGACGCCGGACGAGGTTGAGATCGACCGTCCTGACGAGTACGTGTTCGAGTATATCGACAGCGAGCGGTTACCGCCGGATGTCCAATACACGCCGGAGTTCGACGACGACTGGATCTATCCGACCGGGGCGAAATCAGGCGGGAGCCGCGACGATGTCCCAGTCCAGGGGCTCGAACTCGGTATTGTCACGGAGGCAGACCGGCTTGAATCGACCGTCGAGGCGATCTTGAGCGCGCTCGAAACGTATCATCGGGACACCGGCCGGTATCCCCGACATCGGTTCGTCAGCGACGCGGACTCGTTTGGCCGACTGTCGAACGATGGCCTTGGCTTCGTCGCGACGTTTCAACCTCGTCCTGATAGACACGACGGGCTAGTAGAGCATATGCGGGCGATGCAAACTGAGCAGGGTCATGAGCTGGTGAATCCCAATGTGGAGACCGCGGAACTTCTCACAGCTCACCTCGCAAGGGCGCTGACCGAATCCGACGTACCCGCTGACGGCATCACACTCGATGCCCCAGAAGACTGGCGACAGATCGCGGACACGATCATCCTCGAGCGGTACGCCCCCCTGGCTTCTGAGGAGCTCTATGATCCGACAGAGGGAAAGGTCGATCTTGATGATCCCAGTGCGGAGACGGTGGCCGAACTCTCGTTCACTCCGACGTACCTCGATGTCGAGGAGACGGACTCGCTGCTCGAACTTCTCGAGACCATGTCCGAAGCGGGGACTTCTTTAGCGGATGAAGCTTCGGAAGCAGAAGAGAGACCGCGGGACGCGCACCAGCCGACCCAAGAGGGCGATGACGTGACGGAAGCGGCGGGCGACCGTGGGGGAACATCTGCAGTTGACGCGGATGACGACACCGCTTCAAAGATACACGATCCCGATTCGCAGGATGCGGCTGAGGTGCGAGAGGACACCGGCGAGGACACGAACGATGCTACTGTCGATCAGATGGCGTCCGATGTCTTCGCCGAAGAAAACAAACGGATGGAAGGTACCGATCAGGCTGCAGAGAACGGTGGGAACAAAGACGGCGATATTGGCGAAGAGAACAGCGTCACTGCAAGCGACGAAACAGAGGAGGACTAAGTCCGTATCAATCGAGAGTGAGTGATTACGTCAAACGCAGAATCGTCACACCGTCAAGGATCGGTCAGATCATCGTGTATTGGTCGTACCGTCAGGACAACGCAATTATCGTCGCCGGTGATGCTGCCGCTCCTCTTCGATCTCCTCAGTCGTCTCCGTCTCCGACTCCTCGATGAGTTCTTCGATCCGCTCGACCACTTCGGGGTCGTCAAACTCACTTATGTACTCCTCCTCTCCGGGATCTTCATACATTTCAATCTCCCCTTCTCTGAGGGGCCCCAGTACATCGTTGATCTGGTCTTGATCCACGCCCCGTTCGGATAGGTACTCACGGATCTGCTCTTCGTCCTTTAACACGTCCAGTTCCCCATCGAACTCGAGTTCCGAATTTTCGTTTTCGCTGTTATCGGGCATTGTCACGAATCATCCCAGAATGACTCGCAGCACAGGATAAAAATCTAGGTGGAGGAAATAATTTCTAGAAGGCTCTGGAAGTCGGGTACGCACTGTCGTGGAGAGCCAGACCGAGTTCAGCTCACGCGTTAGGCGGCAGCTGTCCCTCGGTCTCGTTGCTGGAATCCAGTGCGGACTGGATCTCGGCGGTCACCTCGGTGTCGCTGAGGAGGTCTTCGCCGTGGACTTCGAGCGTCCCATCATTATTCACTGAGAACTCGACAGCTAGTGACTGCTGGCCTGGCTCTCTCGGCGGGATATCCTCCATTACAGCTCGTCCGAGGAACTCGTTCTTGGGAGCTTTGTCGGACTCGCCCTGGTACACTTCGATGGCAACTGTCGTCTGGTTGGCTTCCTGAACGCTGTACCCTTCTTTCCGCTCTGTTGTCGGGAGCTGGGAGTCCCGTTCGACGACAGGATCAAAGCGATCCCCAGGCTGGACCTTCACGCCGATTGTCTGTGGAAGGACGTCGATCAGGACCAGTCCGCCTGTCTCCGACTCGTCCCCGCTCGGCAGCTGCGTTTTGACGTCGTCGTCAAGGACAGCCGCCTGGATAGCTGCACCCATTGCGACGGCGTGGTCAGGACTGATCTCTTTCGACGGTTCGATCCCGAAGTACTCCTGGACAAGCTCGACGACCTGTGGCATTCGTGTCGACCCACCGATCAACAGGACCTTGTCGATGTCGTCGACGGTGTAGTCAGTCCGGTCGATGATGTCGTCCATTGGATCTTTCGTCCGTTCGATGAGGTCGGCAGTCATCTCCTCAAACTCCTCCCGGGTGAACTCCTCGTCTAGGTTGTAAGACTGGTCCGGGACGACGAATGGGACCGTGAGGTTTACCGTCTGCTGCTCAGAGAGTTTGTGCTTGGCTTCTTGGGCCGCCTCACGGACGCGCTGTTGCTGGTCGGCATAGTCGTCGTCGCTGGGGATGTGGACGCCCGTCTCTTCTTCAATAATGGCATAAGCGTACTCAGCGATTGCTTCTGTCCAGTCGGAGCCGCCGAGTTTCGTATCCCCGTCAGTAGCAACGGTCTCGATGTAGTTGTGCTCGTATTCGGCGTCGACGAGCGTTGCGTCGAACGTTCCGCCCCCCAGGTCGTAGACGAACACGACTTCGTTTTTCGCTTCCCCGAGTTGCTGCTCGCGCAGCCCGTAAGCGAGGACGGCAGCGCTCGGCTCTGGCAGGAGTTTGTCTACCTCGAGTCCGGCTTTCTCTCCTGCCTCGCGCGTCGCAGTTCGTTGTCGATCCGAGAAGTACGCAGGAACGGTGATGACGGCATTGGAGACATCGCCACCTAGTCGATCCTCGGCGTCCTCAACGAGCTTCTGTAAGATTAATGCAGAGACTTCCTGTGGCGTGTACGACTCAGGACCGAGTTCCACAGTTGTGTTCTCTCCCATCAGTTTCTTTACTTCCCGTTTACTCCGCTCGGGGTGCATCAGCATATTATCCACAGCTCCGTCACCGACAAGTGCTTCTCCATCTTCGGTCAGATGGACGACCGATGGTGTGACCCCCTTCCCTTCATTATTCTCGATTATTTCTGGCTCACCATCAATGACGTGCGCCATTGCGCTCCGAGTCGTACCTAGGTCGATTCCCAATGTATATCCTTCCGGCATTCTATCATCCCCATTTCGGTCCGATGTTAATTAATAATTCTATCGCGACTGATCGATATCGTAGTCGACCAGAGTGAGATATACTAAAAGTGGTATCTTTGGACATCAGCATGCTGATGCCAATGAGTCTGCTGAACGGTACTTTGAGGTTTTTGGGCGCCAGTGTAGCCATACTTACGAATGTCGTTGAATAGTACTCCATAATTCCTATTTGATCTAGTATACAGCAAACTGGTAAGTGGATACACCGAGTTACTTTTTTATACTATCTTTGTCTACAACAAGTGTAAATGGGTAGTAGTCAATTATCCGTCGACGAAATATCTGATAAAGATATATCCGAAAAGTTGAAATCAATAGGTGCAAAGGCTGTTCGGTGGCTCACGGTCGAACCAGTATGGCGACTGTACCGGCGCTTTGGTTTTCGAGGAGCACTTGGAGGAATGTTCATCGTGTTCTTTATTGCGTACCTTGCTATCGCGATGGTACTGGCGATCCCGTGGTCAATCTTTTCGATGATCGAGCTCGCCAGCATGGATTCGCTGCCGCAAACCGCGATGTTGCTAGCGCTTCCCGTCGCTGGGTATAGTGGATACCGGGCGTACTCATTGGTTCAGACCCGTGAGAAGTTATTCGAGTACTCTGAGCGGCCGACTTACGAGAATGCCACCGAGGCCTTCGAGTACTTCGACGCCAACGACGACGTCGCTCGGACTCTAGCGACCTACACTGTCGCGGATGTGATGGAAGAGAACCCAGGGAAGCTCATAAAGCGTGCCAACAAAGACCCGGAAGACGCAGCTTACGAGGTCGTAGACCTCCTCCACGATAACGACGAGCACGTCCGAATGAACGGCGCTCACGCGATGGTGTTTATGTCCCGAGACTTCCCGGAGGCCGTCATGCAATACCGCGACGACGTCTTCGCTGCGATGAAGTACCCGAACTCTTCGATCCAATCAAGCGCAGCGATTGCTGCGGGTAATCTAGCTTACTACGAGCCCAAACTGAACGAGGATGTACTCGAGCACCTCGAGCCACTCTGTGACGACCCAGATCACGAGCTTCGCCAAACGATGTGTACTGCCCTCGCCCACGTCCACCACGAGCGGGCGGCGGAACTCCTCAATATCCTAGCCGAGGATCCGAACCCGTCTGTTCGAGAGGAGGCTTTCGAGGCCACACAGATGCAACAGCAGGAGCAGCGAGTCGACGTCGAGGTCGACCCGCAATCACCCTTCTAACCGTTCATACAGTGATTTCGACTCAATTCACCTATCGTCGGTTGGACAGATTTCGGCAGCGTGATCACCTATGACCGGGACCGAAACACCGTCCGCTGACCGCGATCTGGTTCGTGGGCGGCTGGACAAAGGTATTGTCGAGTTCCTTAAACAAATTCGAGAGCAGACAAACCTCGTGGGTTTTCTAATCTCCGTCGGGGCTCTGTTCTTCGGCGTGTACTTCATCCTCGGGACTGTCGCTGGGCGTGCGGAAAGCGCTCTCGGTCAGGGGACGGTAGAATTTGTTGCCCTCCTCGTCGCTTTATCATATACGACCTGGGTCGGCTGGAGCGTACACCGGGAGTATAACGAACTAGATCGAGCGCGGGCGATCAGCCGTCGGCCGTCGATCGGTACCGTCGTTGAGGCGTTCGGACTGCTGACGAGCACCGATAGCGAAGCTCGCGAGTTCGCCTCTGCAGCAGTCACGGAGATCGTCTCACTTGGACCCGAGAAGGTCGTGAACCAAACGGGTGTCGACTCCGAGGAATTAGTCACTTACCTGATCCCATTGCTTGATGACCCATCGTCGAACACTAGGTCGAATATCGCCGTAGCAGTCCGTCTGTTCGCAAGGGACTACCCAGAATCCGTTTCTCCGCACCGCGATATACTCCTTGAAGCCGTACGAGACGAATACCGAGACGGGGGCGTGCGTTCGGAACTGGCCCTCAGTGTCGGATATCTAGTATTGAGCACGGATATGGACACGAATCAGATAGAACCGACGGCCCTCGAGCTGCTCGAGAGTTCGGAACCACAGCTCCGGATCGGTGCTTGTTATATGCTGGCCGGCGACGGATCGGCGACAGCGAGGCGGAAACTCAAGGAGATTGCCGGACAGGACCCAGATCCGGAAGTGAGAGCACATGCGGAGGCGTTAGTATGATCGGCACTGAACCGTCGGACATTCAGATCCCGGCCGTCTCTTCGAACGATCGGCTGAGGTGTTTCCGATGAGTACGAGCGCAGAACAATTCCAGGCACCGAACGTTGAGGTCGAGGATTACTATGAACGGCTCGGTGCGCCGTCCTCAGCCAGCGCCGAAGAGATCGACAATCACACGAAGAAGTACGTCGCGAAATTTAAACCGGAGCTATCGGATCACGAGAATGCAGACGAGCGGTGGGACCGGTTTAACGAGGCCCGACGGACGCTCAACGACGCGAGCGAGAAGGAGTTGTACGATACGTTCCGCGGACGGTTCGGTCCAGAACGTGGTGCGGAAGCCTACCAGGCTTGGGAAGCTCGGAATCGGCCCAAGGATCCTGCACGCGTCGATCCGGTGCGTGATCTGGGGGTCGCCCCTAACTCGGCCGACAAAGACGAGACGGGGGAAACGACTTCTTCCTCCTCGACCCGACAAACGGAGACCAGTCGGCAGACCAGAACCGAAACTGGATCCAGAACACGCCAGCGGACGGAGACAAGACAAGACACGACACAGCGGACGTCTGAGAGTGAGCGCCAGACTCGTCAACGCACCACCCGCCGCGATCCGGATCGCGATCTGGATACGACGGGAACGCATTCGACCCGGAGCACTACTAGAGCCGAACAGACGGGCACGGGCACCGCAGCGACCGGCTCGTCTTTCATCGACGAGCTGTTCAACCGTTTCCGGACGAAGACCGATGTCGTGGTTGCGGAGATAGTCACCGGACTTTCGATGCTTGGGTGGGTGCTCCTGGCGTACCTCACCTTCATTTTGGTCGGCGACATCGGAGCAGGTGCGGTCATCAGCTCGATCTCGTCGGTTCTGCCGATCAGCGGTGGAGTATTGCAGAGCGGGGTACACGTCCTGTTCGTCGCCGTACTCGGCTTCGTACTCCTCAGGGAATACTTTGACCGGTTTTCCGGGGACGAAGATCGGAGTGGACCGTTCGCACCACCAGGGCAAGAAGCGATCAAAGCGCTTGAGACGCCCAGAAGAGCCCTCATCGTTCCGACTGTCATAGGCCTGCTGGCGACCCTCGTCTTCGCCATTGGTGGAGGGGGATTCATCACGCTGGTCGCAGGAGGTGCTCTACTATCGGTGCACGGCCGTTTCCGGGCGATAACACGGATTGATTCGTTCATACAGCAGGACAATACCGTTGGTCCGGTCGCCGGCGTCTGTGCGCTGATCGCGTTCGTTGCCTTGTTCGTTCAGGTCGGTTCGGAGACATCGCTCACGGAGATGACGGTGCTCAGCTATCCGATTACGGTCGTCGTTGTCGGTCTCGCATACGCGATGGCACTCCTGAGTCCCGCCGGTGCCATCTTCGCAGCGTCACGCGCCGAGTAGCTGATCGCGAGCGGAGCGTCCACTCCCGTTTTCGGACTCTCTCCGTATCGGAAGTTCGCTCACTCCACGCGGGGTAACTGGTCGGCCATCCGGTCAATCTGTTCTGGTGATAGTCGGATGCCGGACTCGATTGTCCCGTCGACAGTCTTGCCGGTAATCAGGTCCTCGATTTCAACCTCCAGTGTCCCGTCCGAGTTCATAGTGAACTCGATAGCGATGCTATCTTCCTCCGGGTCTCGCGGTGGAATATCCTGAATTACAAGCGTTCCGAGTAGGTCGTTGTTGGACGCTCGCGGTAACTCCCCTTGTCTGATCGGCCACTCGACAGCCGTCTGATCAGGGTCGACAGTCCGGAAGGTCTCCTTGCGAACGGTCGTCGGAAGCTGGGATCCATTTTCAATGATGGGCGAGAACTCGTCGTTGATTAACTCAACGCCGAGCGTCTGGGGTAGTACGTCAACCAGCACCAGACCGCCCGCCGACGAGTGTTCGCCACTGTTCCCTTCTTCGTCTTCATCGGTACCACTCAAAAAACTCGGAATCTCCGTCACGTCAGTAGAGACGATTGACGCCTGGACTGCTGCACCTATGGCGACAGCCCTGTCCGGGCTGACCCGCTTTGACGGTGGCTGTCCGAAGTACGACTCGAGTAGCTTTTCGACCTGTGGCATCCGCGAAGCCCCGCCAACGAGTAATACCGTGTCGATCTCTTGACGGCGATACCCGGCACTCGTAAGCACATCGTTGACCGTCTGGCGCGTTCGTTCAAGTAGCGACTCAGTCAGCTCTTCGAACGTCTCGCGATCGAGCCGTCGCTCGAAGCTGTAGCTTTGTTCGGGGATAACGAAAGGGATCGTCACTACGGTTTCGCGGCTGCGAGACAGTTTGTGTTTCGCCTCTTCGGCAGCCTTTCTGATTCGTTTGCGCTGGTCAGCGTACTCGCTGTCGGAACCGATCTCGACTCTGGTGTCTTCTTCGATTCCGGAGACAATCCACTTCTCGATCGCCTTGGTCCAGTCGGCGCCGCCCAGATCGCTATCACCGTCAGTCAGCACCGTCTCGACGTAGTTGTGTTCATATTCAGCCTCCACGATCGTCGCGTCGAAGGTCCCTCCACCCAGATCGTAGGCGAAAATAGTCTCGTCAGCCGAATCACCGAGCTTCTGCTGCTCATATCCATACGCGAGCACAGCGGCACTAGGCTCCGGGAGTAGGTGCTCAACCTCTAGCCCAGCGAGCTCTCCAGCGTTCCGAGTGGCGGTTCGTTGTCGCCCAGTGAAGTACGCTGGGACGGTGATCACCGCGCTGTCGACGCGACCTCCGAACCGATCTGCGACGTCTCCAACGACCTTTTCGAGTATCAATGCCGAGATCTCGTCAGGCCGATACGAGCGTCTGCCAAGCTGGACGTCAATATCCTCGCCGATCTGCCGTTTGATTTCGGCGACCGTCCGATCCGGATGCATTACCAGTTGATCTTCGGCACTGTCACCGACGATCGCGTTCCCTTCCTCCGTGACATGGACAATCGACGGCGTCAGGTCGTTTCCTTCAGCGTTCTCTACGATTTCCGGTTCGCCATTAGTGACGTGCGCGACAGCTGTCCGGGTCGTTCCGAGGTCAATCCCAACAGTGTGACCAATTCCTTCCTCATCAGACATAATGACACGGGATAGTTTCTCAGGAAGATTATATTATTCTGATTGTTTTGGAAAGTCATAGTATAGTCGGTTTTTGATTGTTGCCCGAAACAGATTGTTAGCCAAGGAAGAGCGCGAACGTTGCACGAATCGACGCATGTTCTGAGAGCAGCTTTATCGATCAGTATCGATAAATAAACCAGTCCCCTCTTAACGAGGTCGCCGACGGCACAAGAGAGGTAGCTCTCACTGTGGTTAAGCTTCGTCGCGAGCTCGGTGATCGGGTCGCAGCGGTCGATCGTGGCGAGGACCTCGAGTTCGATGCGTCGGAGCACGCTGTAACATAGTTCGCAACTACTGTATAAAGAAATTTCAAGTAGTGTTGCAGGCAGCACCACGAGAGCCGTCTCCAGCGTCTTAACCAACAGAGCTATGCATGTGCGGGGCGTGTTGGTTAACACAGGAGTAGCCGATGTCCTACGAACCCCCGACCCTACCGACAAACTTTCCGACGGAGATCGCCAACGCGATCAACGATTTGGACCCGTATCAGCTTCGAGACGTCGCGACGTACGCTGAAGCGCTCGCCGACCACAAAGAGCGAGAGGCTCGTCTCGAGGAAGAAGCGGCGGATGACGAGATTAGAAAGCGTCCAGATGACCTTCCGAACGACGTTCCAACGAAGGCAACGATCACCATCAAGGAGATTAACGACAATCGCTACTACTACTGGCAGTGGAGAGAGGGTGACAAAGTGAAATCCAAATACAAGGGACCGGTCAGCCCAGACGAATAGCGCTTGTAGAATTGTGACAGGTCTGTTTCAACCCTCGTGACGCCACGAATAGTCGACTTTGGCTCGAAAGCGCGCCCATGAACTCGAGGAAGTGGATCGAATAACAGCGGACATTGTGGTGTCCGATGAATTGCGATGACCTTTTTTGTTGATTCTGCCCTGCTAGAACCTCTCAAGTGGTGTTTTACTCCGGACGAAGTGGTGTGGGTCACCCTGGTATCCCAAACTCCTCGAGCCACGCATGGACACTTCCGAATACAGCAACCTAGGAACCTGCGGTTCTTTTGATTCCGCCACTAACACAGGTTTCAAACCCCCCTCAGCCGTTTTTTCTCCGGACATGGTGGTGTCCACATGGGCAAGAGATCTAACCAAAGGGTGTAGAACAGCGGACACGGTGGGGTCTACAACATATAATGATGCTTTCGACCAGCTTAGGAAAAATCAGTTAGTGCGGTGGTCTCCTCGGGTTCAGATTCTGAAAGGAGATATTGTTTAACAGATTCGTGGACTCCAACCTCATCAAGCACATCGTCTAGTGCGTTGAGGATTAGTTCGGGGCTCATGTCCATATCGTACTCACGGTAAGTCCCGCCTCGTCTCCCCTCGTTTCGTTCGGTTACCGAGATCAATCCCAACATCGACAGTTCCGAGAGGTGGTCACGCATTCGGCGTGGAACGAGTGGATCTCGTCCTGCGCGTTCGGCAAATCGAGAGTACCGTGGTCGAACGTCTCGTGATCGAACGGGAGTCTCGTTTTCGAGATCGAGCGTCAACAGTGCGTACAGCACGAGATGTCCATGTTGGGTAAGACCGTTGATTCCTTCCTCGATGCGTCCGCGTTCAAGATCTCGACGTCCCCGCTCGACGTGCGCTTCAGTGATCACCTCAGTGTCGTCATCGCGAGCGAGATCGCCAGCTTTCATCAGCAGATCGATCGACTGCCGAGCATCGCCTGCATCTTTCGCACCGTACGCTGCACAAAGCGGGATAACGGCGTCATCGAGCACACCGTCGTAGAAAGCAACCGAGGCTCGCTGTCTCAGAATCTTCTGGAGATCGCGCGCATCATAGGCAGGGAAGTGGATCTCTTGTTCACAAAGTGAGCTCTTGACTTTTGGCGACAGGTCGTCACGGAACGAAAAGTCGTTAGAAATCCCGATTATCCCGATTTTCGTGGATGTGAGGTTATCGTTTGCTCGAGCTCGGGGAAGCTGATACAGGATCGAGTCATCCTGGACATGATCAACTTCGTCAAGGACGACAAGCACAGTACCACCGAGCTCGTCGAGCTCGTTCCACAACATGTCATAGACAGCCGATCGGGGATACCCAGTTGTGCTGATTTGATTTGCATCGTCACGCAATTCATTGACGAGTCGGGTTGCGATCTGATATGACGAGGTCAATCCATCACAGTTCAAAAACACCAGGTTGAACTCAATATCCTCGTACTGCTTGACGTCTTCTTTGAGATGGGATAGAAGATACCGGGTTGCTGCGGTCTTTCCGACGCCTGTTTTGCCGTAGAGAAAGATATTGTTTGGTTGCTCACCGTTGATCACGGGCTGGAGTGCTGTCTGGTAGGCACGAAGTTCCTCGTCCCGACCGACGAGCTCGTCCGGTTGATAATCTTCACGAAGTGCGTCCCGGTCTTGGTAGATGTCGGTGTCCCGTTCAAAGATGCCCATGGACGTACTCTGATCATGTGAGCCAAAGAACGGATACATAATAAAACCACCGTGTCCGCAGTGTCCGCTGTTCCTAGACTACTTAAAGAAACCCCAGCCACAGTCCCCCCACTTTGTCCGCTGTTCTTGACTCACAAAGGAGGGTGGGTACTAGCAGCGGGAGAAACAAACTCTAAATTAGGGAAAAGTTTATATGGGCTTTGTCTGTACTAGTCCGCAGTAAGTCCAGTTAGTGTGAATGTGTGTAGGCACTACCACATTCACTGATAGAGTCGGTCTATGTTGTCTCTCTCGTCAGTATAGATAGATCGAGACAGAATCAGCCAACTGCCATCTTATCCTCCCTTTCCTGATTTCACACGGAACAGCGGACAAAGTGGGGGGAGAGTGTTCGGCTACTCTTGAGTGTACGACCATCGGAATACAATGGGTAAATCCATACACTCAGGCCGTCACTCTCGAGAATACATGGGCTTGACTCTAAATCGGAATCGAATTAGAACACCCCACTATGTCCGCTGTTCTCTCAACTGTTGAGAATCACACCGCAGTTACTGCGGACATTATGGGGTGTAGATTCTCTCATATATTGACAGCAGGCGTCTCGATACACCACTATGTCCGCTGTTAAATTGACATTTCATCTCTGTCAGACACCACCGCGTCCGTTGTTAGAGTGATATTTTAGCTCCGTCAGACACCACTATGTCCGCTGTTCTTTCATTGTTAACGCCAAGTGTCTTCCTACACCACTGTGTCCGTTGTTAGAGTGATATTTCGGATATTACTGCGGACATGGTGGTGTGTTCACCACTGGGTGCGTCAAGAACCGTCAGCCACTCAGACGAGATATCGTACCGGTTCGGCTCTGTTGAAATGATTAAGCGGTGATAAATTCCTTTGTCGTGCTGTACACAGAGGTTGGATGCAGCAGAGCCCATTCAAGCACGACCGAAAACGACGTTCAGGCCCAAAAAGTGTTAAATACCTGTCCAGTAGAAATGTCTATTACATAGAAATGAATACTCAATCCGGCAAACTCGGATTCTTCGACCGGCTACGGACCGGCTGGACACTAACAAAAGACAGCGCCAGCGTAATCCGAACCCATCCAGAGTTACTGGTGTTTCCGCTACTGGCAGGGCTGTCAGCCGTCTTCTTCCTCGCCCTCATTTTCCTCCCTCTCGTACTCACAGACGTCCTCGGCCTCGCCCTCGAGTACGTCGTGCTTATTGTGCTGTTTTTCGTCACGACGTTTTTCAGCACGTACTTCTCTGCGGCGCTGGTCTACGCAGCGAACGAGGCATTTCACGATCGTGAGCCCGGAATCCGCGACAGTCTGTCCGCAGTCAACGACCGGCTCGGAGCGATTGTGATCTGGTCACTGATCTCCGCAACGGTCAGTATTATTTTCCGGGGTCTCGAGGACACACCGCTCTCTGGACTCGTGGGATCACTGTTCGCCCTCGGCTGGTCGATCATGACGTTTTTCATCGTCCCAGTGCTCGTCTTCGAAGAGGTGACATCGAAGTCGATGTTCACCAAGAGCGGATCGGTATTTAAAGAGACGTGGGGCGAGACGCTCGGTGCTGGCTTCGGTATTACCGGTATCATCGTTGGGACCGGCTTCGTTCTCGTCGCGGGAGCAATCGCCATCTCCGCACCGGTTTCGGCTGTGTTCCCCGGCGCAGGAATCACCGTCACTGTCGTACTCATCGCCCTCGCTGTGGTGTTCACATATCTACTCAGCCAGACAATCTGGGGGGTGGTAAAGACCGCGTTGTACATGTACGCCAACGAGGGTGTTACGCCCGAGCAGTTCGACAATTTCGATTTCGAAACCCTCGACGGGCGAACCGAACAGACATCGGGAACGGTCTCAGGCCGAGAGCCGGGAACGTCGATCGACGACTGATCTTCAGTCAATCGCCCCGAAACCGGCAAATCCGCTCCACCTCCTCAGACAGAAAGCCAGGAACTGCTCTTTTGATACCCCCATCGGCCTCGGTTCAGTCACAAAATTACCGTTCTCAACCGATGGATCTGCTCAGTAAGCTACCACGCCCTGAGGGCCGTGGCATTCAGCGTGGACTCCCGTTCTAACCGTTGAGGGCGGTAGGCGAATACTCGCCGTTCACGTTCAACGTCCCGCTTTTCAAGCACACGTCTACGGGTACGCCTCCACGTCTAGACTTTCCGGACCTGAATTCATATCTATTACAGAACTTCGAGGAGAAAGCCCACGACTTCAGTCGTGGGATGAATCCGACACTACCCTACACAGTCCACCGTTCGATAGCACGGCAGGATATTCCACGCCGCGGCAATGGACATCTTCAAGTAGGTTTGTATACATAGGTTATGTATGGCGAAAGAGGTTGTCACCCGCACCTACACTGCTTCTATTCGGAACCAGTCACGGGTGCAAGACGATCTCGATTCGCTCGGGTTCGCCGCCTCAAAGCTCTGGAACGTCGGACGGTGGACGTGTCACCGCGTGTGGTCGGAGATTGGCCACATTCCCGGTCACGCAGAACTCACTGCCTACCTCAAGAGCCACGAACGCTACGATGACCTGCATTCTCAGTCAAGCCAGCGAGTCCTGCAAGAACTCGCTGAGGCGTTCAACGGCTGGTACGGCAAGCGACGTAATGGAGACACACGAGCGAACCCGCCCGGCTACCGCAAACACGGCGACGAACATCCACGAAGCACTGTCACGTTCAAAGCCGCTGGCTTCAAACTCGACACCCAGTACAACCGCGTCCGACTCTCCAAAGGATCGAACCTCAAGGAGTACTGGTCGGACTTCATCCTCTGTGAGTACCAGACTTGCCCCGACGTTGACCTTTCGACCGTGGAGAACGTCCAGCAGGTCAGAGCGGTTTGGGTGGGCGATGAGTGGGAACTGCACTTTGTCTGCAAAGTCGAGATCGAAGTGGCCGAAGCTCCCGGTGAGAAAACTGTGGGTGTTGATCTCGGTATCACCAACTTCGCCGCGCTCGCCTACGAAGATGGTCACGCCGAACTCTATCCTCTCAACTGTCTGAAGCAGGACGACTACTACTTCAGCAAACGGATTGCCCGCTGTGATGATTCGAACTCAGAGCAAGCCACTCGGCTGAACCAAAAGAAGTCGGCTCGTCGAACCCATTACTTCCACACACTCTCGAAGCATATTGTTCAGCAATGTGTTGAGGAAGGTGTTGGAACGATTGTCGTGGGAGACCTCGCCGGTATCCGCGGAGACGATGAGAACGGCGCGGCGAAGAACTGGGGGAACCACGGCAACCTCGACCTGCATTCGTGGGCGTTCGACCGCTTTACTGACCTTCTCGAATACAAGGCCGAGATGGCAGGTATCACGGTGGAGGAAGTGTCTGAGCGTGATACGTCGAAATCGTGTTCGTGCTGTGGTCGGAAACGTGACGCGAACCGTGTTGAACGTGGATTGTACGTGTGCGACGAATGCGATATGGTAGCGAACGCTGACATAAACGGTGCGGAGAACATTCGACAAAAAGTATCTCCGAGTCTCGTCTGTGATGGAGGAGATAGGAGTAACGGCTGGTTGGCACAGCCATCGACGTTCCTGTTTGACAAGGAAACTGGTGCGTTCGCACCTCAAGAACAGGTTACGTCGTAAACCACAATATCCCAACGTGGGAATCCCACGACTGAAGTCGTGGGAGGATCTCAATTTCATGAGACACAGATGCGATATGACTTCATCGAAGGTTATGAGTAGATCACTCTTCGCTCTTAACCAACACTGTCGGTATATCACAACCTACTGTTGGTTAACACTCGCGAATGTTGATAAACAACCACGAGTTCGTCTCTCAAAACTCTATTAGTTCTCGACGGATCTTCCCCCAATCGACCCTCATCGGTGAGAGGACTGTCTAAAATAAATAGCGAGGTCCTGGTACTGAGCGCGTTTCAGCATCGCCACGCTCGGTGTCAACTGTGTGTACCCCTCGAGAGGTTTTGAGATACGATTCCGTAGCACGAGCTTTTCGACCGGACCTTCCTTGGATGAAAGCGGCTTAGCGCCTCTCGGAAGCACTCGATCACCGTGGATATCGATCGGGTTGCATCGAATCTGACCTTCTCAAGGTTAATTGAGTAACGGAGGTCGCTTCACGCCTTCAGAGCCGCGAATGCTTCGCGTTAGCTCAACAGGTCACTCCCTCCTTATCCCGCCTAGAGGGGGGCGGCCAGCTGGTTGCCGACGGTAATTGTTCCATGCTTAAAACGGCACGTCCCGCTCGTTGCTTCTGCCCCCCACTCACTCTCACTCTTCGGATGCCAGTATTAAGCGCGCTTTCGGTCATCGCTCACGCTCAGACGCGAAAACGGCTTAAAACTGGCCGCTCGCTCCGGTTGAAGCGCCGCGCGTTACTGGTTGAATCTGTCATCGCTGCGTCTCGCTCGCGCCCTGACGGGCGCTTTACGAAGGCGCGAGCGAGACGCGTGAGATGGATAAGTTGGACAGCGAGAGAGCCAGGGCTGGAGAGTCGTGGTGTCGGAAAGACGCCGAGTGAGCGCCTTTGGATTTAATCCAATGTCTAGTAAGCAGTCGGTCAGTAAGGTCGTTTCGGTCGATGAACAGGCGTATGAGCAAGAGGCAGGTCGAGCAGAGCACGAGGACATCGTCGACGAGACTCCGGAGTTTCGGGCCACGGTGGAGATGGGGATTCAGGCAAAGGTCGATGCAAACCACCCAGACGGGATCGTCGACACGAGCGAGGATCGGATCTACGGTGTGACGCTGGCCCAGGAAGAGCGCATTCGAGCCAGAGAGAAAGAACTCGAGCGAATCAGTGCCCAGGCAGCGTTCGGTCGACAGGAAGGACGAGCGGAGCGAACGAGAGCAGTGGTTGAACAGGCACGTCGTGATCAGCGGCCAGCCAAGGAAGTCGATCCTCGAGAGAAACTTGGAAGAGCGCAGTTGGGTCAGGTCAATCGGCAGGCACAGCGGTTGTCAGAAGACGTCAACGGTGGGTACACGCGAGCGGTCATCGCGAAGCGGATCGCCAGTCGGGTTCTCGAGGGCGCGGACATGTTCGAGGCAGTGATGGATACGAAAGAAGAGATGCAACACGAGGCAGGGACGATCGTGCCGATTGGGGCCCTCGAGGAAATCAGGCGGGGTGAGATCACTGTGGAAGGGCGTGTGCTCGAACTGTGGGAGTCCTCGAGTCCGAGTATCCAGCAGGTTGGGTTGCTCGAGGACGAGACTGGCCGAACAAAGTTCACGATCTGGGCGAAGAGCAATCAGACGATGGTTCGTGAGGGTGAGCGAGTGCGGTTCAGGGCGGCAGCAAAGAACTGGTACAACGGGCGGTGTTCAATCGCGCTGACTCACTGGTCGGAAATTATCTTCCCAGAGCGCGGCCGCTGGTGGGAGTAGCCGAACGAACCCTCTTTTTTGCTGGTGCCCGATCACCCACTACCCACCGCCCCACCCACCTCCACGTTCCGGGCAGGTGCGGCGTGGGGGACATTCTTGCGGATGCTCGAATACAAGTGCGAACGCGAAGGGACGCACTTCATCGCCGTGAATCCGCGAGGAACAACAAAGAAGTGTGCCTCCTGCGGCGTTTCGACCGAGAAACCGTTGTGGGGGCGTGAACACTCCTGTCCCTCCTGTGGGTTTGAAGCGGACAGGGACGCGAACGCGGCGATCAACACCCTTTCTCGCGGTTTGTCGAAACTATGAGTGGGATACTCCGAATCAACGTCCTCAGAATCGGAAGATTCTGATGGGCTGCGAAAATCGCACAGCGATTTTCGAACGCCTGTGGAGACTGCGCTCCCTACGGACACCGATTCGTTGTCTGCAAAGCGCGTCATAGAAGCAGGAAGCCCCA
>LFFM01000857.1_pt1 | contig 21597 bp, 24 predicted proteins | sample 643131 | NCBI WGS metagenome assembly LFFM01 (sample SAMN03777445, study PRJNA286221) | soda lake metagenome | biome: soda lake; feature: Kulunda steppe; material: water; isolation source: sample Tc-Br brine of Tanatar trona crystallizer | place: Russia: Kulunda steppe | collected 2011-07
ATTCACAGTTTTATTGATGCCGATTTTTATAGATAAGCTTAAAAGCTTTAGTTTTGGTCAGCAGATAAGAAAGGAAGGTCCTGAAAGCCATTATTCAAAAGAAGGAATACCTACTATGGGTGGGGCTCTAATCCTGGCGATAGTTTTAATATCAATATTTATATTTCTGGATCTATCAATAGAGATAATACTTGTTTTATTAGTAATTATAACCAGTGGACTTTTAGGTTTTATTGATGATGTTTTAAATATAAAAGGAGCTGAATCTTTAGGTTTAACTGCTAAAACTAAATTTTTGATTCAGTTAATCATAGGTTTGATAATTGGAGTATTACTATTTTATTATAATATTACAGATTTATATATACCATTTACAGCAAATAGTTTTAATTTAGGTTATCTGGTTATACCATTTTCATTGTTATTAATTCCTGCTACAAGTAATGCAGTTAATTTAAGCGATGGCCTGGATGGACTTGCAGGTGGTTTATTTACTATATCCTGTCTGGCATTTATTCCTATTTTATATATTTTAGGTCTTGAGCAATTAATTTTACTTTTAGTTATTATTATATCTAGTTGTCTCGGCTTTTTATGGTATAATGTGAATCCTGCTCAAATTTTTATGGGGGATACAGGTTCACTGTTTTTAGGGAGTTTTTTAGCAATATTAGCCTTATTAACAGGAACATCTCTATACCTCTTATTTTTTGGTGGCATCTTTGTTGTTGTAACTCTGTCAGTGATTTTACAGGTTAGTTATTTTAAGATATCTGGAGGTAATAGGGTTTTTAAGATGGCTCCAATTCATCACCATTTTGAGTTATCAGGCTGGCCTGAAGTAAAAGTCACAATGAGATTTATTATTTTACAGATTTTGTTTTCAGGGGTAGGTATAATAGCTTCTTTACCATTAATTTAGAAAATTATAAGAAGGTGTAGTTCTGTGGATATAGATAGTTTAAAGAATTTAGATGTTGCAGTGATTGGTTCTGGAGGTCTGACCGGTAAAGCATTAATTAGATTTTTAATAAATAAGGTGAAGAGTATTAGTTTATTTGATGATAAAGAATGGTCTTATTTACCTGAAATCCAGAGTATTAAAGCGGAGAATCCAGAGAAAGTTTTTTTAGAAGAAGATAAATCTAACTTAGATAAGGTTGATCTTGTTGTAGTAAGTCCAGGGGTTCCAGAAGATCACTTATTAATAAATAAAGCCATCAAGCAAGATATACAAATAATAAGTGAAATTGAATTAGCCTTTAATTTTATAAAATCTGATATAATTGCTATAACTGGAACAAATGGGAAGACAACTACAACTTCAATTTTAGGTGATATTTTAAAAAAAGGTCTTGATCAAAAAGTAATAGTTGCAGGGAATATTGGTAAACCTTTAATTAGCATAGTTGATTCACTTAAAAAAGATGATTTAGTGGTTGTTGAACTCAGTTCTTTTCAATTAAGGTTCATAGAGAATTTTAGACCTAAAATTGCTGCATTTATTAACTATTCTCCTGATCATCTTGACTGGCATACTTCTGAAGATAGTTATTTTAAATCAAAGGCTAATATCTTTAAAAACCAGAAAGAAGATGATATTGCAATAATTAATTTTGATAATGAGCAGATTTCTTCTTTAATTGATTCGATTAACTCTAATCTATTTTTTGTCAGTAATAAAAATTCCAGAATTGTTCAAGGGATTTATTATGATGATAACTATATTTATTTTATTAAAAATAAAAATGAAAAACTCTTATCTATCGATAAAATCTCTTTAAAGGGGATTCATAATATAGAAAATATAGCATTTGCATCATTAATATCATATCTTTTAGGGGTTTCTTCTGATATAATAGGGGAAGTTGTTTATAATTATAAGCTGGAAGCCCATAGACTGGAATTGGTTTTAGAAAATGAAAGGTTACAGGTATATAATGATTCAAAAGCAACCAATCCCCATGCAGCAGAGGCTGCTATTAATTCATTTTCAAAACCGATGATTTTGTTAATGGGTGGACAGGATAGAAATTTAAATTATGATAATTTGATTAATCAAATAATAAAAAGTTGTAATTATACAGTTTTAATTGGTGAAATTTCAGGTAAGATTAAAAATAAATTACAGAATAGAAAATATGAAGATTATTATCTGGCTAATAATATTGAAGAAGCAGTTGCTATTATTAAAAATTTAATAACAGCAATAGATTCTAAAGAGAAGTTGACAATTTTATTTTCACCAGGAGCTCCTAGCTGGGATATGTTTCCCAGTTATAAAGTCAGGGGACATAAATTTATTGATTATATAAAAAAAGAGTTTGATTAGGCGGTGTTAATTATGGAGGAAAAGAATTCGAATATTGATTTTCCTCTTTTAATAATTACTCTGATATTGATTTTGATTGGGCTAATAATGATTATGAGTGCAAGTGGAGTTAGGGCTTATAATCAATATGGGAATGCTCATTATTTTTTTTCCAGGCAGTTATTATTTGCTCTAGCAGGGTTATTATTAATGTTTTTTGCTTCCATGCTAGATTATAATATATATTATAGATATTCTAAAATAATCCTTCTTACAGGCATGTTTTTACTGACCTTAGTTATAATTCCAGGAATAGGTAGAACTGCAGGAGGAGCAACAAGGTGGATTTCTTTAGGCTTTTTTGATTTCCAGCCTTCTGAGCTTATTAAAATTGCATTAATTATTTATATTTCCAGTTTTATTTCTAGAAAATCTGCAAGGATTCAAGATTTTAAAAAAGGGATTTTACCTGTAGTTATAATAATTGGTCTATCAGCATTTTTAATAATGAAGCAACCTGATATGGGAACAGCTGTTAATATAATAGGTTTTTCATTTATTATATTATTAGTTGGTGGAATGCGGTTTAAACATCTTTTTGGACTGTCAATACCAGGTGTATTACTAATGGGTTATTATATTAGTTCAGCCCCCTACAGGCTTAATAGGGTTCAAACATTTCTAAATCCCTGGGAAGACCCCCGGGGCAGCGGTTATCATATAATTCAATCTTTACTGGCTCTAGGTTCTGGAGGTTTAACAGGGGTAGGGCCTGGAAATAGCAGGCAAAAGTTTTTGTATTTGCCAGAACCAGGGACTGATTTTATATTTGCTATTCTAGGTGAAGAATTTGGATTTATTGGTGCAGCTTTTGTTATAATATTATTTGGGGTTTTTGCTTATAGAGGAGTTTTAATAGCTTTAAATGCTAGAGACCTTTTTGGTTCTTTACTTGCTACGGGCATTACATCAATGATAATAATACAAGTTTTAATAAATATCGGGGCTGTAACTTCTCTGTTACCTGTTACAGGAATTACTTTACCATTTATAAGTTATGGAGGTAGTTCACTAATGATATCACTATATGCCGTTGGTATTTTATTAAATATATCAAGACATAGTCAGTAAGTTTTGAAAGGGAGATTTTAATGAGATTAGTTTTATCAGGGGGAGGAACTGGAGGCCATATATTTCCAGCAATTGCACTTGCTAAAAAATGCCTGGATGAAGATGGTGAAGTTTTTTATCTAGGTGGCGAAAAGAGTTTAGAAGAAAAGATAACAGGAAATGAGAATATTTCTTTTTATAGTTTACCTGTAAAACCTCTTCCTAGAAAGATAAATTTTGAGTTATTTAGCTCTCTGTTTTCAAATTTTAAAGCAGTTTTAAAGGCAAGGAAAATTTTAAAAGAGATAGAACCGGATATAGTTGTTGGTACTGGTGGTTATGTATCTGGAGCAACCATTTTAGCTGCAAGATTATTAAATATCAAGACTCTTATCCATGAGCAGAATTCAGTACCAGGTTTAACAAATAAGATATCTGCCAAGTTTGTAGATAAAATTGCTGTGAGTTATGAACAGACAGAAAGATATTTTAATAAAAAAGATAAAGTTATTTTGACCGGTAATCCAGTCAGAAAAGATATTTTAACAACCTGTTCTAAAGATGCCAGGGAAAAATTTTCATTTCCTGAAAGTAACAATGTTTTGCTGGTCATGGGTGGAAGTCAGGGAGCAGCCAGTATAAATGAATTTATGCTGGAAATCTATGATGATTTAATAGAGGTAGATAATCTTAATATAATTCATATAACCGGGGAGAATGATTATAAAAATATTAAAAGAAAAGTTAATACATATGATCTTTCAGATGAGAAAATAATCATCTTTTCATTTATGGATGATATTGAAAATGCTTTAGCAGTTGCTAATCTAGTAATAAGTAGGGCCGGAGCAGTCAGTATAGCAGAAATAACTGCACTTGGTCTGCCATCAATTTTAATTCCTTATCCTTATGCAACTAACAATCATCAGGAAAAGAATGCCAGGGTTTTAGAAGATTCAGGAGCTGCTATTATTTATAAAGATGATGAAATTAATAGTCAGCATATATTTAATAAAATCAAAGGATTATTAAATGATAGAGACAAGCTTGATAAAATGAGCAGTGCCAGCAGTATGATAGGAAAACCAGAAGCTTTAGATAATATTTATAGCTTAATCTGTGATTTAGTTTATCATGATAGTACTTTAGATGATAAGGAGTAGATTTTTATGGATGGATTGAATAAATTTAAAGACAAAAAAATTCATTTCATTGGCATTGGTGGAATCTCTATGAGTGCTATTGCTAATTTTTTACTTGATTATGATATAAATGTAACTGGTTCTGATTTGTCTTACAATGACAAAATTAAGGAACTGGAATCAAGGGGTGTTTTGATTAATATAGAACATGATGCAGAAAATGTAAAGTCTGCAGATATAGTTGTTATAAGTAGTGCGATTCCAGATGAAAATTCCGAGTTAAAGTATGCTAGGGATAATAATATTAAAGTTTTTAAAAGGGCAGAGATGCTGGCTGAAATTGCTAAAGATAAAAGGCTGATTGCAGTTAGTGGCAGTCACGGAAAAACCACAACTACAGGAATGTTAACGAGTATCTTTTTAAAGTCAGGTAGAGATCCTTCTATCATGATTGGCGGAGATATTGATTTAATTGCTGGTAATTATAAATCTGGAGAGGGAGAATTTTTTATTACTGAAGCTGATGAGAGTGATGGTTCTTTACTCTATTTTGATCCTGAGATATCTATAGTAACCAATATTGAGCCAGAACATTTAGACCATTATGGTGGCGAAGAAATTTTATACGATACTATGTATGAATTTATTAAAAAGACCAGTGAAGCCGGAATAATTCTCTGTTTAGAGGATGAAGGAGTAAATACTAACTTAATTAGAAAAAGGTTAAATAAAGAAGACTCTTTAGAAGTTACAGGGTATGGTTTAACAAATGGTGATTATAGGGCTGAAATAATAAGAAATAACAATTTTTTTACATTGTATAATCTTTTTTATCAAGGAGAATTTATTGATAAAGTTGAAATGCAATTAGCTGGAGAGCATAATGTACTAAATTCTCTTGCTGCCATTGCCGCAGCTAGAAAGGCCGGTTTAGATTGGAATGAAATTATAGCTGGCTTATTTAGTTTTAAAGGGGTTAAAAGAAGGTTTGAATTTAAGGGAGAAGTTAATGGTATAAAATTTATTGATGATTATGCTCATCACCCCAGTGAACTAGAAGCAGTTATAAAATCGGCTAAAAATTTGAAAACAGATCAGATACGGTTTGTTTTTCAGCCTCATAGGTATACAAGAACAAGAGATTTATGGGATGATTTTATAAAAGTATTGAGTGATAAAGATATATTTTATTATATTGTGGATATTTATAGTGCTAATCAGGAAAAAATTGAAAATGTTAGTTCTAAAAAATTAGTAACTGAGATTAAATCAAAAGAACCTGATGTTGATATAGAATATATAGGTTCATTAGATAAAGCGATAAATATGTTGAAAAAGACCATAGAAAAAGATGATCTATTTTTAACAGTTGGAGCAGGAGATGTTTATAAAATTGGAGATGAGATATTAAATACTTTAAGAAGTGAGCAGAATGTTTAAGTATTTAGTTATCGTAGTTATTTTAACACTTGGGATTTCAATTATTTTTGGATCGTCCTTTTTTGAAATAAGTGAAGTAATAATAAGGGGATATGATGAAGAGGATGTTGAAATTGCTGATATAAGGGGGGAAAATATATTTATAGCTGATTTAGAATTAATTAAAGAAATTCTAAAAGAGGACCCTTATATTGAATCTGTAGATGTTTCTAGAAGTTTTCCTAATCAAGTGGAATTTCAGGTGAATTATAATAGACCAATAGCTGCAGTCATAAATGATGGAAGCTATATTGTCTATAATAAATATAATAGAATTATAGCTGAAAATATTGAAAATAATAGGTATGACCTACCTGTATTAAAAGATACCCCATTCTATTTTTCTGGAGAAGATATAATAATTCCTGCAGTTCAGAATAATTTATTAAATAAACTTGAATTACTTCCTTTAGAATTAAGAGAAGATATTAAAGAGATTCACTTTGATCCAGTAGGAATTTCTATGATTACAAAACAGGGATATGATATAAGGGTTGGTACACCAGAAGAATTAGAAGATAAGTTTATTATTCTTATATCAGCATGGTATGAAGGAATTTTAGATGATGAAGAAATTGAATACGTAGATATTACTGCTCCAGAAAGACCTGTAATAAAAAAATAGCACTTATAGATTGAAATATAAAAAAGGATTTTACCTTACCTGTGTTGAATTGTAACACGTAGGAGGAAGGAGGTTGATGATTTGTCACAAACAAAAGTAATTGCTGGTTTAGATGTTGGAACTAAAAAGATATGTGCTTTAATCGCTGAAGTAAATCAAGATGATAAAATTGAGATTGTTGGTTTGGGAATTTCACCATCAGATGGTTTAAGAAAAGGAATAGTAGTTGATATTGATAAAGCTGCTAATTCTATTTCGAAAGCGGTTGAAAAAGCAGAAAGAATGGCTGGAATTGAAGTTGGTTCAGTCTATGTTGGTATAGCTGGTTCTCATATTAACTCAGTTAATAGTCATGGTGTTGTAGCAGTAACAGGTAGTAATAAGGAAGTTAAAGAATCTGATATTGAAAGGGTTATGGAAGCTGCAAGAGTTATACCTTTGTCTCAAGAAGAAAAAATTATTCATGTTATACCAAGAGAATTCATAATCGATGGCACGAAGGGTATTAAACAACCTCAGGGTATGTCTGGTGTTAGACTGGAAGTTGAAACTCATATTGTAAAAGGCTCTACTACTTCTATTAATAATCTAGTGAAAAGTGTTGAAAAAGCCGGCTTAGAAGTTAGTGAATTAGTTTTAGATCAGTTGGCTTCAAGTTATTCAGTACTCTCTAATGATGAAAAAGAGTTAGGAGTAGCTCTTGTTGACATTGGAGGAGGAACTACAGATTTTATAGTATTTCATGAAGGGAATATTAAGTATACTTCTGTTCTTCCAGTTGGTGGAAATCATGTCAGCAATGATATAGCCGTAGGTTTAAGAACTCCTATTTCTGAGGCTGAAAAAATTAAAATTCTTCACGGTATTGCCAGTTGTAATGAACTTGATAATGAACAGAAAATTGATGTCTTAAAAGCAAATGGAAATGAAACTCAAAAGATTCCAAAAAAATATCTATGTCAGGTTATTGAACCGAGAATGGAAGAGATGTTCTCAATGGTAGAAAGGGAGATTAAAAAGACCGGTACTAAGGAGATGACTCCTGCAGGTTTAGTTATTACAGGAGGTGCCTCTTTATTAGATGGGAGCTGTAGTTTAGCTTCTCAGATTACTGGCTTACCAGTAAGGTTAGGTGAACCAGATTACATAAGTGGATTTTCTGATATTATTGATAATCCTGTTTATGTAAATAGAGATGGGAAAATTCCTTCTCCTGTTTTTTCTACTGGGGTTGGTCTAATTATTTATGCAATAAATAATAGTAAATCAGTTAGCAATAATTATAAAAATAGAAATAAGAGAAACAATAAAGAGATTGTAAATTCATTTTTTAGTAAGCTGAAGACTTTTTTTGATGATTTCTTTTAAAGTTTTAAAAATTGAAAGGAGGTAGTTTTGTGTTTGATATAGGAACAGAAATGGAGAAGTTTGCAAATATAAAAGTAGTTGGTGTTGGTGGTGGTGGTAATAATGCTGTTAATAGAATGATTGAAGATGGCTTAGAAGGTGTTGAGTTCATTGCTATTAATACTGATGCTCAGGTTTTAATGTCATCAAGTGCAGGAGTTACAATTAGGATTGGAGAAAAATTAACTCGAGGTTTAGGAGCAGGTGCAAATCCAGAAGTCGGTAGAGAGGCAGCAGAAGAAAGTAAAGAAGAAATAGAGGATGCTGTCTCTGGATCTGATATGGTTTTTATTACTGCAGGCATGGGCGGAGGAACAGGAACTGGTGCTGCACCAGTCGTTGCTCAGGCAGCAAAGGAGCAGGGCGCATTGACCGTTGGCGTTGTCACTAAACCATTCACTGTTGAAGGTACTAAAAGAATGGACAATGCAGAAGAGGGTATTAAAGAATTAGAAGATAATGTAGATACATTAATTATTATACCTAATGATAGATTATTAGAGGTTGCAGAGAAAAAGACCAGTCTTGTTGATGCCTTTAAAATTGCTGATGATGTTTTGCGCCAGGGGGTCCAGGGTATTTCTGACCTGATTACAATTACAGGTATAATAAATCTTGACTTTGGTGATGTTAAGACTATTATGACTGATGCTGGCTCTGCTCTGATGGGGATAGGTACTGCCAGAGGTGAAAATAGAGCTGAAGAAGCAGCTCGTAATGCTATTGATTCTCCACTATTAGAGGCTTCTGTTGATGGTGCTCAGGGTGTTTTAATTAACATTACAGGTGGTAACAATCTTGGCATTCATGAAGCTTATGAAGCTGCTAAAATAGTAAAAGAGGTATCAGACCCAGATGCAAATATAATTTTAGGAGCCGTTATTGATAAGGAATTAGAAGAAGATGTTATGGTTACTGTAATTGCAACAGGATTTAATCGTTCAAAAGCTGATAGTAAAGAATCTGGAAGCCAACAAAGCAGAGATTTTAATAGTAATGAGATTGATTTAGAGCCAGTTGGTGGAGAAGATGAACTTGATATTCCGGCATTTCTAAGAAAGAATAGTTAATAAATTTAACTGAGGTGGTTAGATGAGATGCCCATTCTGTTCAAATTTAAATAGTAGAGTAATTGATTCAAGAACTACTGAAAATAATACTACAATTAGACGCCGAAGAGAATGCCTGGATTGTCAGGAAAGGTTTACTACCTATGAAAGATATGAAAAAGTACCGCTGATGGTTAGAAAAAAAGATGGTACTAGAGAAATGTTTTCAGAGGATAAAATTCTTGCCGGTCTTTATAAGGCTTGTGAGAAAAGATCAATTTCTCAAGAAAAATTATATCAACTTGTATTAGAAGTTAAGCAAGAATTACAAAACAGAATGGATGAAGAGGTAACCAGTGATGAAATTGGTAAATTAGTCATGAGAAAGCTAAAAGATTTAGACCAGGTTGCTTATGTTCGCTTTGCATCTGTTTACAGGCAATTTAAAGATGTTGAAACTTTTAAAAAGGAATTGGATAGGTTATTAAAAGATGAGTAAATGGAGGTCGAATTACAATATTTAAGCTTAAAGGTTTTAATGAATTTAAATACCTGGAAAAAAGATTAAAAGATTATCGACTTTTATTTACTCTAAAGAACTATGATTATTCTGTTTTATTAGATTTTTTAAATAAGTCAGAAAAAAGAGCTTTAAAAACAGATCAAATTCATAGCAGCATAGTTTTCCATTATCAGACAAACAGGTATAAATCAAAAGGTATATCTATAAAAGCAGATGGAATTATCAGTAAAGATTGTAACTCAATTATAAGAACAATTCATGCTGATTGCCTGCCTATATACTTTCTGGACTTACAGAATGATGTTTTTGCTCTTATTCATTCTGGCTGGCAGGGAACTTTAAATCAAATTGCCAGGCATACCTTAACTGAAATGGTCAGGTATTATAAACTCAATCCAGTTAATATTCAGGTAGTTATAGGTCCTGGTATTGATTTTGATAATTATCAGGTTGGCAGTGAAATATACCAGAAATTTAAGGCTAAGTGGAATTTTGATTTAAAATTCTTTAAACCTGACCAGAAAAAGAATAAATATAAGCTAGATTTAAAACAGGCTAATAAAGAGCTTTTGATCAAATCAGGTATTCCACCAAAAAATATTTTCATCAGTGAGTTATCGACATATAATTCTTCAGATTTATTTCATTCATATCGTCGTGATGGAAAATCTGCTGGAAGAATGGCTGCACTTATTTATAAAGTAAGGAGTAATCCTTAATGAAATTAGGCAAAAAAAAATGGATACTCTTTATATTAATTATGATAATAATTGGGGCTATTTTAGGCTATTATAATCAGAAGCCAAATTTTGAGTCTGCATTATATGGTGAGGTTATTGATAGTGTAGAATCTAGAGCATTGGTTATAAGAGATGAAGAAGTAATTTATAGTGATATAAATGGCTCTATATCTCTGTTATTTAAGGAAGGTGAAAGGGCTTCATATGGCCAGGAGGTTATTGAGGTTAGTAATCAAAATCTTAATAAAACCTTTTATTCTAAAAGTTCTGGTTTAATTAGTTATGGTTTTGATGGTTTAGAAGAATTTGAATTTGATAGTTTAAGTCGATATTCTATTGACAGGTTTAAAGATGTCAAACCAGACTATAGCCATTTAACCAGTGGTAGAGAAATAAGCTCAGGTGATCCAATATATAGAATAGTTAATAATAATAGAATATTATTTGTGTTTATATTAGACAATTCAGTAGCAAATAATTATAATATTGGGGAAGAGGTCTTTTTAAATGAATCTAATACCAAAAGAAATTTAATCAAGGGTAGAGTAAATAATAAAATTAGTGATTCAGAAGATACAGCAGTATTAATTGAAGTAGATAAATTTAAAGATGACTGGCTTAATAGAAGGCATATAAAATTTGAATTAATCAGTAATATTTATCGAGGACTTGTTATACCAAGAAGTTCTATTTTTAGTACAGCTCAGGGACGTGGAGTTTTAGTTGAAAATAATCAAGGGATTATAGAATTCAGAAATTTAGAAGTTATTGGTGGTAATTCTAAAGAATTAGTTGTAGAAGGCTTAAACCTTGGAGATAGAATAATTATTAATCCTGAGGTTTTGAATTATGGTAGAGGTGATTAAAAAATGATAGGAGATATTGAAAATGAAGTTTTTGATGATGAAGTTGTAAATAATTATAAAGCAGTTGAAGGAAAAATAAAAGCAGCAGCTAAAAGATCAGGCAGAAATTTTAATGATATTAAGATTTTGCCAGTAAGTAAAAATCAAGATATTGATAAAATAACCAGATTAAAAGAATTAGGTATTGATAGCTTTGGAGAAAGTAGGGTTCAGGAACTTCTGGATAAAGAAGAAACTAGGCCAGATTTTTTTAATTGGCATTTTATTGGACATTTACAAAGAAATAAAGTTAAGTATTTGGCCAGGCTAGATAATTGTAAGTTAATTCATTCTCTGGATAGTCTAAGGCTGGCAAGAGAGATAAACAAAAGAGCTAAAAAAAATGATAGAGTTATTTCAGTTTTAGTACAGATTAATGTTGCTGGCGATGACAATAAATATGGTTTTTCAAAAGATAATTTTTTAGATGTTTTCCCTGATTTATGGGAATTTGAAAATCTTGAAATAAAAGGCTTGATGACAATTTTACCTCATTTTGAAGATAAAGAAAAAACAAGGCCTTATTTTAGAGAATTAAAGAAATTAAAAGAGGATTTAAATTTTAAAGGTTATAATATAACAGAGCTTTCGATGGGTATGACAAATGACTTTGAAGTTGCTGTAGAAGAAGGGGCCACTTATGTAAGAATTGGAAGAGAAATTTTTGGAGAAAGAGAGTATTAACAAAAAATGAAAAGCAGGTGATTAAAATGACAGAGGAAGGCTTCTGGGGAAAAATTAAAGGATTTTTTGGTTTTTCCGAAGATAATATTGATGAGTTTGAAGATGATGAATATAACGAATTTAAAGACGAATCTAACAAAAAAACAGTAAAGAAAAAGTCTAAAGATAATAAGGTGATTAAACTAAGTAGAACTAAAGATATTCAAATGGTTGTTCATAGTCCAGAATCTTTTGATGATGTCAGAGGAATTGTTGATGATCTAAAAGAATCAAAGGCGGTCATTTTAAATCTAGAAGACAGAGATAGAGTTTTAGCTAGACGGTTTATTGATTTTTTAAGTGGTTCTGTTTATGCTATTAATGGCAATACACAAAAGATTGGTACAGGTGTTTTTATTTTTACACCACCTGGAATTGATGTAGATGCCAGAGCAATTGAAAATGCAATAAAAAATGAATTTGTAAATGATTAATATGAATGGAGGTATTAGATCTTGTTATTAATAAGGACAGTAGATGCATTCTTTAATATATTGTATTTTTTGATATTGATAAGGGTATTATTATCATGGTTCGGTAGAGGAATTCAATATAATTCAAGTTTTAGAGGAGCAATTAATTTTATTTATGGTGTGACAGAACCTATATTAAGACCAATAAGACAGGTTCTTCCTACAAGTAATATGGGGATTGATTTTTCTCCAATTATAGCTTTCTTTTTATTAAGAATAGCAAGAAGTATTATTGTTAGTTTATTTTATGGCTTAATTTAATTAAAGGAGTATTTAAAAATGGTGTATAACGATGATATATTATCTTTCCTAAATGATCAGGATGATAGAGATTTAGGGGAAAGAATTTTGGATAAAATTGATTTAGTTAAAGAGAGAAATCAACAGATTGCTACAAAGTTTTTAAATCCACATCAGCAGAAAATAGCTAAAAAAATACTGGAACAGATATCTGAAATTAATTATAAGATTGATGGAGGATATTCAAAAGCAGAAAGAAAGAGAATTCTAATCTTCCCAGACTATTTGTTTCCAGATCATCAAACAGTACCCTTAGCTTTTTATCAAATTGAAGGTAATTTTGATTTTGTAAATCTTTCACATAGAGATTTTTTAGGTTCAATAATGGGTTTAGGTGTTCAAAGAGATTATGTAGGTGATATAATTATCTTTGATGATTTTGCAAAGGTTATAGTTGGTTCAGAGATAACAGATGAAATTGAGCTTAACTTATCCAGTGTTAATGAAGTTCCTATTAAGACAAGTAAAATTGATCGTGATGACATTAAATTTAAACCAGAAAATCATAAGGAAATCTTAGCAACTGTGGCTTCTATGAGACTTGATGCTATAATCAGTGCTGGTTTTGGTGAATCAAGAAGCAGAAGCTCACAATATATTACTTCTGGGAAAATTAAATTAAATTGGAAAGAAGTTGATGATGTTTCAGCTGATGTGGAAGTTGGAGACATGATATCATTTAAGGGGAGAGGTAGATTACATGTAGCTAAAAATAGAGGAAAGTCTAATCGAGGCAGAATTAAATTAAAATTAAAAAGAATAACATAATAGGAGGTTAAATATATGAATTTTTCTCCTTTAGATATATATAATAAGGAGTTTAAAAAATCAGCTTTTGGTTATAATTCAAATGAAGTTGATGAGTTTTTAGATGAGGTTGGCCTGGCTTATGAAAGACTATTAAAAGATTATAGTTCGCTTGAAGATGAGAAAGAACGTTTACAGGAAAAATTAGAAAATTATAAAAGTATCCAGGATAAATTAGAAGGCACCTTAGAGAGTGTTCAAGAAACTGTAAGGGACCAGACAAGGCATGCTCAAAAAGAAGCTCAAAATATAATTAAAGAAGCTGAATTAGAGGCTGAAAAAATAAAACAGAGAGCAAGAGAAGAGGTTCAATCTGAAAAAAATAAATTAGAAAATTTGAAAGAAAAAAGAGAGTTATTTAGAATTAGATTTAAATCTTTATTAGAAAATTATATGGAAATTATTGAAGAAGGAAAGTTTGAGCAAGATTTTGATTTAGAAGAAGAGATTATAAATGAGAAAAATGATAATGATTTTGAGAATGATAACATTGGTAGTGAAAATATTGTTCAAGATAATTCAGAAAATGAAGATGAAGAATTATCTGAATTAGATGATACTAAGGAGTTTGATGAAAGTGAATCAGATGAAGAGTATCGTAATGAAGAACTTGATAAAACAAGGTTGAATAACTAAGTATGGATAAAAAAAATATAAGTTCTTTATTAAATAATATTTTAGATAAAAATTTAAATAGTTATAAAAAGGGAAAAGTTGCAAGTTATATACCTGCTTTAAAAAAGGTTAAACCTAATTTAGCTGCTGCAGTAATGATTGATATGAGCGGAGAAGTTTATAAGGTTGGTGATTGGAGCTATAAATTTACGATTCAAAGTATGTCAAAGCCAGTTGTATTAGCTTTAGCAATAATAGAATTAGGAGAAGAAGCTGTTTTTAATAGAGTAGGGGTAGAGCCAACAGGGGAAGAGTTTAATTCTATTAATAAATTAGTTGGTCATCCTAAACCGTTTAATCCTATGATAAACGCAGGGGCTATAGCGATAACTTCTTTATTAAGAGAAAACTTTAAAAAAGAAAGTTTTAACACTTTGTTGAATTTTTTTAAAAAAGTATTTGGAAATAAAAATTTAAAGATTGATGAGGAAGTTTATAAATCAGAAAAGATCACAGCAGATAGGAATCGTTCTTTAGCTTATTTTTTAAAAGACCATAGAATAATACAGGGAGATGTTGAAAAATCTCTTGATTTATATTTTAAACAATGTTCTCTAAAAATTGATACTTTAGATATTGCCAGGGTTTCTTCAGTTTTTGCTAATAGAGGTATTGACCCAATTACTGGAGAAAGAATTATTTCAAAAAAAATTGCTTCTATAGTCAGGTCTATAATGCTAACCTGTGGAATGTATGATAGATCTGGAAGTTTTGCAATTGAAGTAGGTATTCCTGCAAAAAGTGGAGTATCTGGTGGCATCTTGGCTCCAGTGAAAAATAGATTTGGAATTGGGGTTTTTGGCCCTTCTTTAGATAACTCAGGTAATAGTGTAGTTGGTATGAATGTATTAAAAGGTCTTTCAGAGGAATTAAATTTACATAGCTTATAGAATTTTAGGTGATTATAATGAGAAAATTTAAAGGACTATTATTATTTCTGGTCCTGGGTTTTATAATTTTAACATTAACAGGTTGTTCTAGAATTGGTGAAGAAGATATAATTAATGCTTCAGAGACCTTCTCTAAAGGCGAGTTGCCTTTAAGTCTTTTAGAGACAATCTCCGGTAAAGAAGCTATTGTTATAGGCCAATTTAGAGGAGTAAAAGAACATCAGAATTGGCTAGCAGATTTTGTTATTCATCAATTTGAAAATAATGAGATATCTTTAGTGGTTCTTGGGGATAGACATGCTTATAGCTGGATATTTGATTCTTATGTAAGAAATGATTTGAATTCTAATCTTTTTGTAGAAGAAGTTATTTCTGACTGGGCTGTCTTTTTAAATAGGATAAAAGAATATAATAATAACTTAAATAATAAGAAAATTTCTGTTAAAACAGGAGATATGAATTCTCAGGAAGATCAATTTATTATTTCATTGCAATATATGAGACAGGAACTTTCTGAAAGGGATACAGTTAATAGATTATTAAATAGAACAATATCTGCTGCTAATAGAAAAGATGTTTTATTAGAATTTAAAGATTTACTTTCGAATAATAGTTCTAATTTCGATCAAAGCTGGGGTTCTGACTGGAATAGACTTTTGATTGAAATGATTGATGTTGAATTAGCAAGTATTGAAATTCGTGAAATGTGGGATCTAGATTATAGGGAGGCTCATACTTTAAGGGAAGAATTGATTAAAGATCTTGCAAGTGATCGATTGCAAAGTAATGGCAATACAATATTTAATTATAGTTTTTATCATGCACAAAAAGAGCATTATTTAGGCTCTAGAAAGCAATGGCTGGCTGAATATTTAAATAGTGATGAATCTCCTGTAGAATCAAGTTATAGTCTTTTATCTTTACCAATGACTGGAAATATAGTAGGTATAAATAATGATATAAAAGATATTAATATAATAGAAAATGAGAATGATGATTTATTTAAAAGAACAGCTAATATTTTTGGCGTAGATGATTATATTTATATGGATTTTAACAGGGAGATATTTAGAAATAAACGGGTAGATTTAAATTTATATTATCAAAAAATTGAGGCAAACCCATATGAAATTTTTGATGGTGCTATTTTATTACCTGAAGCAACTTTAATTGGATATTAAATTTTATAAAAAGGGGTATTAAAAAATGTCTTCTAAAGATAAAAGATATGTAAAAGTATTGGAGTTTGACAATGAATTTGAAGCTGGATTAATTAAATCTGAACTGGATAAGTTAGAAATCCCTTATGAAATTATTAGTAATTATGATTATGGTTTTGATGGGATCTATCAATTTCAGCATGGCTGGGGTTCGTTAAAAGCTCCTGAGAAATATGCTGATAGAATAAGGGAGATTTATGAGGATCTAAAAGCAGATGATTAAATTTGGAGCTATTTTTCTTTTATTAATTGGTATTGATCAATTGAGTAAATTTTATATTGAAAATACAATGTTTATTGGGGAAAGTCGCCCTTTGATAGAGGGGATATTTCATATTACCTATGTTAGAAATACCGGGATATCATTTGGTTTATTAGCTAATCGGACTGTAATTATATTAATTATACAGCTTTTTATTATTTTATTATTATTTTACTTGAAATCCCAGGTTTTTCCTAATAATTTATATATTAATCTGTTTTTTGTTTTGGTTTTTGCTGGTGCAGCTGGTAATATTTTAGATAGATTAATATATGGTTATGTTATTGATTTTTTTGATTTTCAGATCTGGCCAGTTTTTAATTTTGCAGATATTTATATTGTCTTAGGAGTACTGGGGTTAATATTATTTATTTTTAAATTTGAAGAATTATGATTTAGGAGTGGAAAGATTGAGAAAAGAGTTAAAATTAATTGCTGATGAAAGCGATATAAGAATAGATAAATTTTTAGCAGATAAATTAGATTTTTCTCGTTCTTACATCCAGAAATTAATCGGTAAAAATTTAGTTATAGTTAATAAAAACATTGTTGAAAAAGATTCCTATCTAGTTAATATAAATGATAGGATAACTGTTAAGGTTCCAGAGGTAGAGAGCTTAAATCTTAAGCCTGTCAATCTTGATTTAGAAATATTGTATGAGGATGAATATCTGGCTGTTATTAATAAGCCTGCCGGCATTCCAGTTCATCCTGCTCCAACATATGATGGTGTGACCTTAGTTGAAGGCTTATTATTTCAACTTAATAACCTGTCAGGAATTGGAGGGAAAAAAAGACCAGGAATCGTCCACAGGCTGGATAAAGATACTTCAGGAGCAATTGTAATAGCTAAGACTGATCAGTCTCATCAGAAATTATCGAGCCAGTTTAAAAATAGGGATATAAAGAAGATATATAGAGCCCTGGTTAAAGGGAGGCCTGAGCATCAAAAAGCTAAAATAGAGGCGCCTATTGGCAGAGATCCTAATAATAGAAAGAAAATGGCTGTTGTTAAGGATAATAGTAAGAAGGCTGTTTCGATTTATGAAATAATTTCTGAATATAAAGGTTTTTCAGAGCTAGAAATTGAAATATTAACTGGTAGAACTCATCAGATAAGGGCTCATTTAGAGTTTTTAGGTCATCCAATAATAGGTGATAGTAAATATGGGGGTAAAACTAAACTATCTGTAAATATACCAAGACAGATGCTCCATGCATATAAATTAGAGTTTAAACACCCATTAAAAAATGAAATTATTAAAATTATAGCGCCATTATTTGATGATTATAAAAAAGTAATAGACTATCTTAAAAGGCAGTAAGTTAGGAGGCAGTTTTAATGATTTTAGGTATTGATATTGGTGGTAGTACAACAGATATTGTTGGGTTTCAAGATGAAAAAATGACTGGTAATTTAACTGTTGAAGCAAGTGATCCATTAACATCTGCTACTGGAGCTTTAGGAAGCTTTTTAGAAAAAGAGGATCTAAACTTAAATGATATTAATCAGATTGCTGTAACTGGTGTAGGTTCTTCCTTTGTTAAAAGGGATTTATTTGGGATAAAAACTATTAAAGTGCCTGAGTTTCAAGCTATTGGAGCAGGTGGAGTTTACTTAACAGGTTTAAAGAGGGCAGTTATAGTAAGTATGGGAACAGGCACTGCTATAGTTTTTAATGATAACGGCTCTATTACTCATTTAGGTGGAACAGGTGTTGGTGGCGGTACAATTGTTGGACTGGGGAATGCAATTTTAAATAGTTCTGACTATCAGGATATTGTAAACATGGCAGACGCTGGTAGTTTACAAAATGTTGATTTAAGAGTTAAAGATATTTCTCTTGATCAAATAGGTGATTTAAAACCAGATATTACAGCATCTAATTTTGGTAAGTTAAATAATAAGCCATCCAGATCAGATTATTCTTTAGGTATTATAAATCTTGTATTTCAAACAGTTGGTATGCTTTCAGTTTTTGCTGCCCAGATTAGAGATTGTCAGGAGATAGTAATTACTGGTAAATTATCAAGTATGACTATTGGCCAGGAAGTTTTAAAGAAACTGAAAAAAACAAAGTTATTTTCAGTTGATTTTTATTTTCCTGACAAGGCAGAATATTCAACAGCTATTGGAGCTGCAATTTCTAGCCTGGATTAATTTCAGGGGTCTTGCTGAAAAAGAAGATGCCAATTCCACCAATCCCTAGATGTGCTCCTAAAACAGGGCTGATCATATTTATTAAAAAACCATCAGGATTATATTTATCTTTTATTTTGTCTTTAAGTTTTAGGGCTAATTCTTGATCATCAGCATGGCTAATACCAATGATTTGATTATTTAAATCCTGGCTTTTATTATCCATTTCAGTGATAAGTGTTTTAAGCATTCTTTGTTGACCTCTTACTTTTTTTGAAAGAACTATTTCACCATCAACAACTTCAAGAATAGGTTTAATATTTAATATATTACCGATAAAGGCTTTGCCTTTGCTTAATCTTCCGCCTCTTTGCAAAGTTGTTAGGTTATCAAGAGAGAATATATGAATCAAATTATCTCGTTCTTTTCGTATTATTTTTGCCACTTTTTTCAGTTGAAGACCATTATCCAGCAATTTTTTGGTATAATTAACAAGAAGCCCTAGGGCAGTAGAGCCTGCTTTAGAATCAATAATTTCTATATTAAAGTCAGGGTATTCATTTTTCACTTCATTAGCCATTAATTTAGCAGTTTGAAAGCTTCCTGACATAGCTGCTGAAAATGCTATATAGATACAATTCTTTTTGTTTTTAGCCAGTTCAGTAAAGATCTTTTTATAATCGTTAGGGCTGACCTGAGCAGTTTTTGGATAATTTTTCTTTCTTATATGCTCATATACTTGCTGAATATCGATATCTTTACCAGCTCTATATTCTTGGTCATTGATGATTATTCTAAAGGGTAAGACTTTATATTTTTCCTTCATTTCTGCAGGTAGATCACAGGCACTATCTATTACTATTTCAGTATTAGTATTCATTTCAGTCCTCCTAGATATATTGATAATTCTGTTACAAATTATATACTATTGGTTTATTTTTTTCAAATTAAATAAAAAAAATTTTAGAGGGTGATTTAAAATGTCAAAATTAATTGATAAAAGCAATGTAATATATTCTTTTAATCAACAAAATAATGCAATAGCAGAAGTTAAAACTGGTGAAGAATTCACAATTAGCACATATGACTGTTTTTCTGGTCAATTAAAATCAGAAGATGATGTTATTTCTGAGATGAACTGGGATCATATAAATCCTGCTACTGGACCAGTATTTATTGAAGGGGCTAAAAAAGGAGATATTTTAAAAGTTGAGATTTTATCCATAGAACTTGAAAGTCCGGCAGTTATGATTGCAGCTCCCAAAGAGGGAGTTTTAGGTCATCTGATTGATGAATCTATTGCTAAGATCATGCCAATTAAGAATAACAAACTTATATTTTCTGATAAATATCAATTTGATCTTGAACCTATGGTAGGTGTGATTGGAATTGCACCGGAAGAGGGTTATGATATTTCTACCGGAACACCAGGAGAACATGGGGGGAATATGGATTGTAAATTGCTAGGGCCAGGAGCTTCTGTTTATTTTAAAGTTCAAACTGATGGTGCTCTTTTAGCTGCAGGCGATATGCATGCTTTAATGGGAGATGGTGAAATTGTTGTCTGTGCCGCTGAAGCTGGAGGCAAGATTAAATTAAAGACAGAAATTATCAGGGATAATAGTTTACCAGTGCCTTTTATTGAAAAAGGAGAGTTAATCTCAACTGTAGCTTCTGCAGAGACTTTAGATGAGGCTGTAGAGATGGCTACAGAGAAAATGGCTAATTATCTTGTTAACAACTATGAGTTTGACCTGATTGAAGCTGGCTTAATTATGAGTTTGATTGGAGATGCTGAAATCTGTCAGGTTGTTGATCCTCTAAAGACAGCAAGATTTACAATAGATAAAAGCAAATTATAATTAGCTAGATGCACCACCTATTTATTGCTTATATTTAAATTTATGATATAATAAATTAAGTTCATGAAATCAGTTATTTTTTAAAAGGGCCTATGTTATTATTTTTATCGAATCTATACCGTATTTATACCGAAACTAAACCGAAGAAAGACCGAAGCTAAAGTGAATAAATACCGGAATTTGACTGGAACTTAATAGTAGAAAAAAATTTAATTTTAAATTAAACTTTAGGCCTGAGCTAATGCTCAGGCTTTACTTATATTGATTATATTTTATTAATCCTGGCGCCAGAGAGTTATTTTTAAGTAATTATCTTTATATTCTACAACAGAATTATCAACTAGCATGCCAACCAGGCTCATTTCTCTAGAATTATTACCTTCTCCGGCGAGCTCCCAGTAATACTCTTCAACCTGGGCCTCTCTACTAGTATTTAATTCTTCTCTAAGTTTTGTTAACTCTTCACCTGAAATATATTCTATTAAGCCTTCAATGATGATTTCATATTCTTTTTCCTGGCCAACATCATCTGAATTGAATTTGACCTCAACATTTTTTGCCCCTTGATCGAAGAAATAAGTCATTAGTTCACTGATAATTTTGACTGCTTTTTTAGTTTCGCGCATTATTAACTCCTTTCAGGGTTTGTTTGCCCGAGGCTACTTAGTATAGGTATTAACATTGCTGCAACAAGTCCACCAGCAAAACCATTGTTATAAAGGTTGATGCCACCGTGAAGATAACCAACATTCATAACCACAGCTAGATGTAAAAAGCCTGCAAGAAGCCCAGCTTTCATTCCATATTGGCCTGCAATTGGAGCCAGTGTTGTTCCAAATAGGGCGGCCAATAGAGCTCCAGCTGAAGCAGCTTCAATTGCCTGAACCTGAGTTGAAAGAAAAATGCCAATTAGAATAGGTATTACATTTCGAGGGTGTTTACCAAAAGCTGCAA
>LFFM01000859.1_pt1 | contig 21593 bp, 16 predicted proteins | sample 643131 | NCBI WGS metagenome assembly LFFM01 (sample SAMN03777445, study PRJNA286221) | soda lake metagenome | biome: soda lake; feature: Kulunda steppe; material: water; isolation source: sample Tc-Br brine of Tanatar trona crystallizer | place: Russia: Kulunda steppe | collected 2011-07
CACGACTGGGGAGAGGTGCTCGGACTCGCGGACTGTCCGGAATGTGGGTGTGAGACGGCTCACACGTACACGCCGGACGAGGACGTCGAGGACGTCCGCATGCCCGCCATAGAGGAGATGACGGTCGAATGTGTCGAGTGTGGCAATCAGCTGTGAGACGGCGGGGGTCGGTGTCGGCTACCTGACTGCAAACCGCGAGGACGTCATCCGAAGTGGGCCTCGATTGCGGCTTCGGCGTCGTCGCGGACCGAACGGAACAACTCGACGGCACTCGGATCGCCCGCCTCGAAATCGTAGACGTCCTCATCGAGCGCACAGACCGTCGCGACGACCTCGCCGTCGTAGCGGACCGGAACGCCGTAGTACGATCGGAGCCCGAAAGCCTCGAACTCTTCGGCGCCTTTCCACTCTTCGTCTTCTGCAGCGTCCGGAATGTAGAGCTCCTCGCCCGTGTTGTGGACACGCTCACAGTACGCCTCGTGTTGCCCTTCGTTGACACTTTTCGTCCCTTTCGCTCCCTTGACATAGGTCTCGGCGTAGGGACCGGCGGTACAGACGATCCGGGTATGGGTCGGTGTCGATCGGATGAAAAGCACCGAATCGAGGCCGGTCTTCTCCGCGATTTCCTCGAACTGCGGCTGGAACTCCTCGGCGAACCCCTCGTAAACGAACTTCCCGAGCGGTGTATCGTCCTCAAGTACTTCGAACTCTGGCATACAGGTATCTAGTACGTTCGACCATGACAAATATGTTCCTCCGGTGGGGCGGTCGGGGTTGTGATCGTCAGGATTCACCCGAAACGGTCAGTAGAGGGTTCTGTTCGATCACTCGACGTCGAGCGAGAACGGGTCGCCGACCTCGCCGGCGTGATCGTACCAGACGCTTTTGACCTGATAATACTCCTCAAGCCCCTCACGACCGTTTTCGCGGCCGATCCCGCTGTCTTTGTATCCGCCGAACGGCGAGTTCGGCGCAACCATCCGGTACTCGTTGACCCACACCGTTCCGGCTCTGATTCCCTCGACGAACCGTCTGGCCTGGTTCATGTTCTCCGTCCAGACCGCACCGGCGAGCCCGAAGTCGACATCGTTGGCGATCGCTAGGGCCTCCTCCTCGTTTTCGAACGAGATCACGCTCGCGACCGGGCCGAAGATCTCCTCCTGGGCGACGGTCATCCCGTTGTCGACGTCGACGAGCACCGTCGGTTGGATGAAACACTCACCGGGCTGATCGTCGGGTTTCTCGCCCCCGAAGGCGATCTCGGCCCCTTCGGCGGCCCCCTCGTTGATGTAGTGGCTGACCTTCTCCCATTGCTCTTTGAACGCCACCGGCCCCATCTCCGTGTCCGGGTCACGGGGATCGCCGAGTTTGATCTCACCTGCTCGCTCGGAGAGCTTCTCGACGAACGCCTCCCTGATGTCCTCGTGGACGATCACGCGGGAGCCGGCCATACAGGTCTGGCCGGTCGCCGCGAAGATGCCCTTCATCACCCCGTTGACAGCGTCATCGAGATCGGCGCTCGGGAAGATAATATTGGGGCTCTTCCCGCCCAGTTCCAGCGAGACCTTTGTCAGGTTCTCGCCGGCCGTCTTCGCGACCTCGCGACCGACGGCCGTACTGCCCGTGAAGGCCAGCTTGTCGACGTCGTCGTGTTCCGTCAGCGCCGCGCCGGTATCGCCGTAGCCCGGAACGACGTTGTAGACGCCGTCCGGGAGATCGGTGTGTTCGGCGACCAACTCGGCGAACCGGAGCGCGCTGACCGGCGTCTGCTCGCTCGGCTTGTGGACGAAGGTGTTGCCGGCCGCAAGCGCCGGTGCCAGCTTCCAAGTCGCCAACAGAAGCGGCGAGTTCCACGGTGTGATCGCGCCGACGACGCCGTATGGCTCTTTGCGAACGTAGTTGAACATCTGTCCACCCTTGCTCTCTACCGGGACCGTCCGGCCCTCGCCGACCTCCTCACAGAGCCGGCCGTAATACCGGTACCACTCGCCCATGGCGTTCATCTGGGGCTCCATCTCCCGGAGGAGTTTCCCGTTCTGGAGGGTCTCCAGCTCGCCGAGCTCGGCAGCATGGTCGTCGATCACGTCGGCGATGTCGTTCAACAGTTCGCGGCGGTCGGCCGGCGAAAGCCCCCGCCATTCGTCGCGTTCGAAGGCGTCACGAGCCGCCGAGACGGCGTCGTCGATATCCTGTGTCGTCCCGTCGGGAACCGTCGCCCACTCCTCGCCGTTGTACGGGAAATCGACGGTGATCCGATCATCGCCGCTGGACCCGCAGAACTCCCCGTCGATGAACAGTTCGTAACTTTCCAGCTCGTCGACTGGTAGCTCTATCATGGTCCAGATATCGTCAGTGTCCGTATTAGGTATTATCCCGGAGGAACGACTGGGGATCGGTATCATGCGATCGATCGAAAAACCCCACGCGTCGAAACACCATGGCAGCCGTTCGCTGAGGCTAGGGAAAGAGATCGAGAGCAGTAACTTTTTCAATATATCTGAGAAATTAAAATATATTTTATAATTTAGACCGATGACTGATCGCCACGCCGGTCACTCAGTCATCGACGATATCGAAGGTGAATCCGACGCCCCGGAGCCGCTCGATCAGCGGATAACCGATCCCCGACGCCGGGGTCAACACGCCACCGGAGAGGCCGTCGGCAGTATCGGTTCCAAGCAGACACACCGCCGCCTCACCGAGCATCCGGGCGGTCGCACCGTATCCGGGATCGCGGTCGGCGCTGACGTGTGCTTCGACCCGGAACGCCGGGGGCGAAGCGGTCGTCCCACGCCCGACGAACCGAACTTCGAACGATCCGTTCTCGATCCGTTCGCGGGAGGGTCCCTCACCGGGGGCTGGGAAAACCTGCTGCTTGAGGAGCTTCCGTACGGGATCGACGGACATGCCGGTCAGAAACAGTCCGAGCCCGCCTGAGATCGCCGCCGCGCTGGCCACACCGAGGGCCCCGGGTCCGGTCGGGACTGACTCCCGACACTCGAATCCGCGACCCCACGGATAGCCGAGCACGGCATTGGTGCGCCGGATGACGCGTTCGTTCACCGCCGCCATCGGGGAGGGGGCCGTCCACTCGTCTATCGTCCGGTCCTTCCGGGGGAGCCGCTGCTCACCGGAGTCGAGACCGCCGCGTTCGCCGGGCGGGGCGAGCGCGTAGGGGTCCGAGAGGATCTCCCGGACGGACGGATCGGTGGCTGCCGCCTCGAACAGCGTCGCGATACTTGCAAGCGTCCCACCGCTCACCCCGCCGTTTCCACCCTCCAGATACGCGTTGACCTGCGAACACGGCCCACCGTACGTTTCGATCGCGTGTCGCTGAACCAGTAGCGTCCCGAGATCGAACGGCACCGAGTCGAACCCACAGCTGTGGACGATCCGAACGTCGCGATCGAGTGCCTCCTCGTGGTAGCGGTCGATCATCTCGCGCATCCAGTGGATCTCGCCGCTCAGATCACAGTAGTCGGTCCCCGTCTCGACGCACGCCTCGACCAGTTCCGTCCCGTATTCGCTGTAGGGGCCGACGGTCGTACAGACGACTTCGGTTCGGCGGACAAGTTGGCGCAAACTGTCCGGGTCGTGTGCATCGCCGATCTCGATCGGGATATCGGCCCAGACCTCGTTCCGCTCGCCGAGTTCGGCCCGGACGGTCTCCAGTTTCGCCCGGTTCCGTCCGCCGATGGCGAGCGAGTACGTTCCCGGGTCGTACCGATCGGTGAGATGCTCGGCCACCAGCCGACCGGCGAACCCCGTCGCTCCCCATACCACGATGTCGTACTTCGCGTCGGGATCGGTGCTATCGGTCACGTTTTCGCCTTCGGTTCGGATCGGTATCAACCCGGTGGTCGGGGGAGTTTCGGCCGGCGCGTCGGTAGCACGACCCCGGTCGTCAATCCGTCTTATACGGGTTTTGTGACGGTTGACCGGTTATCGCTCCGGCCGGAGCTGGCGAGTACCAGTAAAAACGACAACGATCCGCCCCAGTCCTCGAAGCGCTCTATGGGACGCCAGCCAACGTACCAGTCCCGACGGATGTCCCCATTGCTGTGTGAGATAGAAGGCGCGTCTTCATCACATGTCGTCTGTCATGTCCCGGAATTCGAATCGTGCTCCACCCTCGCTACTTTCGGTGAGAGACACCGTCCAGTTGTGTGCCTGAGCGATACGGCTGACTATTGTGAGACCGATTCCACTCCCACTATATCCTGTCGTATAGCCGTACTCGAAGACAGCATCGCGCACTTCGGGATCGATCCCGTCCCCGGTATCCTCAACGTAAAACCCGTTTTCAAGCGGCCCAACCCGAACAGTCACATCCGGGCCACCGTGACCGACAGCGTTCCGGAACAGATTCTCGAACAGTGCCTTCAATTGACTCCGGTCACCGGTCACAATACACTCCTCAGTCGAAAGGGTCGCTGATTGTGTATCGATCAAATTCCACGTCTCTTGGGCGATCTCCGGAAGGGAAACGGGTTCGTGTTCATCATCCGTCGTCCCATGGCGCGCGAGCGCAGTGAGGTCCGTTATGAGCTCCTCGGTTCGCGTGAGTGCTTGGTCTATCTCATCGAGATCCGATTCATCGCCCGTTTCCCGATATAAATCGAGTCGACCCGTTGCAACGGATAACGGATTACGTAGATCGTGTGAAACCATACTGGCGAACTGTTCGAGCCGCTCGTTCCGCTCTGCAAGTGCATCTTCCCGTTCTCGTAACTCTTGCTCCTGTTCGATCTGGCGAAGTGCGGTAACGAGATGGGTTGCGAGAAGTTCGCCGACAGCATCGTCTCGGTGATCGAACTCCGAGAGAGTCGGTGAGCCAGCGATCAGGATACCGAACTCTCCAAGCGGCAAATACAGTTCACTCCGGAGCGCAGTCTCCGGATTGTATATATCCGGATCGTCGCGGACATCGTCGATAGCGACCGGTGATCCCGCTGAATACACGCGCCAGGCGATGCTATCCCCTTTTTCGAACGTCGGGAGCTCACCGACGAGGTCCTCGATCTCTGGAGTGCTGGCGATCGGAACGAGCCCGCCGGCTTCGTCGTCGTAGAGATGTATCGCACATGCCTGCAGGCCAAGTACGTCGTGTGCCGCTTGTACCCCGATCTCGGCCACTTCGTTGACCGTATCGGCATCCAATAACCCCGGTATGATATTGTTGAGATCTTCGAGTTGCTGTTCCCGTTGTTTACGCTCAGTGATATCTGTCGAGACCCCAAACACACCATCAATATCGCCGGCGTTGTTTCTCGTGGGCACTTTGAGTGAGAGATACGTCCGCTCGGATCCGTCTACAGTGATTTGTTCTTCGAGCTCGAGTGGCTCACCAGCGTTGAGCACGCGCTGATCGTTCTCCATGACAGCGTCAGCCATCGCTTCCGGATGCACTTCCGCGTCAGTCCGACCAACGATCTCGGTGTTTTGAACATCGAACAGGCGTTCGTACTCGGCGTTCACAAACACATAACGGCCGTCAGCGTCCTTTAGATACATCACAGCAGTCGTATTCTCGAGAATGAGTTGGAGCCGTCGGTCTGCCTCTTGTAAGTCAGACACGACGTGTTTGCGGTCGAGATGTGCAGTGATCAACTGGAGAATCGTTGTGAGGAGTTCTTCCTCTTCGGGGAGAAACGGATCCCGATCTCTCTTCGTTACTGCTGGGTCAACGTAGCCGACGGTGAATTCGAGTTCGGTGCCGGCGAGTGTCACGTCGTGAGCAGTCAGACGGTGCGTGGGTGACTCGTAGTCCGCTGAGGTGAACGTGTCACCGTTCACACTGAGTTGTACGACGGCCTGTTCCGGGTACTGCAACGATTGTGGGATGTACTCGACGATCTGCTGGAGTGGTTTCGTGGCGTAGTCCGGGTTTTCGGAGAGAAGCGTACTGACGGTCTGGATGGCCGTGAGTTCTTTGAGTCGTTCTTTGAGCTGGTGTTCCGTCTGGTACTCGGCAACTGCATGACGTATCCTTGTGGCGAGGCGGTCGTACTGCTCTGTGCCTCGTTTCTGGAGATAGTCAGTGACGCCGGCGGAGATGGCCTGGCTGGCGATTTCCTCTGAGCCTTTACCGGTGAATAAAATGAACGGTAGATCAGGGTACTGGCTTCGAACTGACTCGAGGAATTCGAGCCCGGTTTGCTCTGGCATCTCGTAATCGCTGACGATACAGTTGACAGACTGGGATGCAAGGTATTCGTTCGCTTCGTCTAACCGTGTGGCCGTGTGAATCGTCGCCGAGGGGATTTTTTGTTCGAGAAATGTCGCCGTGAGATCTAGAAAATGGACGTCGTCATCGACACAGAGAATATGCATAAGAATGGATGTCGAAACCATCATAAAAAGCGTTTCTGGTAAACCAACACGACAGCACAGAGATGTAGGGCACGTAGTAACCCGGACACGACACTCAGTCAGGGAGTCTTCGAGACGTATTCGAACTATGAAACGGGGTTGTTCAGCAGACTGGTGAGGACAGTACCACGCTTCAAAGCCCCGTGTTCGGTATAATCCTGCAATTGACGAGGGTTCAGGCGGGTTTCAGTGGATTCAGGGAGTATAGAGATATCTTCAGGAAGCGTCATATGAACTCCTCCAATTCGTTCTTTTGTCCTTACACTTTCTTAATCGCGGTATTGCGTACGGATTGAGTTGTAATCCGATCGTCTTGGCTTCGGACATAGTTTTCACTCTTGTTTGTTGTGTGGTAAAAACCGCCCAACAAAAGCCGAGGAGCTATGCGCCGTCCGGGATTCCCGTGAGCGAAGCGAACGGGAAGTCGGACGGCAAACGACCGCAGGGAGTGCGCCGTCCGGGAATTGAACCGGAGAAAGACGTTCCGGGCATGCGGCCTCGCTCCGCTCGACCGTTCCGGGACTGCGACTTTCAGGGTTCGATTCCTGCTGGCGATTTCATCGTTCGCTACGCTCACGACAGAAATGCGCCGTCCGGGAATTGAACCCGGGCTATTGGCTTGGGAAGACACGCCCATTCGAACGAGCAAATCTTGCTTATTTCTCCAAACCACTTCTCAATTCTCCCGTTTTGAACCGTGATAGGCGTGTTTAGAGCACCCTGATTAATAAAAACCCGGATAATTGCCCTGAAGACAAAGTCGGTTCGAACGAATAATTTCACGTATATTTGAGGAGATCTATGTTCTCGCGTAACACAAATATGAATATCATAGAATCTCCACGAGGCGTCATTTTCCCATTAAACGTTTATCAGCCGTTCGATTAACCACACAAAAAGTGTCATACAATTCTTAGCAAGATACCGTCTCAAACAAGAACATGAATCGGCCGTTCGTTGAAGTCTGCTAATTTACTGTTGAAAATTCTATAGGCATTTGTACACGTTTGTATGCTCCTGACCGCAACCCAGAGATCTGCGAGGCTATCGAAAGACTCTCAGATGCACAAATGTCCTTCCATTCTGAGCACGGGGTCGATTCGTCGGAGTCGATTACACACTTTTATCGGGCGGATACTTCCAAGCAAATCATGAGCGAACGGATGGATGTGGGCTCAGACGTATACGATAAGCACTATGATCAGCGGTCACCGGAAAAAACGAAAGCAGCCACGTCGATACCCCCTCAATGAATAACAGACTCTTGTTTCGTACCTAATTTTCCCCTCATATTACTCGGCTTTGTACGTTGTATAGTGCATGTCATAAATGCGGCCTCCGTTGACCTGATTACTGTTTTAAGCCTGCTCTTAACAGACTACGACGCAGATATACTCGGATCCGACTCAACGATTACAGACCTTTCTGATCAAATGTCACAGGGCCTGGCCAGATCTACGCTCAGTCAGATTGGCATCAGTGTGTGAAACAACCACAAAGCACTTGCCGATTATAAATAAATAAGTTGTTTATGAATCAGGTAACCCACCTCTTTCAAAATCGTCGATCAGGGATAGATACTGATCATCAAGAAATTCGATCTTCTTCAGCATGCTAGAGGGGCTTTGGATTTTCGTGTGGTCGGTCATAGCCAGCGTAATAAAAGGGCAGAATGCAGTAGGTGCATGGCTCTTCGTGGTCGTGCCGCGGGTGGCGGATGCGATCGATCGAGTCCGTACTGAACGCGAAAAATTATCGGAAGAACGCGACGCTTTCGACGAGTTCGCAAAACGGGTGGCTAGCCTTGATCTCAAAAATCAGCCCCTCCCAGCTGGAAGTATGACCCGTTCACCAGCGTCAGGTCCAAGCGTGGTCACTGCTGTTGACCAAGCAGGACATAATAAGAACGAATCAACGGTAACCGCTGAAACAGACTCCGTGGCGACGGTTCATGAGGCCTATTGTGAGACTGTCATGACGGTTCCACATTACGCGGATGAATATGATGAATCACTCGAAGAGAATCTCGCTGTAGAACTCAGCCCGGAGGTAGCACGAGCACTTTCGGAAAGTGAAGCTGTGACGCCACAACTGCAAGCGGCGATCATTGATCAGGCCCAGCAGGCCAGCAAACAGCGAAAGGACCTCCTCACTCGCGTCGACGCGGAGTATGAGACGTTGGTTGCAGCAAGACGCCAGCTCCGAGAACTGTATGAGACAGCCACGACAATCGAAGAGGATCTCTATCCGCGACCGGTTCGGGAACTTGTTCAATCGTGGGAGCGGTTGGAAACGAAAGCGACCGACTGTGAAGCGCTACTGCGCGAGCGACAGAATCAGATCCAATCAACTAAAGGAACGATATCTGTGTGGTCGCTCCAAGGTTATTTGTATCAGCCATTTCAGTGGTGCCACCCCGTGTTGAACGATGGGCTCGATACATTATCTCGGATCCGGCATGCCAAACGAACCGCGGTCAAAGCTATCTACAACTGGTAGAACAGCGTTCAAATCTCATTTGGCAGAGCGTAAATGGGGGTAGATACGCCTTGTTAACGTACTACGCTCGTCGTACAATTCGGTCCTGGTGCGCGTTGTCGATTCTCTGAGACAATGAGCATCTCTCACTCACAAGATTACAGGAATTACTCGTCAGATATTCGCTTATATTTGTGATCATCCCTGAGAGAAATCCATTTTACTAGATGTGAAGCGTCAAATCGGTAGACAGCGGGATGATCAATGGGTCCAAGATCTACTCGTCAAGTTTGATGATACCATCTTCGTAAAATGACTTAAGTTCACTTTCGGAGGCACTTGTCCGTTCAAGCAGCACTTCTAGAGTGTGCTCGCCGAGATTTGGACCCGGGTGGGCGACCCGGCCAGGAGTTTTTGACATCTTCGGGAAGACGCCGTGAAGCGTCACCTCACCCAGATCGTCGTCCTCGACTGTGATGAGTGCGTCTCGTTCTTTCAAGTGTGGATCGTTATAAATGTCTTTGATGTCGTAAATCGGCGCGATGGCGGCATTGTTTTCCTCGAAGATATCGATAATCTCCTCACGATCCCGTTCGGACATCCAAGCTTGAATCCGTTCGTCAAGTTCGTCTAGGTGTTCGACCCGGTCTTGGTGGGTCTGGAAGCGTGGATCATCAGCCATCTCATCACCGCCGACGATCCGAAGAATCCGTTCGGCGATGCTGGGCGATGAGGCCGACAGCGCGACCCACTCGTCGTCAGCAGTCTTGTAGGCGTTTCGGGGGGCAGAATACTCCGGGACACGATTGCCCTGTCGTTCGCGGACGATCTTTTTTTGATCATACTCGATGACATGATAGTTCATCAGCGAAGAGAAGATCGGTTCAAGTAAGCTCGTGTCGATATACTGGCCAGTCCCGTCGTTTACGTCTCGCCAGTACAATGCGAACATTGTCGCGAAAGTCGAATAAAGACCAGCAAAAGCGTCCGCAAGCGGGAACGGCGGCAGCGTTGGAGGACCGTCGGGTTGGCCGGTAAGGTGGGCAAAGCCACTCATTGATTCGGCGAGCGTCCCGAAGCCTGGCTTGTCTTTGTAGGGGCCATACTGACCAAACCCAGTAGTTCGAACCATGACGAGATCCGAGTTCGTCTCAGATAGCGACTCCCAGCCGAGATTCCAACCCTCTAAAGTTCCGGGGCGAAAGTTTTCTAAAAAAACGTCGGCTTCCTTAATAAAAGTAAAACCCCTCCTAATGCCCACTCAATCGTTGTATCCTGCCTCTCTTGCCCACGGGAGATATTCAAGGCCATGATGAACTATTTATTTACATTCTATAAATCATCTTTGACAGGGGCCAAAACTGTAAGTTATTCACTAACTCGGAACAGGTCCGTTGTTCGGTGAACATGTCCTCTACCAAATCGATACGAACAATATTCTTCGATATATACAATTTTGTTAGCATCGGTGGTAGGGAGTACTTTATATGATGTGGTATTTTCTGAAAAATAACAGAGTTAATATTGTGATTGATATCGTGGTTCTATACCCCCAGAAAATAAGTCTCAACCTTTGTATATATCAAACTTATGCCGCAATATAAGCTATCGGTATTCTCCTACGTATGTGCGTTCAGCTAATCGCGGAAGTACGCTCGTGTGTGCGCACAAAAGTAGCGTAGTTCAAGATCTGGAACCTCCGAGTGAAATAATTATATTCCAACGTTTACCACAACCGTTATATTATAGTGCCATAGAATAAATACTTGCGTATGCCAGACTCAGGAGAGTTAGAGATATTTCGGCATTCACTGAAAAGTATCGTTGAAGAGATGGGTGTAACGCTCCAGCGTACCGCATACTCAACGAATATCAAGATTAGGAGGGATCATACTTGCGCTCTGTTTGATTCTGAACTTCGGCACATCTCACAACATGATATAGCACCCCAACATATCGGGTCGCTTGTTTCTGTTGTTCCCAAAAACGTCCCAGAATGGGAGGACGATCTCAGGCCCGGTGATGGTATTCTGATCAATGATCCTTACAAAGGAGCAGTACACTTGCCGGACGTGATGTTGATCTCACCATTATTCAAGGATGGTGAGATTATTGGATATGCAGCCAATTCGGCCCACCACGTTGATATTGGTGGAGGTACTCCGGGCGGTATTCCTAATGACAATACTGAACTCTTGGGAGAAGGGATTGTGCTACCGGGAGTAAGTGCAGTTGAAGACTGGGAATACGACAACAATGTTCTTTCGATGGTCCTTCGCAACGTACGTGAACCAAAAATGCGGCGAGGAGATTATCAGGCACAGCTCGGTGCTAATCGAATTGCAGAGAAGCGCTATATGGATTTATACACCGATTACGGAAAGGATAAACTCGATAATTACTTGGATACATTACTGGATTATACTGAACGTCGAGTTCGTGCAGCAATCGAGGAGTTACCAAATGGTTCGTTTTCCGCATCAGACTTGCTGGATGGGGATGGTATCGTAGATGAACCGGTTCATCTGGAGCTATCCGTATCAATTGAGGGTGATCGAATGACAATCGATTTTACAGGGACTGCAGAAGAAAACGAAGGGCCACTTAATTGCACACCAGCTATGGCATTTGCCGGTGTGATGTCCGTCGCAATGGCGTTTATTGGGGAGGATCTACCAAAAAACGATGGATTTTATCGTCCATTCGAAGTCATTACACCGAAGGGAACGATGGTAAATCCGACCTACAACCGCCCAGTTGCTGCAGGGTGGGAGATTCCGATGAGGGCAGCGGATTTACTGACAAAGGCTATGGCAGAACCTGTTCCTAATGAAACGATTGCGGCAACCAAAGGTATCGTCTGTAACACTGCATATGGAGGACAAGATCCGCGAGACGGAGAAGAGTACGTGTATTATGAGACAGTGGCCGGTGGTTATGGAGGCCGGTCAGAAAAAGACGGGATGGATGCCGTTCAAACTCATTTTCAAAACACGGCCAACAGTCCTATTGAGGAACTGGAAACTGAACTGCCAGTCTACGTTCGAGAGTACTCACTCATTCAGGACTCAGAAGGGGCAGGAAAACACCGAGGAGGGTTGGGTGTTCGACGTGACCTCCAATTCTACGATCACAAGGCATCCTTTTCCCTTCTGACTGAACGGACAAAATCCGAACCATGGGGACTCTTTGGTGGCCATCCAGCACGTCCAGCCCGGTTCTATCAGAATCCCGGGACGGAAGAAGAAAGTTTACTCTCGTCGAAATCGACAACGAAACTGGAACCGAACGATATCGTTAGTATACAGACCCCCGGAGGCGGTGGCTACGGTGAGCCACACAAGCGTGATCCGGAAGCAGTTCTTAAGGATGTTAGAAATGATAAAATATCGAAGCAAAAAGCAGCAAAGGAGTACGGCGTCGAAATCAAAGATAGTGATATCGATTATGAAGCGACCAAAGAGCGACGTACGGAACTGGCTAACAAAAACCCTGAGAACGGAGGCGACATAATATGACGATCCGAATTGGTGTTGACACCGGTGGGACGTTCACCGATATTGTGCTCTATGACGATGAGACTGGCGAGATACATACTACGAAGACTCCCTCTACACCGTCTCAGTTCGATAACGGAGTCTTAAATTCCATCGATAAAATTATAGAATTGACAGACAAAGATGCGGGACGCACATCATTCCTTAGTCACGGGACAACAGTTGGAACAAATGCGGTGCTTGAAAATGAGATCCCTGACCTTGGGTTAATTACTAATGAGGGACTTCGTGACGTTCTCGAAATAGGAGATCAGACGAGGCCAGAACTCTATAATTTACAGGTTGACAAACCGCCTGCATTGATCCCTCGTCGGCATCGCTTCGGGGTCAAAGGCCGCCTAAACTCCGAAGGGGAAGTAATAGATGAGCTTGACGATGAGAGTGTCCGAAAAGCTGTACGATCGCTTGAGAAGGCTGACGTTGAATCCATTGTCGTATGTATGCTGTTCTCATATCTTAATGATGAACACGAACAACGTATCGGTGATATCATCGAATCTGAGACATCTCTTGATTACTCGCTTTCTTCGGAAGTGTATCCTGAAAGACGTGAATACGATCGTACGGTTACAACCGTATTAAATGAAGCTGTGAAGATGACTATCAAAGACTATCTTGCACGTCTGGATACTGGGACAAAAGAGCGGAACATCGATGTCCCACTAAATGTGATGCACTCTGGAGGAGGTATATTCGGAACACAACAAGCAACCGATTTTGCCCTCCGAACAGTCCTATCAGGTCCAGCTGCAGGGGCGGTTGCATGCCGAGATGTCGCAACTGAGGATGGATTTACTAATGCTATCGGTCTTGATATGGGTGGAACTAGCGCCGATGTAAGTATCATTAAAGATGGAGAGATCGTTCGTTCTACTGAGGGCGAAATCAATGATCTCCCAATAAATACTCCACTCGTTGATATACATACGGTTGGGGCAGGGGGAGGAAGTATCGCATGGCTCGATAACGCAGGTGGTCTTCAAGTTGGACCAAAGTCTGCAGGGGCTGATCCCGGACCAATTTGTTACGGCCGCGGGGGTGAAGAGCCGACTGTGACGGATGCAAATTTGATACTAGGTCGAATTGATCCGGATGTTTTCCTTGATGGTGACATGCAACCTGCAATGTCACGGGCCCATGATCTCATGGAAGATAAAATTGCGGAGCCGTTGGGTATATCGGTTGAAAAAGCTGCATTAAATACTCTTCAAATCGCTAACGCAAAGATGGCTCGGGAAATTCGTCGGGTAACGATTGAACGGGGACAAGACCCTGCTGACTATACGCTTGTTCCTTTCGGTGGCGCTGGGCCACTTCAGGCACCTGCTGTAGCACAGAATATGGACATCGATTCTCTATTATTGCCTCGGACCCCCGGTGTGTTGTCAGCTCGAGGGTTACTGTTGGCTGATGTGCGAATGGACGAATCAAGAGCCTATTCGGGAAATGAAATCGAACTAAAGCCAGTACGTAAGGGATTCCAATCGCTTGAATTAGACCTTCTCAATCGCTTCTTTGACCAAGGATTTAAAAAAGACGACGTTAACCTGAACTATCAGCTTGATTTACGATATTCCGGACAGGCATACGAACTCACAATATCTCTGCCCGGGGACCCAAATATAGAGAACAATATCCAAGCAGGCCTCAATCGATTCCATGAGAATCACCGTGAACTGTACGGGTACGCAATGCGTGACGAACCGATTGAACTTGTTACCCTTCGATTGACAGGAACTGTATCGACAGAACCGATCACAAGTCAAGTGTCTACGCTCAACCAAGACCCGATTAAAGGATATCGTGATGTATTCTTTGAGAGTGAAGGATTCATAGACACACCCATAATCAATCGCGCCGCGCTCGCAATCGGGGAAACATTTGAAGGTCCTGCAGTTATTGAAGAAGCAGGCTGTACCTCGATCCTTCCCCCGCAGATGACTGGTACGGTTTCTGAGAGTGGAAACCTCTTGATCGAATTGTAAAATAGAGATTATATTCAATTGGAGAAGAACGGGTTCAGACATCAAAAGTGATTTATTGCTACAAAAGTTGTTAGATAGATTCCGTCAGAATAATTAGCAGCAGTCAGTTGCTACTCATAGGCTGTTGCATGATCTGAATTACGAGAGTATAGAGATACATAAAATACCAGCGCAACACAAGAAACAGTGTCGTTTATTTTATTCTGTAGATTTTAGACAGAGGTCCACGTTTCGAGATCACCTTCCCATTCTTCTTCGAACATGTCCACAACTGCTACTTCAGCGGCTTCATACATAGAGTCAGTATCTATATCTTCGTTTTCGATGACAGTCATGTCTTCTGAAAGCTCATCAATCAGATCTTGCTCACGATCAATAGAGATGTCATTTGCTTCTTCAGTCACCCTTTCTGCGGCTTCATCTGCGATGTCTTGATACGTCTCGTCGAGATCTTGGTAGAAATCCTCACGTAAACTGAGGTGTGCCGTCGCTGTTCGTTGGGAAGTGAGCATCAAATAATCTTGGACTTCCTGGAGATTGAAGGAAGCAATTTGTTCAGTCCCACCGGTCGTTGAATTCACTACACCTTGTTGAACAGAACTATACAATTCGTCCAATGCAACAGGTGTAATATTCGGCTCAAGAGGTTCCCACGTAGTAATCCACGCATCTATTTCTGGCAACCTTAGGTCCAGTTCAGGGATATCACTGAGCTCAGTTACCTCCATATTCGCGGTAATGCCCGAGGCACCCATATAGAGCCGGTCACCCATCTGTCGCTGGTTTCCTCTCTCTCTCAGTAGTTCTAATGCTGGCTGGTATTCTTCGCTGTTAATAACGTCTAGTATCTGGTCAAAGTCCTCCAGTACCCATGGAACGTCAAAGAAAGCATATTCTGGTATATGCTGGAATATGTTTAGCGATCCACCTGCGTGTCCCTCAAGGATCCCGTTTGTAACTTGTTCAGAGATCTCATCCTCAGCCCCATAGGCTCCACCACCAACCACCTCGGCAGTAAAGCTTCCATCAGACATGTCTTCAATCTCATCTGCGAACATATCTGCGGCTTCAACACTGATATGAGATGGCTCAAAAGCGCTAGCTATTGTGAAGTCCACATCTGCAGCACCATTGCCGTTCCCATTACCATTGCCGTTGCCGTTGCCGTTCCCATTACCATTGCCGTTGCCGTTGCCGTTCCCATTACCATTGCCGGCACATCCTGCAATTCCGGCAATTCCGATTCCACTAGCGGTCTTGATCAGCTTTCGCCGTGATACCATTGCAATGCCCTATTGTTAAACTCGTATATTAAATGTTTTGCATACGGCAAACTTCAAGGGGAAAATTTTCAAACAATCATGCACAAATTCGATATTTATAATATCTTCCCGCACAGATCTATCACCCCTCCTCAGTAGATGTTCAAAAGTTAGTATATATCGAAGCTATTAACGACAAGATATTCTATAATTCGGCCAGGTTAGTTAGGAAAGTAACAAAATTATCATTGTTATCTTTGAGTTCATTCTCCTCAAAATTGATCCAGAACAGACGAACCATTCTTATGTTAGTCACTCTCACTTGAATTTGATATATGCAAACTTTACTAACTGACAAGCCACCGATACAGCCGGATTGAAGATGTAGTCGCATAGTGAATTACCTGCGTTGCCAAACGGAGCTGTTGCTGGACCGGCGAAATGCAACGAGTGAGGTGAAGCAAATCGTGTTGATCAATCCATGATATTATGATATTACCGATCTGCGATCCAATTTTCAATCCGATCAAAGGCCGTGTTAATCTGGTTAAGTGAGTTCGAATATGCGATCCGAACTCGATCAGGATTTGAACCAAACACATCTCCGGGGACAACAGCTACCCCAGCTTCTTGAAGAAGCGACCAAGCGAACTCATTCCCATCTAGTTTGAGACCTGAGATGGTTGGATATGCGTATATTGCACCCATCGGTGTGGTAGCCGTCATTTCTGGAATTTCACTGAGGCGATCACATACCAATGTTCGTCGTTCTGAAAATGCCTCAATCAGCGGCTCATGGGAATTGCCTTTTAATGCTTCCAGCGCGGCATATTGAGAAATAGAGGGCGCACATGTTGTTGTATATTGTCGCATTCGGAGTATGGGATCTGATAGCTGCTTCGGGGCGCCTATATATCCCACCCGCCATCCAGTCATAGAATACGCTTTAGACACACCATTGATTGTGATTGTTCTCTCATACATTCCGGATTCCGAAGCGAGACTTCGATGTTGAACATCATCATAGACGATTTTCTCGTAAATTTCATCAGAGATAACAATTAAATCGTTTTCGACGGCGAAATCACGTAGCGCTTTTGAATGTTCATCGTCAAGAACACTCCCTGTTGGGTTGTGAGGGCTATTCACAATCAACAAGGAAGTATTATCACTAACGTTTGATCGGAGAGAGTCAAGATCCGGCTGGAATTTGTTATCGGGGTCTAATGTGTACTGGACCGGTGTTGCTCCTGCAGCCTGAACTGTCGGCGCATATGTCCAGCAAGGATCCGGAATAAGAACTTCCGTACCAGAGTCTGCCATCGCCATCACCGATACAAAAACCGCTTCACTTGCTCCTGCAGTGACAATAATCTCATCTGTTGAATTGTATTCTATTCCATTTTCAGATTGGAATTTTGTGGAGATTTGCTCACGGAGAGGTTTGATACCATAGTTTGATGTATAGTGTACGTGGCCTGCATCAATTGCATCTATAGCAGCCTGTTTAATTGGAGATGGGGTATCGAAATCTGGTCGGCCAATTTCGAGATGAATGATGTCTTTCCCAGCTTGTTCTAGACGATTACATTCGGAGAAGATTTCGCGAATTCCGGAATACGGAATGTCTTCCATACGTTGGGCTGTCATAACTGGCAACTAGAGGTGAAATCCTATAGAGTAAGTAATTTTTGGTGGTGAGTCTGGAATGATATATGAAAATACTCTTAAATGTTATCCGTTGTGCTTTCTGCACTCAGAAATTAGATCTCTGGTTCCAGCAGCCAACGTTGCAGTATCCTTTCCAACGGCTAAGAAATCGAAGTCTTGGCTGATTCGTTTCTCAATATCTCCCGGTTGAATTACAAGAGATCCAACGGGAATCTCGTTTTCTTTAGCCGCTTTGACTGCCTTCTCTATATGCTGATTTAGTGTATCGGAATCCCACTGAGCGAATACACCGAGGGATCCGGACAAATCTGCTGGTCCGACAAAAAGAGCATCAATCCCATCAATCGATGCAATCTCGTTTGCGTTTTCCACCCCCCGTTTGGTCTCGATTTGCGGGATTGTAACAAAAGATTCACTGGCATTTTCAACATATTCCTGAAAATCACTACCGTAATCTGAAGCTCGGCCAGATGCGATACCTCTGTCTCCTTTTGGAGGGTATGTGACAGCATCGACGAGAGATCGTGCTTCGTCTGCTGTCTCAATTCTTGGAACTAACACTCCATCTACCCCTATATCAAGGACTCGTTTTAGATGTGTTTTGTCGTTTCCCGGAACACGAACAACAGCTCCTGTGTTTCCATCTGTGGCTTCGATTCCTCGTATCATGTTCTCAACGGCCTCTAGTCCCATCGTCGTATGTTCTGTGTCAAGCACAACAAAATCAAGTGGGAGCGAGGCAGTTACTTCAGCCACTGTTGGGCTGTTGATCGATATCCATGTTCCGGTGGGGTAGGACTCTTGCTGGAAATCTATTTTCTGTCTCATGGCTTGGAATCAAAGACTCCGATTGCTCGGGGGCTCTGATTACAGGGGAATCACATAGTGTGTATATAAAAGTCTGTGATCATCACGAACCAGTGAGAATTCCATTGAAGGATTAGAATGAATTTTTTCACGTGATTCAAAAACCTCTACAAAAACTGGGTAGTACTACAGATGTCATAATCTACGATACTCACTAACTTCCGCAGCTGTAGATAGTTGCTCGGAAAAGATTTTCTGCGGTTACTACTTCATGTAATTAGGCATGTAACCTTAATAATGAAACAAAATTTTAGTATACATAAAATTAATACGATTAAACTATTCTTTCGTTAATTCGCTCTCTATGGATGCAGAGAATAGATCTATTGCGACAATTTGATATATACAAAAAGCTTTAGGCTATGGCCGCGGATAATCCGACATGCCCAAAGGCAAGCGGAAAATCAAATCGATTGAGGTAGGGTTCGAGATTATAGATGAGTTAAGAGAGAAAGAAGGTGCTCGAATTGTTGAGCTAGCCGAATCACTTGACCGTTCAGAATCTACAGTACACACATACCTGAGCACGCTAAGAGAATTAGGATACGTTGAGAAAGATGGACACACATATAGAGTCGGACTTCAATTTCTTCCGACGGGTGAATACGCAAGGAATCGTGAAGAAGTCTATCTTGCTGGGCGAAATGTAATTAGTTCGCTAGCGGAAGAAACAGGTGAGTACGTACACCTGATAGTCGCTCGCGATGGCCGTCAAATCAAGGTTTACGAACAATACGGTGACAAAGCTGTCGCAACAGAACACCACATACGACACCGTGAATCTCGTGAGCCTCTTCACCGGAGTGCGGCAGGGAAAGCTATCCTATCAGAATATCCTGAGGAAGTTGTTGAGAAGATCATCGATAAACACGGGCTGGAAGGAGCAACTGAAAATACAATCACAGACCGAACAGAGCTCTTGGATGAGCTTGACACCATTCGTAAACGAGGGTATGCAACTAATGATCAAGAAATAACTACTGGACTTCGATCAGTTGGGGCGCCCATCATAGGACCAGAAAATAGCGTTCGAGGAGCTATTAGTATGACAGCACCGGTTGAACGGTGCCGTGAGGAAAGGTTCCATGAAGAGTTCCCGGAGATGGTTCAAGAAAGTTCCAATGTAATTCAGATCAATATTGATACAGAGAACTATTATTTCTAACTCCTTCATCGACAGTAATACGGTGGCTCCGCTTGGTTTCATTGTAGCAGAGGACGTTGATTGTAGTGGACTGTTCGAGGTGGACCAACGCAGTCTCTCCATTGGCAGACAAGCAAATCAGTCAATCAGTCCGTGTACATTTTGATATAGAGTTTATCACTTGCCGTCCCAATAGCGAATAATTTTATATTGCCCCGTACGCTTGAGATTCACATGGACTCTGAAGAGAAATCTGAGATTGATTCAACCCTAGATATAAAAGAAGATAATATATTCGATGCTATTCTTGTTGCTATATCAACAGCGCTATTTGCTCTGACCATACTTCTGGCTAGCACACAAGTTTTCGTACGAAATATCCCCTACGTGAGTGGCTTTACATGGACAGAACCAATGGCCCGTTTTATTCTGATAATCGGGACATTCATCGGAGGAGCAGTCGTCACGAGAAATAGAGAGCATATAAAAATCGATATTGTATTGAATCAAGTTAGGGCTTTTTCTGATAAAGCATACAAAGTATTGGTGTCGATTAACGGTCTTATTCTCTCGATATTCTTGATAGTAGCAGTCTATACGACGATCAATGCTACATTCGGGAATTGGGACACTTCACTTGGAGGTGGACAAGGTTACGTGACATCAGGGATGCTATACCTATTCATAACTATCGGCCTTGTACTGACGCTGATATTTGAAGTGATTAATGTGGTAGAGGACGTCCGGGGAGGTACCAATTAATGGAACCGATCACCATCGCAGCGATCTATCTGGGCATCTTATTTTTATTGTACTTTATAGGGATTCCTGTTGCATTTGCGTTAGGGATTAGCACACTATTTATAATTCTATTTCCGTATTCACCCAGTCTCAGTCTAAATGTTATCGCAAATCAATTATTGCATGGTATTAATTCATTTACGCTACTAGCGATTCCATTTTATATTCTACTCGGACGTGTGATGAACAACATTGGTTTGACAGACCGAATCTTTCGGTTCGCCAATTCCTTGGTTGGACAATTCAGAGGCGGTATCGCATATGTCAATGTAGTAGCAAGTATGATCTTTTCAGGGATGTCCGGTCTCGCGGTTGCTGATGCAGCAGGCCTTGGTCGTATCGAATATAAAGCTATGACGGACAGGGGTTACAGTGAAAATATCACTCTTGGAGTTACTGGATCTTCATCGATCATTGGGCCTATTATTCCCCCGAGTGTTACGTTGATTATATACGGTGTGCTAGCTGACACTTCTATCGGGGCACTTTTCTTAGCAGGCATTGTTCCTGGAATTCTCGTTGGCCTCAGTATTATGGCTATTGTATTTATAATCTCCATTAGAGAAGGGTATACACCAGATAGTACATTTGAAGTAGAAGAAGTGTATCAAAGCTTTATCGGTGCTATTCCCGCTCTGTTGGTTCCTTTTCTAATCATTTTCGGGATTATATTCGGTATCTTTACAGCAACCGAAGCTGGAGCAGTGGCGGTTATCTATTCCATTGCACTTGGCATTTTCTACTCAAGTATAGACCTCACTACGCTGATTGAGGAAATGAAGTACAGTATGATCGAAACCTTCTCTTTGGTTATCATAATTGCTTTTGCGTCGTTGTATGGGTTGGTTGCCCTCCAGCTTCGAATCCCAATGATACTAGCTGATTTCCTAACATCAATAAGTGAGAATCCAATTGTAATTCTATTGTTAATCGTCCTTTTGCTGCTGATTGTAGGCACATTTTTGGAGACGATAGCCGCGATTTCCATACTTGTGCCAATCTTGATGCCGGTTTTGGTACAGCTAAACATAGACCTCGTCTATTTCGGCATAATTATGGTTGTAACCCTGATGTTGGGGCTTATCACCCCGCCGTTCGGACTAGTACTGTTTGTATTAGAGAAAGTGACACCAGCCGATCTGGAAGACGTAATGAAAGCTGTTCTCCCGTTCTATTTCCCGATCCTTGCGACAATCTTACTATTGGTCTTCTTCCCGGAGATCGCGATGTATATTCCAGAGAACTATTTAGGCTGAAGATTAGCGTAATTCAACTCCCCCGCACTCCTTCACTCACTGATGGCTTCGCTCGTTGGGTGTTGAGTTTGTCCATGAAATCGAACTCAAACTACTCGCGAAGAGCGGTAAATCCGTCACATTACACCACCGTTTCTGATTTTGGATGAGTTGACTGTCGGCTGTCCACCGAGATGAGCGTTGGTCTCGGTGAACGTACC
>LFFM01000861.1_pt1 | contig 21575 bp, 18 predicted proteins | sample 643131 | NCBI WGS metagenome assembly LFFM01 (sample SAMN03777445, study PRJNA286221) | soda lake metagenome | biome: soda lake; feature: Kulunda steppe; material: water; isolation source: sample Tc-Br brine of Tanatar trona crystallizer | place: Russia: Kulunda steppe | collected 2011-07
AACAAGTCTGTGAGCGACCGATAGTACTTCATGGGCCCAGCGAGAGCTGTAGATGGGTGTTTCTGTCGAATGAATTACCCTCTACAGCGCTCTGCTGGGCCCGTTCATTTTTTGTCGGGTACAGAGATGATTAATATACAACTTCATTAAATATATAGTATATTGCTCACATCTCTATTTTTGTTAAAAAAGTCTAAACCAGTGCAAGTTTAAATAGACGTATGAAATCACTACTCTCTATTATCGCCGGGCTCATAGTATTTGCACTGATAGCAGGATGTGCCAACGATGCAGAGACGGATCATCTGTTTAATCGCTTTGCGCTGCAGGATACGCTGCGGCTTGTTGAAATCGTCGAGATTGGAGATTCAGAAGGAACGGACTTGGCGATGCCGGTTGGTCCGCAGTTGGGCTCCGACGGCACCATTCACGTTGCCGATCTGGGTTACCGAGATATTCGCGTCTTTTCTCCTGATGGTGCCCTCTTGCACACCGTTGGGGAGTTTGGTGAGGGTCCTGGCGAGTTTCGTGCTCCGGGCATCTTCACGATCGGGCCAAAAGATTCCCTGTTCGTGTACGATCGCGTACTGCGCCGCCTGTCCGCGTTTACCCCACTGCCCGATCCCACCTTTGCATACAGTGTTGAATTAAAGTCTTCTGCGCTGCGAGCTCCCACCGACCTGTTTGTAGCGCAAAATGGGGCACTCTTTGCTGCATATACGCGAAGCGTTAACCGTGAGGGGATGGAGGAGGGCGTGTGGATTGTTGAAATAAACCACAGCGGAGAGATTGTAAGAGACTCATTGGCCTATCTTCGTAACATGGAGGTTATTCGAGCGGTGCGCGGAGAAGGACATATGCAGGCTGTAGGCAAGCCGTTTGCACGTTATCCCGTACTCCGCCCGGGCCCAGAAGGATACCCTTGCTATGGCTGGACCGGGCATTTACGTATAGAGTGTTTGGGTGAGGACGGTGCTGCCGAAGCACTCATTGATATTTCCGTGGCTCCCCGGTACGTGACAGCAGAAGATCGGCAGGAGCGGCTTACGCGCCTTGAGCATGTCCCTAATGCCGCTGCAATGGTTCAGGAGGAGGGCTGGCACGATACGCATCCAGCGTATGAGCTATTTACCATTGAAACGCCCGAACGCATTTGGATTCACGGGCTGTTCCACCCAGATGCTGCTGGCGACGCGTTTGTCTCTCGATGGCATGTCATCGACACTTCCGAGGAGGCCATTTACCCCGTTCATCTTGCCAATCCTGACGACCAGATCTTCGCCGTTCAGGAAGGTCGCGCCTTCGGCTATCGCCTAATCCCTGAAACGGACGAGGCGCGCATCGTCATCTACGAAATAAAGACGTAACACACTACAGACCGTCACACCCTTCAAAAAAAGAAGAAAAATATGCGCTTTGCCAATCCACAAACTCACATCGCATACAGCCTTGGCACACTCATCCTTATCATTGGTGCTTTGTTCTTAGCACCACAGACGGATCAAGCGGAGCCTGTCACGAACGATGCACTTGACATTGTAGTCACGTACGATAAAGGTGCATTTGAAGCGACTTGCTCGTCAGGATGCAACTGGGCTGAGGTAAGCTGGGTCTGCGAAGATGAGGAAGCGACGTGCAGTGTACGTCTGACGGAGCGTGGTATCGAAGGGGTCGCTTCACCTCTAAAAAACGAGTAAAAGCTAACGCTTGTTAATTGGCCTCTATTCGCCGCGCCCCTGCACTATCGACCGGAGCCGTCCAGATATCGGCGTCCAGCTCTACGGTAGCAAACGCCTCCGACATGGCCTCGCCGACGCGGGTGGCGATTGCCTCGTTTTCGCACCAGGCAAAGACGCTCGGGCCTGCGCCTGAGATCGACCCGCCGAGCGCGCCGGCCTCCCGGGCAGCGGCCATCACGTCGTCGAAGCCCGGAATGAGCCGCGATCGGTACGGCTCGATCAGCACATCGTGCAAGGAGCGGCTGATCAGCTCGTAGTCCTGCTGAAAGCATCCTGCGATGAGCGCCGCGAGGTTGCCCGTTTGCTGCACGATCGCCCCGACAGGAAACGCCTGGGGAAGTACTGCGCGGGCCGAGCGCGTGGAGATCTGCATGTTGGGATGGGCCAGCACAGTATACAGGTCGTCCGGCACCGTGATGGGCACCACGTCCAGCGGGTCGAGGCTGCGCGTGAGGACGAGCCCGCCGTGCAGCATGGGCACCACGTTATCGCCATGCAAGGCGCCGCTGGCTACGGCCTCGCCCTGCAGCGCGTAGTGGAGCACCTCGTCGTCGGAGAGCGGCGGGTCGACGAGCACCTGCGCGGCCTTCATCGCTGCCACCGCCGACGCTGCTGAGCCGCCCACGCCGGAGCTTAGCGGGATGCCTTTGTGGATGTGCACGCGGAAGCCATGCGTCAGGTGGCGGTCGGCCACGAGGTCAAGCAACCCTTTGGTGGCCGTGTTGGCTTTGGGCTGGCGGGGGAGCTCCGTTACCGTGCCTGTAATCGTGCCGACCTCCACCGTGGGCGCCACGATGCGCTCCACGCGCACCCGGTCCTGCACCGCGTCAAATGCCGCGCCCAGCACATCGTAGCCAACGCCCACATTGCCAATGGAGCCGGGGGAGAGAGCTGTTGCTTCAGAAGGGAGACCGTCGTTCATCAGGGAGCAGGAGGAAACGTAGGCAAAAGGTAGGGTGGAGGGTCAGGACTGGACAATCCGCAGGAGATCGGCAAAAATGCCGGCGGCCGTTACGGCTGGTCCCGCGCCGGGACCCTGGACAATGAGCGGGTTCTCGCGGTAACGGGCCGTCCGAAACTGCACGATGTTGTCCGTGCGGTGGATGCGGGCGAAGGGGTGGTTGTCATCGTACCGCCCGAGCTTCACCGTAGCAGCACCGGTGTGGTCGATGCGCCCAACAAACCGCAGCACCTGCCCGGCAGCGCGGGCATCCTGCAAGATCTGGGTCATCGCCTCATCGTGGGCGGGCAAGCCTGCCATGAACTCATCTACCGAGCCGTTCGCGAGCGCATCCGGTACGAGGCTTTCCACCTCCACATCGTCCAGACTCACCTCCACGCCCATCTCCCGGCCGAGGATCACCACCTTGCGGGCCACATCCATCCCCGAGAGGTCGTCGCGTGGATCGGGCTCCGTAAAGCCGTTGGCCTTGGCCTCTTGCAGGATCTCAGAGAAGGGCCGCTCGCCATCAAACGCGTTGAAGAGGTAGGAGAGGGTGCCCGAGAGGATGCCCTCAATGGCAAGTACGCGATCGCCCGTTTCAACGAGGTTGCGGAGGGTCTGGATGACGGGCAGGCCGGCGCCAACCGTCGTCTCGTAGAGGTAGCGCGCCGACCCGCCGCGCCGGGTGGTGTGCAGCGTGCGATAGGACGCGAGGGGAGCCGTGTTGGCCTTTTTGTTGGGCGTGACGATGTGAATGCCCCGCTTCAGCCAGTCCTCATAGCGTCCGGCGACGGCGGTGCTGGAGGTGCAATCGATGAGCACTGCGTGCGGATGGTAATCTGTCTGAATATGGTCGGCAAACGCTTCAAGATCGGTGGGCGTGGTGGCTTCGCCCAGCGCTTCACCCCAGGTGGCGAGGTTGAGCTGCTGATCCGTGAGGAGCATGTGCTGGCTGTCGACAATCCCGCGCACGCGGATGTCGATGCGGTGCTGTGTGCGTAGCCGCTTGGCTTCGGTAGCGAGCTGGTCGAGCAGCGCACTGCCGACATTGCCGGGCCCGATGATCCCGACGGAGAGCGTGTGATTCGAGAGGTAGAATCCGGCATGGGCGGCACGAAGGGCGCGGGTGGCATCCTTGCCATCGACCACCGCCGTGATATTACGCTCCGACGAGCCCTGGGCCATCGCGCGAACATTGACCCCGGCCTGCCCGAGCGCCCCGAAGAAGGTGGCCGCGATGCCCGGGGTGCCGGCCATATTATCGCCCACTACCGCGAGCACGCTGCAGTCGCGCGTGACCTGCACCGGCTGCACCTTGCCCTGATGCTGTTCGGCATAGAAGGCCGTTTCCGTAGCCGCGCGCGCGGCCTCCGCCTGTTCGTCCGGCACGGCAAAGCAGATGGAGTGCTCGGAGCTGCCCTGCGAGATCACCATCACCGAGACGCCTGCTTCCTCCAGCGCGCTAAAGAGCCGCCGCGCGATCCCCGGCACACCCATCATCCCCGAGCCTTCGAGGTTGATGAGCGCGAGGTGGTCGATGGTGGCAAACCCTTTCACGGGGCGCTCGGCGTCGCCCACCGCGTGGATGCGCGTGCCGGGGTCGTCCGGGTTGAAGGTGTTGCGGATGTAGAGCGGGATGGACCGGTCGAACGCCGGGGCCAGCGTCTGCGGGTGGATGACGCGCGCGCCGAAGTACGCCAGCTCCATGGCTTCCGGGTAGGAGAGGGCGTTGAGGCGCTGCGCATCGGGCACCTGCCGTGGGTCCGCCGTCATGACACCATCGACGTCGGTCCAGATGTGCAGCTCCTGCGCCTTCAACAGGGCTGCGAAAATCGCCGCGGAGAAATCGCTGCCGTTGCGGCCGAGGGTGGTCGGGGCGCCTGTGGGCGTGCGTGCGACAAACCCGGTGACGATGAGCACCTCGGCAGCGGTCTCTGCACGCCACGCCTCAAAACGCACGCGTGTGGCCTCCCAGTCTACCACGGGCCCCATCGCCTCATGGCGCACAACGAGCACGTCGCGCGCGTTCAGGAATGCAGCGTTTACGCCGTCGGCTGTAAGAGTGGCGGTGAGCAGCCGGGCGCTCCACAACTCCCCAAACCCCGCGATCAGCGCTTCCGCGGTTTCCGACACCGCCCCGAGCACCTCGGTGGCGCGCAGCACGGTACGCATCGTTTCCACGTCGGCCGAGAGGGCAGCGGCCACACCCTCTGCGGCCTCGCCAGCGAGCAACGCGTCATGGGCGGCCTGCTGCCGCTCAGCCAGGGCGTCGAGCGCGACCAGCCGTTCCGGCAGCGGCGTTGCGGCATCCACCAGCGTCAGCAGCGTATCCGTCGTCCCGCCCATCGCCGACACCACGACAGCGGTCGACGACCCGCGTTCGGCGATCAGTTGGGCAACGTGACGGACGTGGTCAGCATCTTTCAGACTGGAGCCACCAAATTTGTGAACCGTCCAGGAGGAAGCGTCGGGCATAGGGGCAACGCGAGAAATGACAACAGGAGGGCAAACGAGGGGCGCTTAACCGAGACGCCTCGGGTGGGTTGCATTTTAGGGTATGGGGGTATGAGTGTGGGAGCGTGCGGGAGGTGCTGGCCGGCCGGCTATTCCTTCCCGGTATTCGTGCTTTGATGCACCCGTCCACACGATCTCGTCTGTAACCCTCGCCTATACCGTCCACCCCTTGGTCGACCCAACCCTGGGTGCAACCGAGGTACCCCCAACCCCCGCCGCGCCTGCCGGACAGATGACGATGAACCTGTAGAGACGACCCGGCGGGTCGTCTCTACGGTGAACGTTATTTTGCGCCGTGTCGTGTCGCCCCAATGGCGGATGTTGTTTTGTGCTGTGGCGGGTTCGTCTCCATGCCCAATGCCGCCCCATGGATGACCGACGCCAATGTGCAGACGGGGCGTTTCATTGCACCGGCGGGTGGTGGTTGGTGGGGGAGACGATCCGCCGGATCGTCTCTACGGTTGGTCAGGGTGCGCCATATGGAGGGGGTGGCGACTGTGGGATTGGATCGTTTGCCGTCGTTTGATTGCCGGTTGGCTACGCGTGGGGTATCCTTTCGGCAACCCATTCTGTACGATTGGTGGTGCGCCATGCAACGCTACAAGGGACGATACCGAATCGAATCGGCAAGACTACCCACCTATGACTACAGGTCGCCCGGCTGGTACCATGTGGTCATCTGCACCGCCGGCAGGGCGTGTGTGCTGGGCGAGGTTCGGCAGGGCATCATGGGGTTGACGGTGCCCGGCTGCATCGTCGCCCACGAATGGCAACGCACGCCAGCCGTGCGCCCCTATGTGCGGCTCGGTCCGTGGAGTGTCATGCCCAACCATGTGCACCTACTGGTGGGCATAACCTCGTCGACCCCCGCTTCTTCTGGCAGCCGGATGTCAACAACACTGCGCGCCCATTCGCTGGGTGCTATCATGGGCCAATTCAAAGCGCGCTGCACGAAACGCATCCGACGGCGAGGATTTCATGCGTTTGGCTGGCAGTCCCGGTTCTATGATCGTATCATTCGCACAGAGCGTGAATGGCAGACCCTTGCCCGCTACATCTACGACAACCCTCGGCGATGGGCTGAGGATCGGCTCCATCCAGGCAATCATTAATCCACGATCGCAACGGGCTATGCCCAACGCCTCTGAAATTACTGCCACGTCCTGTGGGAAGATGGTGACTGAATCGCTTCTTGCAGCTGGTCCATGTCCCCCAATAGCCGAAGTGTCATAAATGGCTGTCCAACCTAAAACCATTCAGATCTTCCTGCCGGACGGCAACGCGCGGAGTATCCGTATTGCAGAGATCACCAGTCGCACCATTCACGCGATTCAAATTCCGCGGAGTAAGGTCCGGGCAGCCGACGTGCGCACCGAGCCACAGAGCGTGGGCGTATACTTCCTCTTTGGCGACGTCGAGGAATCGGCCAAACCCCATGTCTACATCGGGGAGGCCGAAGACTGTTACCAGCGGATCCGCCAGCACAACCAGTCGAAAGACTTCTGGACAACGGCCGTCATTATATCATCGAAGACCGGTGCCTTTGACAAAGCGCAGGCCCGGTATCTGGAGTGGTATTTTCTCCAGCAGGCGCATGAGATAGGGCGCTACCATCTCGAAAACTCAGTAACCCCAGGCGAGCCCTATCTGGCTGAGCCCACCAAGGCCGATCTCTACGATTATATTGGTACCACCCGCATCCTGCTTTCCACGCTCGGTTTTCCGGTTCTGCAAGAGGCAGGCGATCCGGCAGAGAAGCGCGAGATGCTGTACTGCGGCGTTCCCAAGCTCGGCATTGAGGCCAGCGGTAAATACACGGAGGATGGGTTCGTAGTCTTCAAGGGCTCGCAGGCGCGGCTTGATGACCTCAACGATAAGGCCGAGTGGGTGCGCAACCAAAGACAGAAACTCCGCGAAGATGGCCTGTTACTTGAGCAGGGCGACCACCTCATGTTTTCCGAGGATTACGTGTTCAGTTCGCCCAGTGCAGCAGCACAGACTGTACAGGGACGCCCCGCCAACGGCTGGAAGCAGTGGTGCAACAAGGCAGGGCAGACCCTCGATGAGCTCGAACGTCAATAATCACACCACCTGATTTCCCTTTATGCCCAACAACGCCCCCAAATCGTCCAGCGTCTCTGGAATTACTGCCACGTCCTGTGGGACGACGGCGTCAGCTATGGCGATTACGTGGAGCAGCTCACGTACCTGCTCTTCCTGAAAATGGACCAGGGGCGACGCCCTGCTGGAGCTCCCCGATCAGCGCTACGACGTGGTCCTCACCAATCCGCCCTTTGGCAAGAAGAGCAGCTTTACCATCGTCAACGAGCAGGGGCAGGCCGAGACGAAAAAGCTCACCTATGAGCGTGACGACTTCTGGACGACCACCTCGAATAAGCAGCTGAACTTCGTGCAGCACGTGGCCAACATGCTGGCCATCGGCGGCGAGACGGCCATCGTGGTGCCGGACAATGTGTTGTTCGAAGGCGGCTCCGGTGAAACGGTCCGTGACCGGCTGCTGCGCCAATACGACGTGCACACGCTCCTCCGCCTGCCCACCGGCATTTTCTACGCGCAGGGCGTGAAGGCAAACGTGTTGTTCTTCGAGCGCAAGCCCGCCAGTGAGACGCCGTGGACGCAGAAGCTGTGGATCTACGACCTCCGCACCAACAAGCACTTCACGCTCAAGCGTAACCCGCTCACGTTCAGCGATTTGGAAGACTTCATCGCGTGCTACAAGCCCGGCGAGTGCCACAACCGCGAGGAAACCGAGCGCTTCCGGTCCTTCGATTACGAAGACCTTGTCGCCCGCGACAAAACGAACCTCGACATCTTCTGGCTGAAAGACGACAGCCTCGAAGACACCGAAAACTTGCCCGCGCCCGACGTGCTGGCGTCCACCATCGTCGAGAATCTCGGGGCGGCCCTGGAGCAGTTCAGCGGGATTCAAGAGGAGTTGGAGGGGGAGATGGCGGAGGCGGAGTAGCCTGCCGTAGAGCCGCGCGTGCACTCGGGGATATCGTAGGCGCAGGTCGGGCACCACGTCACGTGTGCCGGCCAAACAAAAAGGTGGGCCCGGAGGGATTTGAACCCCCGACCAATCGATTATGAGTCGACTGCTCTAACCGCTGAGCTACGGGCCCGGAGGGCTGCCAGGTACACCTGCGGCGTCTCGGCAGCGCATCACAGGCTACAAAAGCGCCCTGCTTTCATCCGTTCCCCTGCACGCGAAGCGGTTCGAAGGGGCGCGTGCAAGGGGCGGGCGTTCCGGCGCGTGTTGGAATTATGTGAAATCAAGCCGCAATGCCTTGACGACTTAAAAAAATTAGGCTATGTTCGGCATCGGACAAAATAACGCAACCCAGACCGTATGGACCGAATCGACGAAATCGACGCCAAGATCCTGGAGCTCCTGCAGGAGCGCGGCCGCATGAAGCGCAACGCCGTCTCCGAGGTGGTGGGGCTGTCCGTTCCGGCAACGAGCGAGCGGATGCGCAAGCTGGAGGCCGCGGGCGTCATCCAGGGCTACACAGCGATTGTGGACGCCAAGCGTCTGCAATACGATATCACGGCGTTCATCCGCGTCAACGTGGACGGCTCGGAGCACTACCCGGCCGTCGTAGAGGCGGTGACGCCCATGGACGAGGTGCTGGAGGCGCATTCCATCACGGGGGATGGGTCTCATATCCTCAAGGTCCGCACCCGGAATACCACCACGCTGGAGCGCCTGTTGGCGCGGTTGCAGGCGCTGCCGGGCGTCGGCGGCACCTCCTCCAGCATCGTGCTCAGCACATTTAAGGAAACCCGTACCGTGGCCGCTGAGCCGATGGAACTGTTTACCTACGCCACTACCGAGCAACCAGGCACCTGACACCGGCTGCTCGTCCGTACCATCCTTTCGCACCCGCATCATCCCAACCAACCACTCAGCACCCAACGATGACAAAGGAAGACATCTTAGCGTCCATTGAAGAGGAAGGCGTCCAGTTTCTGCGGCTGCAGTTTACGGACATCCTCGGCACCGTCAAGAACGTGTCGATCCCGGCCGATCAGGCCGAGAAGGCTTTTGGCGAAGGCATTTACTTTGACGGGTCGTCCATCGAAGGCTTCGTGCGCATCCAGGAATCCGATATGCGCCTGGAGCCCGATCCGGAAACGTTTGCCATCTTACCGTGGCGTAGCCGCCGCTCCGATGGCACCGTTACGGCACGCCTCATCTGCAACGTGATCAACACCAGCACGGGCGAATACTTCGAGGGCGACCCCCGCTACGTGCTGCAGCAGGCTATCGCCAAAGCCGAGGCCATGGGCTTTGAGATGAACGCCGGTACGGAGCCGGAATTCTTCATCTTTGAGAAAGACGCCGCGGGCCGGGCGACCACGCAGACCCACGACGCGGGCGGATACTTCGACCTGGGCCCGAAGGACATGGCACAGGAGATCCGGGCGGAGATCATCTACGCCCTCCAGAAAATGGGCTTTGAGGTGGAGGCCAGCCACCACGAGGTGGCCCGCGGGCAGCACGAGATCGACTTCAAGTACGCGGATGCGCTTACCACAGCCGATAACATTGCCACCTTCCGCTCGGTCGTCCGCGCCATTGCGGAGCTGCACGGCGTGCATGCCACGTTTATGCCCAAGCCCATCGCTGGCATCAACGGCTCGGGGATGCACACGCACATCTCGCTGTTTAAGGACGGCACCAACGTCTTCCACGACGATGACGACGAGTTCAACCTGAGCACCACAGCCTACCAGTTCCTCGGGGGTATCCTCGCCCACGCGCCGGCGATTACGGCCATCTGCAACCCCACGGTGAACTCCTACAAGCGCCTCGTGCCGGGCTACGAAGCCCCCATCTACGTGGCGTGGAGCGATGTCAACCGCTCGGCGCTGGTGCGCAAGCCGGCGGCCCGCGTGCCCGCCGCCTCCCGCATCGAGCTGCGCTCGCCCGATCCCTCCTGCAACCCCTACCTTGCGCTGGCCGTGATGCTGCAGGCCGGCCTGGACGGCATCGAGAAGGAGATGGAGGCGCCCGGACCGGTACGCGAAAACATCTACGAGTTTACCGAAGAGGACCGCATCGAGCGCGGCATCGAAACGCTGCCCTCTACCCTGGGCCGGGCCATCGAAGCGCTAAAGGTCAACGACGTGATCTTGGACGCGCTCGGGCCGCACGTGAGTGAGAAGTTCATTCAGGCCAAGACGATTGAGTACCGCGACTATCTGGCCTCCGTCTCGGGCTGGGAGCTGGACCGGTACCTGGAGACGTTTTAGCGCCGGCCGTACCCCTCCTACCCACCCGGACTGCCCTGCCGCAGTCAAGGCCCGCATCAGATGGTTCTGGTGCGGGTCTTTTTTTGCCTGGCGTCACCGATGGACGCCGGGCCCCGCGCTGCAAAGAAAAGATTAGCGATGCCGGCTTGTTTTTTCTATCTTCGCGAACGACGTACGTCCCAGCGGGGCGCTCCTTTTTTCTTGTGCTGAAGTACGTACCCGGTTGCATGTCACAGTCGACGCCTGCGTCTTCCCCATCCGAATCGAGCGAACAGGACCGGGCGTATGTGCGCCGGGCACTGGATGGCGATGAGAGCGCCTACACCGCGCTGATGGAAAAGTACCAGCGCGCCCTCTACTACCACATCCGCAAGATGGTGCGGGATGAGAAGGAGCTGGAGGACCTCGTGCAGGAGACCTTCATCAAGGCGTTCAACGCGCTGCCGTCGTACTCGGAAACGTATGCCTTCTCGACGTGGCTCTACCGCATTGCCACGAACCACGCGATCGACTACCTGCGCAAGAAAAAGCTCAAGACGCGCTCCATCCACAAGCCGGTGAAGACGAAGGAGGGTACGCTGGAGATGGAACTGCCGGACGTCACCTACCGGCCGGATAAGCACGTGGTGGACGATCAGCGGCGCGAGCTCATTCAAGAAGCCATCGACGACCTGCCGCCAAAGTATTACCGGGTGATTGTGCTGCGCCATCAGCAGGAGAAATCCTACGACGAGATTGCCACGGAGTTGGACCTGCCACTGGGCACCGTGAAGGCCCACATCTTCCGTGCGCGCAAGCTGCTCTACAAGAACCTGCGGCAGAAGCGGGGCACGTTTTGATGGCGTATTCGGGCTCTTTTCCTTTTACATACAACCTTTCTGAATAGATGATTGCGCGGTATACCCGGCCGGAGATGGCCGCCCTGTGGAGCGAAGAGCAGCAGTACCAGTCATGGCTGGATGTGGAGCTGGCAGCATGTGCTGCCTGGAGCGAAGCCACCGGGGTGATCCCGGAGGCGGACGTGCGCACGCTGTACGATAATGCCACGTTTGATGTGGACCGCATCCATGCCATCGAGCGGGAGACGCGGCACGACGTGGTGGCCTTCACGCGGGCGGTCAGCGAAACGCTGGGGCCGGAGCGCAAGTGGGTGCACTACGGCCTCACCTCGTCTGACGTGGTAGACACCGCCTGGATGGTGCGCCTCAAACGGGCCAACGGCTTGCTCATCAGTGCGCTGGATAAGCTTATCGAGATCGTGGCTGCAAAAGCCCACGCCCACAAGCACACGCTTATGATGGGCCGCACCCATGGCGTACACGCGGAGCCGACGACGTTTGGGTTGAAGATGGCGCTGTACTACAGCGAACTGCAGCGGCAGCGGGAGCGGTTCGTGCGTGCGGCGGAGGAGATGCGCGTTGGGAAGCTGTCCGGAGCGGTGGGCACGTTTGCGCATATCCCGCCGGATGTGGAGCGCCTCACGTGTGAGCGCCTCGGCCTGAAGCCTGCGCCTATCTCAACGCAGGTGTTGCAGCGCGACCGCCACGCGCACTACCTGGCGGTTATCGCAGGGATCGGGGCGACGCTGGAGAAGATGGCGGTGGAGGTGCGGCATCTGCAGCGCAGCGAGGTCCGCGAGGTGGAAGAGTCGTTTGGGAGCGGGCAGAAGGGCTCCTCGGCGATGCCCCACAAACGCAACCCGATCGGCTCCGAAAACATCACCGGCTGTGCGCGGCTGCTGCGCGGCTTCATGGTGTCGGCCTACGAGAACGTCGCGCTGTGGCACGAGCGCGACATCTCGCACTCGTCCGTGGAGCGCGTCATTCTGCCGGATGCGACCACGCTGCTGCACTACGCGCTACACCGCTTCGCGGGGATTGTGGAGCGGTTGGTGGTTTTTCCCGAGCACATGCGGCAGAACATGGAGCGCACGCATGGCCTCTATAACAGCCAGCGCCTCATGCTGACGCTGGTGGAAACGGGCCTCAGCCGCGAGGCTGCTTACGACCTCGTGCAGCCCCTGGCGATGCAGGCGTGGGAGTCGGGGGAGGCGTTCGAAGCCATCGCGCGTGATAGCGACGCCCTGGCCGCCCACCTCTCGGAGGAGGACATCACCCAGGCCTTCACCACGGAGGTCCACCTGCGCAACGTAGACACGATCTTCGAGCGGGTGGGGCTATCGGGGTGAGCTTCCGTTACCGCTCGCCCATAGCAACGCACGGCGCCCTGCTCGCTCCCGTGCTCTTTCTCGCTCCCATGCTCTGCGTGGGAGCGCACCATGAGCACGCTCCGCGTGCGATGCAACGGCTGGCCTGGTCTGCCTGACCCTCAGCAGCCTGATCCATCAACTGGGCGGTACTTCCACGAAGCGGTACTTCCGAAGACGTGCTTCTGCGAAGACGCAGGACCTGATCCCCGCGCGTACGCCGACGCGCTCGACCCGTTCTGGGACGCGCCTGAGAGGCTGGCCCGCCTGGCCAGATATGGCTGATGGACCGAAAACATCAGCAAGATGCCGGCATCATGAGATGGATTGCGTATACCCCCCTGCCCTAATTAAACGCCGCACGCGAGGCCTTGAAGGCGGCCGGTGGGGACGGGGTGCCCTCGACCAGGTACGGACGGGCGCCCAGCGCTTCGTCGAAGAAAACGTAAAGCCCGGCCTCGTTGGGGTCGTACGTTTGAAACTGATCATCCAGCCATTGCGCCACGGCCGTATCCAGCGTAGCCGTGAGCCAGTCGTTCAGATGCGTGGCAAACCAGACCTGATAGGTAGGGAAGGGGTGGTCCGCATCGGCCGTGTCGTCGGTGCGCTCCTTCACAATGATAGCGCCCGCGCCATACGCCTTGAACCCCTGAAAGGACGCGGCCGCCAGGCTTGCCCAGTGGTCCACAATGAATTGGTGATGGGCCCGCTCCACGTCGTCGCGCGTAGAGACAGACTTGGCCATGTGGATCGTAATGAGGTGACCGTCGTCTGTGTACGTGGTCGTGCGTGTGGGCATGGTGACGGGGCAGTTATACAAAAACGGAGGTGCACAAGTAGAATCGCGCTGTCGCGGGCGGTTCCGGTACGGGTGGGGGGCACCGTACACGCTGGGGAGGTGTTGCCGTATCGTCACGGCCCCCGGCGCACAACGGCGCGGCATAAAAAAGCCCCTGACCGAGGACCGGTAGGGGCTTTTGAAGTACAGGGATGAAGTACAGGGATGTGCGGCGGTTATCCCATGTTTTCGACCAGCGCCTCGCCAAACGCGCTCGTCTTCAGCAGCGTGGCGTTCTCCATCTGGCGCTCGAAGTCGTAAGTTACCCGTTTCTGGCTGATGGTCTTCTCCAGCGCGGTGACGATCAGGTCAGCGGCCTCATCCCAGCCCATGTACCGAAACATCATCTCGCCCGAGAGGATGATGGAGCTGGGGTTGACCTTGTCCTGCCCGGCATACTTCGGCGCGGTGCCGTGCGTGGCTTCGAAGATGGACTGGCCGGTGTTGTAGTTGATGTTGGCGCCGGGGGCAATCCCGATGCCGCCCACCTGCGCGGCAAGAGCATCCGAAATGTAATCGCCGTTGAGGTTCATCGTAGCGATCACATCGTACTCGGCCGGGCGCGTCAGAATCTGCTGCAGGAAGGCGTCGGCAATGACGTCCTTGATGATGATCTCCTGCCCGTCATCTGTGGTAATGACGTGCCACGGCCCCCCGTCCAGCAGCTCCGCCCCGAATTCCTCAGCGGCCACCTCGTAGCCCCAGTCGCGGAAGGCGCCCTCGGTAAACTTCATGATGTTGCCCTTGTGCACCAGCGTGACGCTCTCAGACCCCTGATCGATGGCGTAGCGGATGGCAGAGCGAACAAGCCGCTTGGTGCCTTCCTCCGAAATAGGCTTAATGCCGATGCCGCTCGTATCAGGGAAGCGGATAGAGCGGGCGCCCATGGTATCCTGCAGGAAATCGATCACCTGTTGCGCCTCCGGCGATTCGGCCTTGTATTCGATGCCGGCGTAGATGTCCTCTGAGTTCTCGCGGAAGACGACCATATCCACGGCTTCCGGCTCCTTCACGGGAGAGGGGACCCCCGCGAAATGGCGCACGGGGCGGACGCAGGCAAAGAGGTCAAGCTTTTGCCGCAGCGCCACGTTCAGCGAGCGGATGCCGCCGCCCACCGGCGTGGTGAGGGGCCCCTTGATGGCCACCAGGTACTCCTCGATAGCCGCCAACGTATCCGCGGGGAGCCATTCGCCAAACTGCTTATGCGCTTTCTCTCCGGCAAAGACTTCAAACCAGACGATGGACCGGGCGCCGCCGTAAGCTTTCTCCACCGCGGCGTCAAACACGTGCTGCGCGGCCCGCCAGATGTCAGGCCCTGTACCGTCGCCTTCAATGAACGGGAGGATGGGATGGTCGGGGACGTTAAGGGTGCCGTCGTCCGAGAGCGTGATCTGCTCGCCGGTGGAAGGAGGGGTGAGGTTTGTGTAAGCCATGGGCGTGCGAGAGATTAAGTGAAAAGGGGGCGCTGCTCGGGGCTTGCCGCAGCGGCTCAAGGTCAGTGCTGTTCATTGCTGTGTATACAGCTGTGTATACATAGGAGCTTGGGTGTTGCAGGCAGAACCATAATTCAACCCAAGGAGCCTTACAAAATAGCAGGTGCGCGCACAGAAAAAAGGGGCGTAATGGGAAGATGCGTGGAAAGCCGTGAGGGAAGCGCCGGGCGTATTCCTGTCGCCCGACGCATGGGGTTATAGTCTGCCAATCGTGTCCCGCAGGCGTAACTCCCACACCTTCCATGCGGCTTCCCGGACGATCGCCTTGCTCATTTTGGATTGCCCTTCGGTGCGCTCGGTAAACACAATAGGCACTTCCGCAATCCGGAAGCCAGCCCGCCAGGCGCGGTACTTCATTTCGATCTGAAAGGAGTACCCGGTAGACCGGATGCGGTCGATGTCGAGCCGCTCCAGCACGCGCCGCTGGTAGCATACAAAACCAGCCGTGACGTCTTGCACCGGGAGCCGGGTGATGGCGCGGGTGTAGATGCCAGCGCTGTAGGATAAGATAAGCCGCCCCAAGGGCCAGTTCATCACGCGTACCCCGCCCACGTACCGCGAGCCGATGGTCATGTCCGCCGCATCAGCCCAGAGCGGTGCCGCCAGCTTGGGGATGTCGGCCGGATTGTGGGAGAGGTCGGCATCCATCTCTCCGATAAACGGGTAGCCGCGCCGCAGCGCGTACCGAAACCCGGTGCGGTAGGCGTTGCCCAAGCCCATCTTGCCGTCGCGGCGCAAGAGATGCACACGGTCGGGGTGGGTGTCACGGTACCCCGCCACAAGGTCGGCCGTCCCATCCGGCGAGGCGTCATCTACCACAAGCACGTGCACCCGCTCCGGCAAACGGAGGGTCTGTGCGAGCAACTCGCCGATATTCTCGACCTCGTTGTAGGTCGGAACGATGAAGAGGGTGGGGCCAGAAGAAGGCACGGGGCAAAACGTCAGGAAGCAAGGCACCGAAGGGAGCGCCTTTAACGTAGGACGAACAGGACTGATTTACAACGGCCGGTCTTCGGCACCGAGGCCCGAGGCTCACCGTTTTTTCGTTCGGCATTTGACGGCCAGGTTTCCTATCCTACAGGCAGCATGATGATAGGGCCGCCCGCCACTCCCGGCGGGTCGCCAGGAGAAACCTGCCCCGTAGCCTCGAATAGAAACGATGCTTTCCGTGGTTCGCCACGGGCACTGCCCCCGCTCCTCTGATTGACGACGTACCCACTCTATGGCAAGCGATTCGCAGCAGACTTCCCCCTCCGCCACGGAAGATGTCCAGGCGACCGAGGACCACGAAGGGTTCACGAAGCCGCAAAACGAGGATGCGCGGCCCGATCCGCTCGACCTCCCGGATGCGCTGGAGTTCGAGCAGACCTTCAAGGTGTACCGCGGTGGCACCGTCGGGCATGAAGAGCTGGGCCTCGACACCGACACGCTGCTGGCGATGTATCGTAACATGCTCTTGCAGCGCCGCTTTGAGGAGCGCTCGTTGCAAATGTACCGCAAGCAGAAGATTTCGGGCTTTCTCCATCTCTACATCGGGCAGGAAGCAGTATCGACCGGTTCTGTGCATTCCATCGATGTGGGCGAGGACACGATCATCACGGCCTATCGCGACCACGGCATTGGCCTGGCCATGGGCATGGATCCTAACGTCTGCATGGCGGAGCTCTTCGGAAAGAAAGACGGCTGCTCCAAAGGCAAAGGCGGCTCGATGCACTTCTTCAGCAAGGAGAAGCGCCTCTTCGGCGGCCACGGCATTGTAGGCCAGCACATCCCCGTAGGCACCGGCATTGCCTTCGCCCACAAGTACCGCGGCGATGGCAAGGTCTGCCTCACGTTCTTCGGCGACGGCGCGGTAGGGCAGGGCGCCATGCATGAGGCCGCCAACCTGGCGGGCCTGTACGATCTGCCCATCGTCTTCGTCATCGAAAACAACGAATACGCCATGGGCACGGCTGTCCACCGCGCCTTTGCCGATCCCGACCTCTGCAAGCAGGCGGTGCCCTACGGCATGCCAGCTTCTATCGTGGATGGCATGGACGTCTTCAGCGTCACCAAAGCCATGCGTGACCACGTGGCGATGGCGCGCGAAAACCAGCCATCGTTTGTAGAAGTGCGGACCTACCGCTACCAGGGCCACTCGGTAAGCGACCCGGCGAACTACCGCACCAAAGACGAGCTGGAGCAGAAGAAGGGCGAAGACGCGATTATTCGCCTCAAGAGCTACCTCGTGCAGCATGAGCTGTCGACGAACGAGGCGCTCGACGACATCGACGAAGAGGTGAAGCAGCAGGTGCTGGACGCCATCGACTTTGCCGAAAACAGCCCGCTGCCTGACCTCGAGGCCATCTACGAAGACGTCTACTCTCAGAAGGACTATCCCTTCCTGGCGTAACCGGCCCGATCCATCCCTTTTATTGCTGACTTACCCTATACCCACTCATGGCAGAACTTCAGTTTCGAGAGGCCATCCGCGCCGCAATGACCGAGGAGATGGAACGCGACGAGGACATCTTCCTCATTGGGGAGGAGGTGGCCGAATATGACGGGGCATACAAGGTGAGCGAGGGCATGCTCGACCAGTTTGGGCCCAAGCGCGTCGTGGATACGCCCATCTCCGAGAACGGCTTTGTCGGGCTCGGCATCGGGGCTGCCATGAACGGCCTGCGCCCCATCGTGGAGCTGATGACGTGGAATTTCTCGTTCGTAGCCTTCGACCAGATCCTGAACAACGCCGCCAAGATCCGCTACATGTCGGGCGGACAGTTCAGCTTCCCCATCGTGTTTCGCGGGCCCAATGGCGCGGCCGGGCAGCTGGCGGCCACGCACAACACGTCGGTGGAGTCGTTCTACGCGCACATCCCGGGCCTGAAGGTGGTCTCCCCCTCCACGCCCAACGATAGCAAGGGGTTGCTGAAGGCCTCCATCCGAGACAACGACCCGGTGCTCTTCCTTGAAAGCGAACGCATGTACGGCTTGAAGGGGGAGGTCTCAGACGAAGAGGATTACATATTGCCCATCGGCAAAGCGCACATCGTCCGCGAAGGCGACGCCGTCACCCTCGTGGCTAATGGCAAGGACTACTACATTGCCCTGGAAGTAGCCGACCGGCTCGCAGAGGACGGCCATCAGGCCGAGGTCATCGATCCGCGCACGATCCGTCCGCTGGACTTCGATACCATCATCGCGTCCATCAAAAAGACGAACCGCTGCGTCATCATCGACGAAAGCAACCCGTTTGCCAGCCTCTCGTCCGAGATCGCCTTTCAGATTCAAGAGCGTGCGTTCGACTACCTGGACGCCCCGGTCCGCCGTATCACCGCTAAGGATGTGCCGGCACCGTATGCCAAGAACCTGATGGACTACTACATGCCGCAGGCTGACGACGCCTACCAGGCCTGCCGCGACGTGATGTACCTGTGACCTACCTGTAGCGTACTTAGCAGTTGTAATGCCGTGTGCTTTGGCGGTGCCACCCGAGGCCCGCCGCCTGACGCCGTAGCCCCGCAGCGCCTCTTTCCGATTCTCCTACAGACGACCGACCGACTTATGGCCATTCCCGTTGACATGCCCAAGCTGAGCGACACCATGGAGGAAGGGGTGCTGGTAGCCTGGCTGGCTGATGAAGGCGATCAGGTGTCCGCTGGTGATGTCATTGCCCAGGTGGAAACGGACAAAGCCACCATGGACCTGGAGGTGTTTGATGACGGGGTGCTGCTGAAAAAACTGGTGGAGGAAGGCGATGCCGTCGACATCGGCGCACTGATTGCCGTGCTGGGCGATGAAGGCGAGGACATCTCGCCGGTGCTCGAGGAGTTCGGTGTCGGGGGCGATGCGGCGAACGGGGCAGCTGACGCGGAGGAAGCCGAAGCTACCGACGAGGCAGAAGCGCCTGATGACGCACCGGCCACCGCTGAAGGCGCGCCGTCAGGCGATGGCGCGGCGCAGCAGGAGCCCGTGCCCGCTGGAGATGGTGCGCCCGAGGAAGATGACGGCCGCATCAAAGCCTCGCCGCTGGCCCGTCGCATGGCGTCTCAAAATGAGCTTGACATCGCGACCATCGATGGGTCCGGGCCGCAGGGACGCATCATCAAGCGGGACATCGAAGAGGCCCTGGAGGCGAAGGAAGCCGCACCTGTGGAGGAAGCGCCCGCGGAAGAAGATGCAGCACCGGCCGTTGAGGAGGAAGAGCAGGCTCCGGCGTATCAGCGTCCAGGCGATGTGGTGTCGGTTGACGATGAAGACCTCTACGAAGCCGTGCCACTCTCGCAGATGCGCAAAACGATTGCGCGCCGCCTGGCCGAGAGCAAGTTCACGGCGCCGCACTTTTACCTGACCATCGACATCGACATGGAAGGCACCATCGCCTTCCGCAAGCAGCTCAACCACCTCACAGAGGAACAGGAGCGCCCGAAGGTGTCCTTCAACGACATCATCACCAAAGCCTGTGCGGTGGCGCTACGGAAGCATCCGGATGTCAACAGCGCGTACCTGGAGAAAGAGGGCGAAATTCGCTACTACAACCAGGTGCACGTAGGCGTGGCGGTAGCGATCGACGAGGGGCTGGTGACGCCCGTCATTCGCCATGCCGACCGGAAAGGCCTCGCGCAGATTGCGGAGGAGACGCGCGAGATGGCCGGGCGCGCCCGCGATCGGAAGTTGCAGCCCGCCGAGATGGAGGGGGCCACCTTCACCACCAGCAACCTTGGGATGTTTGGGATTGAGGAGTTCACGGCGATCATCAACCCCCCGAGCGCGTGCATCTTAGCGATCGGCGCGATCCGTGACGAGCCGGTCGTGAAAAACGGCGAAGTGGTGCCCGGCAAGCGCATGAAGGTGACGCTTTCCTGCGACCACCGCGTGGTGGATGGAGCGGTAGGCTCGGCCTTCCTCAACACGCTGCAGCAGCACCTCGAAGAACCCATGAACCTGCTGCTGTAAGATGGGCAGGTTGATACCGCATCACCACCCATGCCCCCTTCGCTGTTGCTTTTGCCGGTATGCGGCTTGCCCACATCTCCGACGTGCACTTTGGTCGGATTGCGCATCCGGATATCGTAGCGACGCTGACGCAGGCCATCAATGCGGCAGCGGTAGACGCGGTACTGGTCAGTGGTGACCTCACGCAGCGGGCCCGGAAAGGGGAGTATAAGGCAGCAGCGGCCCTGCTGAACTCGTTTGACGCGCCTACGCTGGCGGTGCCGGGCAACCACGACGTGTACCCGTGGTGGCATCCCATCAAGCGCCTGCGCACACCACTGACGCGGTTTCGGCGGTACATTGACGCCAACCCGACGCCTACGCTGGAGCAGCCGGGGCTGGCCGTGCTGGGCATCAACTCGGCCCATGGCTACACCATCAAGGGGGGCACCATCGGTTCGGACGAGCGGGCGGCTATCGCACAGTACTTCTCAGACCAACCCTCCGGCACATTTAAGGTGCTCGTGGTGCATCACCACCTCATCACGCTTAAGATGGAGCGCGGGCATGACGTCGCCCGCAACGCGCGCCGGACGCTGGAGGTCGCGATGGCGCAGGAGGTAGACCTGGTGCTCTGTGGCCACCTGCACATTTCCCATGTGGAGCCGATCACGCTGGCTGAACAGGCCCATCAGCTCGTAATTGCCAGCGCGGGCACCGCCACCAGCGACCGCGGGCGCGGGTCGAACCGGGAAACGAACTACTTCAACCTGGTCACCGTCGGTGATGATACGTTCACCGTAGCCGAACACCGGTTTGTGCCGAACGATGGACGCTTTGTGGAGGCTGGTTCTGCGGCCTTTCCTCGGATGACGCCTGCGTCTTCCTCCTCACCTGATGTCACACGCTGATGCTCGCCTCCATGCCTCGCGTGCTTCGCTACTCGGGCGTGCTGGCCGGGCTGATCGCCGTTGCCCTGCAGAGCAGCTCGTTCGTGCTTCTGGGGATCGCGCCCTCGGTCCCGTTGCTGGTGCTGGCCTTCTGCGGTGTGGCTGGTCTCTACCAGGTCGATCGTCTTGGCTTGTTTGCACCGGAAGACCAGATCAACCAGCCCGAGCGTATGGCCTGGGCTCAGCGGCATCGCCGGGTGTTGAAAGGGTCAGCGGGGGTGCTGCTGATTGTGGCCTTCGCCATGGTGCCATTGCTGCAGGCGTCAACGGTGGCGGTGGGCCTGCTGCTGGGCATAGCCGGGCTGGCCTACGTACTGCCCACCCTCTGGGGCACCCGCCTCAAAGGCCTCGGCAGCCTGAAGCCTGCCATCGTGGCCGGCGTATGGACGCTCGGCGTGGTCCTGCTCCCTGCCCTTGAGGCGAATCTGCCCCTTGATGAGGCGGTCGCGGCCCTTGGGGGCTATCGTCTGGCGCTCTTGTGGGCGGCCGCACTGTTGGCCGATTACCCCGACCGGGAGGGGGACTGGCAAGCTGGCCTCATTACCCCGGCCGTGCGGTGGTCGCGCGGGACGCTATGGCTGGCCGGTTGCGTGCCGCTTGCCCTGGCCGGTGGGCTCGCTGCTGGACTGGCTGTGGGCTCCGGCGACGGCCTGCTGGCCCTGGACAGCCTCGGCTACCTGCTGCTGCTCTACTGGCTC
>LFFM01000862.1_pt1 | contig 21570 bp, 16 predicted proteins | sample 643131 | NCBI WGS metagenome assembly LFFM01 (sample SAMN03777445, study PRJNA286221) | soda lake metagenome | biome: soda lake; feature: Kulunda steppe; material: water; isolation source: sample Tc-Br brine of Tanatar trona crystallizer | place: Russia: Kulunda steppe | collected 2011-07
ATCAGCATCCTCGGCTTTTTTATGACCGAGTCCTGGCACTTTATCACCCTGGCGGCCATGGTCGGCATGGTTCAGGGCGGAACCCAGGCGCTTTCGCGCTCGCTATTCGCCAGCATGATCCCGCGCTTTGAGTCGGGTCGCTTTTTCGGGTTCTTCGCTGTCTTCGAGCGCTTTTCGGGGATTATCGGCCCCACCGTCTTCGCCCTGGTCGGTCTCACCGCCGAAACCAGCCGTCCGGCGATCTTGTCGATCATTGCCTTCTTTATCATCGGCGCCATATTGCTGACATTCGTCGATGTCGACGAGGGCCGAGAAGTAGCCCGCGAAGCAGAGCGCAAGATGGCCGAACAAGATGCCGAAGAGTTACTCGACTGACGGGTTCTCGACGGCTACCCCAGCCACCCGAAATTCACTCTCACTAAAAAATCACACCTCCATCAAAACCAGAGCAAATCAACTAAAATATTTTATATTTACTGTAATTCGGGCCGGCGGTTGGCCGGAAGGATGGATGGAAGAGAAGAATGGCCTGAGAAAAACCATGAATCCGAAAAACCATAACTTTCAAAAAACTCTCACTTTTCTCACATTTTTCTGCTCGATGTATTGCGCATCGTGAGTCGCCTTAGTTGCACTGCCGCCAACTGGCAGCAGCGATGGAAGTAACGGCCGCCAGGCCGCGGATTTTTGTGGCATCCTGCTTTCGGGACTGCGCCGCGACTATCCATGTCCGCGCCTTTCGACACGAGACACGGTAGCCGAGCCCCGGACTCCGCCATACCCCGACGGAGTTGCAGAGCGCACCCTGTTTGCCTCTCGACAACGCCGCACCGGACGAACCGATAACGACGCCGCCAGAGAGACGCGGTCATTTTGAGGAATCCGTTAACCCTATTCCCCTCTGCTGATATCCCGCCTTGCCTCGTTTCGCATACGACATCCCAACCTTCGACGGGGTAGCCGTATGCGAAGCGAAAACCCGAAGCCGGCCACTGCGAAACAACATAAGTACCGGCTCCGACCGCAGAGTTGTTGAAATGTTGGAATTTCATATCGTTCTCACTCTTACGCTTTGAGCACTCGTTGACGATGCGCCTGACGCATCGTCAACTTCGACTCGAGGCGTTATATTGCAGCGCCATCCGCTCGCGAGTATGTGATCTATGGTGATCACTCGTCTGCCGCTGCTTCGTCATTGATCGATGGTCCATTCGTCATTTCAGCCGATGGGTCTCCACAGACTCCTTCGGCCCCTGCATGATCTATTATCGAACATTCGCCGATGGTTTTGCTTAACTTAAAAAAGCTTTACATCCCATGATCACAGTTCACCACCTCGAAAATTCTCGTTCCCATCGAATTCTATGGCTTCTTGAGGAGTTGGGTGTCGACTACGACATCGCATTCTACGAGCGCGATCCGGACTCCAAACTTGCGCCCCCGGAGCTTCGAACTATTCATCCCCTCGGCAAGTCACCGGTGATCACCGACGGCGATCGGACGGTGGCCGAATCGGCGGTCATCATCGAATATCTCCTCGATGAATACGGCAGTGGACAACTTCGTCCGGAGCCCGACACCGACGCCTTTGCCCAATACCGGTACTGGATCCACTACGCCGAGGGCTCGGCGATGACGCCCCTCTTTTTGCGGATCGTCTTTTCCGAACTTCCCCGACAGGCACCGTGGCCCGTATCGTCACTCCTCAAGGTCGTCTCCCGCGGTGTCGAAAGCGAGGTCATCGAACCGCGTCTTGCCACCCACGTCGACTACTGGGAAGAGCACCTGGGCGACTCGAAGTACTTCGCCGGCGCCGACTTTACGGCAGCCGACATCCAGATGAGTGTCCCCCTGGAGGGCGCAGCGGCTGGTGTGGACGCCGACAAATACCCGGCGGTCCAGGCCCTCGTCGACCGACTCCAGCAGCGCGATGCCTACCGGGCGGCCGTGGAGTCCGGCGGCGGACTCTCCATGGATCTCTGATCGCCCTGTGTCATTTCGGCGCCGCGGCTACGGGTCAACACCGACGTCGTCGCCTCCCCCGCCGTAGCCACGGTACTGCCAGTTCGGCTCGTCGGTGTTCAGCGCCTCGTCGACGCTCTCTTCGACGATGTGATGATCCGGCGACAATTCGCAGACCGGATCGGTGGCCGACGCATCACCGGTCAGTGCAAAGGCCTGGCAGCGGCAGCCGCCCCAGTCATTTTCCTTTTCCGAACAACTCTGGCAGGGCTCGGGCATCCAATCCGTGCCTCGAAACCTGTTAAACGCCGGCGAATCGCTCCAGATATCGCCCAGGGCATGATCGGCGACATTGTCGAACTCCAGCTCCGGAATGCTGTCGGCACCGTGGCACGGAAGGACCCTTCCGTCGGGCGCCACCACCAGAAACTGGCGACCCCAGCCGCCCATACAGGCCTTGGGCCGCACGCCGTGGTAGTCGGGCACTACATAATCAATGGTCAGCTGCCCCTCGAGTTGTTTGCGGCGGGCCTCGACGAGTTCTGTGGCCTCGTCGAGCTGTTTGCGGGTTGGCATCAGGGCCTCTCGGTTTTTGAGGGCCCAGCCCTGATATTGAGCGTGCGCGACCTCCAGACGATCGGCGCCCATCGATACCGCCAGGTCGATGATATCGGCCAGATGGTGTAAATTCTGGCGGTGAACGACGGCGTTGACCGTCAACCTCAGGCTGGCATCGCGGACCCAGCTCGCACAGGTCAGTTTCTTGAGGTGGGCACCCGGAAGTCCACCGATATGGTCTGAGAGCTCCGGATCGCTGTCCTCGATGCTCAGCTGGACGTGATCGAGGCCCCGGTCGGCCAAATGCTCGATACGCTCTTGGTCCAGAATCTGGCCCGACGTGATGAGATTGGTGTACAATCCGGCCGTGCGCGCCCCGTCGACCAGTTGCGCCAGGTCCTTGCGCACTGCCGGCTCTCCCCCCGACAGGTGCACATGGATCACGCCCAGGGCCGCCGCCTCTTCGAAGACCGACGTCCACTGCTCCGTCGATAATTCCGACGATTTTCGTGTCAACTCGGTGGGGTTTGAGCAGTAGACACAGCGCTGAGGACAGCGGTGGGTCAATTCCGCCAGAAGGCCCATGGGTGATGGCGTCGTCATACGGCGATATATCCCTGGTCGGCGAGTTGCCTTAAAAACTGGCGCGTCTCATCGGCGATGGTCTCCCGTTCGGCGTCGTACTCCTCGAAGAGTCGGGAGACGATGTCATCGACAGTGCGCTCCCCGTCGATAAAGCGGGCAATATCGGCGCCTGGACCCTGGGGAACGACCACCCGCTCCGGGCCCAAAATCATCCACTGCTCGCGGGTCTCGTCGTAGCGGCTACGCACACCGCGAGCCCACGTCACGACTGTATCGGATTCGATGGCTGTCACGATGATTCCTGTGGCTCGAAGGCTCCCGGCGGAATATGACCGGGGTCGACGTAGGCGTGATACAGGGCGTCGAGCTGGGACCACAACACGTCGCACTTAAAACGGACGGCATCCAATACCTGCTGTTGCTGCCCCCGGTTCTCGGCGTATTCGATGACGTAATCGAGGGCGAAGTTGGAGTCCTTCGGCGCCTGATCGAGCCGGTGTTCGAAGTAGGCGAGCGCCGCATCATCGATAAAATCGTAGGTGGCGATCATGCCCTCGTAGCGGGTGGCGATGATATCCGGTGCAAAGAGTTCGGTCAGCGACGAAGCGACGGCCTCCAGAAGAGAGCGCTCGCGCACGTAGCGCACGTAGGCCTCGACAGCGAAGGTCGTCGCCGGCAAGACGCCGCGCTGATGTTGCACATCGTCGACATCGAGCCCCGTGGCCTCCGCGAGCTTGAGCCAGCGCGAAATCCCGCCGATATCGCCGTCGTCGGGTCGCCCGTCGTGATCGAGGATCCGACTTCGCCAGTGGCGCCGAAGCGACGGATCGTCGGTCCTCGACATCAGGGCGGCGTCCTTTCTGGGAATCGCCGCCTGGTAACAAAAGCGGTTGAGCGCCCAGGCCTGGACCTGTCCCCGGTTGAGCTGGCCGTCGTGCAGTAGATGGTGAAAGGGGTGGAGTGAGTGGTAGCGCTCGTCACCGATGGCCTCGATGGCGGCCCGAAACTCGTCGGGAGATCTGGCGGTCATGCAACGTCCTCATAGCTCGATGGTCCATCCGTCGTAGGCGATGTCCCAGCCGGCGGCTTCGGCCCTCTGACGCTCGTCGGTATCGTCGAGCAATACGGGATTGGAGTTATTGATGTGAATCAGGACTTTGCGCTCGATATCGGCCTCGGAAAACGACTCCAGCACGCCGCCGTCGCCGCTGATGCTGACGTGGCCCATGCGCTGTCCGGTCTTTTCGCTGAGACCGGCGTCGACCAATTCGTCGTCGCTCCACAGGGTGCCGTCGAAAAATACAAGCGGTGCCCCCTGAAGGCGCTCTTTGAGCCCGAATGTGATGTCGGCACAGCCGGGCACGAAGAAAAAATGGGTCTCTCCCAGGTCGACGCGCAATGCGACGTTGTCCTCGGTCTCAACCCCAATCTCCGGGGTCTTTCCCGGGGTCTCCTCGTACAGCGGGACCTTTCCGGGCACCGAAAAGGCGGTCATCGAAATGCCGAGTTTCTGGCCGTCGGCTCCGGCGATCTCTGTGGTCTCGTCGAGTTGCATCGAGCGCCGGGGAACGGTCTCGCGGTCCAGAGCGTCGAATATCGGTGACTGCGCAAGCGTCTCGTGGACCGAACCGGAAGCATATACCGAAAATGGCTCGCCCTCGCGCATCGTCAACAACCCCGAGACTTGGTCGACTTCGCCGCCGGTCAATACCACGGCCTCGATGGGACTGTGGCGACCGGAGTGCTGGGGATGCAGCGATGGGGTCTTCGCAATCTGCTCGCGCAGATCAGGTGAGGCGTTGATCAACACCCAGCGCCGGCCGTCGGCACTGACGGCGAGCGACGTCTGCGTTCGACGCGGCCCGTCGCCGTCGCGGACTCGCTCGCAGATTCCGCAGTTGCAATTCCACTGCGGTGACCCGCCTCCGGCACCGGCGCCCAACACGCGCACCCCGGGCTGGTCTTCACCGGCGTTCTCCATGACTCAATCCCGTTCATCGTCGATGGTCGCGCAGCGATAGGCCGAAATCTCCATGGTCATCGGAAATTCTTTGAGCGTCGGCGTCTTCCAAGTCTTCTTTTCATTATTCACGGTCTACTCCCTGGCAGATCTAATTTGTGACCTTGCGAGATGCGAACCAACCGGCCGCACCGGAGCCAAAGGGTAAGCCCCGACGAGGTCCAAATCAACGACGACATCCAAATTTCCGTTTCCGCCGTCGACTTGAAGTCTCGGTGCAATGCATCACACTTCTAGACCTCAATAGGTCGGGACCGTCTGCCGCGAAGTCACAACGCCACTCTTTGCCCTCTGCGCCGGGTCTTCCATGCGAAGCGCCACCCCGTTTTTACTTGTCGTCTTTCTGGTACTGCCAATCATCAGCGCCTGCAGCGCCGATCCGGAGCCCGAAGACATCGAAGATACCGGCGTCTCCTCCAATGATGACGCCGGCGCCGATGGCGACACCGATGACAACAATGATAGCGCAAACGGCGACAACGACAACGGCGACAATGACAATGGCGGCCAGATTCCCGACCACTGCACCGATGGCGAACAAAGCGGCGACGAAACCGACGTCGACTGCGGCGGCTCCTGTCCGCCCTGTGAGGTCGGCGACGCCTGCCAGACCCGAAGCGATTGCACCACCCTGGAGTGCGACCAAGACGACATGGTCTGTGTCACCGTCGATTGCGCCGGCGGATGCTCGGGCAACGGAGAATGCGTCGACGGTCAGTGTGAGTGCGACGACGGCTGGACCGGCTCCGACTGTTCGGATGTCGAATCCGGCGCCGGATGCATCGACGACTGTTCAGATAACGGACAGTGCGTCGACGATACCTGCGAATGCGACGACGGCTGGACCGGCCCCGCCTGCTCCGAACCTGACGAGGGCAGTCAAGAATGTCCCAATGACTGTTCTGGCAACGGCCAGTGCTTCGACGGCATCTGCGCCTGTGACGACGGCTGGACCGGTTCCGACTGCTCGATTCCCGACGACGAGGATGACTGTCCCAATGATTGCTCGGGCAACGGCCAGTGCGTCGGCGGCGTCTGCAACTGCAATCAGGGCTGGACCGGCCCCGATTGTTCACAGCCCGACTGCCCAAATAACTGCTCCGGCAACGGCCAGTGCAGCGGTGGAACCTGTCTCTGCAACCCGGGCTGGACCGGCCCCGATTGCTCGATTCCCGAAGATTGAGACTGCGGCTCACCGGCGGATCACCGCCCGGTGGGACGAAATGTTGGTTGATTGGTCTCGTCGGGGACCGATAACTCATCGAAGCGCTGGAGTCCGCCGCCGTCGATATCGACGACGTGAATTGTGCCCCTTGACCAGCGCATGGGATCGCCGTCTTCGCTGTCGTTGTCGCTGAAGATGACAGTATCGCCATCGGGCGAGACTTCGGCGCGGCGAATGGTGCCGTGCTCCAGGTCCTGAGCCTCGACGAGGGTCGCGACGTCCCGGCCGTCATCGGCATCTACGACGCGAAGTGCACCGGTGTCGGCGCCGTAGCCACCGCTGGCCACCAGCAGGCGATCGCCGTCGGGATGCCAGTGCTGGACGGAGTGATGTCCGCTGTCATCGCCGCCCAGTAACGTGCGGCGGTCCCCGCTCTGAAGGTCGACGACAATCACCGAGGCTTCGGGGCGGGCCGTCCATCCATCACTGTCGGTAGCCCGGGTCATCGCCAGCTCGTCGCCATCCGGCGACATCTGCAGATCGGCGATGAAGCGATCGTCATCGAATTCTGAGATCACTTCCCCGGCGCCGTCGTCGAGATCGTCGGTATCGAGGCGCCGAAGGCTGCGAGTGGCGTCGGTCTCGTCGGCGACGACCAACAGGTCGCCGTCGGAGTCAAAGCGAATATCGCTAAAGGCATCGATGCCATCGCCGGGCTCCAAAAGTGTGGCGTCTGCATCGGTATTGACGAAGCCGACCTGGCGCGATGCGCCGTCGTCGCCGACGGGATGACACACAAAGGCGACGTCCTCGCCATCCGGTGACCAGCCCCGGGGCAACAGCTGGCAGCGCTCGTCGTGACCGAGTTGGCCGGTCACTTCGATCTGGCGCCCATCGTGAATGTCGACGATGTGGATTCGACCCACCTCTTCGCCGAGGTCGGGGACCCGTTGCTCGAAGGCAATCCAATTTCCGTCGGGACTGAAATGGGGCGTAATATTGGCCCGATCCGGCCTTGGAGGCTGGGCGACGACCCAGTCTTGCTGATCGAGGGTCCCGGCCTGAATGCTGATAAGTTCCGGCGACGGCGGATTGGCCGACACATAGGCAAAGTCGAGATCGTCGGCCTCCGGATTGTCGCCGTTGCAGGCGAGCATCATCAGACTCACCGTCGCCACTGTCGCCACCGACCAGACCGGCACGCCCCGTCGAAACGTTGCTCCCCTCATCCTTTCCTCCCCCAGTTCGTGACCCGAAGAACTACGGGCCCAAAGTTATGCAGCCGCACCGACTTGACCAGTCAATTCAACACTCCCCCACCAACTGTGCCCATTCCGCTCTGGGATCGTCGGGCCACCACAGCCACAGCATGGCGGCGACGGTCACGAAATTGGCCCCCGCGAAAAACCAGAATACCAGCGCCGGCCATCCAATCGATCCCACGGCGGCAATCAAGAAGGGGATCGCGGCCCCGAAGAGTCTGCGATCGAGGGCAATCGCCATCATCGCCGCTGCCACAGCGTACAGAAGCATCTCCAGGGCGATCATCGGCAGATGACCAATATCGCCGTACCAGGCGATGCCGCGATGGACGAGCGCCCCGGCAAAAATTCCGTTGGCACATAAAATCATGCGCCGATTGATCGCGTTGGTAAAAAAGATGTTTCGGCCCAGCACCGTTGCGATGCCGATGATCGCCGTGACCCCGACAATGTGGCCGAATAGGCGTGGATAGGTCACGTCGATGACTTCCAGGGCAATCAGCGGCGCCAACGACGTAGAAAATAGGAGCCATACAATGCCCAGAATCATCACAAATACAACGCGCCCCGGCCGACCGACTTCCACATCGACGTCACGGCGGATCTCTTTGAGCTCTTCGTAGTCCTCGCGCCGATTGGCCAGTCGCTGCTCCAACTCGTCGAGGCGCCGTTCCAGTTGTTGATTGGCCCTTGGCAGGTCGCTGATCAGAAGCGACGCCGCCTTGTAGGCATCGCGCTCGATAGCCCGGTCGGCCATTCGCTCCAACACATCCTGGAGGGCCTGGCGAGCCGACGTATTGTCGGCATTGATCTCGAGTGCCTGTTCGTAGGCAAATCGGCACTCACCAAAGGATTTGTAGAGTGTCGGTTCATCGACGTCCTGACCGCGCTGTTCGGCATCGAGCAGCGCTTCGACACGGTTTCGGCACGTGTCGCCGGTATCGGCCAGACGCCTCGACTGGCGGTGTTTTCGGTACTCCAGAAGGGCCCGGCGCATGGCGCGGACACTGGGAAATCGGTCCTCCGGATCGCGGGCCATGGCCCGTCGACAAATGGCCTGTAACTCCGGGGGAACCGATGGGTTGAATTCCGGTGGCTTGCAGCGGTAGGCCCGGATCATGATCTCGTAGAGCGTCTCGCCGCTGTACGGTGGTGCTCCGGTCAATGCCTCGTAGAGCATGGCGCCGAGCAAGAAGACATCGCTGTGAATGCCGAGGTTTTGGCCTTCGCCCTCGGTCATCTCCGGTGCCATATAGGCCGGCGTCCCCGCCGGTGCATCCACATCGTCGACAGTCGCCAGCCGATCGCTGTGGGTGTCGTCGACGCATACTGCAATGCCCCAATCGAGCAAATAGACCTCGCCGAATTCGCCGAGCATTACGTTTTCTGGCTTCAGATCGCGGTGGATGATGCCGCGACTGTGGGCGTAGTCGACGGCATTGCAAAGCTGCAGCAAAATTTCGACGTGCAACTCGACGGGATCGTCGGCCTCGAAGCCATCGGGCGTCAATTCGGGATTGTCGATGATATCGAGCCAGGAGATCCCGGCGATCTTTTTCATGACGATCACCGGATCGTCGTCGCTATTTCGGCCCAGTGTGTAGACGGGGACGATATTGGGATGTTCCAAAATTCCGGTGGTCCATCCCTCCCGGAGCAGAACCAGCGTTGACGCCTCGGATTTGGCCTTGTCGCGGACCTGTTTGACCGCCACATCCCGTCCCAGCGGCAGTTGTTCGGCGAGTTCGACGCGCCCCATTCCCCCTTCGCCGAGCGTCTCCTTGATCTGGAGTTCCGGAAGTTCTTCGGCCTCCCGGTCGTCGACGAGATTCGGAAGCTGTCGAACCAATTCGGCCGGCGTCTTGCGCGGCCCGTAACATTCAGTGCCCATCGTCACCGTCCGCGCCACCTCCACGGGCCGGTCCTCGAGTCCCATTGTCTCCCACTTGAGCGTCAATTCCCCTTCCGATTCAACAGTTTCGGTGGAACTCATTACAGACTCCTCTCTATTTCCCGTCATCGCGGCGTTGCTGGCACTGGCGGCGGCCGCCGTCATTCGACGCAGCAGTGATCAACGGTCGGCGGACAACAGCTTTTGAAGCGCGTCGTCGACGGCAAAGACATGCGGAGCGTCGACGCTGTGGGCGCGCAGGCTCTCGGCGAGTCGGGTCACGTATTCCTCGTTGGGTCCCGAGGGCCCGACAGTGCCCTTGACCTGGCGGGCGATTTCAATCGGTGAGGCCGGTCCCAGGTAGTTCGGATTGTCCGGTGTCGCGACGTACATCAGAGCACTGTCGACGGCGGTCGTTGTCTTCTGACCGGGCCTGCCATCGAAGACGGGGACGTTGTGGCGCTCATAGCCCCCCTGTTCGCGGTGATCGAGGCGAGAGAGAATGCGTTGTGCTTCATCGCCTTCGACGCGAAAAGCGACGCCCCAGGTCACGGCCGACTCCTCGCGCAGCAAGGTGACGACGCGCCCTGGATCGCCGGGCACGCCACGGTGATCATACGACCCCTGGTAGAAGCGACGCTGCCATCCGCGCACAAAGCCGACGCGCCGGTCGACCCACTGAAAGCCCGGTTTCCAGATCAGCGATCCGTAGCCAAATACCCACATCGCCGCTCCTTGCTCATCATCTTCTGGCATCCCGGGCTCACAATGCGTCGGCGATGACAGGCCGCAGCCTTGCGACGTCATCGCGGGCCTGGCGCTGGGCATCGCTCAATTCGAGGTCTCCGAAGATCGCCGATTTTTCGTCGGCACTCCGGGCCAACTGCAGGGTCTTGAGATACTGCTGACGGCGCCGTGCCAAAGCGCCGTCGACATCGGCACTGGAACTGGAGCGCTCCGGTCGAAAGCGGCCCTCATCGTCGATGTAGATGGTGGCATCGACGTCGCCGAGCCGAAGGGTGTCGACGACGGTCTCGACGGCCGGGGCATCGGCGGGCATCTGCAACCACAACAGTGATGTCAGTCGCCGATCGGCGACGGAGACCAGATGACGGCCCAGCCGGCCCACAATATCGGCGATGGCATCCCGTCGAGCTCTGTCTGGCGACGACGGTGTCGGTGATTGCGGCCACTGAATTTGCGGTAACTCGACGATGGCCAGCGACGCCTTCTGTTCTCGAAGGGTCGCCGCCAGGGCAATGGCCAGTTGCAACGCCGCGATCTGCGATGACGGCGATGAACCGGCGTCGATCCGCCAGAAATCATCGCCGACAACAGTGTCGTACAACTCGAGGTTGCGACTGCACACCAGGCCCGAAGACGCCGAACTGGACTGCGCGACTCGGCGACTCAGCGACGCCAAGGCCCGGCTGTCGCCGCTGTTGTCGATCACCAGATTGAGTCCGCCCTCGCAAACCGGCGACAGCGCATCGATGGGCTCTGCGCCGATCTGGATACTGCTTCTCTCACCGGACAACTCCTGCCAGTCCGGCGCCGACGGCCACAGCGGCAGGTCATCGCCGTCGACGGGTTTGATCAGCTCCGGCCCTGCACACAGAACGGCGCCCGGCGAGGCTTCAACCCCCGCCTTTCGCCCCGTCAATTCGATCTCCGTACCGGGCCCGACCCATTCCGGGCACTCCGGCAGCCAGGCGTCGACCCGACGGGCGCCGGTGTGGCGTCGACACACCGCGTACAGGTGCCGGGGTCCATCGGAATCGTCAATAGCCACGGCGCTTCCCACATCGGGCAATGGATCGCCGCAAAACAGGCTCAATCGATCGCCGTCCACCGATTCCACCTGCGGGGTTGGCGGGCTGTAGTCTTCTACGGACTGCTGCTTGACCATCGGCTTCTCCTCGCTCAAGTGGACGGCACATCGGCGAATCGCTCAGACGTCATCGCCGTCTCGACCCAGATCGATCTGCCAGCCGAATTCAGTGATCAATTCCTCACCGACAACCTCCAGGCCCGCCACATTGTCGTGGTGGAGGCGGGCGATCGGTGCAAAGTCGCGAAAATCACCGGCATCGACCCATTGGCGCAACCGCTCGTCATCGACCATCCTGACCGACAGACCGCGCACCGACTCGTCGAGCGCCTCAAGACGGGTTTTTATGGCCTCGATATCGGCGCGGCGCCGGTCGGCTTTGATGGTCCAGGTTGGCACAGTGGGATCAGTCCTCGAGCTGCTCCAGAAGCTCTTCGGTCAATTCTTCTTTGGTCGGGTCTTCGCCGTCGTCGCGCCGCTCCAGGCGTTTTTCCGCCCACTCGCGAAGGCTCTTGGCCTTGTCGTCGAGGGCCTGTTTGAGAAAGTCGAGGCCCAGGTTCTTTTCGCCCAGAATGTAGGCGCGCTTTCGGACCGACGTATCGGGCAGACTGGCTGCCTTTTCGAGCAGGTCCATGCGGGTCTCTTCTTCGAGGTCGTCCCAGCGCTCGTTGAGCAGGTCCAGGGCACCGCTGGCGACGTGGTCGCCGCCGTGGCCGCGGACCGTATTCGGTTTGAGCAGGCGCTTGAGAAGCTCCAGCGAGTTTTTGCCGAGCCGGGCCAGCCACACCACCGCCAGGCGTCGGACGCCACCGGGCAGGAAGCGAATCGACAATCGATCTTGTTCTTCGCTGGTCGTCTCCAGCGGATGGTCGTATTCGCCGCGCGGAAAGGGGATGGCCTCGCGGACCACGATCTTGCAGACCTCGCGTTTGAGGCTTTTATTGAGGGCCCGCATCTCCATGAGGTGATTGAAGATCACCCGGCCCTGACCGCCGATGGCCTCCTTGGCGGTCAAAATCATCAAGATCAATTCGATGGTCTGCTCGCGGTCGATTTCCGGGTCTTTGAAGACTCCGTCACAGGCCGGGAGGATGAAGTCCGTGGGCTCCACGTAGTTGTCGGTCAATCGCGGCAGCCAGATAATTCCCTTGCGAAGCCCCAGGTAGTCGTCGTGGCTCAGCAGTCCGTTGTTGGCCAGCCAGGCCGACAACTGGAAGATGCCCGGCCCCGGTTCCTGGCCGCGCTCCAGGCGCATATTGACCTGAAGGACGGCGTGGCACAGCTTTTCTTTGACATGCGGCGAGATCCCATCGGCGCTGACGACACTCTGGGCGAAGAGTCCCAGATAGTAGGGATACTGCAGATATCTCCACAGCCGGTCGTCCGACTCCTCCTCGCCCGGATAATCCGTTCCGTCCGACAATGAGTCGGTGGCCATGTCGATAAGGCGCGGAACTTCTTCGTCCGTGGCGTCGAGGTGTCGCTTTAGAAAAATCCGTGTGTTCACTTGGACATCCTTACGTGTGTGTTGTGCGGAACAACGACCTTCGATCCAGCTCGGAGGGAGCGACGCGGCGCACCGTCAATACTGCGTTTTCCTGTTGCGTCGCTGTGCCATCGCGGGGTACAACGAGTCCGGGTTATGAATTATTCGCGACAATCATTCCGGAGTTGACAACACGCCTGGTATCGACCAACGACGCCGTTGGCACACTGATGGCAGCCGAGATACGCTAGGGGCCAGGGCAAATCACGGCGTCCGCCGCGAGTTCGCACACCCCTGTCACGACGTGGCGACATAGCATACAACCACTGCGATCGCAACCTTTTGTGACGTCCACCTATCGGCTGGCACCACTGGCGCCGGGCCATCGGCTGGGTTCGGCGATCGCATCATGGCCGATGAGAAATTCACGACGCCGATGGAAGATATTGGCCGCGGTGATATGTTGAATAACCGGTAGTCCCTCATGGATTGATCCATTTTCGCCGAGGTACTGATGAGTTCGCAACATCGAGACGATGATTCCGTCGACTACAATGATCCGGAACTTCAGGAGGCCCTCGGAGAAATCAGCGATGTCGAGCGGTCGCGCAAAGTTCGAACGGCCATCATCGCCGTCGTCGCCCTGGTGACCGTCGGCGCGGTGTTGTGGTGGATGGTCGAGCGCACCGACGATCTCTTTCGGCCCAATATTGACGTCGAAGAGGGGCAACAGGAGTTGATCGCCGATACAGGAGACCCGGTCTGCCGTGAACTGATCGTCGGTATCGAAGAGATGGAGGATGATTTCCGCGAGCTCGAATTCGACTTCGAGGACTACATCTGGGGTGACGACCCCGAGCGCCTGGAGCAACTCGGCGACGAAGCGACGTCTCTGCGGAGTCGATTCGCCGACATGAGCCAAGACATCGACGACGCCGTCTTTCGCAAAGAGGATATCTCGGGCCATCCGCCGGTTCCCGAGCAAGTCGAGCAGTGGTTCGAGAATATGGATAACGAGTTTCGAATCCTGGAGGATATGGCCGATCGACGGCTGCAAATGCTGGCCGACGAAGACGTCGAAGAGCGCGGCGGCATGTGGGACGACCCGCGCAATCTGCGCGATACGGTGCTGATGACCATCGACGAAAACTTCGAGGAATTTCGCGTCTGGGTCGTCCGCGGCGGCCACCCCTGTGGTCCCCCGCCGGAAGGCGTCGAGCCCTGGGAACCCGATGATCCATCGCAGATCGAGGGCGTCAGTCCGGAGACCGAAGACGACGACACCCAGCTCGAGGACGTCCAAGTCCAGTAGCCAGGCGACTCCGTTGATGACCGGCGCGAAATGGTGTTGGAAACGCAACGAACGGTCCCCTAGACTAGCAACGGTAATTGAATTTGACGCCGATTTTCGAGGTATTAAATGAGCACTGACTGGCCCAATCAACGAATCATTCGCATCCTGGGCTTGCTGGGGCTTGTGGCGTTATTGACCGCCGCACTGGCCTGTAGTCCGGAGGCCGATGGAAGCAACGACGGCAATGCCGTCAACGACACCAACGGCACGGACACCAACGACGACAACGACAACGATAATGATAACGGCGAGGTCATCGACTGCGACCCCGGCGAAATCGTCAGTTGTCCGGGCGTCGATGATGCGACGACGGAAGTCTGCAACGGCGAGGGCGACGGCCTGGAGACCAGTTCCTGTCCGGGGACCTCGATCTGTCGCGATGCCAGCTGTGTCGACGTCAATTGCCTGCCCGGCTCCCAGCGATGCACGGAGTCCGGCCACCCCGAACAATGCGAAGACGACGGCGCCGGCGACTTCCAATGGGTCGAACAAGAGGCCTGTGAAGGCGATGAAACCTGTGAAAACGGAACCTGCCTCGATCGATGCGGCATCGCCGAACAGCAGGACTCGTATGTCGGCTGTGAATACTGGGCGCTGGAGACCGACAACCGATTGTTGCACACCGACGACGACGGAAGCCCCAGCGTCGATCCCGAGCACCGACCTCCCTTCGCCGTCGTCCTGGCCAATACGGAAACCGATGTCACCGCCGAAGTCACCGTCGATGGACCGGATGGCGAGGTTGCGGAGTCCATCGGCGAACGCGAAGTGCACTCCCACCGCCAGAATCCGGGCGATGAATTCGAGACCGTTCACTCCGAAACGGTCGATGAACACGGTCAACGCATCGGCGGTCCTCACGACGGTCCCATCGAGGATATTGAACTGCCGCCGGGCGCCACGTTGACGCTGCTATTGCCCAACCAGGATGTCCCCTTCGGCGAGACCACCGTGTCGTCGACGGCCTACCGCGTTGAAACCACCGAACCGGTTGTCGCCTACCAATTCAATCCCTTTTGCTGCAATTACAACTACACCAACGACGCCAGCATGTTGATGCCGGCCAGTGCCCTGACCGAAAACTACATGATGAGCGGACCGGCCGTGTGGGCCCGCGAGGAGACGGCCTCCTCCATCGATCCCTTCTCGCCGACTCTGTCGGTGGTCGCCATGGAGCCCGACACCACCGTGGAAGTCCAACTGCGCAACCCGATCTTCAGCAATGTCAGCACCAATCCCGTCTCCCTCGACGAACAATGCCCCGGGCTGCCCGGCGCCATGCAGTCTCAGTACAGTCTGTACGCCGATGACGACGACAACTCCTGCTTTATCTACCCCACTCGCGATGGCGACGGCATCTCCGGACCGGATGCCAGCGGAGTCCTGGAGGTCACCCTCGATGAACACGAAGTCTTTAATGTCGCCGCCGCCGGGGCCTACCCGTCCGTCGACTTGAGCGGTGCCATGGTGGAGGCCGACAAACCAGTCACCGCCTTCGGTGCCCATACCTGCACCAATGTGCCCTTTACTCAGTCGGCCTGCGATCACGTCGAATCCCAGCTGTACCCACTCGAGACCTGGGGGCTGAGCTTTATCGCCGCCCCCCACAAAATTCGAAATCCCGACGCCGGCGACAGCAGCAGCGAGGGCACCTACTGGAAGATCGTCGCCCGCGACGACGACACGACCATCGACGCCAGCACCTCCATCCATCCCTCCGACACCCTGCCGCCGAGCAGCGAGGGCGTCCCCCGCTGTGGCGACTCCCAGTTTAGCGACGACCCCGAAAGCGGCATCTTCGAGATGGACCGCGGCGAATACTGCGAATTCGGCACCCGCGACATCTTTGAGATCACCTCCAATCAACCGATCTCGGTGGCCGGTCTGATGAGCGGCCAGAATACGGTCTTCAATCAGGTCGACTGGGGCGACCGCGCCGGAGATCCGTCGATGTTTCTGGTGCCCCCGGAAGAACAATTCCGAAGCGACTACACATTTCTGGTCCCGCCGACGTACCACGACAACTTCATTACGGTCATCGTCCCCAGCGGCATCAACCTGATCCACAACGGCGACACCATCGACCCCTCGGACTACGACTACCACGAGCTCGAAGAGAGCTCGATGGCCATGGCCCATATCGAAGTCGAACCCGGTCCCCATACCATCGAGTCGCCATCGGCGATGCCCTTCGGGTTGGTCGTCTATGGCTTCGATAACTACGTGTCGTACTCCTACACCGGTGGACTGGATCTGGCGAAGGATAATCCCCTCGACGACCAGTAATCGAGTGGTGAAGCCATCGGCCAATTCCCTTGTTTCGAAACTGCCATTTGATCGGTGGCCGCCGACGCGTTAGCCCCGGCTGGTGTGGCCGGGGCTGATGTCGACCGGCGATCGGCGATCATGACGGGCAGTCGGAGGGATGGACGATGAGTGATATTTCAGCAGGCGGGCGGATCGACGACCGGTTCGTTCTCAAACAACAACTCAGTGAGGGCAGTGTCGGGTCGATCTGGAGTGCCCTGGAGCTGCCCCATCAGCGGCCGGTGGCCCTGAAATTATTGCGCCCGGAAGTCGCCCAGTTGCCCCATCTTCGGCGTCGCTTCGCCCGGGAAGCCCGGGCGGCGTCGCGACTATTCCACCCCAATATTGCCGGAGTGGTCGATTACGGCGTCTCCAACGATGACGAGATGTTCATCGCCATGGAGCTTCTCGAAGGGGCGGTCGTCACCGAGCTGATTCGCCGAGGCCTGTCGCTGCACCACATCTTGACGCTCGCCGATCAACTGCTGGCCGGTCTGGCCCACGCCCATGCCCGGGGGATCGTCCACCGCGATCTCAAACCGGCCAATCTGATGGTCGTCGACGCCGATCTGCCCGACGACTTCGGCCTGTTGAAGATCGTCGATTTCGGCATCGCCCGGCTCCAAAACGAGCCGGACGCCGGCGAGACCGCCCAGGGCGAAGTCGTCGGCACCCCGCGCTACATGAGTCCCGAACAGGCCTCCGGCCAGCGCCCGCTGGGTCCGGAATCCGACCTCTACAATGTGGGCCTGATTTTATACGAACTCATCAGTGGCCACCCTCCCTTTGGCGACGATGAGGGCATGGCGGTCATGTCGCGCCACGTCCACGACGCCCCGCCGCCACTGGAGCCGCGCGACGAATTGGAAACCCCTTCACCACTCGTCGAGTTCATCGACAAGGCGCTTCACAAGGACACCGATCGGCGCTGGGCATCGGCTGCCGATATGCGAGCCGTCGTGCGGAGTCTGTGGCGCGACACGCGCAGCGATCCCCGGGCCCTCAAACCGCCGGCGCCCGTCTCCTCAAACCACAATCCATCGCGCAGCACTGTCAAAGAACAGGTGGTCAACCGCGCCGTCGACGACGATCGCAGCGGCACCGGTGGCCGGGCATCGACATCGGAAGGCGCCGTGGAAGTGATGGACCGCGACGACTGGCGTGGCGCCGTCATCAGTGCCCATCAGCGCATTCCCTTCGTGGGCCGTCGCGACGAGCGCCAGAAGTTACTCCAGATGGTCGAAGACGTCTGCGATCACCGCCGCGGCTCGGTGGTGTTGATGGAGGGCGAGGCCGGCGTCGGCAAAACCCGACTGGCCATGTGGTTTAAGGAGTGGGCCGAAGAGGAGGGCCTTTTGCGCGGCCACATCGGCTCCTTTACCCGTGGAAGCTCCGAGGGGATGGAGGGCCTTCGCGAGGTGCTGGACAGTATCTTTGGCACCCGTGGAAAGAGTCGCAACGACGTCGTCGAGCGCCTCCGGACGCTGCTCGACCGATGGGGCCACGACGAAGCCGTCGACCCGGAACAATTCGCCGATTTTATGCGCCCTACCGACTCCGACGACGAGTCGTCGACACCGCTGGAGCCGACAAAGTTACTGGCCGCCACGACCCGACTCTTCGAGATCGCCGGTCGCCAGCGACCGCGGGTCATCATCTTCGATGACCTGCACTGGGCGGGAAGAGAGCTCGGCGACTTTCTCGATCACCTGGCCGTCGAGATGCGCCACCGCTCGGTTCCACTGGTTGTCATCGGCACCATTCGCACCGAAGATCTGGAGCACAACCAGGCGCTCAAGACCCGACTCGATGCCCTGAGCCGCTACGTCGGCGAAAGCGTCGAGCGCTTCGATATCGACCCGCTGGGGCCCGAAAGTGGTCGCCAGCTGGTGCAATACGTGCTGCCCGTCGACAACGATCTGGCCGACACCATCTACGATCGCTCCGGCGGAAACCCCCTTCATCTGGTCTTATTGCTTCGCTACCTCCGACAGGAGGGACTGCTGGAATGGGACGGCAAACGCTGGATTCCCAGCAACCAAAACGCCGTCCGAGACGCCGTGCCCCCCAGTCTCGCCGATCTCTTTCGGGTTCGCCTACAGCAAGTCGAGGAGCGCCACGAGTCGACGACCGGCCTCGACGAATTGCTTCAGCGAGCCGCCATCGCCGGGCCTCGATTCACCTACGAAGTCCTGCGACAGATGGTCGAAAACGAGGGCAATCAGCAGCGCCTCCAAAATTTCGACGACGACTTCGACCGGCTGTTGAGCGAGGGATTGCTCATCGAGAGCCACGGCCAGCGCCGTGAGTGGTACACCTTTAGCCACGGCGTCGTCCGCGACTACTTTTTGGAGCGCATCGGCGGGGCTCATCGGAAACGCCACTTCCACCGCCTCGCCGCCCGAGCCCGGGAGACGGTCTATGAGGGGCGGGCCGACGCCCAGGCCTTTGAAATCGCCTACCACTGGGACCAGGCCCGCGATCTCAAAGCCGCACTTCGGTGGTACCTTCGCGCCGTTCGCACTTCCCTGCGCTCGACGACACTTCGGCGGGCCGCCGACGCCGGCCAGGCCGCCCTTCGGATCATCGAGACCCTGCTCGATGTCGACGGCGACGAATTCGATGACTGGACCGTCGATCAATTCGTCAAGCGGCTGGAAGCCGCCGGCATCGAGCCGCCGACTTACGTGTCGCTGACGAGCCAACTCGGCGATCTCCACGAGGGCTTTGGCGAATTTGAGCGCGCCGAACGCTACTACCGACGCGTCGTTCGCCTCGTCGGCGCCAGCCCCCCGGAGACCGAGTGGGTGCGGCGCAGCCTGGCCGAAAGCTGGCTGGGACTGGGCCACATCGCCTGGCAGCGCGGCGACTTCGAGGCCTCGAAATGGGCCTTTCAGCGCGTCCGCCAGATCGCCGGCGATCGAAACTCCCTCGAAGAGGTCGCCACCCGCGCTCTGCGCGGTCTGGCACGGGTGGCCTGGCATCGCGGCGACTACGAGCGCGCCGAATACCTGGCCGAACAGGCCCTTCGCTCCGCCCGCCGACGCCGGGATACCGGTGGACGCGCCAAGGCGCTGTGGCTGCTCGGCGAGGTTGCCAGAATGCGGGGCAACGAAGAGCAGGCCCGGCGCCGCTTCGAGGAGTCTCACAAGCTTTACGACGAACTCGACAATGTCTCCGGCGTGGCCCGCAATCTGTTGAGCAGTGCTCAACTCGCCCGCTATCAAAAATCCTTCGATGACGCCGAAACCCAGTACCGACGGGCCCTGGAGCGCTACCGCAAACTGGGCAACCGCCGCGGCGTCGGCCAGTGCTACAACGGACTGGGCGACGTCGCCCGCTTTCGCCAGGATTTTGACGACGCCCGCCGCCACTACGACCGAGCCTTAGAGATCTACGAGACGATCGGCGCCCGCTACGACGTCGCCGTCGTCTACACCAACCTCGGCGTCACGGCGATGCGCCGCAATAAACTGGGCGAAGCGCGCCGCTTTCTGGAGGCCGCCCGGCGCCTGGTCGCCGACGAGGAATATCCCTATCTGCAGGCCGGCGTCGAATTCAATCTGGCGCTCGTCGAGGCCCTTCGCGGCGACAACGAGCAGAGCAGTGAAACCCTGGAGCGCGTCTTCGCCCTGGCCGACGAATTCCCGATCCCCGATCTCGATTACGCCGAACCCCTCGAGGAACTGGGCCGGCTGCGCTCCCAGGAGGGCCGGCCCGAAGAGGCCTTGGAATTGTGGGAGCGCGCCCGCGACATCTACGGCGAATTGGCACTGACCGACGACCGCAACCGCCTGGAGCGCATGATGTCCGGGGTCAACGGCGGCCAGTAGCTGACAAGGCTTTTTCCCCGGTAGCACAAGGCGTACCGGGCCTTCTCTTTCGTCGGGGTTCGATCCGCACGCCCCCATCCGATCTTGCGTAGAGGGTGAGCGAGCTTTGTCGGCTAGCAACGAGCTCTGCACTCACCGCACGACCCCGCCCGACCTTGTGTCGGCGGTGAGCGAGCTTTGTCGGCTACCCGACGACGCCTCCGCGTTTACTCGTCGAGAATACGCCGGACCCCGGTGATCGCACGGTAGAGTCCGACGTCGCGATAGACGCCGGGCCGGCCGACGAGCGTCAAAAAGAGGCGCGCCCCGTCGACTTCAAAGTCGCGGACGTGAATGGAGTCGACGGTGATCGTCGGCGCAATGGAGTTGACCCGCGACAAGACGCGGCGCCGGTAGCGCCCGTCCACCGATCGAGCCAGTACCGGTGCGTAGGCAGCCAGCACTTCCGATTCGTGGCGATCGCCGGCCTGGGCGATCACCAGTCCCCGGCTATCGCCCAACGTGAAGTTGTGGAGCGACTCCCGCTCAAAGATATGTTCCAATTGATAGGTCAACGCCTCCAGCGTCACTTCGCTTCGGCGCTGTCGGCGATCGCTTCTAATCGGTGCTGCACTCATGGTCCACTCCGTGGCTACAAGTGTGGTTGTCGTCGCACCGGCGCCGTCGTCGACGGCTTCCGTCCGTGGTCTTTGCCGATGCTCGACCCGAGGATACGATACGGCACATCGCCGTCAAAAAATTGGGCCACCAACCCCACCGGGGTGTTAAGATCCCGACAGATCATCGGTGGTACACCACTTGCACTAACCTATGGGCCGTGCAAAAGTTGACAGCCTACTGCTGTCCGCCGGAAGTACATGGGTGGTCCCGGCGAGGACTGGGCGACGAGGGCAAGGCGCGGTGACGAGGCGATGCCGTAGCATCGTCGAGGCGCCGCAACACAGCCATCGTCGTTCAGCACCGCCGAGAGCCCCGGCGTAATTTCGAAGGACAGCACTACCCCGATTGTGCGGCTCTCCAAATTGTGACACCCTGAGCCGACCCACAATGATTGAACGCTACTGACTTACGCGATGCGAGACGGACAGATGACCTGGAATACAAAGGCACTTGTCGGCCTGATGGCCGCCTTCGGCTTGATGGCACCGACCACGTTGGCAGCTCAGCCCGGCCCCGGCGAAGTCCAGCCCGACGACGTCGACGACGCCGTCGATGAGGACGTCGACGATATTGACGACCTCGACGACGAGGACCGGCCGTGGTCTGTCGGCGGAGGCCTGCGCATGATGGTCGGTCAGGGCACCTTCGTATCCCCG
>LFFM01000863.1_pt1 | contig 21565 bp, 16 predicted proteins | sample 643131 | NCBI WGS metagenome assembly LFFM01 (sample SAMN03777445, study PRJNA286221) | soda lake metagenome | biome: soda lake; feature: Kulunda steppe; material: water; isolation source: sample Tc-Br brine of Tanatar trona crystallizer | place: Russia: Kulunda steppe | collected 2011-07
CGACGCGGAGCATCGGCGCGAGAAGAGGAAACGTAAAGCAGCGGCTGCTTCTCGATCCCATGCTCCTTTCCTCTCGATCCCATGCTCTGCGTGGGATCGCCAATTCCGTACGCTCTGCGTGCAAGGCTACGGGCACCCACGATTCAGCAAGCTATGCCGCCCCATTGTCCGCCCGTAACGCCTTTCATCGAACAATCTGCCATGTGAGAGGCCCGACGATCCGCTCATAGAACCAACGCGTTAACAGCACGTCCTGACATCAACCCCTTGCCATCAAGTTACCCCGGACGGTGGACCGTCCATCTATGCACGCCGACGCAGAGCATCGGCGCGAGAAGAAAGGTGGAGCATCGGCGCGAGCGCATAGGTTCACCCACCGCCCTCCACCACCCCTGCCTCGCGTAACTGCCGAATCGCATCCGGGGGAAGGCCTGCGTGCGTGCGGAGCACCGCGTCGGTGTCGGCACCGTAGCGGGGCGGAGGGCGAAGGTCGGCGGCGGCGTGAGTACCCGGTGGCGTTTGCCGAAGACCGGGGGGTTGGTCCTTGGTCGAGGTCTCGTGCACCATCGGGGCTACGTGCGGATCGGAAAAGACGTCGGGCAGCATGCGTACGGCACCGGCTGGGACGTGACGTGCCTGCAGGGCCTCAAGCAGCGGCGCCTGCTGCTGTTTGCCGATGGCGCGGCGCAGCCCCTCATCCAGCGCCGCCCGGTGCTGCACGCGGGCCGCGTTCGTGGCAAAGCGGACATCAGAAGACAGCTCAGGAATCCCGAGCACCTCACAAAGCGCGGCGAACTGCCGATCGGTGCCGACGGCCAGGATGACCTCGGTACCGTCTGCCGTGGGGTAGGGCGTGCCGTACGGCGCGATGTTCGGATGGGCTGAGCCCATACGCTCGGGCACGTGGCCAGCCACCAGGTAGTTCGTCGCCTGGTTGGCCAATCCGCTCACGGCCGCCTGCATCAGCGAAACCGGGAAATAGCCGCCACGGCCTGTTGTCGTGCGCTGCAGCAACCCCACCAACAAGGCCTGCTTCAGCTGATGCGCCGCCAGCACATCCATCAACGCGACGGGCAGCTTCGTCGGCGGGCCGTCCGGCGCCCCGTTCATGGCCATGAACCCGCTCTCGGCCTGAATCACCGCGTCGTAGCCCGCCCGCGGGTTGTCGGGGCCATACCCCGTGATGTGGCCGTAGAGCAGCGCTGGGTTCAGCGTGGACAGGGTGGAGGCGTCAGCGCCCAACTTCTCAGCCGTGCCCGGACGGTAACTCGCGATCACGACATCGGCCTTTGCCACAAGGGTATGCAGCACCTCCTGCCCGGCCTCGGTGGTAAGGTCCAGCGCCAGCGACTGCTTGCCATAGTTGCAGCAGCAGAAATAGGCCGAGCGATCGTCGGTAGTGTTCTCGTTGGGGAGGATCCAACGCCGCGTCACGTCGCCCCGGGTCCGCGGATTCTCGACTTTGATCACCGTAGCGCCCAGCTCGGCAAAAAACTGTCCTACGCTCGGTCCGGCAAGGACGCTGGCCAGTTCGAGGACCACGAGATCAGAAAGCATAGGGGCGCCAGCAGGTGAGGGTCCCAGGTTACGCCGACGGCGGCGCAGGTATTGAGGGTGCCTCCACCGGGCCCTCACCGCGGATTTCGGCGCGGACGCGCGGTAGGGCATCGGGGTAGTGCGCCTGAATGTACGCCACAATCTTCTCGCGCACCTCGCAGCGCAGCTCCCACAGCTCGGGCGCGCTTTTCGCACTCATCAAGAGGCGCATCTCTACCGTGCGCTCCGACGTGTTCGTGACGTGCAGGCGCCAAACCCGGCCGTCGTAATACTCCGATGCTTCCACAATACGGCCTACCGCCTCCCGCACGTCGGTGAACGGCACGCGGTGATCCACATAAAGAAACACGGTGCCGAGCAAGTCCGAGGTCTCGCGGGTCCAGTTTTGGAAGGGCGTCTCGATGAAGTGCGTGATCGGCACAATGATGCGCCGCTGATCCCATACGCGCACCACGGCATACGTCAGCGTGATCTCCTCAATCCAGCCAAAGTCACCTTCCACGATCACCACGTCGTCTACCCGAATGGGCTGCGTGAAGGCAATCTGGAAGCCCGCGATGATGGTCCCGATCGTACGCTGCGCCGCCAGCCCCACCACGATCCCGATGATGCCAGCGGAGGCCAAGATGCCCGTGCCCAGGCTACGGAACGCCTCATACTCAAAGAGCATCACGCCTACCGCCAGAATGCCAATGATGATGATGGCAATGCGGCGCAGGATGCGGGTCTGCGTCACCACCTTTCGCGCGCGCAGGTTGTCCGCTTCGTCTATCGAAAACTGCTGGCTGATCGTCTCCTCGGCGGCCATCACGAGCGCAATGAGCAGCCAGGCTACGCTGAAGACGACACCCACATGCAGCAGGCTCCCCAGGGGCGTCTCCGCGCCCGGCACAAACTCCGGCGCGGCTACAGAGACGGCCCCAGCGGCCAGCAGCAGCGGTATCAGCAACTGGAGGGGCCGGTAGATGCGGGCGAGGACCTCTTTGCGGACGGGCTCGCCGCGCCCGACGCGCTTGCTCACGCCGCGCACCACGTAAAACGCGACCGCATGCACAAGTAGACCGACAATGACCGCACCGGACAGGGCCAGCACCAGATATAACCAGGCTTCCGCTTCCGCAACGAGGGGGTCCATGCGAGACGTAAGTTCAGAAAAGGCTCAGCGAACGAGCACGCGCAGCGGCGGCATCACTCGTCTTCCAGCACGATCTGCTTTCGCAGGCGCGCTACGGGAATGCTTAGCTGTTCACGATACTTGGTTACAGTGCGCCGGGCGATCTTAAAGCCGCGCTCCTCCAGCTTGTCGGCAATCTTTTGATCCGAGAGGGGCTTCGACTTGTCTTCGTTGGCCACAATGCCCTCAATAATCGCCCGCACCTCCTTGTTGGAGATCTCTTCCCCGCTCTCCGTCTCCAGCCCTTCTGAGAAGAAGTACTTCAGCTCGTAGACGCCAAACTCCGTCTGCACGTATTTGCCGTTCACCACGCGGCTGACCGTGGAGATGTCCATGTCGATGATCTCGGCAATGTCCTTCAAAATCATCGGCTTGAGATGGCCCTCGCCGTACTTGAAGAAGTCCTCCTGCAGCTGGATGATGGCGTGCATCACCTTCGTCATGGTGTGACGCCGCTGGTTGATGGAGTTGATGAACCAGCGGGCGGACTCATACTTGTTCTTGAGGAACTGCCGCGTGTCGTCGTCGATACCGTTGGGCTTGGCCTTCGCCTTTTCCTCTTCCTCCTTCTTCTTTTTCTTCTGAGCGGAGAGCTTCTCCAGCATCTTGCGGTAGTGGCTCGAGATGCGCAGGTCCGGCGCGTTGCGCCCGTTGAGCGTGACGATAAACTCGCCGTCCACGTAGCGCACGTTGAAATCCGGCGTGATGTAGTTCTGCTGCGCGGTGAACTCGCCTTCGCCGGGCTTGGGATCCAGGCGCTGCACGAGCTCAAAGACCTCCTTCAGCTCCTCATCGCTCAGGTTGAGCTTCTTCTTGAGCTTGCCAAAGTGCTTCATGGTAAAGGACTTGTACTCATCCTCGATCATCTCGATGGCCGTCTCGCGATAATCGACCGCGTCCGGCATATTCTTGAGCTGGATGAGAAGGCACTCCTGCAAGTCGCGTGCGCCGATGCCGACGGGGTCGAGCGTCTGCACAATCTGCAGGACCTCCTCTACGTCGTCCTCGTCGAGGTCGAGCCCGTGGTTGAACATGATGTCGTCCACCACCGATTCAAGCGGGCGGCGCAGGTAGCCGTCGGCGTCGATGGAGCCGATGAGCTGCTCCGCGATGAGCTCTTCGCGCTCGCTGAGATCGAGGTAGGTGAGCTGCTGGCGAAGATCCTCCGCGATGGAGCCTTTGGCCGGCATGGGCCGGTCGCGCTCCTCCTCTTCCTTGCTGTGGTCAACGCGGGCCTTATAGCCGTAGAGGTCGTCGGAGCTGTTGAGCAGCTCGTCCCAGTCGTAGTCGTCTTCGGTGGCCTCGGGCTCGCGCTCGGCGTCCTCTTCCATCGTTGCGCGTTCGTCGTCTACGCGCGGCTCTTCGTTGAGCGGCTGCTCGTCCTCAAACAGATCGTCTTCCTCCTCGCCCTCTTCGAGCAGGGGGTTTTCCTCCAGCTCCGACTTGATGCGCTGCTCCAGCGACATCGTGGGTAGCTGCAGCAGTTTGATGTACTGGATCTGCTGCGGGGAGAGCTTTTGCTGCTGCTTTTGCTGCTGGTTGAGGTTTAGCATGGCGTCTCCGGGGCGCGTGAGGAAGAAGAATCAGCCTGGCGCCGCGCGGTCCAGGCGTCGTGAAAGGCGTCGTACCAGTCCGCGCCATAGGCCCGGATGAGGGGCGCGCGCAGTACGTCGGCCAGTTGGGCACCGGTGCGCTGGCCTTCGGCACGGGCGGGTGCGCAGATGGAGAGGTGTTGCACATTGAGCACCTCGTGCGGACCCACCTGCTCGATGCGGATGGGAAAGAGGTGACACGAGAGGGGCTTGATGAAGTCGGTGCGGCCTTCCTGATGGGCGCGGTGAAGCGCACAGGTGGCCACGGGGCCGTCGAACGTAGCGAAAACGCACGCACCATCGTCGGTGCACGGGACGGCGTGGTCGTCGTACGGGGTGGCTTCCCACACGCCCTGCTCCTTGATGACGGCCTGGGCGTCGGGCCGCAGGTCGTCCCACACGTCGGGCAAAGCAGCTTCCAGCGCCGGGACTTCGTCGGCCCGCAGCGGCGCACCAGCGTCGCCCTGCACGCAGCAGGCGCCATGGCATGCGCCAAGGACGCACACGAAGGGCGCGTCCAGTACCGCATCGGAAATGAGGATGTCGTCGACAGCAAACATAGTGCCTGAAACGTACCACCCCAGGACGGGTTTGTCAACACGAAACGCCCGGTACCGCTGATTTCGTTTCGTGATTATGGCAGGCGCGGGTCGTCCGTGCTGCCGCGCTCCCTCCCTTCCTCTCGCATTTTACCCTTCGCATGGCCGACCGTCCCGACGCCATTAGCCCACTGCCTTCGTCTGCCACGGAGGAAGACCTCGAAAAGCTGCTGCGGCCGCAATCGCTGGACGACTTCATTGGGCAGGAGAAGATCAAGCGCAACCTGCAGGTGTTTATGACGGCGGCGCTGCAACGGGGCGAGACGCTCGACCACGTGCTGCTCTCCGGGCCGCCCGGCCTGGGCAAGACGACCCTTGCCCACATCATCGCAGAAGAGATGGGCGCCAAGATCACCACCACCAGCGGCCCGGTGCTGGAAAAGCCCGCCAACATCGCCGGCGTGCTCACCAACCTGCAAGAGGGCGATGTCCTCTTCATCGACGAGATTCACCGGCTGAGCTCGGTGGTGGAAGAGTACCTCTACTCGGCGATGGAGGACTACCACATCGACATCGTGATCGACTCCGGGCCCAACGCCCGCAGCGTGCAGATCACGCTGCCACCGTTCACCCTCGTGGGGGCCACCACCCGGAAGGGGCTGCTCACGGCGCCGCTGCGTGCCCGGTTTGGCATCGACTTTCGGTATGACTACTACACGGCCGACTTGCTGCAGCGCATTGTGGAGCGCTCGGCGCGCATCCTGCAGGTGGACACCACCGAGGAAGGCGCCCACGAGATCGCCCGCCGCAGCCGGGGCACGCCCCGCGTGGCCAACCGCCTCCTCCGCCGCACCCGCGACTTTGCGCAGGTGGAGGGCGATGGCCGCGTGACGCAGGCCGTGGCGGACCATGCGCTCAACGCGCTGGACGTGGATGAAGAAGGCCTCGACGACATGGATACCCGCATCCTGCTGACGCTTATCGAGAAGTTTGGCGGCGGCCCGACGGGGCTCTCCAACCTGGCCGTCTCGGTAGGCGAGAATGCGGGCACCATCGAAGAGGTCTACGAGCCCTACCTCATACAGGAAGGCTTCATGGAGCGCACCCCCCGCGGCCGCATTGCCAGCGCCCGCGCCTACAAGCACTTCGGGCACGCGATTCCGGGCAACCTCAAAGGCTTGTTTGATGGCGAGTGAGGGGAGGCGGCAGCCGGCCATTCTGCAGCGCCTGTACCCCACGGACGCGCCACCTACCGCATATCCCGCCGGAGGGCCTGCCGGTACTCCGCCATCACCCAGTCGACGTGGTTGATGACGGCTTCGCTGAGCGCGTCGTCGGAGAGCCGAAAGAGCCGCAGCCCGGAGAAGTCCTGACGGCGTTTTTCCCCGGGGAAGAAGGCCCACAGCGGCTCGTCGGGGGCCTCGGGATCGAGCAGGGCAATATCGGCATCGATAAAGGCTGTAGCGCCGTCGGTAAAACTGTGGGTGAGCAGGCCATAGTCGAGCACGCGTACGTCCACGAGCACGTCCGCGGCGTCGGGGTCGCTCACCACCTCCATTCCCAACGTGTTGGCCGTAACCGCTCCAGCGCGGCGCGCCACGCTATCTGCAATGGCAACCTCCGCCAGCACCTCCCGGAGCCGTTCCGTCAGCTGCTCCGCGCGCTCGACCTCCGTCTCCTCATACCCCTCCGGGGGGCGCCCCTCCTCCGCAAAGGGCGCCACGCCGGCCTGGGCCAACCGGGCGTGGAATACAAAGGGCGGCGGTGCCGGAGCCGTCACCACGGCCAGCGTGCGCCCTTCGAAGTCCGCCTGCTGCAACGTCCCCGGTGGCGCACAGCTGGTCAACCCGAAGGCCAGCAGGCCACTGGCACACAGCAGGACGAGCGCGACGGTGAGGCGAGACCAAGGAAAGGGACGCATGGCGGTGGGCATGGGATAGCGCAACAAAACAGAAAGCACGAAACATCCGGCGGAGCCGTCCGCCCGGGTACCCGCGCGTGCACGATCTACGACAGGGACCGTCTACCACGGTAGACAGGCGGCGCTCGTAAGGCTTCTACGACGCGTCGCGCTGCAGGCGCCGGGTGATGCGGGCGGCTACTTCGTCGGTATAGTCGAGCAAGCGCCCGCCCAGTTCCTCAACCGTCATCCGCCCAATCGCGGGATGCCGAATATCGGGCCGGGAGGTACGCTCGCGGTCGTACGTGTACGTCCACAGCGTCCGGTCGTTGGCCTGGTCGATCAGCGCCACGTCGGCATCCAGGAAGAAGGCGACGCCCGCCCGCCAGGACGGCATGGTGAGGCCATAGCCCAGCACTTGCACATCCAGCACCACATCGGCGGCCGCGGGGTCGGAAACGAGTTCCATCCCCCAGGCCTCCGCGGTGGCCTTCCCAAGCTGCGCAGCAAGGGCGCGGACCGGCTGCACATCGTCTGCAGCGGCCTGCAGGACGACCTCTACCCGTTGCGCCTGCCGGGCTTCCTGCACGGCCGTACCCCGGGGGCGGTCGCCATAGGGGGCGTAGGGCCGCACGTTTAGGGCCGCCAGCCCGGTGTGGTACACGATGGGCGGCTCCGGCACCGCCGCTGTTACGGCCAGCGTGCGCCCCTGTAGCCCCTCGGTCGAAAGGGCCTGACTGGTGCCGCACGCCGTCAGCCCAACCGTTGCCACGAGTCCAACACACACGAGGAAAAACGAACGCCAGAAATCAGAACCCATGGATCTATGGTCAGTGAAGGAAGGGCGGAGAACGTAAACGTCACATCCAAGCCACGTACGGCCTCCACCAACCCGGAACGGAGGGTTCGACGGGGGCTAAGATACCGCACACGTAACATGCTGTCTTATCTGAACAAGATCTATTCCCTTCTCCATATGCCGTACGTCGTCGCCGAGCCCTGTATCAATTGCAAGCACACCGACTGCGTAGAGGTGTGCCCCGTGGACTGCTTTTACGAAGGCCCAAACTTCCTCGCCATCCAGCCGGACGAATGCATCGACTGCAATGCGTGCGTGCCCGTCTGCCCGGTGGAGGCCATCTACCCCGATGACGAGTTGCCTGACGTGTGGGCACACTACACGGAATGGAATGAGTACCTGGCCAACCAGTGGCGTGAGCTGGGCTATAACCTTACCGAGAAGAAGGACCCGATGCCTGACGCCGAGGAATGGACCGAACGGGACAAGAATGAGACGGACATCCTGACCTGGGATGTATGAAGCAGCACACATACATAACACTAATGGCAGATGTAACGCGGGCCGTCGAACACACCTGGCACTACCCTTTGCCCGAGGCTGCACGGTGGCCCACCGGTCTCAGTTCTCCGTTACATGCGTGCCGCAGCTCATTCGGGAGCCGACGGTAGGGGCGTATCACCGGCGGCCTTGGCACGCTCACGGCGGCGCTTGGCGCAGCCGGCTTGGATGAGGCGCTCGCGAATCGCGACGGCTCCTTCACAGTGTTCGCTCCAAGCAACGACGCCTTTAGCGCGTACGACGTGGACATGCTGCTTGCCGACACAGAGCTGCTCGCAGATGTCCTGCAATACCACGTGATTGATGGCCAGGAGCTCGGCTCTGGCGACCTTCAGGACGGCCCGGTAGCCACACTGCAAGGTGATAACGTCACGGTGACGGTCGACGAGGAAGATGGCGTGCTCGTCAACAACGCCTCCGTAACCACGGCCGACATCCCCGCTGTCAACGGCGTGCTGCACATCATCGACGACGTGCTCCTTGAGAACCGCACGCTGGCCACCCGCCTCAACGTGACGCTTGCCACGCAGACGCTGAAAGAGCGCCTCCGCGAAGCGGAACTGGCCGGGGCCTTCGAAGATGAAACGCTGACCTGGACGGTCTTTGCGCCGACCAACGATGCCTTCGATGCGGCCAACTTCAACCAGTTCACCTTCTCCGAGCGGGAATCCATCCTACAGTACCACGTCCTCACGGAGGCGGTTGACTCTGGAGTGCTTGTTGATGCCCTCACCGATGAAGAAGCTGAGCTCAGTGTCGAAACGCTGCAAGGCGAGGAGATGACCTTCACCGGTACGTTCGATGATGACGGCAACCTCACCGGCATCAACATCAACGGTGACCAGGCCAGCATCGACCTCGGCAACGTGGACATCGAAGCGCTGGACAGCTTCATCCACCTGATCGATGGCGTGCTGCTGCCCCCGAGCTTCACCGATGAGAACGGTGATAATGGAGATAACGGCGACGTATAAGCGCCTTATCAAACCAGCACTACCTGCATAGCGGAGTTCGCTTCGCAGCAGTTCAACGAGCCGACCGGGTCTATCCCGGTCGGCTTTTTTGTTGATTCTCGTTTTCGGTCGAAATCGCTGTTTGGGCAGGGGACAAGCGCTCTCTGTAGCCGCCCCGTAACGCTTGTAACCTTCGTGTTATAGCCGTTTAGATTAACATCTCCGTTGAGGTGTATCCAATCCTGCTGTGTATGAGAAAGTAGACACGCTACACTCACCACGCTACTTCCCTCTCGCTCGCACACTCCCCATTTTACACGCAGGCGTATCGCAATGACCACTTCCACTTTTTCCCACGCCCACCGGCTTCTGGCCGTGGTGCTTATTGGCGCACTCGGCTTCTTGGCCGCGTGCGATAGCGAAACTACGGTAGAGCCCGAACCTCCACCTCCCTTAGAAGACGACGGCACAATCGCCGACATTGTCGCTGACAACGAAAACTTTTCCACGCTACTGAGCCTACTGCAAGACGAAGGCTTGGCGGACGCGTTGGGCGATGAGGATGCCACCTTCACCGTGTTTGCTCCCACCAACACGGCCTTCGAGCCGTTCAATCTGGATGCCATCGGCGCCGCTGACGCAGCCGGCGACATCCTCCGCTACCACGTAGTAGAGGGAGCAGCCGTGGCCGCTGGTGATCTGGAAGACGGGCAAACGATCGAGACCCTGGCGGGCGACGAACTCACCGTCTCCCTCCGCGATGGGGACGTCTTTATCGACGGCTCGCAGGTGAGCCAGGCCGACCTTGAGGCCGACAACGGCATCATCCATGTGATCGACCGCACGCTGATCGGCAATCAGAATCTGGCTAACGTCACCTGGTTCGTCAACCAGACGCAGGCACTCTACAACGCGGTTTTAGACGCTGAGCTGGGCGAGGCGTTTGCCGAAGCCGAGGAATGGACGGTGTTCGGACCCAACAACGGGGCCTTTGACGACGCTGACTTGAGCGCATTCAGCGAGGAGGAGATCGCTGAGATTCTACAGTATCACGCGATTGCCGGTCAGACCACCACCTCTACTGAGCTCCTGAGCCTTCTGGAATCGGAGGGGGAAGTAGAGCTTGAAACCCTCCTTGAAGGCGAAACCATCACGGCTGCGCTGGACGGCGAGGAGGTCGTCTTTAATAATGGCCAGGCATCGCTTGATGTCGTGAACCTTGACTACTTTGCCTCCAATGGTATTCTGCATGTGATCGATGGCATCTTGCTGCCACCGGACCTCGCCCCCGCTGAGGTTGAGTTGCAGACGCAGGCACTGGACTTCACCGCAGACGATTCTGAGCTGCTCGTCACAGGCATCACCGCCACGGCTGGGCAGACGGTCGTTATCACTACAGATGACGGCGACGGCGACTTCACCAACGAAGACGTTGTGGGCAGCCTTGAGCTGACGGAAAACCTGCAAGATGGCAGCGTACTGGTAGACGTAGCCGGCGCTGACCCCGTAGACCACGCCGCGCACATCTCGACGGACGGTACCGTGGAGGGCGTCACGGCCACCAGCGAAACGGCCGCGGTTTACGCGCTGGCACAGTTCACGTGGAACGATGAGTCGTACGATGAGCCGACAAACACGGTGACCGTTGACGTCATCGAAATCCTGTACAACGGTACCATCGGCGAGGACCTCGTTTCCATCGACCTCCACGCGGTGAATGACGGAGAGATCGGTGCTTTCGTGGGCATCTCACAGGAGGACTTGGCCATCAACACCGTGCACAACGATGTGACGATCGACGTACTGGAGCCGCGCGGCGGTGGCGATGATTCGCCCCGCGAGGAGTCGACGATTGATCAGACGGCCGAGTTCTTTGCCATGACGCACCTCGGACCCGCCGGCACCGATGCCAATGGCGAGCGCATCCCTGCGCAGGCCCCGGCACTGCTCACCACGGCTAACGGCAACTTAGCGCCACTCGTCGGTGACTTTGCAACGGTGGAAATCCTTGGCGAGGCGACGGTCACGATCGCTGACATCGTAGCCGAGAATGAGGACTTCTCCACGCTGCTTACTGCGCTGCAGGAAGCCGACCTGGTAGATCCGCTCGCGGATGAGGACGCGACCTTCACGGTCTTTGCGCCCAACAACGCTGCGTTTGGCCCCATCAACGTTGACGTGCTCATTCAGCAGCCTGCGCTCGCTGATGTACTGGGCTATCACGTAGTTTCTGGCCAGGCGATTGCAGCAGGCGACCTGCAAGAGGGTGAGAATACCGTCACCACGCTTGCGGGCGATGAGCTCACTGTGGTTCGCGATGGTGACGATGTCTTCATCGAGGGCTCACAGGTCATTCAGGCCGACATCGAGACCGACAACGGCATTATCCACGTGATCGACCGCACGCTGCTGGGCAACCAGAATCTGGCGAACGTCGCATGGTTCGTGGATGAAACGTTTGAGCTCTACAACGCCGTGGTCGACTTCGATCTGGCCGACGCGTTTGTAAATGCAGACGACTGGACGGTCTTTGGACCGAACAACGCCACCTTTGACGAGGCGGACCTAAGCGGCTTCTCTCAAGAGGAAGTACAGGAGGTGCTGCAGTACCACGTGTTCGCTGACGACGCGGTTGACTCTGCCAGCTTGCTGGCGCTTCTTGACGACCAAGGCGGCGAGATCACGCTCGGTACAGCCCAGGGCGAAGACCTCACCATCGCCCTTGACAGCGAGCAGGTGGTCTTCAACGACGGGCAAGCCACCCTCGACGTGGCCAATCTCGACTACTTCGCCTCGAACGGTATCCTACATGTGATCGACGGGCTGCTGCTGCCGCCCTCGTTCACCGCAGATGATGCCGCTGTGACCATCACGCTTGACAATGATGGTGCCAGCGCCTACTTCGCGACAGCCGTGGACGGTGCTGACGCTGCATCCGTGGTTGAACTGAACGAAAACAACGCGACGATTACGCTTAGCGTGGGCACGCGCTACACGTTTGATATCGTGAACGGTGGGCCGCATCCGTTTGCCGTTGAGGACGGTGAGGGCAACGATCTGCTGACCCACGATGGCGCTGGCACGTTCGCCACGGATGAGGATGTCAACCTCGAAACGGACGGCGCGGGTGGCTTCTCCTTCACGCTCACGCAAGAACTGGCCGAGGACTTGGCCGAGTACTACTGCGCAGTCCACACAGGCAGCATGCGCGGTTCGTTTACCATTCAGTAACGCGTCTATGTAGTAGCTGACGCAGCGAACAGCGCCAAAGCGGCGGCTTCTTTACCGGAGGCCGCCGTTTTCTTTTTTCCTAACAGATACAGCAACGCCCCACCTCCCGCAAAGGAGATGGGGCGTTTGCGGTTTAGATTGAGCGCGTGCTATGAGCGGTAGAGCGCATAGACTACCGCCAATGGCAGCGCGTACATCAGGTGCCCGATGAGGCTCATGATGGTGCCCACACCAAGGTTCGGGAACGGCGGCGCCATCGCGAAGCCGGTAGCTTGCAGCCAGAGCGGCATCACCAGCACAGCCAGGATCAGCGTCGTTACCACGCCCCAGATCATGCCGTGGGTAAGGGCGCCCGGTAGGGTGCGCGCGTCCAGCCAGCTCCGAATAGCCGGCAGCTCGGCGTAGGCCACATAGGCCAGCCCCAGCATCACGCCATGAAACTGATGGAAGAACCAGCCGGCCAGGTGGGCCGGTGCATCGGGGGTTGCCGGGATCCCGTACATGTTGGGAATGACGACTTCGAGCAGGGGTGAGGGCATCACAAACGCCATCAGGAGCCCAAAGCCCATGCTACCGATAAAGCCCCCCAGCGCGCCACGCATCCAGTCCCAGGGCGAGATGGTGCGGTCGGTCGTCTGTGTCTTTGTCGGACGTTGCATTGTGGTCGTATTCATACCGTGCCTCGTTGTAGCAATTAAGGGGAAGAAGGGAGGCAACATCCCCAGCACATACACGCTGGGGCCCTCCCTAATCTGCACCCCCTCTGTGCGTGCGCTGTTGTAGCCGTTACAGGTGAGGAGGACGCACCCTTCTTCTTCCTGCGGCGTATAGTACATAGTCAGCCTCGAGGCGCGCGCTTCGCCGCGAACGGCTGGACTGCCTCGCGTCCTCCTCACCTTGAGCGGCCGAATCGTTATGTCTACCGATGCGCTGGTCCACTTCGTCGAGCCCTGGCCCTCGCAGTACACGGAGGCCGTACGCGACGCTGTTGCCCAAGTTGAAGCCTCGCCTGGGGGCGCACGCGGGTCAGCGACGGCTGCACCGTGGGTAATGTCCCACTATGCCGTGAATGGCTTGGAGCTGTTCGTGGCCCAGCGTCGCCATCGGACCTGTGCCACAACGGCCCGCTCGGTAAGCGAGCTCTGCCGCAACCTCCATCGCATGCGCGACTGCGAGCAGCATGCTGGACCGCTATTCCAGCTGATGTACGTCAGCAAGGCCGTCGAACCGATGACGGAACAGGAGCTCACGGCGTTGCTCGTGCAGGCCCGCCAGCGCAACAGCAAGCTCGGCATCACAGGGGTGCTCATGTACAGGCAGCAGCGCTTCCTGCAGCTACTCGAGGGCTTAGCGTCCGCCGTGCACGAGGTCTTCACCGCCATCGCTCAGGATCCCCGTCACGAGCAGATCCAGACGCTGTTCACCTCCCCCATCGAGCGGCGCACCTTTCCTGACTGGCAGATGGGCTTTGTGGCCTGTGAGGAAACGAGCGGCGGTTCTACGGCCGACGATCCTGCTGAGGCCGTGACCGCGTCAGTGGGCGAAGACCTCTGCATCGGCACGCCCCTGGTGGGCAACGTCTCTGAGGTCCTGCAGCACTTCCGCCATCGCCGCCGCGCGTAGCGCCCTGCACCAATCCCAGCCATCGCAAGCGGTAGCGGCCGGCCCAACACCGGGCGCCATAGCACAAAAACAAAAAACGCTGCGCCGAGCATGTGCCCAGCGCAGCGTGATGTTCATCGAAACAACCGGCAGCAACCTGACGCCTGTACGAGGCCTCAGGTGCCGGCGGAGTAGTCCGTGGCGTAGTACTCTTGCTCTTCGGTGAGGCTATCGATGTCGATGCCCATCGTTTCGAGCTTGATCTGGGCGATCTCTTGGTCGAGCTCCACCGGCAGGTCAATCACCGTGTTCTCGTAGGCGTCGCCCGCTTCATCCTTCTGCACGAGGCTGAGGTGCGCCATGAACTGGTTGGCAAAGCTCATGTCCATCACCTCGGACGGGTGCCCTTCGGCAGCCGCGAGGTTGACGAGGCGGCCGTCGGCCAGCACGTAGATGGTCTTGCCGTTCTCCAGCGTGTACTCGCGGTTGTCCTGGCGCACCGTGCGCGCGTCCACCGCCAGCTCGGCCAGCTCCTTCAGGTTCAGTTCCACGTCGTAGTGGCCGGTGTTGGAGACAATCGCGCCTTCCTTCATCTTGAGGAAGTGGCGTCCGCGGATCACGTCCTTCATGCCGGTCGCCGTAACGAAGATATCGCCGATGGCAGCGGCTTCGTCCATCGTCATCACGCGGTGGCCGTCCAGCGTAGCCTTCAGGGCAGCCGTGGGCTTCACCTCAGTGACGATGACGTTGGCGCCCATACCGGCAGCCCGCATCGCGACACCGCGGCCGCAGTGGCCGTAGCCCGCCACGACGAAGTTCTTGCCCGCCACGAGCACGGATGTGGCGCGCAGGATACCGTCCAGCGTAGACTGCCCGGTGCCGTACACGTTATCGAAGTCCCACTTGGTCTCCGCATCGTTTACCGCAAAGACAGGGTAGAGCAGCTTGCCGTCGTCGGCCATCGCGCGCAGGCGATGCACGCCCGTGGTGGTCTCTTCCGAGCCGCCGATGATGTGGTCCGCCATCTCCGGGTGCTTGTGGTGCACCGTAAAGATGAGGTCCGCGCCGTCATCCAGCGTAAGGTGCGGCGGCGTGTCGATGGTGCGCTCGATGCTCCAGTAAAATTCGTCTGTATTCTGGCCATACCAGGCGTAAATCTCGGTGCCACCGGCGGCGAGCGCTGCTGCTACCTCATCGTTGGTCGAAAGCGGGTTGCAGCCGCTCCAGGCCACTTCCGCGCCACAGGCAGCGAGCGTCTCTACCAGCACCGCGGTTTCCTTCGTCACGTGCAGGCAACCCGACAGCTTATAGCCCTTGAACGGCTTGGTCTGGGCGTACTCTTCGCGCAGGCGCATGAGCACCGGCATCCGGCTCTCGGCCCATTCGATTTTTTTGCGGCCCTCGTCCGCCAAACTCAGGTCGCGTACTTTGTATGCCCCCTCTTTATGATCCATGCTCCGTGCCTCAATACTGTTGATATGGTAATGTAATCACATGAGATACAGAGGGCCATCGGTAGAGTTTTGGCGTTGGGGTAAATTTCATTACCGTTGCAGTACGCCACAGATGGACATGAAAAAAGCACCCCCTGAGGTAGAGGGTGCTTTGGTGCTACTGGTTACAGGGAGTAGGCTCAGTCGTCCGAAGCCTTGCTGAGGTTCACCGTGTAGTACTTGTAGTTCTCGGCCGGAATCAGCGTATTGCTCTCCTGGAGCTCCAGAATGAGCGTCACCGATTCGCCCGGGGCAAGGCCGCCCGGCAGGGCGGTTACCTCGATATGACTGAAGGAAGGGCAGGCCGTTGTGTGCGGGTAGGCACCGCACTCCACACCATCGGGGAAGACGGCGCGACCGTCAGACGGATTGAGCGAAAAGTGCACCCCTTCGACCGCGGAAGCAGTGGCCACGACGTCCCCGTCGAAGTCTACTTCTTCATCTGCGGCAACGAAGTTGATGTCAACATCTGTGCCCTGGTGCGGCCCGATCAGGTTCAGGCGAAGGGCAAACGTGGTTGGGTCTTCAGCATCTGCACCGAAGCCAACGTTAGCGGTGTAGTTATTACTACCCGAGAAGGGCTGGTTGTACTGCTCGAATTCCACTTGCGGTTCACCGTCAAACGTGTTGACAATGTCTTCGAAGCAGCCCGTCAGCAGCAGCACTGAGGCGAGCAGTCCGGCGGTTAGTAGCGAACGTAATCGCATAAGTCAGAGAGATCTATAAGATAGGATAATAGCGAAGCAGGGGTGCCAGACGCCGGCGAGCTCGTGCTCGCCGGCGGGCACCGGTGGGCTTAGTAGCCCGGGTTTTGGACCAGGTCTGCATTGAGTGACACTTCACCGGTCGGAATCCGCGCCAGCGTCTGGGGTACACCGTACTCCAGCGTCGGCAGGTTAAGCTCAGCGGGCTTCTCGATGTCCATGCCCCGGCGCTTCATGTCGTGCCAGCGGTGACCTTCAAAGGCCAGTTCGCGGCGGCGCTCTTCGAGGATTTCACCGATCAGGTCCGCAGGCATTGCATCGAACGCCTCCAGGCCACGGTTTTCGCGCAGCAGGTTCAGGTCTGCCAGCGCATCTGCTTCGCTCCCAGGTTGCTCGGCCCGCGCCTCAGCCCGGGTAAGGAGCATCTCAGCGTAGCGCAGGACGGGAATGTTGTCCGTGTAGGTCGCTACGGATTGATTGAACTTGTTGACCATGGTATGCCCTGTGGCATCGCTCTCATATTCTTCGAGGTCTTCGTCGAAGGGGTAAAGCGCCGATCGGGTATCTTCCTCTGCGATGATAGCCAAAAGCTCCGCTGAGGGGAGGACGTCGTAGTGCCCCGGGGGCGTCAGGAGGGATGAGATTGAGTTGTTCACGCCAAGCCCTTCCGTTTGACGGAAGCGCACCTCAAAAATCGACTCTACCGTTGGGTCAGAGGCGTTGTTGAACATGGTGGCCACCTCGTCAGGGGTGGCAAGCCGCGCGCTGGAGTTGTCCATAGCGCGGGTGGCGTACGTCTCTGCACCGGACCAATTCTCGGCATACAGGTACACCCGAGCCAGCAGCGCTTCTGCCGCAGCCAGCGTACCAAAGAACGGGTTGCCTCGGTCTTCCTGGCTTAGCAGGCTAATAGCCTCAAGCAGATCAGCTTCGATCAGGTCGTATACGTCCTGCACGGTAGCCCGTGGGCGAAAATCTGCCTGGTCAACGGTTTCAGTAGGCTCGGTGCGAATAATCACCCCGAGGTCAAAGCCGTCCACGATCTGGTTCGGCTCGTACGCATAGACCTTCATCAGGTCATGGTACGCTAACGCCCGGAGGAAGTGCATCTCCCCCTGTATACGTGTACGCTCAGCGTCGGGCATACCGTCAACGGTGGAGGCGTACTTAAGCGCGTAGTTGATCTCATTGATCTGCGTGTAGCGGCCCCAGCCACCGACGCCGGTGCCCAGTTGGTTTTGGGGTTCACTCACATAGCGGCCGGAGGTCGTGGGATGACCTACGGCGTTATCGGCGAGTACGTCGCCCGCCATCATGAGGCGCTGCCCGTAGTAGGAACTGCCGGTCAGCCGGTTATAGGTGCTGTGATAAAGGGCACGGATACCTTCAGGACTCGACGTCCCGACGGTGGTATCCACGGACTGTTGGGGCTCCGTATCGAGCAAGCCATCACATCCTGTAAGTAACACCAGGAGGGTAGCCAGCATAAGAGCCGGTAGGGTGCGAAAGGTCATAGATCTATCGTAATAGAGTGGGTGGTCTACGTCAGTGGAGTTAAAGCTCATGTTAGAAGTTGAGCTCTATACCCGTCGTAAAGATGCGCGACTGCGGGTAGATGGCATTGTTTGACCCCAAAACCTCCGGATCAATCCCCGGGTAGTTCGTCAGTGTCAGCAGGTTGGTACCCTGCACATAGACTGCGGCACCCTGGAAGCCAATACGCTGCGTCAGGTTGACGGGCAGCGCATACGTCAGTTGCACGTTCTTCAGGCGCACATACGAGGCATCCTGCAGGAAGCGCGTGGACCCGGTAAAGCCACTGGTGCGTCCCGGGTACGAGCTATTGCGATAGGCCCGCTCAACGCGGGTAATCTGCCCCGGCTCGGTCCAGCGGTTGCGTGTATCCGCGATGAGACCACCCTGACGGAAGAACGCGCCATCGGTGAAGGAGCCCTGGAAGCTATCGTACGTCAACTGACCGAAGTTGAACTGCACCAGCGCATCCAGTGTGAAGTTACCCACGGTAACGCGGTTGTTCCAACCACCCAGCGAGGACGGCAGAGCCGTACCCACGAACTCACGGTCATCCGTTTCCAGATCGCCCGTCAAGGACGGCGTGTAGGTAATGTTGCCGTTGCGGTCGTAGAACATCGGCATGCCTGTAGCCGGATTGGCCCCTGCATAGCGACGGAGGTAGTAGGAACTCAGAGAGCGGCCCACGACAATCGACGTGCCCAGGCGATCTTCCCCATCAGCCAGTGCGAGCACTTCATTGCGCAGCCAGGTGATGTTGAAGTCGGAGGTCCAGCGTACGGTGTTCGTATTGACAAGCACCGCGCCAAGCTCCAGCTCAATGCCTTCGTTGCGCACGCCACCCACGTTCTCGGTCAGCGAGCCAAAGCCACTATCCGAGGGCAGGTCGCGGCCCAGGAGCAGGCGATCGGTATCCCGCCGGTAGACCTCGGCGACACCATACACGCGGCCCCGGAGGATACTCCAGTCGATCCCAAGGTTGAGGGTTTGTGCGGATTCCCAGGTGAGCACGTTGTTACCCAGGCCGCCCGGGCGAAGCGCCGGCTGGCCGTCATACGTGCCTCCTGAAACGAAGAGGGTCCGCGGGGCAAAGTTGCTGATGCCCGACTGGTTACCCGTCGTACCAAAGCTGGCACGCAGCTTCAGGTCGTCCAGCCAGTTGTTGCTGAAGTCCATGAAGGACTCATCAGACATGACCCAGGCAATCGCGCCCGAGCCGAAGAGGCCCCAGCGACGGTCGGCCCCAAAGCGGGAGGACCCGTCGTAGCGAGCCGTAGCCGAGAAGAGGTAACGGTCCAGGAAGTCATACTGCGCCTGCCCGAAAAAGCCGGCCGTTTTGTACTCTGAGCCAAAGCCCGTCACACCCGTCGGCTCGGCCGCATTCTGCATCGTGCGGAAAAGCCCACTCGGGAAGCCTTCGCCGCTCATGGACGTCGTCCAGCGGTCTTCATGGCGATACTCAAAGCCCGCAATCCCGCGGAAAGCATTGCCTGCCACGTCTGCGTTGTAGTTGAAGACCTGGTTAGTGGTGAAGTTGGTCACCTGGCGATCGGCCTGGAAGAGCGAGCCTCCGGGCGGTCCGGCCGTCGATTCTGGGCTTGAGTAATTTAGATCCCGCGTGTTGCGGTAGTCCAGCCCATAGAAGCTGCGGAAGGTCAGCCCGTCGATCAGATTCAACCGAACGCCCGCATTGAGCAACATCTGGTTGATCCGGTTTTCCCGATCATCCAGCACGTTTACTTCCACTGCGTTGTAGTTGTTGAAGGTCCGCTGGTTGAAGGAGCCATCTTCATTGAAGATGGGGTCCGTCGGGCGGTTACGCTGCCCGGCGTAGAAGGGGCTCCCCAGGAAGAAGCCGTTGGACAACGCACCTGTCGCACGAGACGTCGACAAGTTAATGTTCGTCTCAAGTGTCAGAAAGTCCGATGCATCGTGCTCAATGTTGGAACGCAGATTGAGCCGCTCAAAGTCGGTGTTGATGCCCGTGCCTTCTTCGAAGTTGTATCCACCCGACACGAAGAAGCGCGTGGAAGACGTACCACCGCGGGCGGAAAGATCGACCCGGCGATTCACGCCTGTGCGCATCAGTGCATCCTGCCAGTCGTGATGCTCTACCGTCTCAGGGGTAAGGCCAAGATCGCTCATCGCCCGCGCCTCGCCGGCTTCGCGCGTCAGACCGTTGAATTCGTACCACCAGGCGTAGGCCTCCATCTGGAGGTCGAGCCACTCCGGCCCTTCAATGATGTCATGGCGATCAATCTCACCCACGCGCCCGACGCTGGACGAGACGGTAAACCGCGTTGGGCCTTCGACGCCGCGCTTCGTGGTTACGAGTACTACACCGTTGGATGCCTGCGCGCCATAAATGGAGGCCGCCGCCGCATCTTTCAGAACCTCAATCGACTCGATGTCGCGCGGGTTGATGCCCGCCAATGGGTTGGAGGAGGCCTGGCTGGACTGATCGGTGAAGGAGATCGGTACGCCATCCACCACATACAGCGGGGCGTTCCCACCAGAGATGGAGCCGAGGCCACGGATGCGCACGTGCACCCCACCGCCCGGCTGGCCGCTGGTGTTGGTTACCCGCACACCGGGCAGGCGGCCCTGCATGGCCTGGTCAACGGACTGCACATCCAACCGGTTGACGTCGCGGCCGCGAATGGAGGCAATGGAACCCGTGATGTTGCGCTTGGGCACCTCGCCGTAGCCCGTCACGATGACATCATCGAGCCCGACAAGGTCGAGCTGCATGGCCACGTCCAGCGTGGTGGTTTCACCGGCGCTGATGGTGACGCGTTCAATGCGCGTTTGGAAGCCGACGTACGTAAACCGCACGTCGTACTCTCCAGCGGCCAGCTCAAGGCTGTATTCGCCGTCGATATTAGTGGATGTACCGGACTGTAGCGCGCTGACAAACACCGTCGCGCCGGGCAACGGCTCGCCTGTATCGGCCCCGGTAATCGTGCCTTCCAGCATGCCGTCTTGCGCAAACACCAGCGCCGGCAGCCCAAAGGCCATCATAAAGGTTAGTAGTAACGATCGAAGTCTCATATAATGACCTCTGTAAAGTTTCTTCGTGGAAGTGGTGGATGCTGATCACAATCCTATCACAGAACACTGCATCCCTTGGCCGACAGATTGGAAAGCACGCAACACACGGACACGCGCGTCGGGCATAGGCAACCCATGGCATTCACGTGGGGCGCAAGGACCAAAGCAGTGTAACAGAGATGTGACGGTGGGATGTAACACGAGCGTAATATGCAGAACCCAACCGACAATCACACAACCATCAACGCGTATTCACTCTTTCTTTACACTATGGATGTAACACCAGCAAAACAGAGCTAACGCGTTGGTTTTGCCCAGCTTGCATCCGCTTTGCTTTGCAGCAAAAACACGGGCACGCTACCGAGGCGCTTCCACCGGATCCACCCCATGGATCGTCGTTGTACCACACCGGCCGAGGTGCCGCCGGATCAGTTGATGGACAGCACGTAGATGGCGCCATCTTCATGGTCTAACCCCCATCGCGCGGACGCCGCGTTGCCATCAATGTAACGTATGGATTCGACAGCGCTTATGGGAATATTGCGGAGTTGCCCCACGCCGCCCACCCGGCTGTCGTTGACATACACCTGCACCCGGGAGCTTCCACGGAAGCTGCTCTGCCCTCGCGAACGCAACCAGCGCGGCCGCAGGGACTCTATTGCCGCATACGCGGTTCGGTAGGAGGCCGTACCAAAATCCTCCTGGGTCAGCACGCTGCGATCTGAGCTCCTGTTTGTGGCCTGATCCGCACTGTAACACCCGCTTAGCAGAACGAGAACGGCGGTGAACAACGAGAGCAGTAAGGAATGACGCATGAATCGTACAGGCTTGAGAGCGACAGGGCTGTTACAGGACCAACATCCAAAGTATACGTAC